>Ga0206871_10030_pt1 | contig 35011 bp, 28 predicted proteins | sample Alteio_BWOrgCont_33_FD_152627 | JGI IMG/M metagenome (GOLD analysis project Ga0206871, IMG submission 152627) | Enriched cells from forest soil in Barre Woods Harvard Forest LTER site, Petersham, Massachusetts, United States -... | ecosystem: Environmental > Terrestrial > Soil > Temperate forest >...
GTCTTCGGTGGTGAAAATCAAGGAGGAGTTGCGGAAATCGGGATCTTTCATGATGGAAACCGTCCACCGACGAAAGGACGGATCGACCCTTCCGGTGGAAGTGAGCATGAGGCAGGTCAAGTTGGATAGAGATTATATCGTTACGATCTCCCGCGACATCACCGAGCGCAAGCAGGTGGAAGAAGCCCTCCGAACCAGTGAGCGGGGCCAGCACAAGATCGCGGAGCAATTGGAAGCAGAACGTGCCCGCCTAGTCGAGGCTCAAGCCGTGGCGACAGTGGGCAGTTGGGAAGTCGAGTTGCCAAGCCTTGAGATTACTTGGTCCGAGCAGACACATCGAATTTTTGAGACTGATCCCTCCCATTTTCACCCCAGGCGTCCGGACTTTGTGGAATTTATCCATCCGGAGGATCGCGTGAAAGTGGATGCAGCCTTTCAGGTTTCGCTCGAGAAGGGTGCACCTTCCTCCTTGGAATATCGGATTGTTACTTCGGTAGGACGCCTGAAGATCCTGGAGGATCAATGGAGGGTTTTTCACGATGAACAAGGATTGCCGATTCGCCTGGTGGGTACCTGCCGCGACGTCACCGACCAAAGGCGCTCGGAGGAAGCCTTGCGGCGCAGCGAAGAGAATTACCGCAATTTCGTTTCTCAGAGTTCGGAGGGCATTTACCAGGACAATCTGGACCCGGCCATCCCTATTGATCTTCCTGAAGACGAATTCATTCATCGCTTCCTCCGCGGCACGGTGATGGTGGAATCCAACAACGCTATGGCCGCGATGTACGGCTTTGCTTCCGGGGAGGAACTTCGTGGTCGACCGATGTCGGATCGTGTGCCCCCCGAGGATCCGCGCAACATCGAGATGGCGCGAGAGTTCATCCGCTCGGGCTTCCGTTTGCTGGAGCACGAATCGCACGAAGTTGACAGGTACGGCAATCCGAAGATCTTCACGAACAGCATGGTCGGCACCGTGGTGGACGGGAGGCTGGTACACATCCGGGGAATCCAGAGGGACATCACGGAGAAAGTGAAGTTAGAGGAGTCCCGCCAGAAAGCGGAAGAGGCCCTGCGGCAGAATTTAGCCCAACTGCAAGAAGTCACGGAAGAACTTCGATTGGCCAAGGAAAAGCTGTCTGAGGAAAAGCTTTATCTCGAAGAATCCATCGATACGGAACTGGGATTCGGGGAGATTGTGGGACGCAGCAGCGCCTTGAAAGAGGTGATGCAGAAAGTGGCCAAGGTGGCTCCGAGTGACGCCACGGTGCTGTTGTTGGGTGAGACCGGGACGGGCAAGGAGTTAGTGGCGCGGGCCATTCACCGCATGAGCCGGCGGGAGGGAAACAGTTTTATCAAGCTGAACTGTGCTGCCATCCCCTCAGGCCTGCTGGAGAGCGAGTTGTTTGGGCATGAGAAGGGAGCCTTTACCGGCGCGGTTGCCCGAAAACTTGGCCGCCTGGAACTGGCCGACCGGGGCACGCTTTTTCTGGACGAAGTAGGAGAGATCCCGCTGAGCCTGCAGCCCAAGCTGCTGCGCGTGCTGCAAGACCTGGAGTTCGAGAGGCTCGGCGGCACGCAGACTCTCAAGGTGAACTTCCGCTTGCTGGCGGCGACCAATCGAGACCGGCCGCAGAGTGTTAAGGCGCGAGAGTTTCGCAGCGACTTGTATTATCGCCTGAATGTATTTCCCATCCTCATTCCGCCATTGCGCGAGAGGCGCGAAGACATAAGGGCGCTGATCGAACACTTCGTCCGCAAGTTTGCCGCGCAGATGAAGAAGTCGATCAGCAGCATTCCTTCAAAGACCGTGGAAATGATGGTGCGTTGGGATTGGCCCGGCAACATTCGCGAGTTGGAGAATTTTGTGGAGCGTTCCGTGATTCTTACGCCGGGATCAGTTCTGCAGGCGCCGCTCGCGGAACTGCAAACCGTGGTTGAGCAGGGCAATGTCGGAGCCGGCGGCAGCTTTCGCGATAAGGAGCGCGAGCGCATTCTTCGGGCTCTTCGAGACTGCCACGGTAAGCTGGGCGGAGCGGACGGCGCGGCTGCACGCCTCGGCTTGAAGCGCACCACGCTGCAGTCAAAGCTCGACCAGCTTCGGATCAAGCCGGGATCGTATCGGGCATGAGTAAATAAATATAGTTTGGGTACATCGGGGGCTAAAGTCCGCGAATTCCCTGCACGTCGACGCAGGACTGGAAGGCCTGCTCCACCGCATTTCTCCCGAACTTCCCAGTGCTGTTCTAAACGAAAAAGCCCCTCGCTTGCGCGAGAGGCTTCTTCTGGGGGAGGGACTTGGGCGAGGCGCCCTTGGTCCCTAGTTCAATTTCTAACTACTTCGGCTGCTGTTGCTGATCTGCGGTGGTGACCGGAGCTGAAGAATTGCTGGAGAGTTGCTCCAGATCGTTCTTCAGCAGGCTGATTTCCACGCGCCCGCCGCTGATGTGCTTGGCGTCCGCGCCCTCAACCGGCGCATTGCCCATGCCTACGAGGTAGATGCGGTAGACCGGAATCTCGTGGTTGAGCACCATGTAGCGGACCACCGACTCGGCCATCTTCTGCGAGTTCTGGATCGCGATCTGGCCCTTGCCGGAGGAGAAACCCTGCACTTCGATGATGTAGCCCCGCTGTCCCTTGACCGTGTTCGCCATCTCGTCAAGAGCATCCTTGGCGTTCTTGCTCAGCATCGTCTGGCCGGGCTTGAAGCGGATTTCGGTCTGGTTCGAGGCTTTGTACTGATCGATGTTGCTGACCACGGTCTCGACCGTCTGGATGCGGGTGGTGGCCTGCTGCGCGGTCGTCTGCGCCATTGTGGCCTTGTTGCCGGCATCGACGGCGTGCTGATCGGCTGCGTCGGCCTTGTCCGAAGCCAGTTTGATGCCAGCCTGGGCGCGCGAGTCGGTGTCTTTGATCGCCTTCCCGTTGGCTGCGGTCAGGTCATCGAGTTCGTTAACGCGGTCGCGGATAGGATCGGTCTGCCGCTTTACATAAGTCTTGCGGGCGAACGGGTTCACACGGCCCCAGAAACCCTCGCGGGCAGGCGCTTGCAGAGGCTGCTTGCCGGTAGCGGTGTCGGTGGATTGAGTGGTGGTGGCTTGAGTCTGGCTGGTTTGGGCCTGACTCGTTTGATCCTGGGCAGACGAAGTTTGCGCGAAGGCCGGAAATGCGAGCACTGCAGCCAGCGGCAAAGTAGCGAGAATGCGAGTGTTCATAAGAAACTTCCTCCAAGTTGGGAGCGTTCTGGGGGCTCGCTCCGGCACGCCGAAACGGGCGTGTTGCGTGATTTTGATTGCGTCCTCTACAACAAGAACAAATATAAAAGCAAGCGGTGATCGCCCTGCCGGCCGGCGCCGACGCCACGCAGGCCTGAACCCTGAAATCCAGGCGCCAGAAACCTACCGACGCCTGCCCTTCCTATTACAGGTTGGATGCCAAACCCAGTTCCAGGGTCGTGGAGCTAAATGCTTGATATCTAAAGACATTGTACCTGTGGTCCGGGCGGAAGGGTGGCGCCGGCCGTTTCCGGGAGGGTAATTTTCACAAACCTGATATAAAAACTGCGTGAATCGACAGGGTTCGGGGAGGGTACCTTGGGATCGACGAGGCTCGAGGATTTGGGTGGGCCGGCAGGATTTTGGCGGAAAGAACTCTGGGGACGATCGCCGGGGCGAGCCATTTTTCTGGGGGTGGTCGCGGTCCTGTTAGGTACCGCTTGGCAAGCTTCCGCTGAATCTGCTGATCCGGTCGAGGAACCGGGGATGACCATGACTTCGTCGCGCATTTCCGCAGAGCACTTGCAGCAGTATTCTGATCTCGCGCTGACGTGGATGCAGGAGTATTTGCGCATCGACACAACCAACCCGCCGGGGCACGAAATGCGCGCGGTTGATTTCTACAAGAGGATTCTCGATCAGGAAGGCATCCAGAATCGCGTCTTCGAATACACGTCCGGGCGAGGCGATCTGTGGGCCCGGCTACCGCACACCACGGCAGAGGCCAAGCGTCCGATCATCCTGCTGAATCACATGGACGTCGTGACCAGCGATGCGGCGCATTGGAACGTTCCTCCCTTCAGCGGCGAGATCAAACATGGCTGGCTCTGGGGGCGCGGGGCGCAGGACATGAAGGACGAAGGCCTTGCGCAACTCGTGGTGATGGTGATGCTGAAACGCGAGAAAGTGGAACTCGACCGCGATGTGATTTTCCTGGCCGTCGCCGATGAAGAAGCCGGGGGGACTGGGACTGACTGGTTCATCGCGAATCAGCGGGACTTGCTCGGGAATGCGGAGTTTCTGATCAACGAAGGTGGAGAGAACCTGCTGGAAAATGGCAAGGTTAAGTACGTTGGCGTGGATGTGGGTGAGAAGACAACCTTCTGGCTGCATGTTGTGGCGCACGGGCGGCCGGGACATGCTTCGCGGCCTATTCCGGATTCGGCGCCGAACCGGCTGGTGCGGGCGCTGAACCGCATACTCGCTTACCACACTCCGTTGACGGTGCTGCCGGTGGTGGAGGAGTTTTTACGCGAGATGGCGCCATACGAGCCGCCGGAGGAGGCGGCGCGGTATCGCAACATCCGAAAAGCGGTCGAGGACCGTAAATTTCAGCAGGATGTGGAGAAAGACGAGTCGCTGAACTTTCTGCTGCGCGATACCATTTCGCTGACCATGATGGGCGGGTCGGAACAGACCAACGTGATCCCGCCAGAAGCGTGGGCGAACCTGGATGTGCGGATTCTGCCGGGAGGAGATCCTAAGGCGCTGCTCGAACAAATCCGGCGAGTCGTCGATGATCCGAATGTTACGGTGGAACCGCTGAATGCGGAGTTCCGGCAGGCTAATTACTCGCCCACGAATACGGCGTTGTACGACGCCATCCGCAAAGTCTCTGCGAAATACTTCCCGGGCACTCCGGTGGTGCCGCACATCACCAGCGGCTACACCGAGAACCAGCGCTACCGGCCGCTTGGCATCAATGCCTATGGATTCTGCCCCTTTACGGCCACCGAAGAAGAAGGCAACACTGAGCATGGGAACGATGAGCGGATTCGCGTGGAGGAGGTGCGGCGCGGGCCAAGGGTTTTGTTTGATGTGGTGGCGGCGGTAGCGGCGAAGTGAGTGGGAAGAAAAATCTTTACCACGGAGGAAACAGAGGAGCACAGGGTAGTGCTCCCTTTACTTCGTGTTCCTCTGTGGTGAGGATTCTTGTCCGCAATGCTTTTCGTATTGTTCGATGATGAAGTGATCCGTCATGCCGGCAATGTAGTCGCACACTACGCGGGGCAGGGATTCTTGCGCTGCTTTCTCCTGGTAATAATGCGGCAGGGCTGAGGGGTTTTCCATCCAGAAGGCGAAGAGTTCGCCGACGATGCGTTCGGCATCGTCTTTTTCTCCGGCTAACGACGGGCTGTAATAAAGATTCTCGTAGAGGAAGTCTTTGATCTGTTTGCGTTCGGCTTCTACTTCGGGGCTGAAGGCGGCAAGGCGTTTTTTGTGCAGGCGGACATCTTCCAGGGTTTCGGTCCCGGCTTGCTTCAGCCGCGCCCGCGTGTTGGTGATTAAATCGCCGGCTAGACGATTCAGCACTTCTTTTAGCGCCTCGTTGAATTTCAGCTTGTCACCAACACTCGGATAAGTCTGCTCGCCTTCGCGGAAGAAACGCTCGAAAACCGGTATTCCGGCGCGGATTTGCTCGAGCGTGAGCAGATGGGCTTCGTAGCCGTCGTCGAGGTCGGCGGTGTTGTAACCGATTTCATCCGTCAGGTCGATTAGCTGGGCTTCCAGCGGTGGGCGCTGGTCGAGAAGATACTCGGCTAGCTCCGGATGTTTCGCCGCGTCGTAATCGCGCGAATGTTTGATGATGCCTTCGCGCACTTCGAAAGTCAGATTCAGTCCGCGGAAGGCGGCGTAACGCTGCTCGAAATCTTCGACAATGCGCAGGGCGTGCAGGTTGTGGTCAAAGAATAGGCCGTGGGCTCGCATGGCGGCGTCGAGCGCCTTTTCCCCAGCGTGGCCGAATGGAGGATGGCCGAGATCATGCACCAGCGCCAACGCTTCCGCTAGATCGACATTGAGGCTAAGCGCGCCTGCGACGGTGCGCGTGATCTGCGCTACTTCGATGGTGTGCGTGAGGCGGTTGCGGAAATGGTCGGAGTAGCGGCGGGTGAAAACCTGAGTCTTATCTTCGAGGCGGCGGAACGCACGGGCGTGGATGACGCGGTCGCGGTCGCGTTGGAAGTCGTTGCGGTAGGGATGCGGAGGCTCAGGGAAGCGGCGTCCGCGGGATTGTTCCACCTGCACCGCGTAGCCGGCCAGCATTCTCGAAGTTTAACAGGGGGAAGTCCTCAGTACCTAGTACCGAGTGGCGAAGCCTCACTGGGTACTAGGTACTGGGTACTCGCTACTTCTTGCTGTGATTATTTCTGCGCTGAATCTGCCGTCGGCGGGGATGGGGCTGTCAGTGCCTTCAGGCGCGCCACAACCGTGTTCATCGCTTCGTCGAAGTTCTTGTCTCTGTTTCCCAGCAGCAGCGCTCCCCGCACATATTCAGTGAGGTTCCACAGTGTGATGCGGGTTTTGGGATCGATAACCACGAGGCGCAACTGCCCAAGTACGGGGAGTCTTAATCCTGTATCGGTGAGGGCCCAACTGATTTCGAAGGCCAGGTCGGCATCGGCGGGCGAGGATACGAGTTCATATCGGCCCCAACTCTTCATCGCCGCATAGAACTCGTTATAGGGCCGGTCGGGGCCTCCATTGAAGACCGTTTCATCGATGACCGTCTCAAGGCTTGCCCCGCCGGCATTGGAGATGAATACTTTTCGGCCTGCGGCGATCTGAGCCGGGACGGGAGCGGGCGGCTCGCCTTTTGATTGCTGCGCGGCCACAACTTGGACGATTCCCAAGATCGCGACCGACAAGCAGAAGGCGAGGGGCTTGATTGTCTGCAAGATGCCCTCCGATGGGGAATGCGGGTATCTAGTACCCAGTACCGAATTGCGGCGTCGCGCATTTCTCGCGCAAGAATCTCTTGTTCGATCTCTTACTCGGTACTAGGTATTCGGTACTGACTACTGATTCCCCGAGCCTTCCTTGGCCAAGCGGACCCTGGCGGCGTCGAGCTTCTTCTGCGTGGCCGCGAACAGATCGCCGTCCTGTTCCGGAGCTATGGTTTTGTTCCACTCTTCGACGGCGCGCTCCCAGTGAGCGGCTGCCAGCTTCAGGCGGCCGGTTTTCTGGTAGAGATCGCCGAGGTGATCCTGCACGGTTGGATCGGAACCCATGCGCAAAGATGCCTTAGTCAGGTTCTCTTCGGCCAAGTCATATTTGCCGAGCTTGAAATAAGCCCAGCCCAGTGAGTCCAGATAAGCGCCGTTGGTCGGGTCCAGGCTCACGGCCGTCTTGATGTAATTCAGCGATTCTTCGAGTCGGACGTCGCGATCGGCGTTCATGTAACCGAGATAGTTGAGGGCCGCGGCGCTCTGCGGCGTAATCGCAAGGACTTTCTTGAACTGAGCTTCGGCCTCGTCGTATTTCTTCTCGTGCTCGTAGGTGTCGCCGCGGAGGAAGTAAACGTATTCCTTGTCGTCGGGTTTCGTGGAAAGCTGCTCGGCTTTATTGAGCGCGTCCTCGGCGTCGCTAAAGCGCTTCAACCGGGTGTACATGATAGCCAGCCGCAGGTAGACGTCGCGATCTTCGGGCGTGCCCTTCAGCATGGAACGCACGTCGGCGAGAGGCTTCTCGGGGTCGCCGTTGTCGGCAAGCTGGGCATCGAGCACCATGCGCAGTTCGCGATCGTTGGGCAGCTTTTGCACTGCCTCTTTTGCAGTGGCTGTAGCCTGTGACCATTGCTTCGCGTCGCGATAGGTGTCGATAACGTTCTGATAACCGGAGCGGGTGTTGTCGTCGCCCAGAGCGATCATCTGCCGGAAGACTTCAACCGCGGCGGGATAATTCTCCTGGTCGCGGTAGACCATGCCGAGCCGCTCCATGAAGATGCCGCGATTGTTGCGGTCGGATTGAGAGTAGCTGCTGTCGGCTTTCTCGGTTTTCTTTAGCAGGTCTTGCAGGATCTTTACTGCTTCGTCGTAGCGCGCCTGGGCCTCGTAAACCACCGCGATGTTGTAGGGAACTTCGAGGGCGTCGGGAACCATGGCTTCGGCCTTTTTCAGGCTGTCGAGCGCCTCGTCGTACTTGCCCTGGCGGCGGTAGATTTCCGAAATGCGCAGGTAGGTCTGCGCGTCTTCTGGATTGGCGGCGGCAATGACTCTGTATTGATCGAGGGCGGCGTCGATCTGGCCGTCGTTTAGCAGATTTTCCGCCAGGCCGCGGATCGCGTCGAGGTTATCGCGATCCAACTGGATGGCGTGTTTGTAGGCGTCGATCGCCAGCTTGTAATCCTTGCGCTGCTCGTAGGTCGCGCCCAGGGCGGCATAGAGCTTGGCGGATCGCCCGGTATCGGGAACGGCACTGAGTACCTGCAGGGCGTGAGCGGTGTCGCCTTCATCGCTGTAAAGCAGAGAGAGCGTGGTGACGGCTTCCTCCGAGTCGGGGTCGAGTTGGACGGCCATCTTGAGCTCGGCTTCCGCTTTCTGCAAATCATTGTTCAGGCGGTAGAGGCGTCCCAGTAGAAGGTGGTCATCCACATTGTTGGGCTCGATCTTGACGATCTGTTCGTACTGCTCAATGGCCAGTTTGAGCACGTTTTCGGAGCCGTTGCCGCCGCCAGGCAGGTCGCCGAGCGAGCGCAGATAAATCCGGCCCAGCAGCTTGCGGGCTTCCAGATTGTTGGGGTCGCGTTTGAGGATGTCCTGCGCCTGGAGCACGGCGTCGCGGATGCGCCCAGTCTTGACGTAGAGCTCGGCTAGGCCGGAGGTCAGGAATTCAGAAGAGGGGTCGGCTTCGATGGCCAGCCGGTACTCTTCCATAGCTTTGTTCGCCAACTCACTGCGTCCGTAGACCGTGACCTGCTCCTCGTACATGTGCGCGACCGTGTAGTGGTAATAGGCGACGGCGCGATCGACTTTGCGTGGCGAGGCCTGCGCTGGTTTGGACGGAGCGCCATTGGGGTCCGCCGACGAGGGTTCCGCCGGCTTGGCTGGACTGGTTTGCGCGGCTGCGGCCGCTGCGAAGATGGAGAACACAAAAACACCGCGAAAGATTCTGTTCATGCTTGACCTGGGAACGCTGGACTCGATTCTACCGGAAATGGTTCTGTTAGACCTGATCGTATTAGAGCTACGTGCACTTCCCGAAACCATACCCAATTGGATGCAAACCGACGAGGGTAGTGTGCCTTAATTCTAACCCGGTACAGGCAGGATTGCAGAAAAACAGTGCGCCTGACAGGGCTGCGGCGCAAGCGGAAGTACAGGGACTGGAGGGACTTGCGGGGGCGTGTGTCAAGTTTGGTAAAGGGATTGAAGGCAAAGCCTCGGAGTCTTATAGTTCGATCCCGACGGTCGGCACCGCTGTCTGAGCTGGCCACGAATACTTCTTCCTGCAGAATACGTTCCAAGGCATGTTCAAGTGGGAAACAGCGTTGTCAAGGAACAGCCGGGAGGTCGTGATGTACCTTGTGGAAGGTTCGTATCTTTCCGATTGGAAGCCAAAGGGAAAATGATTCCCTATCGTCGAAGACCTTAATGGCGGAAGTGCCGCACTCCGGTGAAGAGCATCGCTAATCCTAGGCGGTCGGCGGCTGCGATTACTTCGGGATCGCGCTGCGAGCCTCCGGGCTGGATAATTGCGGTCGCGCCTGCCTTGGCAATTTCTTCCACTCCGTCGGGAAAAGGAAAGAACGCGTCGGAGGCGGCCACCGTTCCTTTCAAGGGCAGTTGCGCTTTCATGGCGCCGATCTTGGCGGAGTCGACACGGCTCATCTGGCCGGCGCCTACGCCTACGGTCTGTCCATCGCGGGCATAGACGATAGCGTTCGACTTGACGTGTTTGCATACCTTCCAAGCAAACAAGAGCGCGCGCGCCTCTTCGGGCGTGGGGACGCGCTGAGTGACGACCTTGAGGTCGATGTCTTGCAATGGGCGGGAGTCGTTGTCTTGAAGCAGGATTCCGCCGGAGACGTTTTTCAGGATCCACTTCTGGGGCGCGGCTTTTACTTCGACAAGGCGGAGATTCTTCTTGGTGGCGAAGCGGGCCTTGGCGGCTTCGTCGAAAGAGGGCGCGCCAATCACCTCGAGGAAAAGCTTGTGCATCTCTTCGGCGGCTTCGCCGTCAATAGGACGGTTCACGCCAATCACGCCGCCGAACGCGGAGACCGGATCGCATTCGAGAGCGCGCTTGTAGGCTTCAGCGAGAGTCTTGCCGGTTGCGGCGCCGGCGGGATTGGTGTGCTTGATGATGGCGCAGGCGGCGGCCTCGTCGGGATCGAATTCTTGCGCCAGGTCCCAGGCGGCTTGCAAGTCGACGATGTTGTTGTAGGACAGTTCTTTGCCCTGAAGCTGGCGGGCGTTGGCTACGCCTGCGCCGGAGCCATCTGAATACATCGCTGCCTTCTGGTGCGGGTTTTCGCCGTAGCGCAAGTCGAGAGCCTTCTGAAGCGAGAGGCGCAGGGTTTGCGGGAAGGCTTCTTCTTTGCCTTGAGGCAGATGGAAATCGGCTGGTATTTTTTCCAGGGTCGAGGCTATGGCGGAATCATAGGCAGCGGTTGTGGCGAAGGCTTTCTGCGCCAGCCGCCATTTTGTTTCTAGCGAGACGCCGCCGGCGCTGGCGAGTTCTTCGGCAATTGCTTGGTAGTCGGTCGGGGACGTGACGACAGCAACGTCGTGAAAATTCTTGGCGGCTGAGCGGATCATGGAAGGTCCGCCGATGTCGATGTTCTCGATCAGCTCTTCGAATGCCACGCCCGGCTTAGCGGCGGTTTTTTCGAAGGCGTAAAGATTGACCACGACCATGTCGATCGGCTGGATGCCGTGCTCGGCGACGGCGGCGGTGTGCGTGGGATTTTCGCGGCGATGCAGGATTCCGCCGTGAACTTTGGGATGCAGCGTCTTGACTCGGCCGTCGAGCATTTCGGGGAATCCGGTGAGTTCGGAGATGTCTTTGACAGCGATGCCGGAATCGCGCAGCAGTTTGGCCGTGCCTCCGGTGGAGATGAGTTCGATTCCTAGGACGGAGAGCTGGCGCGCGAACTCCACGAGGCCGGTCTTATCGGTGACACTGAGGATGGCGCGCTGGACGCGGGATGTGCTGCGGGACATGTGAGGCCTCGGATATGAAGGATGAGTGCGGAGCGACCGAAGATTCTATCAGCAATCCGGTTCTAGATCGCCCAAGCCGTGGATCGTCCCAAATGTTTCCTTAGCGTTCCAGAATGTCTTTGTTCGCGTTCAGCGCGACTTTTTTGGGCTGGGCGGGAAGCGGCACATCAACGGTGCGGGTACTGTTGCCCACGATTCCGATTTGGCCAATACGGCTCATGCCCTTGCCGAAATCGGCAAACACGGGAACCAGCATGGCAAAGTGATCGTCGACCTCGCTCTGTGTAATGGTCATGTGCAGCTTCAATTGCCCACCATCGCCCGAGGCGACCTGGTACTCGAAGTGGTATCGCGGCACCTGAGTGCCGTAGACCCATTCTTTGAAGAACCAATCGAGGCGGCCATTCTTGTCGAAATCCATCAGCTTGGTCATATGCTTCTCAGCGACGGCCTTAAATGACTCAGTAGTCGCCGCCTTCTCGCGATGGCTCTCGACGAAGTCGTGCATCATGGCGATGAACGCCTTGTCCTGGTCCTTATCTTCCGTACTGCGCATCATCGAACGCAGCATTTCCAGCACGTAGGCACCCTTGGGATAGGTAACGTTCTGGTAAGCACTCTCGGTGCGAGGGGAAATCAGGCGTAGTCCCATCCACAGTGGCCCTGCGTCATTGGGAGCGATGCCGAAATTGTTCTTCTCCAGAATGCGCTGTCGGAGGCGCTCCCAGAATTCAAGGTAGTCCTTTCGCCAGTCCGCTCCCACGGCCTGCTGCAGAAATAATCCGGCAGAAAACTCCGCGAACCCTTCGGAAAGCCACTGATCGTGGTAGGTGGCCCAGCCCACGGAATGTCCCCACCACTGGTGGGAGACTTCATGCGGTGTCACCTCCTGCACGAAGCCGGTGAATTTGCTGTTGATCGATCCGAAAAGCATCCATCTCTGGGTCGAATCCGTATAGGCGGAGATGGGAAGGTAAACCAGATTGGGCCAGGATTGTCCAAAATTAAAATCGGGCTGCTCGGTAATATGGATTTCCTCATAGGGAATCTTGCCGAAGTAGAAACTGCACAGCTGCAACTGCGCGCGGGTTTGCTCAAGGGCGTAATTCGTCATGCTGCCGGGCGCCAGGGACTGAAGCGCGCGACTCCGGCGCAGGCTGTCGGGCAACTCACTCAAGTAGTAGCCGGAAATCTTATAGCCCGTGATGTCATCCGGCATATCGAGCCGTTCATAGGCGCCATAGTTGAATCCGGCGACGGCCACGGGGATCGGCGTTATCCAATGGCTGACGGCCAAGTCCTGCTCGACCGACTCGCTCTCCAGCTTGCCGACGCTGATGACTTTGTAATGGTGCGGGACTTTGAAGGTGAGATCGTAAAGAGCTTTTTCGCCAAATCCATTCAGGTTTGGATACCAGGATGTGCGCGCGAGGACGTAGAAACTTCCCTCTCCAGCCTGCTCCAACACCTTGTCGCCCGAGTATTCAACCGTGATCGACACTTCTTTTCCGAGCGGTGGGGCCTGAGGAAGTATCGCGTAAAACGAGCCATCCTCTTTGCGGCTCTCTTGTATGAAGTAAAGATCCTTGCCCAGTTCGTCCGCAACCCGCGTGACCCGGAGATTGGGCAAGAGGCCAAACTTGAGCATTCTCTCACCAGCGACCAGAGGCTCAAAACTGATCGTGGCAGTGCTGAACAAGTGTCCGTTCTTGGCAATGACGGTTTCGATTTTGTAGCGGTGGGTGGCGAAGAGGCGGCGGTCTTCACGCGAATTCGCAGTGCGATTCGAGTATTCAGTTTTCAAGTGAGCCAGGTACCAGACACCGTCTTCCATTCCCATACCGTCGGGATCGTAGTTGATGAGCGCGACCTCTTCCGGCGAATCGAGCTGGGGCACGGCACCCACGCGATTCCTCACGAAGAAGCGGAGATCCTTGTGCTTCTTGCCGCGGAGGTAGGCATTAAAGAATTCGGGATGCGCCGGATTGTAGACCGCCGCCAGAACATCGGCATCCACGTTGTCCATGGTTTCACCCTGCAACAGCGACTGGGTAGAACTCAGAGCGCGTTCCTGGCGCTGCCGCATGCGCTCCCTCCAGTGACTAAGGACTGCGGCGGCCTCGGATGTCGCTTCCGTTCGATCCCCCAATCCGGGGAGGAACTTCAGTCGGCCGTCACGAGTGAACCGGAAAACCGCTTCGCCAAAGTCTTCGTTCACTTCGGCTGCGCCCGTGCGACGGCTCAGTTCAGTCGCGTCGAGAGCAAGCAGGGGCTTCAGATTGAAATGTCCTTCGCCGATGAAGATCGCGCCGGTTACCACTCCATCCACCGGGCTTAGGAACGTCAGAGTTCCTTTCTGAAACTGGAAAGTTGCAGCGTCCGAGGTCAGCGTGAAATTGTCGAAGTGGAACGATTCACCCAGTCCCAGGTCGCGAAGCTGCCGGTAGACGTGGTCGGTGTTGGCAAACGCCAGACTCTTTCCCGGAACCGAGACGACTTCCTGTTGCTTAGCGATGGCGAGTGTGAGTTGCAATTCGACAGCGGCCTGCAAATTCACGCTTTTTATCAGGGGCTCGAAGCCTTCGCGCGTCACCCGCACCGAGTAGGTTCCGGGTTTCAGAGCAGAAGACTCGAATTTGCCCAGCCCGTCCGACACAAGCGTGATTGGCTGTGTCAGATCCCCGCCGGTGATTTCGATGCGCGCCCCGGCGATGACCGCGCCCGATGGATCCTGAACGGTTCCTGAGATCGTCTGCGCATACAGCGCGGAGGGCACAATCAAGCAGAGAAGGAACAGCGCCATCTTCGGCAAGGAAGAGAATCGGGGTCGACGGGCTTTGCATGAACCGCGCATGATCTCGCTAAGCTTGATTCTAGTTCGTAATCGAGGCCCAGGTATTTTGGCATGATTCCGAGCCGCGAGAAGTGGAGAATAGTCAAAAGAAGTGGCCGACAAAGGCCCAGTCGCCTGGCGGCAACTCGGCGTCGGCATAGAGCGATTTTCCAGATTTACGCTTTCGCCTTGGCCTTCAGCTTGACGTGCCCATCGTTGAGTTCGACGGAGAATTCGACGTCCTGGCAGCCGTACTGCTTGCGGATTTCTTTGGTTTTCTTCTGCACGAAGGTGTTGAAGGAATCGAGGTTGCCGGAGACATTCTCTCCCGCCTTCTTTTTGGCTGCGACCAGAGTGTTGTACAGGCGCTCCACCTGTTCGTGCTCGTTCTTATCCACGTTGTGCAGCGTGAAGGGCTGCGAAGTGGCCCCTGCTGCCGCGGCGTGACTCAATCCGTAAACCGGGTTGTGGTGTTGCTTGTGCTCTTCGACTTCGGGGCGAACTCCCTGTACGCCGAGGAGCGCATCCTGTGGGCGGCGGTAGCCTTCTTCACGGACGCGCGACTTCTTGCGCCACAGATCGCTGTAGACGGCGTAGCGCTGGGCCATTTCGTTGTAGCGGTAGCGCTGGGAAAAGCTCATGCGTCCGCCGTCGGAAAATTTGCGCAGCAGTGAGAGCACCTTCCACTCAACGTCGGTGGGCGGCCGTTTGGTCGGGTTGCTGAAGTAGACCTCGTACTCGATCTTCAGCCGGCGAAGCTGGGTCTCGAGCAGGTTCAGTTCTTCATCAGTGTTCACTCAGGGGTCTCCCAGTCAACAGTGTAGTGAGAAGACCTGGCGGGGGCGAGGTACCTGGCGGTCACCGAGGTCATGGTACGAAAGTAAGGGGCCGCGAGCTCCCAGTTCGCGAGTCCCGAGCGAATTAGGTCAAGGCGAGGCCCGCCTGCTGAACTTTCTGCTGTGAATTTTGTCGTGAGCGCGTACGCTGCGAGTGCTTTTACTCGAGGCTCGCCGCTACTTCGAAGAATTCGACGCCATCTTCTTGACCATGGCAAGAACCAGCTTGCGGTCGCTGTCATTCAGGCTGACGGCATAGCGGCGGACCTGGCTCAGGAAGCGGACTTCGTCATCGGAAAGTTGCGGCAGTCCCTTGGAGCCATTGCTGTGGCCGGATTCAGAGAAGAATTGCGAGAGAGCGATCTCCATGGCTCCGGCAATTTTCGAGAGCGTGTCGAGCGAAGGGATGGTGTGGCCGTTTTCTACGCGCGACAGGTAGCAGCGCAGCAGGCCGGTGCGCTTCTCGATGTCTCCCTGAGACATGCCCTTCTGCAGCCGGTAGTTTCGGATGGTCTCGCCGATGTTGATCTGGGGGAGCATTGCAGGATGCGACATAGTAACCAGATCGGGATTTTCTGGCAAGTGGAAATTAGTGCCATATGCAAACCACTTTCTTCCTAGGACTTGACAGAGCATGGACACTGGATGCTTAAACAGTGTGCAAGAAAAGATCCGTCTGTGCCTGCGTGGCGTTGCGGTTCGCGGGGTGCGGGAAGGAGCTAGTTCTTCAAAGTTTCCGCAAAGAAGCTGACAGTCCGTTTCCAGGCGTCGGCGGCATCCCCGGGGCGATAGCCGTCTTTGTTGTTCGGGTTTTCGAACGCGTGACCGGCATCGTCGTAGATCTTGATGTCGATCTTCTTGCCCAGCTGTTTCATCGTTGCCTCGAACTTGTGTACGTCATCGGGCGTGATGCCGTGATCCTGGCCGCCGAACAAGCCGAGGATGGGAGCATCGATTTTTTTAATCGCTTCGGCGTCAGTGGCGAGGTGTCCGTAGTTGATGACATCGGCCGCGAGCGTTGGCTCCTGTAGCGCAACGTCGAGAGAGTAGCCACCGCCCATGCACCAGCCGATGGAGCCGATGCGGTCTTTTCTGACGTTAGACTGCGACTCGAGAAATTCAAAAGCGGCGTGCAGGTCGCGCTTGGCGCGATCTTCCGGAACACCGCGCATGATTTCATGGGCCATGTCAGGCGTGGTGGCAACTTTGCCGCGATATAGATCGATGGCGAGAGTTACATAGCCCTGGTCGGCCAGTTTCGAGGCCTGTTCCTTGACCCAGTCGTTCAGGCCCCAGTACTCATGGATGACGATTATGGCGGGAAATGCTCCTTTGCCGGCGGGGGTGTAGAGCACGGCCTGGACAGTTTCGTCGCCGCTTTTGTAGGAAACTGGTTTGCTGTCGGCTGCGAAGGCGGAAATTGCAAGCAGGCAAACAATACAGAAGAAGCGGATCTTCTTCATGGTGTTAGTCACAATCTCGGTCATGATTGGCCTCCGAAATTTACAGTTCCAGCTCCATGTACATCGCGCCCGCGATCGGGTTGGGGCGGTAGGGAGCGATCTCGGCGAACCCCAACTTACGATACATCGCGACTGCATCTTTCATCACAGGCTCGACCGTGTCAAGGCGCATGCGCTGGTAGCCGATCTGGCGCGCCTCGGCGATGATGCGCTCGGCTAGGACGCGTCCCAGGCCCTTACCGCGAAACTGCGGACGCAAGTACAGCCGTTTCATTTCACAGATAGCGGGCTCTAATTTGTGGAGCGCGACGCAGGCTGTGAGTTGCCCCCCGAATTCTGCGAGCAACAGGCGGCCCTCCGGCGGAACGTAGTCGCCGGGGAGCTCGGCGAGTTCTTTATCGAAGTTTTGAAAACAGAGGCTGAAGCCTAGCGACTCCGCGTACTCCAGAAATAATTCACGGGCTTGCGCGAGCTGCGCGGGTGACTCAGCTTGAGTCAACGTCAAACCCTTCAACACAGGGGACACAGAGGACACAGGGTAATTCGAAGGGACTTGGCGATCGGCTTTCATTCCTCTGTGAACCTCAGTGTCTTCTGTATTGAAGATTTTGCGGTTATCCCATCAGCATGCCGCCGTTGACACTCAACACGTGGCCGGTAATGTAGGAGGCTTCATCCGACGCGAGGAAAGCTACGGCGCTGGCTACATCGGCGGGCGAACCCACACGGCCGAGCGGGATCTGCTTGGCGGCATTCTGCTTGAATTCATCGCCGAGCACGTCGGTCATAGGAGTTTCGATGAAGCCCGGAGCGACCGCGTTGCAAGTAATGTTGCGCGACCCCAATTCGCGGGCGACAGCCATGGTCAGGCCGATCAGTCCGGCTTTCGAGGCCGAGTAGTTCGCCTGCCCCGCCTGCCCCATCTGGCCGAAGACGCTGGTGATGTTGATGATACGTCCCCAGCGTTGCTTGAGCATGGAGCTGGTGACCTGCTGGATGCAGAGATACGCCGAGGTGAGATTGGTTTGCAGCACGGCATCCCAGTCAGCGCGTTTCATGCGCATGATCAACTGGTCGCGAGTGATGCCGGCGTTGTTGACCAGAATGTCGATCTTGCTGAAGTGCGCGATCGCAGCCTTGATCGCCGACTTGACCTGTTCTTCGTCGCTGACGTCGAGGGCAAAGGCCGCGGCTTTGCCGCCTGAGGCGGTGATTTCGCCCACTAGTTCATTCAGTTTGTCCTGATTACGCGCGGCGGCGGCTACTGCCGCGCCCGCCGTGGCGAGTTTCAGTGCGCAGGCTCGTCCAATGCCCTGCGATGCTCCAGTGACGAACGCTATGCGTCCGGTAAGCGACATTAGGGTTCTCCCGATTGTTACCTGTCTCTTCAGGAACTCTCTAGGTTGGAACGTGAAATTATACGCGCCGCTGCTCCGATTCGGTGCGCCGCAGCGGCCAGATTAGAACCTCCAGTTCGCGGGCAAAGTGCAACAGCGGAGCGGTGGTGGGCAGGGCAATTTCAGCGGCAGCGGTGACGGTGTTGGTTTCGAATTCGGCTTCTGCATCCTGCAGCGGCCACGGCTGATGGTGAATCTCGGCGCGATACACCCGGTCATAATGAATCGCGTAGAGGCAATAGCGCTCGGTGAGCCAGTGCTCGATCGATCCTTTTTCGCGGAAGCGCATTTCGGTGGTCGGGCGGTAATGTCCACGAAACTCTGCTGCACCGTGGAGACGGCTTGAGCGGTAGTGAACGCCCGCCCCGAGTTCAGTTGAACTCATCGCCGCATGAAAATAGGGAAGGCGGTAGAACGTGCGTGCGGCCCAGACGGCTGGAAGATTGGCAGCGTCTAGACTGAAGAAGTAAACCCCGGGCTTGTCGCCGTATGTCACGTAGGTGCGCACGTTCAGCTCCGGAAATCGGGACAATCCAGGCAGTGGTGGAAGTGCACGTCCGTGAACGCCGCTCATGCGGAATGGGACGACTCCGACCCAGCAGTGGCCGTCGAAAGTATCAAGCTCTAGTTGTGCGGGGACGAGGGGCCGCATCTTCTCGATCGGCAGTGGCCAATGAGCAAACAGCAGGTCGTGCCAGGTTTGCGTCATCACCCACGGTCCTGAGGGTAACGGCCATGGTCGATGCGCGACGAACTGGAGCAGAGGATGCACTCAACAGTCTAGCTCTAAAGCAGGAGCCGGTATCTTGCCTATAACGCGTTGCGCATTGTTCGTCTGCCGATTAACATTCAAACACTCCCATGCCTCAGACTGTGAGCAATGAAGTGATCACCATGCCCGAGTCTTCTAATAACAGTTCATCTGCGTCTGATTCGGTCACGGCCGGACCGGGGCACCGGTCGCCGATGCGAGCGTCGGTCGGGGAAAGCCCCGCCGTCGGCGAAAAGCCGCACGTTGAGGCGCCCTCCACGGAAGTCTTCGCGGTCTATGGTGTCGAACCGGAGATTCAGGCCTATGCCATGGCCAAGTATTCGCGCTCTTCGCTGTCGATGAAGGAGTCGCTGCGCGAGATCAGCGCGCAGAAGGCGGAGAAGTTTCTCAACACGTTTTATTTTCAGTACGGTCACCGCTCGATTGCCGACCTGGCGCATATAGCGCTAGCCGTTGAGAGGCTGTCGATTCTCGCGGCAATCGAATTAGCCGACGAACAGCGCTGGGATGGGCAGGAGCGTTCGACCCGCTACCAGGACTTCAAGAAAAGTGGCTACTACACGCCTGATTTCGGGGCTGACGATGAAGCCCGCACGCTCTACTGCGAGACGCTGGATTTTCTTTTCTCCGAGTACCAAGCGCTCTCGGCTCATATGACGCAGCACCTCATCAACATCACGCCCAAGCCCGCCGAGATGAAGCAGGAGGCATACGAGCGCACGCTGAAGGCGCGGGCCTTTGACATCACGCGCTACCTGCTGCCGCTGGCTACGAATACGTCGCTGGGAGAGATCGTCAACGCGCGAACACTTGAAACCCAGGTTGCGCATCTGCTTTCGCACACGCACAAAGAAGTGCGAGTTCTCGGCGAATCGTTGAAGAAGGCTGCGACTTCGGCGGCTTATAACGTGAATGCTGAGTCGTTGAAGAAATTGGTGGAGGAAATCCGGGCTGTAAGTCCAGATCTTGGCGCGCGGGCCGAGCAGGAATTGCTGCACGAAGTTCAGGTCGCGCCGACGCTAGTGAAGTACGCGGACCCGAATCCGTATGAGATGGAAACCCGGCGCGAATTGCGGCAGGCGGCGCGCGAGCTGATGAAGAGTGAGTCGGTCGCGCCGTCGAAAGCGATTGTCGATCTGCTCGACGAAGAACCTCTCGAAGTTGAGATTGCGACTACTCTCCTCTACGAGCACTGTCACTATTCTTATCGACAAGTCCGGCAGGCGCTGCAGGTTTCAGGCGAGAGATTCCGGCGCGAGATCATCGACCTCGGCTTGCGCCATCGCGGCAAGCACGACGAAATGCTGCGCGGCTTCCGCGCCGGACAGCAGTTCCGCTTCGACATCCTCATGGATACGGGCGGCTTCCGCGACATGCACCGTCACCGCCGCTGTATTCAGGTGATGCAGGCCTTCACCACACTGCACGGTTACGAGATGCTGCTCGATGTGGATGATGCCGGCATGCGTTCGCGCTACGACGCCGCCATGCGGCGCACGCAAGCGGCGATTGAGAAGCTTGCAGCGCGTAGCGCACCCGAGGCGGAAGAGAATTCGCAGTACGCGATTCCGCTGGCCTATCGCAAGCGAGCGCTGTTCAAGATGGATTTCGCCGAGGCTGTGTACATCTCCGAACTGCGGACTACGCCGGCGGGACATGTTTCCTACCGCAATGTCGCTTACGCGATGTATGAGGCTGTGGCGCGGAAGCATCCGGCGCTGGCTAAGTATTTTCGTGTGCACGACGTGACGGCGCCGGTGGATCTGCTGCAGAGGTAGCGTAGCTGCCTCCGTCCTGGGCAAGAGCGGCTTTTTATGATGCGATTGTATTTCCTAGTCTTTCTCCTCCTGAGCACGTCCTTGGCTTGTGAGAAACGGGAGCACCCTGCACCGTTAATCGTGCACGTTCTCCGCGACCCATCGGCATCATTTGCTAAGAACCTGAGACTGGCGGACTTGCAGTTCGGCCTGTCAAAAGCGCGTGTCAAAAGCGGGAGATGGGTGATGGTCGCCACAAACGAGGGCAACTCCTACCCAACGCTTATGAGGCAACTTGCGGACACGCCGTGGGATCTGCTCATATTGATTCTGCCATCAGATCTCCCGGACAGTCCCGTAGTCCGGGACCACGTACGCGGGCCGCATCTTATTTGCGGGGGAGCACCGGCCTACATCCCGGATTGGGTCAAGGGTGAACAACGTGAGGCTGCTGAAATGTATCTGCACTTTCTCGTGCTTCACTGTGAGGCAAGCTGAGCCCGTTGAAGCGCTCCAACTTGTACGCTGTAGCAATATCTAGATTTATCTTGATCTCGCTAGTACGCGCGGTTAGAATCTTACCGAGAGCCATCCATGCCGCGTTCGGTCAAAATCGCCCCAGAAATCGACGCCAAGCTTTACGAAGAGCTCGTCTCCGTGGCCAAGGAGAATGGGCAGTCGCAACGTTTTGTGCTGGAGCGGGCGCTCGAGCATTACCTGCACAACGTAGTCCCTTCGCAACGTATGGTACGGCCTGAGGTGATGGCTGCCTATCGACGCTCCAACGAAAAGTATCGTGAGCTGTACAAGAAATTGGCCAAGTAATGGCCGAGCGCGTCTACCTGACGGTGGCTGAAGTCATCGCCATCCACCATCACCAAGTCGAGGAATACGGCGGCGCGCACGGCCTGCGCGATCAAGGCGCGCTGGAAGCCGCAGTCTTCCGTCCGCAGACGGGCTATTACAACGACATTGGCGAAGAAGCGGCCGCGCTATTAGAGTCGCTGGTCAATAATCACGCCTTCGTGGACGGCAACAAGCGCGTCGGGTTTGCGGTGATGCACACGTTTCTGCTAATGAACCGATTCGATCTCGCTCTGAGCAGTAAGGCCGCTTACGGGTTCATGATCAAAGCTATGGAGGAAGGCAGGTTCCACTTCGGTCTGATTCACGAGTGGATTGCCGCGCACCTCGTCTCGCTTCCTGGTTAGATTTCGTGGGCAAGAGTGTCCGCGCGACACACACCTTGCCCATTTCGGAACGATTTCCACTGTTTATTATCAAGATTCGCCTTTTATTCGCTTCGATCTGTATGTATAATCCGGCCAGATCAGTTCTGCATTTCTAAAGGAGCCACACTCCCATGGCGGATGAACGGGGCAAGGCAATTGAGCTGGCGTTTGCGCAGATTGAAAAGCAGTTCGGCAAAGGGTCGATCATGCGGCTGGGGTCGAAGGAAGCGATCGTCCCCATTTCGGTGATCTCAACTGGCGCGATCTCGTTTGACGCGGCTCTGGGCGTGGGCGGCTTTCCGCGCGGGCGCGTGATCGAAGTGTTCGGGCCGGAGTCTTCCGGCAAGACGACGATCACTTTGCAGGTAATTGCCGAGGCGCAGAAATATGGCGGCATGGCCGCGTTCGTGGATGCCGAGCACGCGCTCGATCCCGGCTATGCCAAGAAGCTCGGCGTCGACGTCGACAACCTGCTGGTCTCGCAGCCGGACTACGGCGAGCAGGCACTCGAAATCACCGAAGCCCTGGTGCGGTCCAATGCCATCGACGTGCTAGTGGTCGACTCCGTGGCGGCGCTGGTGCCGAAGGCCGAACTCGACGGCGAAATGGGAGACAGTCACATGGGCCTGCAGGCTCGGCTGATGTCGCAGGCGCTGCGCAAGCTGACGGGCACGGTTTCGAAGTCGCGTACCTGTCTGATCTTCATCAATCAAATCCGAGAGAAAATCGGCGTGATGTTCGGTAATCCGGAAACCACGACCGGAGGAAAGGCGCTCAAGTTTTACTCTTCGGTGCGCATCGACATACGGCGGATCGGGGCCATCAAAGATGGCGATGTAGTGACCGGTTCGCGCACTCGTGTGAAAGTGGTAAAGAACAAAGTGGCAGCTCCGTTCCGCGAGGCCGAGTTCGATATTCTGTACGGCGAAGGCATTTCACGCGAAGGCGACCTGCTCGATATCGCCGTGACCAATAACCTTCTTGAGAAATCCGGATCGTGGTTCAGCTACAAGGGTGAGCGCATCGGCCAAGGCCGCGAAAATGCCCGCCAGTTCCTGAAAGACAACAAAGACACCATGGCCAAGCTGGACAATGAAGTGCGCAAGGCGCTGGGGTTGATTGCCGCTCCAGCAGTTCAACCCGCCGCTGCGCCTGGACAGACTCCGCCGCAGGGGGCACGGGTCACAACCATGCCGAGCGCCGTTCCTGAAGCTGCGAGAGCGCCGATAGCGGCGAAGCGCTAAACGTAGATCGGGTGGAGCGGGCACTCCTGCCCGCTTGCCCGCAGCTCTTAAAGGCTCGCGTGCAATAGTGCTCGCGCCACACGCGCATTTCCCACCCAACGATTCCCTAATTGCCATCCTCACTCCCGCCCGCATAGAATCTCTAGTCAGCCCGCCGTTCCTGTGAGGCCTATTGCATAAGGGAATCGCCATCTATCCCGGGTCGTTCGATCCGCCCACAAACGGGCACCTCGATTTGATCGAGCGGGGCGCCAAGATTTTTGAGGTACTGGTGGTCGCGATCTTGCGCAACTCGGAGAAGAGCCCGATGTTCAGCGTGGCTGAGCGGCTGGGGATGCTAAACGAACTCACGGGGCATCTGAAGAATGTCCGGATCGACACGTTTGACGGACTGATGGTCGAATACGCGAAGTCGCTGGATGCGACTTGCATCCTGCGCGGCATCCGGGCCATCAGCGATTATGAATATGAGCTGCAGATGGCCCTGATGAACCGCAAGCTCGAACCCACGCTGGAGACTGTCTTCATGATGCCGGCCGACAAGTACTCCTACGTGAGCTCGCGCCTGGTACGGGAAGTCGCGCAAGCGGGAGGACCGGTGAAGGGCTTGGTTCCGGAAGTGGTGGAACAGAAGCTGCGCGAGAAACTCGATCCTGCCTACAAGCTGCGGGACGCACGCCTGATTGAAATTTTGGGCAAGAGAGACTTGGACAAGCGGGAAAAGAAAAGGAAAAAGAAGGCATGACCACTGCAACCACGGAAGCGCTAAAACTTACCGACCGGATCAACCGCATTGAGCCCTCAGCCACGATGGCAGTTGTGGCCGAGGCCGACAAACTGCGCGCGCAGGGCATCGACGTGGTCGACTTTGGCGCTGGCGAGCCGCACTTTGCCACGCCACAGCACATCAAAGATGCCGCCATTGCCGCCATCCAGGGCAACTTCACCAAGTACACAGCTGTGCCGGGCACGCCCGAGTTGCGCGATGCGATCGTGCATCGTCATGCCGCCGACTTCGATTCCGATTACCGCAGAGAAGAAGTAATCGCATCGACTGGCGGCAAGAATGCGCTGTTTAACGCAATCCAGGTGCTGGTCGATCACGGCGACGAAGTGATTTTGCCGGTGCCGTACTGGGTTTCGTTCAAGGATATTGTGCGCTATGCCGGCGGCCACAATGTGCTGCTGGAGACAAACGAGTCGCAAGGCTTCCGGGTCACAGCTGATATGGTGGCTCGGCTGATCACGCCGCGAACCAAGGCGATCATTCTGAATTCGCCGTCGAACCCCTCGGGCGCGGTGATGAGCGCGAAGGATCTGACGGAAGTTGTGCGCCTAGCGCATGAACGCGGAATCTGGGTACTCTCCGATGAGTGTTACGTCTACCTGAATTACACGGGCAAAAATTTTTCTGTGGGATCGTTGCGCGAGTATAAGGAGCGCATTGTGGTGCTGGGTTCGCTCTCGAAGACGTATGCCATGACGGGCTGGCGCCTGGGTTATGCGCTCGGTCCGGCGGCGGTTGTCAGCGCGATGTCGAAGTTGCAAAGCCAGTCCACGTCGAATCCGACGTCGATTGTGCAGAAAGCTGCCGTGGCTGCGCTCAACGGACCGCAAGATTGCGTCGAGCAGATGCGGCGCGAATACATTGTACTTCGCGACCATGTAGTCAAGGGCTTGCGCTCGATTCCAGACGTGACCTGCACCTTGCCGGAAGGCGCCTTCTATGCCTATCCCAACATTTCAGCGTTTCTGGGACGCGGCTCCGTGAAATCGGCTTCAGATGTCGCGGGAAGGTTGCTCAGAGAAGCGCACGTGGCGACGGTTCCAGGCGAAGGATTTGGCACCGGCGACCACATTCGCGTCTCGTATGCGACTTCGAAAGCGGAACTGGATCGCGGACTGGAACGGATGCGCAGATTTTTCGCCGCACTGTAGTCGCGGAGTTTTGACACTGTGGTCACGGGAAGTTTAGGTTCGGCCGAGGTCGTCCGCTCGCGAACGGCCTTTTCTTGTGTAGATTTATTTGTTTCATGGGCAATCTTTATCCACTCTTAATGCTTCCGGCATTCGATTCGCGTCCATGGGGGACGCACGATCTGTCGCCGATCTATCCCAATCGCCCGTTCAAGGAAAAAGTCGGCGAGGCCTGGCTTACCGGCGACGATTGCAAGATTGCCAACGGGCCGCTCACCGGGCAGACACTCGCACAGGTCAGCGAGAAATACGAGCGTGAGCTTGTAGGCGACGCCGCCCGCGATGCGCAGCGATTCCCTTTGCTGCTGAAGTTTCTCTTTCCGCATGAGAAACTCTCAGTGCAGGTTCATCCCGATGACGAGCAAGCGCGCCGCGTAGGTCAGCCTTGGGGGAAAACTGAGTGCTGGTATGTGGCCCATGCGAAGCCCGGGGCGCAGATCGCGTTGGGAGTGAAACCGGGCGTGAGCGTCGCTGAACTCGAAAAAGCCATCCACGGGAAGCACGCCGAAGAGCTGCTGAACTGGCTCGATGTCTATACCGGCGACATGATTTATGTTGCCGGAGGAACCGTGCACACTCTGGGACCCGGCTCGGTGATTGTCGAGACGCAACAACAATCAGACACAACCTATCGTTTGTACGATTACGGACGGCCACGCGAGCTGCACTTGAAAGAAGGCATGGCCGCAGTTAAGTTGAAAGTCGCATCCGGAAAAGTTGTGAGGCCAGCTCCAGAGCAAATCCGTGGGAGCAACAACCGACGGGCGCCGCTCGTGGCGTCTCCGTACTTCGTAGTGGATATGTTTGAATTGAAGGATGTGCACGAGTTGAGTACGCGCGACGAATCCGACATGAGTTCAGTCCAGATTCTTGTGGCCGTCGAGGGTTGTGGAGTCATAGAAGTGGCTGGAACGCAGCCCGCTACTCTGGCGAAGGGCGATGCGGTAGTAGTTCCCGCGTCGTCGGGGAAGTTCACCGTTCGGCCGCAGTGGACGCTGGAGTTTTTGAGAGCGCGTGTTCCGGGAAAATCTTTGCCTGAGCCCGAAACTCGAATGTAGCGAGTGAAATCCGAGAAAACGTGGCTAAGAACTCAAACTTCTATCCCGTAATCCTTGCCGGCGGACGCGGCACGCGGTTCTGGCCCCTGAGCCGGAAAAGACGCGCCAAACAATTGCTGGCACTCGATGGCAAGCAGACGATGATCCAGCAGACGGTGGCCCGGCTGCTGCCCTTGGCTCTGCCGAAGCAATTGTGGATCATTACCAACGACGACTTGCGTCCCGCGATCTTGAAACAGCTCCCCAAGCTGCCGAAAGCCCAAGTGTTGGCCGAGCCGGTAGGTCGCAATACCGCACCAGCGATTGGCCTGGCCGCTTTTCTGCTGTTGCGTGAGCACCCTGACGCGATCATTGGAATGTTCCCCTCCGACCATGTGATCGGCGATGAAAAAAGCTATCGAGCGACTATCGGGCGAGGCGCCGAAATCGCAGCCGCGGGCGAAAACATTGTGGTCCTCGGCGTCCGGCCGAATCGCGCGGAAACCGGTTACGGCTACATTGAGGTGGGCGGCGGTGCGTTCACCGGCGATGCGCTGAGAGTCCGGCGTTTCACTGAAAAGCCGAACGCCGAGAAGGCCGCCGCTTTTGTTGGTGCGGGAAATTACTTTTGGAACAGTGGGATGTTCTTATGGAGCGCGCGAACGCTGGCCAACGCGCTGCGTGAGTATCTTCCCAGGACCGCTTCCTTGCTGGAGGAGATTGCGTCGGCTTTCGGAACCCGAAGATTTGCGGGGACTTTTCGCAGACTGTATCCCAAATGCGATAACATCAGCATCGATTACGCCGTGCTTGAACCGCGTTCGGCAAAGGGCGAGCAGGCGGGAAACATTTTCTGCCTGCCCGCCGATTTCGGATGGAATGATCTGGGCTCCTGGACTGCACTGCACGAGCATCATCACGCAAAGAGCAACCCGCCGGGGGGCAATCTTATCAACGGCGCCGGTGTGTTCGTCCTGAATGCCCGCGGCAATTACGTATATGCTCCGGGCAAATTTGTCGCAGCCGTAGGCGTGAGCAATCTGGTGGTAGTCGAAACCCCGGACGCATTGCTGATTACCACCCTGCAGCACGCGCAAGACGTTGGGAAGGTAGTGAAGCATTTGGACGAGAAGAAGCTGCACAGACTGACGTGAAAAAAGTGCTCAGTGGTTAGTGGCAGCAACCCAGCGGAATCTACTGGCCACCGGACACTGATCTCCCATGGCTCAAGAAATCAAGTTCGGGACTGATGGTTGGCGCGGCATCATCGCCGACGACTTCACGTTCGATAACGTGCGCCGGGTTGCCGGTGCGATCGCTTCTTACGTTTTGAAGTACGAGGACGTCCAGCGCGGTGTAATCATCGGCTATGACACGCGCTTCGCTTCGCAACGCGCGGCGCAAGTGGCTGCGGAAGTGATAGCCGGCGCGGGCATGCCGGTGAAACTGGCCAACGATTACACGCCGACCCCGGCTGTTTCCTACACCGTAAAAAACAAGGGCGCTGCCGGCGGAGTGATGATCACATCCAGCCATAATCCGTGGAACTGGAATGGCGTGAAGTTCAAAGGAAACTTTGGCGGGTCGGCGACACCCGCAATCATGAAGAAAATTGAAGAAGAACTGCGCGCGGGTGCGATGCCGCAAGGTTCGAAGGCGGCCATCGACGAGGTCGACCTAAAGACGCAATACGTGGCCGCCGTCTGCCGCTTTGCCGACATGGATCTAATCGGCAAAACCAAGTTCAAGTTCGCGATCGACTCGATGTATGGTTCCGGCAGAGGCATTCTTGCCGGAATCTTTCGCGATCACGGCGTTCCCTTCGTCGCGATTCGCCAGGAAGTAAACCCGCTTTTCCCTGGCATCAATCCCGAGCCCATCCTCCCGCATGTCGCTTTACTGCAGCAAACGGTCGTCGAAGAAAAGTGCGACGCTGGCTTGGCTACCGACGGAGATGCCGACCGCATCGGCGCGGTTGCGGAAGATGGCAGCTTTGTGGATTCTCACAAAATATTCTGCGTCCTGCTGCACTGGTTGCTGGTACGGAAGAAGTGGTCCGGAAACGTGGTGCGCGCCTTCAACACTACGCGCATGCTCGATCGCATTGCCGCGAAGTATGGCCGCAAACTTTACGAAACGCAGATCGGATTCAAGTACATTGCCGACCTGATGATGGAGCACGACATTCTCATCGGTGGCGAGGAGTCGGGCGGCATCGGCTATTCGCGCTTTCTGCCCGAGCGCGACGGCGTTCTGAATTGCCTGCTGCTGGCGAACGCGATGGCCGAAGAAGGCAAGCCGCTGGGCCAATTGGTTGCAGACCTGCAACGCGAGTTCGGTCCGCACTATTACGGCCGGCGCGACCTGCACATTCCGGAAGAGATCAAGCAGAGCGCGATTCAGCGGGCCCGGGCGGAAACCACGCAGAGCCTGGGACGCTATCGCGTGCTGAAGAAAGAAAATCTCGATGGCATCAAGTTGTTTCTTGATGTGCCGACGAATGGGAATGGAGCGGAAGCGTGGATCCTGTTCCGCACTTCGGGAACCGAGCCCTTGCTCCGTGCGTATTCGGAGGCCGCCTCGCCGGAGTTGGTGGACGAAATCCTGGCCGCCGCGGAGAGTTTTGTTAAGAGCGGTGCATAGCAAGCCAACTCATCTACCTGAATCTCCACATTTGGCGCGGCGATAATGCGATACTTCTAATTGAGCATGACTTTTGCCGGAAGCCCAGCTTCGACTCCAGACGACTCGCCGGAGGCGCGCCGCTATAACCGCATTTCTCGCTGGTTGGGTGTCGCCGATTTTGCTGTGGGCTCTGCGTTCCTGATTCTTTTGCTGATCACAGGTTGGACGGGCTGGCTGCGCGATCTTGCCTTGCGCGAAGGATTCCGCAATTACACTCTGGCTGTCTTCATCTATCTCTTCCTCGTGCTCCTGATCAGCAAAATGTTGAGCCTGGGCCTTGATTATTACGGATTTCGGCTGGAGCGAAGGTTCCAACTCTCCACACAAAGGCTGCGTTCGTGGCTGTGGGATGAAGTCAAGGGCTTTCTGGTGGGACTGGTGCTGGCAGGGATCGTCGTGGAGTTGTTGTATTTCATGATTCGCCAATCTCCGCAGCATTGGTGGATCATCACCTGGGCGCTGTTCATGGGACTGTTCATCGTGTTGGCACAACTTGCTCCGGTCGTGCTCTTTCCAATTTTTTACAAGTTCGAGCCGCTGGACAATGAAGACCTGCGCCGACGCTTGATTCAACTTAGCGAGCAGGCGGGCACGCGGGTGCGCGGAGTCTACCGCTGGAAGCTTTCGGAAAAAAGCAAGAAAGCGAATGCGGCGCTCACTGGACTGGGCCGAACACGCCGGATCATTTTGGCCGATACTCTGCTGGACAACTATGCTCCCGAGGAAATCGAAGCAGTTCTTGCCCACGAACTCGGCCATCACGTCCACCGACACATTTTGAAAAGCATTCTGGTGCAAGCCGGAATTACCTTGCTGGGCTTCTGGGTGGCGAACTGGGTGTTGCACTACGCGGTCGATCACCACATGTTCGAAGAGCTTTCCGACTTCGCCAACCTACCCTTGGTGGCTCTCACCGCGACTGCGCTCTCGCTTCTGCTGATGCCGGCGCTCAATGCCTACTCGCGCTACAACGAGCGGCAGGCCGACCGCTACGCGTTTGAATCGATCGCCAGCGTCGAGCCCTTCATTTCATCGATGAACAAGCTGGCGCAGCAGAACCTGGCCGAACGCACGCCTTCGAAGTGGGTGGAATGGCTTTTTCATTCGCATCCGGCAATCGCCAAGCGCGTGGCGGCAGCGGAAGCTTGGGGCCGCACCCAGACTCAAAGTTCAGGACCGCAGGCGTAACACTCGAGGTGCAAGTACCGAGTGCCGAGCCCGACAAAAAATCAACGCTTCCTGAGGATTTCCGCCACACGCTGCAAATCCTCTTCCGTATCGACGCCAACGGAGTCGTAAGGCGTTTCGCCGACATAGATAGGGATTCCGTTCTCAAGGAAACGTAACTGTTCTAGCCGCTCGGTTTTTTCCAGAGCCGATTCCGGCCGGCTCACAAAAAGGTCGAGCGCAGCTTTCCGGTAGGCATAGAGGCCGAGATGCTTGAAGTAGGGCGGACCGGTGTTGTCGCGGTCGAACGGGATCGTAGCGCGCGAAAAATAGAGAGCGCGGCCGTCCAGGGCCGTCACGACTTTGACTGCATTGGGATTACGAATTTCTTCTGATGGGCAGGGAGTCTTCACGGTTCCCACATGGACTGTCGGGACATTCATCACCTCGATCAAGGTTGCAATTTGTTCGGGCCGTACCAGCGGTTCGTCGCCTTGCACGTTGACATAAACATCGGCGGTCACGGAGTTCGATATTTCATGTACGCGCTCGGTTCCGCTGCGGTGAGTGGCGGAAGTCATCTGTACCTTCCAGCCGTGCTTGCGGCAGCTTTCGAGGATCTCGTCGGAATCGGTGGCGACGATCACATCCGAGAGAAGAGGAGACGAGCGGACCGCCTCGTACACCCAGCCCACGAGTGGCTTGCCCGCGATCTCGCGAAGCATCTTTCGCGGCAAACGGGTGGACGCCAGTCGGGCGGGAACTACGGCAATCGTTTTCATGGAGACGACTAGTTTCCAGTTTCCCGATCGAACTGGCAAGTGTCGAATCGGCGAATGGAATTTCCCGCGCTCCGTTTGACACCTTCTGACAGCGGCTCTTAGAATCAAAGGTTGGATGTGACGCGCCACTCCGGCTCGTTGCGTCCAAGGCGGCGAGAGTTCGCAACGATTGCGACTAGTCCCTCTCGTTGCGTTCCCCCAGCTTTTTGGCGGCGTAGCTCAGGTGGCTAGAGCGACGGTCTCATAATCCGTAGGTCCGTGGTTCGAGTCCACGCGCCGCCACCACTCTCTCGTTTTCCGATAGTCCATTCTAGAAGCATTGACATTCCCGCGTTCCTCTGGAAACATCGAAAAACTCTCCAGCAAAGGGGTAAGAACTTTCGGCGTATTCTCCGGGCCGGTCGAGGAGTTTTCTTATGGTGGGGATTCGCACGCGCGACCTGCGCAAAATTTATACCTCGTCGCCGCCGTTCGGGGCCGGCGGCTTTGGTCCGCCTGCCGCGCGCGACAAGCGCAAGAAGCAGCCGAAACCAGAGATCGTCGCTCTCGATGGTCTGACGCTCGACATTGCCCCGGGCGAAGTTTTCGGACTGCTCGGACCGAATGGCGCGGGCAAGTCAACGACTGTAGGAATTCTCACTACGCGGGTACGACCAACGGGGGGGCTCTGCCTGGATTGGCGAGCACGATGTCTGGAAAGAACAGGTCCAAGTAAAACGCCTGATTGGCGTGGTTGCGCAACGCCCGAACCTCGATTTTTCCCTGACGGCGCGTGAGATTCTGCTGTTTCACGGGGCTTATTTCGGCCTTGACTCGCAGGCACGGGCAGCTCGCGCCGAGAGTCTTCTGGACCGGTTCAAGCTGCGCGACCGCGGCGAGCAGATGGTGCGCGGATTTTCCGGGGGAATGATGCAACGGCTATCCATCGCGCGCGCCATGATGCACGATCCGCAGGTTCTTTTCCTCGACGAGCCCAGCGCGGGCCTGGATCCGCAGACGAAATTGCTTTTGTGGGAGATCATTCGCGAATACAACCAGACCGGCAAAACGATTTTGCTCACGACGCACAACATGGAAGAAGCCGATGCACTGGCCAACCGCCTGGCCATCATCGACCACGGACGGAACATCGCGTTGGGTACGCCTGCGGAGTTGAAGGCGTCGGTGCCGGGCGGTTATTTGCTGCGCCTGCGTTTCGGCCAGCACTCGCCCGATTTGTTGCAGCAGTTGCAGTCTTTACCCGGAGTGCGGGAGGTACGCGCCAACGATCAAAATGGCGCCGACCTGTACTCCGACCACGGAGGTTCGCTGATTGCCGGGATCGCCAGCCTGGCCTCGGCCGCGGGCGTGGAGTTGCGTGACGTTCACATCTCCGAGCCCAGCCTGGAAAACCTGTTTCTGCACCACACCGGAAGGAGCCTGCGGGAATGAACTGGAAGACGTTTTTCGCCATGCTGGCGCGCGATGTTCATGTGGCACGGCGCAACTTCGTTGTGTTGCTGCTGCAGACTTTTCTGCAGCCGCTGATGTTCGTGTTCATCTTTGGCCGCGTCATGGTGCGCAGCGGCTACATGCCGGAAGCGTATAAGAGCCTGTTGCTTCCCGGTATCATGGCCATCAGCATGGTGTTCACGGGAGTCTGGGCCGTAGCCATGCCGTTGATTGCCGAATTCCAGTTCACCCGCGAGATCGAAGACCGCCTGCTCGCGCCTATGGAAATTTCCTGGGTGGCCGTTGAGAAAGTGCTCGCCGGAACGCTGCAGGCGCTGATCGCCGGGCTGGTAGTAATTCCGGCAGCGTGGATTATTCTGCGGCCTGGCGTGGTTGTGACTGTGCACAGTCCTCTCACTTTTGCATGTGTTACCTCGCTGGTGGCGCTGTTCTCCGCCTGCGGCGGTCTTGCCCTGGGCTGCAGCGTTAATCAGCAACACATCGGATTGATGTTTAGCATGGTGTTGACGCCGATGATCTTCTTTGGCTGCACCTACTATCCCTGGAGCGCTCTGGACAGCTTTCCCATTCTGCAAAAAGTAGTGCTGGTGAATCCCCTGGTTTATGCGAGTGAAGGGCTGCGCGGAACGCTGGTACCGCATCCTCCAATTCCGTATCTTCCTTTGCCTGCAGTGTTGGTGGCATTGACGGCTTTCGACGCGCTGCTCCTTGCGGTGGGGCTGCGGCAGTTCTGGGGAAAAGCTGTCAGTTGAGTTCCCACTGGTTACGCTTTCCTGGTTACCCCGCCGAAAGTTGCCTCGAATCAGGCGATTCCAAGCGTTACTGAAGTTTTCGGCAGGGCTCATAAATCATTGTTACTAAACCTGTTAGCTGGGTATCCTAGGTCAAGGGTACGCCTGCGCGCTGGCGACAGAGCGGCGCGCTGTGGCCTACAAACGAATGTCCGCTAGCACACATTCATGGAGAGGTCTGCCCGTCGGGGCGAAGGCGTTCATTGGCCTGGTGATCGCGGCTGGAATGGCGTCTCTGCTACAGGCTGCGATTCACCAGAGCAGCAAGAACATCGCAGAGTTTATTTGCTATCTGGGCATCGCGATTTTGGCTTCGCGGCTGCGCGTCACGCTGCCCGGCATTACGGGCACGCTTTCCGTGAACTTCTTGTTCATCCTGGTGGCGGTTGCCGAGTTGAGCTACTCAGAAGCGCTTACGCTGGGTGCCGTCTCGATGCTGGCCCAGAGCATTCACCCGAACCGGCCCGGCGCCATTCAGTTAACGTTCAATGTTTGTGCGGGCTCGCTGTCGACGGCTCTGGCCTACCTTGTCTATCACAGCAATCTGGCCAACGAGATCATAGAAAACCGGCCTCTGGTTCTCTGCTTGGCGGCTTCGACATACTTCATCGTCAATGCCGGAAGCATCGCAGTTGTGATCTCTGTAAGCGATGGGAAACCTCTCCGGCAGATCCTGGTGGATTGCTATTTCTGGTCCTTCCCTTACTACCTGGTGGGAGCCGGCATCGCCGGTGTGATTGGCTGGTTCAACCACAGGTTTAACTGGGAGAGTTCGCTGCTCTTCGTCCCGGCCATCTATCTGATCTATCGGTCCTACCGCTTGTATTTGGGAAAGTTGGAAGATGAGAAGCGGCACGTGGAGGAGATCGCAAACCTGCATTTGCGAACTATCGAGGCCCTGGCGCTGGCCATCGAAGCCAAAGATCAAACTACCCACGATCACCTGCAGCGTGTCCGCATTTACGCCATCGAAGTAGCCAAGGAACTGGGCATGACAGGGACTGAACTGGAAGCCTTGCATGCCGCGGCACTGCTCCACGACATCGGCAAACTCGCCGTCCCCGAACATATCATCTCGAAGCCCGGCCGGCTTACGCCGGAAGAGTTCGAGAAAATGAAGATTCACACCGTGGTGGGGGCAGAGATTCTAGAGCGCGTTCGCTTTCCTTATCCCGTTGTGCCTATTGTGCGCGCCCACCATGAGAAATGGGACGGGTCGGGTTATCCCTATGGGTTGAAGGGGGCGGAGATTCCGATCGGCGCGCGCATTCTCTCGGCAGTCGATTATCTCGATGCGCTGGCTTCCGACCGGCAATACCGGCGCGCCATGCCGCTGGATGAGGTAATGACGCGGCTCACGGCAGAGTCGGGCAAGTCGTTTGATCCGAAGGTGGTTGACGTCCTCAAGCGACGCTACCGTACTCTGGAAAATCTTGCTCTGGCGAAGTCGGCGGAAGATGGCAGCCTGATTCTTCCGACGGACTTCAAGATCACGCGCGGACCGGCGCCGGCTGCGGGATTCGAGAATGCCACGGTTTCCGATGCGCCGGGGCGGGAAGCAACGTTTCTATCCTCCATTGCGGCAGCGCGCCAGGAGGCACAGTCTTTGTTTGAGTTGAGCCAGGACTTGGGAGCATCGCTGAGCCTCGGTGAAACGCTCTCCGTGTTTTCCGTGAAACTCAAAATGACGGTTCCCTACGACGCGATCGCCATCTACATCCGGCGCGGCGATGAACTGATCCCGGAGTATGTGAACGGCGATAACTACCGCCTGTTTGCTTCCTTGCGGATTCCTGTGGGGCACGGGCTCTCGGGCTGGGTGGCGCAGAATAAGAAGCCGATCGTGAATGGAAACCCATCAGTTGAGCCGGGTTACTTGAACGATCCTGACAAATTCAGCACGTTGCGTTCTGCTCTGGCTCTGCCTCTGGAGGGAGTGGCAGGAGTGATCGGCGTTCTTGCCCTCTATCGCGCCGAAAAAGACGCGTTTACTTCCGATCATTTGCGCATTCTTCTGGCGGTGAGCGGCAAGATGGCTCTGGCCATCGAAAATGCTCTCAAATATCAGCAAGCGGAAAGCTCTGCAACCACCGACTACCTTACTGGCCTGCCCAATGCGCGGTCGCTGTTTCTGCAATTGGACCGCGAATTGGCGCGCTGCAAGCGCGACAACGTCTCGCTCACGCTGATGGTCTGCGACATGAACGGATTCAAGAAAATTAACGACCGCTTCGGGCATCTGGAAGGGAATCGGGTCTTACGATTGTTTGCCCAGGCCTTGAAAGACACTTGCCGCGAGTACGACTACGTAGCACGCATGGGCGGAGATGAGTTCGTGGTGATTGCTCCGGGTTTGCCCGCCGATGCTGCG
>Ga0206871_10031_pt1 | contig 34307 bp, 21 predicted proteins | sample Alteio_BWOrgCont_33_FD_152627 | JGI IMG/M metagenome (GOLD analysis project Ga0206871, IMG submission 152627) | Enriched cells from forest soil in Barre Woods Harvard Forest LTER site, Petersham, Massachusetts, United States -... | ecosystem: Environmental > Terrestrial > Soil > Temperate forest >...
CAACTGGATGTAATACTTTGTATTTGTATAAAGGTTTATCCCATGCAATGCTTGAATGAGCAGCTAATGTGATAACAGATTTAATTACTGTAACAAATAATGCAGCAGGGCCTAAACCTAAATAAACTAGCGCCGCAACTAAATAAATTTGTGAAAAGAAAACAGTGTATATAAAATTTTGACGACTAGCCATTGCCATGCCCATATAAGGTGCAGAATGGTGCGTACGGTGAAAGCGCCATAATAAAGGCAATTGGTGGTGCAAACGATGGTACCAGTATTGGGTTAGGTCATCTGCCACGGCAATCAAAAAAACGCCACCCCAAAACGGTACCCATGAAAATACATTATCCAAATGCGGCAATGCAAATGGTAATAATTTTAAAGCAAAAAATGCAGTGATAGGAGCTAATAAAACTTTAGGTGCTACAAAGCAAACAAGATCAACGATGCGTTCGTGCTTCGTCCACTTATTATCGTATAATCCTAGTCCGAATTCAGCGATACCTAATACGATCGCGATGGCAAAGAATCCCCATGAACGTAAATGTGTAAATACAGGCTGAACAAAATTAAAAATGCGGGGTGTTTTAATTACAACCGAAGTATGTGCGTTATTGATCCATGGTGTTTCTCCTGTGTGGTGAAACCATAGTACCAGTGCCAGTATCGGCAATGCATAAATAAAAAGACTGATAACAATGTCTCTTGTTATTCTTTGTGGTGTGGTGTTGGTGAGTGCCATAATGTTTGTTTTATGATTAATATTTATAAAATTAACTGTGGTGTTGAATGAACCATAATCCTCCGGCCAGTATAATTAATGGCACAAGAAAAATGACAATACCGATAATAATCTTTTTTGTCAGAATTTTTACATCTAGTAATTGCATAGTCTATTATTTTAGTAGATTAATTGTTTATAAAATATCCTCTGGTAATATGCATGCCGGAGGATTGGTTAATTGATTATTTTATTGGTGCTTGTTGATCACTTCCGTTTGGATGATGTATTCTTTTGTTATTTAGATCATACCAATCGATTAATGGATATAAGTGATTAATCTGAGCCTGCTCATCAAATAATTTTTTGAGTTCGGCTAATTTTTCAGGATATTTTTTTGCGAGGTCGTTGCGTTCATTAAAATCTTCATTCAGGTTATACAATTGCCATACATCGTCATCAAAACTCTTGTCTGTAATTGTAGCACCTTGAGAAAAATCATAATCTACATTATCCGGACGGTGTGGCGTTTCAGCTTTCCATCCATTGTAATAAATAGAACGGTTGCCAAAAATATAATAGTGTTGTATGATATGTCTTGATGGAGCTTTCGGATCATCAATAGAGTAGGCAAGTGATGTACCTTCAATACTATCTTGCTTGATACCCCTTATATATTCAGGTTTAGAAATTCCTGTTAACTCTAATGTAGTAGGCAAAATATCTATTACATGGCCATATTGTGTACGAATAGTTCCTTTGTCTTTAATTCCTTTAGGATAAAAAACAATCAAAGGATTATGTGTACCACCTTCCGCATCGGCATTTGTTTTCCATTCTTTAAATGGCGTATTGGCGGCTTGTGCCCAACCTAATGGATAATTTGTTTGCGCTCCGGGAGTACCGATAGAATCGATATCAGCCAAGTTCACTTTTAAGTAATCTGCTTCAGAAGTGGTTCTGCTAGGATTTGTTTTAGGTTCTATCGTTCCTTCTAAAGTACCTTCTTTACTTGCACCATTATCACCTATGATAACATATACAATTGTATTTTCCAGTAAGTTATTATCTCTCAGATAATTGATTAATCTACCAATTTGATAATCTGTGTAAGTGAAATAACCGGCATACACTTCAAAGAAGCGCTCAAACAATTTTTTCTGATCCGCTGTCAATGAGTTCCATGCTTGTACGCGTGGATTACGTGGAGGCAACTGAGCATTTTCAGGAACAACACCTAATCTTTTTTGATTAGCTAAAACTTGCTCACGAAAAACATCCCAACCCTGATCAAATTTCCCTTTGTATTGATCGCTCCAGTATTTATCCACTTGATGTGGTGCATGTGTAGCAGCTGGTGCATAATATAAAAAGAAAGGTTTATCAGGTGCAACTTTATGTTGACGTGTTAAATAAGCAATTGCTTTATCGGTAATTTGTTCATTCAAATGTCTACCATCAGGAGTAACGTGCGCCTGATCTTCTACAAGATCCGGTTTGTATTGATCCGTTGCAGATCCGAGGAAACCAAAGAAGTGATCGAATCCTTTTCCTGTTGGCCAATGATCAAACGGGCCAGCATCCGTAGCTTCTTCATCTGGCGTTAAGCCGTATTTACCAACAGCAAAAGTATTGTATCCGTTTGCTCTTAATATTTCGGCAAGTGTTCCATCGTTTGAAGGAATTCTTCCATCCCATCCAGGAAATCCTGCAGATGAACTGATATGAGAAAATCCACTTTCGTGTACGAATGAACTATTACGTCCCGTTAATAAAGCGGAACGGGTAGGTGCGCAAATAGCTGTTGTATGAAAGTTCGTATAACGTAGACCGTTATTGGCCAAACTGTCAAGAGTAGGAGTGTGTATCAATCCCCCAAAAGCGCTCGATGCACCAAAACCTACATCATCTAATACGATCAATACAACATTGGGTGCACCTGCGGGTGCTTTTACTACCTGTGCCCACCATTCTTTTGAATCATTTAATGTTTTGCCTATTGTGCCTTGAAAAGACTGTTGTGCAGGATCATTTTGTGCAGAGCTTTGCAAAGCAAATAAAGTAAATACTGTGACTAGCACAGTATTTACTTTGAATATTTTTTTTGTTTTCTTCTTCATAAAAATATTTTAATATTTATTTAATTGGAGCTTGTTTATCACTTCCATTTGGATGATGTATTCTTTTATTGTTTACATCATACCAGTCTAGTAATGGATATAAATGATTGATAGTTGCCTGCTCATCAAATACTTTTTTCAACTCAGCTAGTTTTTCAGGATATTTTTTTGCAAGGTCATTGCGTTCGTTGAAGTCTTCGTTTAGGTTGTACAATTGCCATTCGTCATCCTCAATGTTTTTATCTGCAATTGTTGCACCTTGAGAAAAATCGTAATCGATATTGTCAGGGCGATGTGCAGCTTCTGCTTTCCAGCCATTATAATAAATAGAGCGAGATCCGAAAATATAATAATGTTGAACGATATGCCTAGAAGGAGCTTTTGCATCATCAATAGAATAAGCTAGAGATGTACCTTCAATACTATCTTGTTTAATACCTCTGATATAATCAGGCTTTTGAATTCCTGTTAATTCTAAAGTAGTAGGTAAAATATCTATTACATGGCCGTACTGTGTACGTATGCCTTTTTCTTTAATTCCTTTTGGATAAAAAACGATCAAAGGATTATGTGTACCACCTTCTGCATCTGCATCTTGTTTCCATTCTTTAAATGGAGTATTAGCAGCTTGTGCCCAGCCTAACGGATAATTAGTTTGCGCTTGTGGCGTACCGATAGAATCGATATTTGCCAGATTTACTTTAAGATAATCAGCTTCTGAAGTTGTTCTTGAAGGATTTGATCTTGGTTCGATCGTACCTTCTAAAGTTCCTTCTTTACTTGCGCCGTTGTCGCCAATAACAACATATACAATCGTGTTTTCTAATAAATTATTATCTCTTAAGTAATTTATTACTCTACCAATTTGGTAGTCTGTATAGGTGAAATAACCCGCATATACTTCAAAGAATCTTTCAAATAGTTTCTTCTGATCTGCTGTTAATGAGTTCCATGCTGGCACACGTGGATTACGTGGAGGTAATTGAGCACTTGCAGGAACAACGCCCAATCTTTTTTGATTAGCTAAAACTTGTTCGCGAAACACATCCCATCCCTGGTCAAATTTCCCTTTGTATTGATCGCTCCAATATTTATCTACCTGATGCGGAGCATGTGTGGCGCCCGGTGCATAGTATAAAAAGAAAGGTTTGTCTGGTGCAACTTTATGTTGACGTGTTAGGTATGCAATTGCTTTATCGGTTATCTGTTCATTCAAATGTCTTCCATCAGGAGTAACATGTGCTTGGTCTTCTACAAGATCTGGTTTGTACTGATCTGTGGCAGAACCTAGAAATCCGAAGAAATGATCAAAACCTTTTCCTGTTGGCCAGTGATCGAACGGACCAGCATCTGTAGCTTCTTCATCAGGTGTTAATCCATATTTACCAACGGCAAAAGTATTATAGCCATTAGCTCTTAATATTTCAGCCAATGTTCCATCTGTAGAAGGAATTCTTCCGTCGTAACCAGGGAAACCAGCTGACATAGAAACGTGAGAAAAACCTCCTTCATGTACGAAATGGCTATTACGTCCTGTAAGAAGTGCTGAGCGTGTAGGAGCACAAATCGCGCATGTATGAAAGTTCGTGTAACGTAGACCGTTATTGGCCAAACTATCTAGCGTAGGTGTATGAATTAATCCGCCAAAGGCGCTAGATGCTCCAAAGCCTACATCGTCTAATACAATCAGTACAACGTTGGGTGCTCCGGCTGGTGCCTTAACTACAGGTGCCCACCATTCTTTTGAGTCATTTAATGTTTTACCAACTGTTCCTTGGAATTGCTGTTGATTGTCTTGTGCATACGAATGTAGAGAGGCCATACTACCCATAAGGATTGCTACGGAAGCAAGGATGTTTTTCTTCTTCATTTTTTTTTGTTTTATTTAATTAAAAGAAGATCTCCTTATCGAAGACCTTCTTTATTATATTTTATATAATTACCAACCTGGGTTTTGCGTAAAATTTGGATTTTGTCCCGCATACAAATTAATTTCCGTTTGAGGAATCGGAAACAATGTATCCGTAAGTGTTGCAGCAGCTTTAGGATTGTTAAGCATGCCATGTACCGCATTCAAATAATATTGTCCCGGGGGCAAACCGTCTTGTCCTGATCTTCTAACAAGATCAAACCAGCGTTGAGATTCTTGTATAAATTCTTTTCTTCTTTCCAGATAAACAGAGTCACGAAAATCTGACTGATTTAACCCTGGAGTTAGATCATATGCATGATTAGAATATGTACCGTTTCCAGTGTACACACCATAAGCCCTTGCTCTAACAAGGTTAATCGCAGTATAAGCATCAGGTGTTGGAGTACCATTCAATTCATTTAAAACTTCTGCTTGTAAAAGCAATATTTCTGCATAGCGGATTACAGGAAAATTAACTCCACTTAGCGCTTGGTTAGTAATAGGAGATACGGTAGAATCAATGTATTTAGCAAAATTGTAGTAGGGCCATCTTACCGTTGTTGCCCCGTTTTTAAGGGAATCAAAAAAGGTAACATTTCTTCTTGTATCGGTAATAGCAAATAGATTCACTACAGTACTATCAGCAGGAATATCACCCGTATAAGTAGTAGTAGAAAAAGAGCTAAAATCTCCTGAACTTAAATTTTGTGTGCTATTTACAGCACCGCCATTATATTTGAATTGTGCAGAAAATATATGTTCAATTCCGTTTTTATAAGGAGTTTGCCAAACATGCGAGAATTGAGTAAATAAATCATATCCATAAATACCAGTAGGTATTGCTGATACAAATGCACCGTTAGGAGTAATTGTTTTCAATAATGCAGCTTCTGCATCGGGCCAATCATGGCGAGTAGCATAAACCTTAGCTAACAAAGCGTATGCAGCGCCTCCAGTAACACGTCCTAGGTCAGCAGCACCATAAGTTGCAGGTAAGTTAGTAGCAGAATCAAGATCCGTTATTATTTGCTGGTAAACAGTATCTCTAGAGACCCTACTTACTAATTCGCTTGCTCCTTCTACGGTACCAGGATCATGTAATACTAAAGAAACAGGACCGAATAAGCGTACTAAATTAAAATAATACAATGCCCTTATAAATCTTGCTTGTCTTATAAGATTAATTGCGGTATAATTAGGATTTATAAATGCCGCAGCCGGTATATTAGGTATATTATCTATTGCAATATTAGCTTTGTCGATACCCCAATAAAGCTGTGAATAAATTTTATGTACGCGGTCATTTGATGAAATATATGTAGCTGTACCCAATGCCCTTACATCAGGGTTTGTGTTTGATGGGCTATATACCTGATTATCACTCGTATTATCAATAATTAAATTTAAATCACGACCATAGATCGGAAAATCAGCATTAATATCCGTTGAAAGCGTACTATATGCTGCCGTTACGGCCGCAATGGCATCCGATTGTGTTGTATAAAAGTTAGCTGCATTGATACTTGTCTTTGGATTTTCGTCCAGTTTACTGCATGAGGTTAGTGAACTTGCCATTAAAACAAATGCGGCGGATGTTATTAATATATTTTTCATGATTATTGTTTTTATTTTCTAAAAAGTTACATTTAGACCTGCCAAAAATGTTCTGTAATGAGGATATACACCCGCATCAACTCCAGGTAAAAGGTTGTTTTGATCGTAATAGTTTGCTTCAGGATCTAAACCTTGATAGTGAGTAATTGTTAACAGATTTTGTGCAGAGAAATAAAGTCTGATTTGTTTAGCTCTGATTTTCGAAGCAATATTTAAAGGAAATGTGTATCCCAGTGTAACATTTTTCAACCTAATGTATGATCCATCTTGAATGTATGTATCCTGAACTTGCATAACTGGTGCATTTACTGCTTTAGGATATTTACCATTAGGATTAGTTACTGAATCAAATCTGTCTAACAATACAGTGGAAACATTACCAGATGTTGTAGTTTTTTCTAGTTGTTGTTGTTCAAGATTAAATATTTTATTGCCAAAAGACCCCTGAAAGAAAATAGCTAAATCAAAGCCTTTATAAGTAAACGTATTTGATAAGCTAGCTGTAAACTTAGCTTGAGCGTTACCGAGATTGTGTTTATCATTAGTATTAATTACACCAGTTGGGTTGCCATCTCCGGCGATAGCAACATATCTTCTATCACCCGTTTGTTGTGATACACCTGCTAATTTTGCCACAGGATTAGCGCCATATACATCACTTGTTGTTAATAAGCCATCAGTGCTGTAACCCCAGAATGTTCCAATTGGCAAACCCACTTTTAAAATTTCAGGAGATACCTGTCCTGTTGCTGCTGTAGGTTGAAAAGACTGGCTTGGCCCAAGGCTTAATATTTTATTAGCGTTGGTAGCATATATGACAGTTGTTTTCCAGTCAAAATCCTTCGTCTTAATATTATCTGTATTTAAAGAAAGTTCAATACCCTCATTTTGCACACTTCCGATATTTTCAGCAGTAGAAGAGTAACCGGTTGATAATGGTATAAGGCCACCCGCGTTTACAAATAAATTTGTTGTCTTTTTATAATAAGCATCTGCAGTTAAGAGAATACGACTTTTTAAGAAGCTAAAATCAAGACCTCCATCATATTGCGTAGTTGTTTCCCATGTTAAATCGGGATTGGCTAATTGTATTGAAGAAAGACCTTGTGCTAAGCTGTTTCCAAAAAAGTAAGTATAAGGACCGCCTACTAGGCCAAGCGCAGTGTACGACGGGATATTAGCATTACCTGTTTGACCAGCCGTTAATCTTAATTTTAAATTATTAATAACATTGGTAACAGGAGTAAAGAATTTTTCGTCAGATATGTTCCATGCAAAACCTACAGAAGGAAAGAACCCGTATTTTTTACCGGTACCTAAAACTGAGGCTCCATCTTCTCTTCCTGTTATACTTAGGTTATACCTATGTTCGTATGAATAGTTAATTCTTCCTAAAAATGATTCAATTGTATTTGGTGCTTCTGATGACGAACCTGTTATTGGAGTACCATAAGAAAGATTATTGAAAGTAAATGCATTGGTTGGGAAATTATCTGCACTAGATACTACTGATTCTACATTTTGTTCTTGAATAGTATAACCTGCTAATAAGCTTAAATAATGTTTTTCTTTAAACACGTGATCATAAGTAAGCGTATTTTCATTTAACCAGCTAACTGAATGACTAACACCAACAGATGCTGAACCGCCAGAAGCAGCTCCTGTTGAATTCCCTCCAGGACCTCCAGGAGAGGCCGTATAGTTAGGAGCATAATAATTTTGCTTCGCATTAAGGAAATCTGCCCCACCCGTAATTTTAAATATTAATTCTTTAGTTAATTTATATTCTGCGGAGAAATTACCTAAGAAACGAGTAAGGATCGTTTGATCGATGGTGCTCGTAATATCTTGTAATGGGTTAGTTGTGTATGGCTGTGTTGTACTGATGTTTGAATAGAATGCATCAGCAGTTGTATTGTAAGTTCCATTTGCATTATATATTGGGTGCAGAGGACTTACACCCAACAAAGTTGTAAATGCATTGCCGGTATTTAGTGAATTAAAAGGACCTGTTAATTCATCTTGAGTAGAATTACTTCCAAAAATACTGGTAGAAATTTTTAATCTGTCTGACGCATTTTTTTCATAGTTTACACGTCCTGAATATCTTTCAAAGTCTGTATTTAAAAGAGTTCCCTGCTGTTTATAATAATTCCCTGAAATTGAATATCTCGATTTTTCATCACCTCCATAAATTGTAAGCTGATGATTTTGTGTTGGGGCTGTTCTAATGGCTGCATCCTGCCAATCAGCAGTTTGGCCTTTTGCGCCTAACGCATCTATTGTCGCTTTAGTTGCAGGACCTGAACCTGTTTGCAATGTAGGCGTTGCTTTATAAATATCATCATATAATTTGGCCCATTCTGGGCCATTCATCAATGATAGTTTTTTATCCACTTGTTGCGTACCATAATCACCACCATATGATATATTGTTACTTCCCTTTGTACCTTTTTTGGTAGTAATAATTACAACACCGTTAGCACCGCGCGAACCATAAATAGCTGTTGCAGATGCATCTTTTAAAACATCAATTGATTCAATATCACTTGGGTTGATAGTTGATAATGCATTTACAGTTAACCCCGGATTGGAGCCGGTGTTTGCCGCAGTATTGTTGTTATAATAAATAAATCCATCAATAACGTATAACGGATCATTACCAAAACTTAAGGAGTTTCCTCCACGTATTCTTACACTGGCAGCTGCACCGGGCTGTCCTGAACTTTGTGTAACAGTCACACCCGATACTGATCCCTGCAATAGATTATCCGCCGAAGTTACAGGGCGACTAAGATTTTCTTTTGAAACAGATGCTACAGCACCTGCAACATCTTTTCTTTTCTGTGTACCATACCCTACTACAACTACATCCGATAATTGATTGGGTGCATCTTTTAATTGCACAGCAACAAGTTCGCTGTTACTACTATCTACAGTTACAATCTGTGTTTGGTAACCGACAAAACTGATGAATAAGGTAACCGGTAATTTTTTATAAGTTGTTAATTGAAAATTCCCTTTGTTGTCTGTTATCACCGTATTAGTGGAGCCATCGATATGTATGGAGGCACCAGCTATAGGATTTTTTGTTTTTGGATCCTGAACATTACCTTTTATTGTCGTATTCGGTTGGTCCTGCGCTTTTGCGGATAAAAAACCGATAGCTGCAAAGAAGCCCGTTAACACAAAAAGCTTAGCCATTCTGTAAGCATTAATTTTACGCATAGTTTGATTTAGTTTGATTATTATTTAATCAGCCTATTGTGTAAAAAAATCTCAGAAAACGCTTCAAGCTTTCTCTTATATTTGCGTTACACAATAAGGCCGGCAGCAAGTGCTTAATGCACTTTGCTGCTATCCCAAGCCTCTTTTGTTACCGGCCAGAACTGCTCCAACAGTTTCTGGCCATTTTTTATTCCGTTTAAATAGGGTTATATCTTAGGGGCCAGCACGTGTATGTGATAATAAACCGCCTTCAATTAGAAATTTATAGCAAAGAGTATTTATTGATTCAGCTTTGCTGTGAAAAAAAAGTATATGCATTTGTAATAGAATAAAGTTAGAGAAGTATATAAAGAAAAACCTTGCTAAGAAAGGCTTAGCAACAACAACAGCAACATGAAAATGTAATTGCCTTTATGCAATTAACTGCTGTATAAGTATGTTGTAATAATGATGACATAATGTTGGTTTATTACATTGACTTTTGCTTGAATGAACTATACAACGTTCCCCGGAGGTATATTGTATAGTTCAAAAAAACAAACTAGAAATGAGTAACGAATGCAAACGTAAAGTTAATTTATTAGTCTACCAAAATTATAGACTAATATTTTAAAAATAAAAAAAATGCCGACTAGTTATAGTCGGCATTACAAAAAATAAATATATTTTTAAAAGAATATGCTAACACTTATAGAGTGCTTGCAAAATATCATTTAGTATATCATCAACATATTCTAAGCCAACAGAAATACGTATAAGTCCGGGAGTTATGTTAACCGCGGCTCTTTCAGCTTCTGTTAATTTAGCGTGAGTTGTGCTTGCGGGGTGAGATGCAATGCTTCTGCTATCACCTAAATTAGCAGTAAGTGTAAGCATTTCTAAACTATCTAAAAATTTTTGTCCGCTTGCTAAACCTCCTTTTAATTCAAATACAACCAAGGCGCCACCGTTCTTCATTTGCTTTTTCGCGATAGCATATTGAGGGTGGCTTTGTAAAAAAGGATATTTAGTAAAACTTATTTTAGGATGATTCTCCAAAGCTTTAGCGATATGAAATGCATTCGAAGAATGACGCTCCATACGAACATCCAGTGTTTCTAAACTTCTGCTTAATACCCACGCATTAAATGGCGACATAGCAGGACCGGTACTTCTACAGAATAAATAAATATTATGTATCAGTTCTTTTTTTCCAACGATCACGCCGCCTAAAACTCTTCCCTGTCCATCCATCCACTTAGTTGCAGAATGTACAACAAGGTCTGCACCATATTGTATAGGTGTTTGATTGACCGGAGTGGCAAAACAATTGTCTACATTTAAAATAACATTGTGCTTCTTTGCCAGCTTCCCTGCGAATTCGAGATCAATAATATCTAATCCGGGATTGGTTGGTGTTTCCAAATAAATCATCTTGGTATTTGGCTTGATGGCAGCTTCCCATTCCTCAGGTTTTATAGCACTGACGTAAGAAACTTCAATTCCATAATTAGGAAGGTATTTATTTAAGATAGTAACCGTACTGCCAAAAATAGCATTGCACACTACAAGATGATCGCCTTTTTTAAGGAGTGCCATGAATGAAGCAAACACAGCACTCATACCTGATGAAGTGGCATAGCCTGCTTCAGCTCCTTCCAATATCACGACTCTGTCTGTAAATTCTTTTACTGATGGGTTACTGAAACGGCTGTAAATATTATCATCTGTTTCATCCGCAAAAGCCGCGCGCATATCTTCCGCATTATCAAAACTGAAACTGCTGGTAAGAAATAGGGGAGATGAATGTTCCATCTCATTTGTTTGTTCCGTTCTTTTACGGATGGCTTTTGTAATTGGATGTTGTTCCATGGTTGTAGTTTTTGTAATTTTCAGTCTCTGTTTTAAATAAGAAACACAAAATAAGAAATAAGGAAGTTGTGGAACTTTATAATCCAACTATTATTACATTACTCAACTTCCTTATTTCTTATTTTATGTTCCTTATTCCTTATTTAATTCTTGATTATTAAACTCCAGTTAATCGTTGCTCCTGCGCGGCGCAATGTTTCTGCTACTGAACAATATTTACTGATTGACAGATCGCAAGCTCTTTTCGCTTTATCTTCATCAGTTCCCGTTAAAGTAAAAGTTATATAAATATTGGTCCACAAAGAAGGTTCTTTTCCTTTTTCTCTTTCACCCTCTATCTCAATTGAAAAAGCTTTAATTTCCTGTCTTTGTTTTTTTAATATAGAAACAATGTCAATGCCGCTGCAGGCACCTAAACTCATCAATAAACCCTGCATTGGACGAATACCGAAATTAACGCCCCCTGTTTCAGGACTTGTATCTAAACGTACAATATGACCATTAGCATCTGTAGCTTCGAAGCCGGCATCGCCTTCGACCCTGTTTAAATTTATTTTTATCATTTCTTATCTTTTTTGCAAATGTAATTCATGCAAGCCTTTACTTTGCAATTTCAACAGATTCTGATTGATGGATTATTTTCATTACAAACATAGGTTTGAGCTGGAAAGTGGGGAAACACTGCCTGAAGTTACGATAGCCTATCATACTTATGGCACTTTAAATGCCGATAAAAGCAACGTTGTATGGGTTTGTCATGCCCTGACAGCCAATGCCGACGCGGCTACCTGGTGGGAAGGTGTTGTGGGCGACGATCATGTTGTGGATCCAAAAAAGTATTTTATTGTTTGTGCCAATATACTTGGCTCCTGTTATGGTACCAGCGGCCCTTTAAGTATTGACGCTGCTACGCAGAAGCCTTACTACAGCACTTTTCCTCAAATAACCATACGTGATATGGTTAAAGCGCATATTTTACTTCGTGAACATTTACGAATTGAGAAAATATTTTTGATAATGGGGGGAAGTATGGGAGGTTACCAGGCTTTGGAGTGGAGCGTGATGGAAAAGGATAGGATAGAAAATCTATTTATACTGGCAACTTCACCAACTGAAAGTGCCTGGGGTATTGCTACACACACAGCCCAACGTTTATCAATAGAGGCGGATAGTACCTGGAAGGACCTTTCGCCGGAAGCCGGTAAAAAAGGTCTGAAAGCTGCGCGTGCCATAGGGATGCTTACTTATCGTAATTATGGTATCATGGTTAAGCATCAGACTGATCCTGATACGGAGAAATTAGATAATTATAAAGCTTCTTCTTATATCAATTACCAGGGAGATAAATTAGTACAGCGCTTTAATGCGTATACATATTGGCTATTGACAAAAAGTATGGATAGTCATCATTTAGGGCGTGGACGTGGTGGAAAGTTAGAACCGGTACTAAATAGTATTACGCAAAGAACATTGATTATCGGTATCAGCAGTGATATACTTTGCCCTTTAATAGAACAGAAATTTATCGCTAATCATTTACCTGATGCTACATTAATAGAAATAGATTCTACTTATGGGCACGATGGATTTATGGTGGAGTCAAAAATAATTTCGCAACATTTAGCTGAGTGGTTGGGCAATCCGCCTTTTGTACTTGGGTATGGAGCTACTATTTAATAAAGAGATCAGTTAGTGATCCTATTCTTAAATATTGAGGGTATAATATTAAAAGAAATATCATAGAAAAAAGGAGTCGAAATTTCGACTCCTTTTTTCCTTTTTCTATGATAATAAGTTATAATTATTATGGAGTAGCGGTAAGTTTTACACTGAATGTACCGTTAGTAATTGTTGTAGGAGTGCCAGTTGTATCCTGACCTGCATCAGTATAAACGTTACCTTGGAATGTACCTGTTATCTGTGTACTTGAAACAGAAGTAACAACAACTGTAGTAGGGTGTGATTTTAGCTCTGCAGATCCAAAAACGCTAGATCCACTAACAGATGGGACATACTGTAATTCTGCAAAATTATTATTAAGAGCAGTAGTATCAGTATATGTACCAGCGACAATAGGGCTAGCTGATTGAATAACAACACTCAATCCACCACTTGTAGAAGCTGCTCCAGTTACACCTTCTATTGAAATCATGTAGAGGCCATTACTGGATGAAGTTGCACCAACTGCCTCTGTACCAAAATTAGTAACAGTACCGTTAATTGTGGCTTGAAGAGGAGCAGCTCCACCTGAACTTTTTTTACATGATACAAGTATCACTGAACCTAGGATTGCAATTGCGAATAATTTTTTCATAATTTGTTTTGGTTTTGTGTTAAAATGGTTTATTTAGTACAGAATAACGCTACTTTATTAAAAAAATTGGGTAACAAGTAAATTTTTTATAAAATAAATTATGGGCGTTGATAATAGATTGCATAAGACTTAATTGCTCTTATGCAATCTATTATATGTTTAATTATTAGTATTAATTGACTGTCGGGATATAGGAAAGCAATAAATCAAAAAGCTCTTGTCATGCTGAGGTTGGGTAATCCGCCTTTTGTATTTGAATATGGAGCTACTATTCAATAAAGAGATCAGTTTACTGATCCCCTATTCTTACAAATATTGAGGGGTACAATATTAAAAGAAATACATAAAAAAAGGAGTCGAAATTTCGACTCCTTTTTTTATGTATTTTAATGAGTTAAATTATTGAGCAGTAAGTTTTACATTGAACGTACCATTAGTAATTGTTGTTGGAGTGGTAGTTGAATCCTGACCAGCATAAACAGTACCTTGGAACGTACCTGCTATCTGTGTGCTTGAAACAGAAGTAACAACAACTGTAGTAGGATGTGAAACTTGACCTGCAGATTCAAAAGTAGTTGTACCATTTGGGATATACTGTAATCCTCCAAATCTAGCAGTAGAAGTATCAGTATATGTGCCAGCTACAATAGGGTTAGCTGATTCAATTGTAACAGCGAATTCAGTTGGAGAAGTAGTTCCGCTTATACCTGATATTAAAATTGTGTATTCACCACCAGCAGATGAAGTTGCACCACTTGCCTCTGTACCAAAACTAGTAGCTTTACCATTAATTGTAGCTTGAAGAGGAGCAGACCCACCTGAACTTTTCTTACATGATACAAGTACCACTGAACCTAGGATTGCGATTGCGAATAATTTTTTCATAATTTGTTTTGGTTTTAAATTGTCAAAATGGTTTATTTAGTACAGCATAACGCTACTTTATTAAAAAAATTGGGTAACAAGTAAATTTTTATAGAATAAATTATGGGCCTTGATCATAGCTTGCACAAGACCTAATTGCTCTTATGCAATCTATTATATGTTTAATTATTAGTATTAATTAATTGACTGTCGGGATGGGATATAGGAAAGCAATAAATCAAAAAGCTCTTGTCATGCTGAGTATTGAGGGTATAATTATAACAGTTTAAGGAAATAATATAAAAAAAGGAGTCGAAATTTCGACTCCTTTTTTTATGCGAACAAGTTATAATTATTGAGCAGTAAGTTTTACATTAAACGTACCGTTAGTAATTGTTTCTGGAGTGGTGGTTGTATCCTGGTTAGCATAAAGAGTACCTTGGAATGTACCTGCTATCTGTGTGCTTGAAACAGAAGTAATAACAACTTTGCTTGGGTGTGAAGCTTGGCCTGCAGATAGAAAAAAGGTACCGGTACTATATGGAACATACTCTAATATCGCATTATTAGTTGAAGATGTATCAGTATACGTACCAACAGCGATAGGATTAGCTGATTGAAGTGTAATCTCAAAAGCGTTTGGAGAAGTAGTTCCGCTTGCACCTGCTACTTCAATTGTGTATTGACCTCCAGCAGATGCAGTCAAACCAGTTGCACCTGTAGCAAAATTAGTAACTGTACCGTTAATTGTAGCTTGAAGAGGACCACCCCCACCTGAACTTTTTTTACATGATACAAGTACCACTGAACCTAGGATTGCGATTGCGAATAATTTTTTCATAATTTGTTTTGGTTTTGTTTTAAAGTGTTAAAATGGTTTATTTACTACTATATACTGTTACTTAATTAAAAAGGTTGGGTCAAAATGAAAATAATTTTCAATATTTTAATTAATTGAGAAAATTTAGAAAGGTTATTTACCCTTTTTTAGGGACGCAAAACACTAGTCATATTATTGATTTCGAATTAATTATGGCGAAAATATAGGCTTTTAGATATATATCCAAAAGCCTATATAAAATTTTTATAAAAAATAGTATAGGAATTAGTGTATTACTACCTCAACGGCTTTCCAAAGTGTATTAGTACTTGTCAGAATAACTAAAATACCTACCAAAATAAACATTGTTTTTAAAGGAAGCTTGCCAACCAACCTTGCAGCAATAGGCGCAGCAATTAATCCGCCAACAATTAACCCTGCAACATCCCAAAGAGATATTTTTACTAGTATAAAGAATGTAATAGAACTGCATAGCACAACAAAAAATTCTGCCAAGCATACAGAGCCAATTACGTAACGCGGACTTTTTCTTTTTGCCATTAAAGTACTGGTAACTAGTGTACCCCAACCTCCACCGGCAAAGGCATCCATAAAACCTCCAACGGTTGCCAACCAACCAGCTCTTTTTACTTTATCAATTGTAGTCTTTTTTGAAAAAGCTTTACGCATAATATAGTAACCCAGATAAATGGTGTAGATAGAAAGCGGCACACGTACGTACGTAGATAGTTTACTTCCAAAATAACCCATCGAAACCAATGAAGCCAATCCTGCACCAATGATAGCACCGACAATTCCCGGAATAACGATGGCCATGAATAATTTTTTATTGATGTTGCCAAAACGATGATGGCTGTAACCTGACACGCCGCTCGAAAATACCCTTGCTGAGTGAACCCTGCTACTAACTATTGCAGGCGCTACACCGGTAGCTAATAAAAAAGTGGTGGATATAGTGCCGTAACCCATGCCCAGCGAACCATCTACCATTTGTGCGATAAAACCAGTCAACAACATTATTAAAAATGCATTGATGGTATGTTGCGGTATCGTTTTAAATTCTGTGACTACAGTGTTGAGAGAAACATAAGATGATAAACCATATCCTACTATTAAACAAGTAAAAGCCAATAGGCACCACATTACAATTTTGGTCCACTTTTTTTCTTCCGGCTTTTCCGGTACTTTAAGGTTAGTTTGTTTAGCAACTAATACTTTCGTCAGATCGTTGAGTTGTTTTACTTTTTCGTTGAAATTGCCGGTCATTCCTTGTCTTATTGTTTGAATATTTTCTAATACATCTTCCATTTCATCGGGTATCATTTCATCAATTACCTGTTTTAGGCGCTTGGCAATTGTTGGAGATTTTCCGTTAGTTGAAATGGCAATTTTAATATGTCCTTTTTTTACGATCGAACTCAAATAAAAATCGCATAGCTCAGGCTTATCAGCTACGTTGACTAATTTATTTTTTTGCCTGCAATCTTTACTTATTTGTTCGCTTGTAGCAATATCATTAACAGCGGCAATAACCACGTCAGTATTATCCAAGTCGCTGATATGATAAGACTTTTGTTGTAGTAATATATTGGGATATTGTTTGGCAAGATCCTGAATTGCACCACTTATAGAAAGCGATATTAAATGAATAGAAGTTGCCGGAGAGTTTTGAAGTACAGCATTTAATTTTTCCAACGCAACATTTCCTCCACCGATTATCAGCAGACGAAAGTTCTCCAATTTTAGAAAAAGCGGGAATAAGTTATTTCCACCCGATGTATTATTATTTTGCGCCATTTGTAATGAATGGCGCAAAGATAAATATTATTGGCTAAAGCCCATTAAAAGTATAGACTAATAACCCTGACCAGGATCAAGGGTATAAATATGTCTCTGGTTGGCGGTTTTAATCAATTCAATCAAAAAAATCAGCTTCAATCAATGGTCAAGATTAGCTGATATATCCTTTCACATATTCCTGCGTTAATTTTTCTTTTGGATGTAATAAAATCTCTTCAGTAGGACCGAATTCTATTATTTCTCCCATATATAAAAAAGCAACATAATCTGATAATCTGCGTGCCTGTCTTAAAATATGTGTTACTAATACAAGCGTGTATTTATCTTTTAGTTGTAAAAAAAGTTCTTCAATTTTTTGTGTTGAAATTGGATCTAAGGCAGAAGTTGGCTCATCTCCCAAAATAATTTCAGGTTCAACGGCTAATCCGCGGGCAAGACATAAACGTTGTTGCTGGCCAATGGATAGTCTTGCGGCAGAACTGTTTAAACGATCTTTTACTTCGTTCCATAAACCGGTTGCAGTAAGATAGTGTTCAACAATAACATCTAATTCTTTTTTCTTTGTTGTGCCATGAAGTCTTGGCCCATAAGCAATATTATCATAAATGCTCATCGGCAATGGAAACGGACGCTGCGAAAGCAGGCCCATCTTTTGTCTCATACTAGTTACTTCAATATCTTTTCCGTAAATATTTTCACCATCTACTAAAACCTGTCCGTCGATCTTTACATCTTTATTGCGATCCAATAAACGATTGAATGTTTTTAATAGAGTTGTTTTTCCGCAACCTGATGGTCCGATAAAAGAAGTTAATTTTTTATCAGGAATATCAATGTTGATATTTTTAAGAATATGATTTCCACCAATGTGAACATTCAGGTCCTTTACACGTATATGCGGTGATTCAAAAGTCATGTTATATTTTATGCTTTGATAATTTTTTACTGAAATATTTTGCACTTAAACTAATTATTAAAACGATGAAAGTTAATATTAATGCCGCAGCGTAAGCACGATTTTGCACTTCGTCAATCGGACTGCTTAGCTGAAAGAAAATTGCTAACGGTAACGTAGCTGTTGGTTGTCCTAACGAAGTAGGAATACTATCTGTGTAGCCTGCTGTAAATAAAACTGTTGCGCCATCACCAATCGCTCTTCCGAACGATAATAAAATGGCTGTGATAATTCCGGGAATTGCTTGTCTTAAAAATATTAAAGAAGTTTCCCAACGTGTAGCGCCTAAAGAGTAAGTAGCATCTGATAATTCTGTTGGTGCTAAACGAATTACTTCGTCCATAGCACGCGCTAAAATTGGAATAACTAATAGCGTAACAGTTATAATACCTGCTAACAAGGAAGCTCTTAATCCAAAATAAACCATAATGGTAAAACCAAATGCTCCATAAACAATTGATGGAATACCGAATAATATATCAAACGTAAGTCGTGTAATATTCGCGAGCCATGAATTTCTTTTCGCATAAATATTTATATATAATACAACAGGTATACTAATAGCTAATCCTAGAATAGTTGCGCCAATGCTGATATATAAAGATCCTATGATGGCATTTAATATACCACCACCTTTTCCAATATAAAAACCACCTTCGGGAACTTTGCTGATAATATCCCATGTTAATGATTGCATTCCTTTTGATGCGATCGTCCATACGATCATTATCAATGAACCGGCAATGATCAATGTTGCTAATATCATTAGGCTTTTAAAAAAAGCAGATTCTATTTTTCTTTTTAGATTCATAAAATGTTATCTGAAACTCCCAACCCCCTGAAGGGGGCTTTTAGTTTATAATTATTTTAAGTTTCGTTAGTTATTATATCTTTTCAACACCAAATTCATCACAGCATTATCATTCACCAGAACCCCCTTTAGGGGGCAGGGGGTTACGCCCTGTTTTCAATCCTATACAATATCAATCTCGAAATTGCATTGAATATAAAAATGATAACAAATAATATTAACGCCGATAACATCAATGCAGATTCATACATTGGTATCGACATCATATCGCCATAATTATTGGCAATCAATGCTGGTAATGGATACACAGAATCAAACAATGAATGCGGTATCATTGGTAAATTACCGCAGACCATTAATACTGCTAATGTTTCTCCGATGGCTCTTGATATTCCTAATACTGTTGCTGCGACAATACCCGGGAAAGCCTTTTTTAATACCACTTTTTTTATTGTTTCCCATTCAGTTGCACCCAGTGATAAAGAAGCGTCTTTTAGTTCTTTCGGGATCGTATCAAACACTTCCAATAAAATACTGATGATCAAAGGGAATACCATTACGGCTAAAACAATTCCGCCTGCCAGTGCGCAATATCCTGATGAAAACTCTACGAAATGAGGAGCCAGATGATCACTAATATATGGAACGATTGTTAACACACCCCATACCCCATATACTACAGGAGGTATGCCCGATAACAGATCGATCAATGGCACCAATATTTGTTTTATTCTATGCGAAGCATATTCATGAATATAAATAGCACATAATAATGATAATGGTAATGCAATAACAATGGCAATAATAGTTACAGCCAGTGAGCCTACTATATAAGAAAAGAAACCGAATTCATTTCTAAATGGTTTCCATTCTGTTGACGACAATAAATGCCAAAGAGAAGAATCATTTAATATTGGTGCCGATTTATAATATAACCCTGCACCAATTAATATCACCGTTAAAATAGCAAACAGGCTAAGTACAAAAAATAAATTTGCACTTAGCCTGTCTTTTATCAGCCTTAATTTATTACTCATTTAAGTTTGTTTAGCCCTGCATTAATTTTTGCCTGAGGAATGTTGATATAGCCTTGTTCTGCTACATATTTTTGTCCGTCAGTTAAAACCCATTTAATAAATTCTTTAACAGCTTCGGTTTTAGGAGCGCCTTTTGTTACAAAGTAAAGATCTCTTGCCGGAGGCGAAGGATATTTACCCGAAGCAATAGCGGCAACGATCTGATCTATTGAACCATAAAAATTTTCGTCCGGATCAATTTTACCATTATTGTTTAGATCAATTGGTAAAGGAACTACACCGTTAGTAGCTTGTTTTGTTTTGGAATCGTACACATAAACAATATTGTTGAATCCTATTCCTGCAGGATCTTTTTTTACTGCTTGTGCCAAGCCCGGATCGCCATAAACTGCTACACCTTGCAGATCATCTTGTTTTTTATTAAAATAATTTGCCCATGTTTCAGCAGCACCTGCCGCATCAGAGCGCGTGTACACATGAATAGGTGCATTGCTTTTTTCACCTACCTGTGCCCAGACTCTTGCATTGCCTGTGATAAAAATATCGTTCAATGCACTTTTCTTAATACCTCTTGTCAGCAAATCTTTAAGAAAAGGATTATTGGCACTAACAACAGGAACTACAGCATCTTTTGTTACTGCAAAAGGGTTAGCACCTTTTTTTGTTTCTTCTGAAGTCAGGTTGCGGGACACTAATCCGATATCTGTAATATTCGACAAAACATCCGTAATACCTTTACCTGCGCCTCCTGCAGAAATATCAATCTTTACATCAGGATGAATTTTTCTAAATTCTTCTGCCCATTTCACCGTCAGTGGATATAAAGCAAATGCACCTGAGATGCTGATTGTCCCGCTTAATTGATTCGGACGTGTAGGAGAAGGTTTGTATGAGCTGAATGTTACCCAACCCAAAGCAAGAAACCCTGCCATTAATATTGTCTTTTTCATAGTCATGTTTTTGATAAGAAAGGTATAAGGATTCAATCCTTATACCTATTTCTTAATGATAAATATGTTATGTTGTTATTTTCTTAGAAAGCAAGTTGTAACTGTGCTGTGAAAACATCGTTGTTTGATACAGCTGGTATGTTACCTTGTTCTGTTCTCCAAGAATAATCAACTTGAAGTTTTGCCCAGGTATTGAAAAAATAGTTAGCTCCAAAAATAAAATAGGTATTGGCATCACTAACTTTATTTAAGCCTGCAAATGCTGGGTTAACTTCCGGACTGTAAGTATCATATTTGAAAACACCTTGTAACTTGTTTTTCAAGATAAAATAACCTAACTGAGCATACCAACCTTGGTGAATAGCGGGAATAGGCTGAGAAGCAAGGTGTTTATCATCTCCATCTTGCCCACGAATAAATTCACTTCTTATCGATAACGCTTTATATTCAAAGTTTAATTCAGTACCCCAACGTGTGCGAAGCTGAGGTGCTTTTGTAGCACTTTTAGCGAACACATCGTAACCATCATAGTAAGAACCGCCGATGGTTAAGAAATCAAAAGGATGAATCAATAAACGACCAGAGAAATCTTTAGACTGCTTATTATTAGTAGGAAGAACATTGATACCTGCACCGTTAAAGAATCCTGCGTAATAATCAATCAGGTATCTTTTATCATTTATTTTGAAAAAGCTACCGCTTGCTTGAACTCCGATATCACGCCCGTTTTGATTACCGATAGAATCGATCAGACCATTAGAACCATCACCTTTTCTTGCCACTAAAGCATTTACTACTTGAGAACGGTCAACAGTTTCCAAATCTCTATCTCTTATGTTATTTTCTAAAGAGAAAGGTAGTAAAAACTGCCCTGCTGTAATTTTTAAATAGCTAGAAGCCTTATAAGCGATGTACGCGTCTAATAAAACAGGTGATAATATTGTATTGGCACTAGTAGTAACCGTACCTGCAGGAACCGATGTTGTTCCTCCAACAAAATCAACTAATAAACGGTATTGCCATTTTGATGTAATATCGCCATTGATATCCAACCTGGCTCTTCTTACATCAAATTCATCTGGTGTAGTAGTACCGGGATACAATTGAAATCTTATTTGTGTATATCCACCAACCTGAAAGGCACGGCTTGAATTAAGCGGAAATACTTTTTGTTTTGCTTTTTCATCCTGCTTTGTTATCGCTGCTGCAGCGCGGATAGAATCTGCTTCTTGTTGTGAGATTGTTCCTTTGGCGATCAGGATATTTAGTACATCGTCAGATGTTTGTGCCGAAGCCTTTACCGCAAATAGTAAAGTAAATAACGAAATTGATAATAATTTGATAAGTCTCATTAGTCTAGTAATTTAGTAGATTTTAAAAATAAAAAAAAGGGTGAATGTATAGTAAAGTCTTATATGTCCCTGTTGGGACAGCAACAGTAATGTAAAGTAATAACCGTTTGTCCTTTCAAAAAAGGCAACATGGCCATCTGACTAGTAATAGTCTGTGTGTAGCCCGGTATAGTTAATTTTGGTGTCATCGCTCGTTAAGTTTAGCCTACTGATATAGTGGACTATTGTTTGATGAGGCAAAAATAGGAGGTTTGTATTATCCTACCAAATTAATAGACTGTTATTTATAAAAAAAAACATAAAATAAGGGCCTGATAATTTATCGGGCCCTTATTGGTATTGATTTGTATGCGGTAAATTTATTTAGCAGTTTCTGCTATTTCATCATTGGCATTTGTGATAACACTGTCTCCGGGTTGTAAAGAGCCATATACTTCTATATTATCAACCGTTTCGTTTCCTGTGCTTACATCTGTTTTTGTTATTTCCCCATTGTTCATTACTAATACATATTTTCTTTCAGTAGAAGTAACAACGGCTGATTTTGGTACAGACATGGCATTATTATTTCCTTTTGATTGTATTACAACATCCGCATACATACCTGGAGCTAACGAACCATCTTTATTAAAAACATCAGCTTCCATTCGTTCCGAACGATATTGTTCGTTTACGTTATCAGATTTACGGCTTATATATCCGGTCATCTTTTTGCCGGGGAAAGCACTTGTATAAAAAGCAATAGAATCTTTATCTTTTAAACTTCCCGCAATTCCTTCAGGGACATCAACCTGCAGACGAAGATGGTCCACTTGTTTTAATTCAAGCATTGGTATGCTTTTTTCTTCTGCACTCACTAATGCACCAGGATGTACATTTCTTATTGTTATTACGCCAGCGAAAGGCGCCGTTACCTGTAAATATCCCATCATTGTTTGTTGCATTTGCCAGTTTGCTTTTTCTGCATTGCATAATGCATTATCTGCATCCATTTTTGCTTTAATGGTTGATAGGTCCAAAGGAGATATTGCCCCAGCAGTTTTAGATGCTTCCAATAAGCGTTGATAATGTTCCTGATCGATCGAATAATCAGCTTTTGCTCTTTCATATTTTTCTTTCGCTTGTAAAGAAGCTTCTTCTAATTCAGGAGCATCTAGCGTCATCAGTAATTGACCTTTCGAAACTTTAGATCCGATATCAACCAATACGTTTTTAACATAGCCGTTGACTTTAGGAAAAATACTTACTTCCTGGTAAGCTACTAGCTGCGCAGGTAACTTTACAATGGTTGCTACACCGGCTTTTTTAACAGTTGCTAACTGATATTGAACTGCCGGTGCTTTATTTTCAGTAGAGTTATTGTCTGCTGCTTTATTTTCTGAGCAAGATGCGAAAGCAAACACAGAAAAAATAAAAATGATATAATATTTCATGATATAATATTTAATTGATTGAATCTTCTGGTAATAATGAAACAGGTTTTAACGAAGCTTTTTGTTGTATCCATCCATATACTAATGGGACAATAAATAATGCCGCAAAAGTAGATGCCGCTAATCCGCCAATTACTGCACGACCTAACGGTGCCGATTGATCGCCGGATTCACCTAAGCCACTTGCCATCGGTATCATACCCGCAATCATGGCAAGGCTCGTCATTAATATCGGACGTAAACGTACACTCGCCGCTACCGTTGCTGCTTTAAACGGATCTTTATATTCTACCAATAAAGATTCCGCATTTGTTACGATCAGGATGGCGTTGGCAACGGATACACCTACTGCCATAATAATACCCATATAGGATTGTAAATTTAATGTGGCTCCTGTTGCTAATAACAATAACATTGAGCCAAGCAATACCGCTGGCACAGTTGCCAATACGGAAATAGCTACGCCGAATGATTGATAATTTGCCGCAAGTAATAGAAGTATTACAATGATGGCTGCTATTAGACCACTCTGTAAAGAATCTAATGTTTCCGTTAATAAAGATGACATACCTTTTATTTCAGGTACTAATCCGGTAGGTGGAGTTCCTAATTCTTCAATCGCTTTTTGTACTGCAGTTGTTGCAGAACCCAGATCTTTCTTATAAATATTTGCGCTAACGGTAACAAATCTTCTTGGTCCGCTGCGATCATATTCTCCCGGAACATTATTTACAGTTAATGTAGCAACATCAGACAGAACAGGTCGTAGCTGACCTTGTACTAATGGTATGGATTGTAGTTCTTCCACAGAATTCATAGCATACTCCGGTATTTGTACCTGTGTTTGGTAAGTATATGCGTTACTTTGATCTAACCATAAATTTTTATTAGTATATCTGCTTGATGAAGTGGCATCCGTTATACTTTTAGAAACATTCTCAAGTGAAAGTCCCATTAGTGCCAATTTGTTTCTGTCCATTTTAATATCGACTGTAGGAAAATCTAATGGCTGTGCTATTTGTACATCTCTTAAAAACGGAACGCCTTTTAATTTATCAACCAGTCTTGTTGCGTAGTTTTTAATGTCTGTCATATTTTTTCCTGCAACTCTAACTTCAATCGGAGTGGCTGAACCTTGCGCCATTATCTTTTCTGTCAGCTCAATTGGTTCGAATGAAATTTTTATGCCAGGATATGCTTGTGTAATATTTTTTCGTAGCTGTTCTTTCAGGTCCTCCATTTTTACCTTGTAATTTTCATCAAGGTTAATTTGTATGATGGATTCGTGCGTACCACTATTAAAAATATACAAATTGCTTACCCCAAAATTACTTGGCACAACGCCAACAAAAGCAGATGAAATAGCAATATGATGATCCACTGTTGAATCGATAATATTCAGTACTCCTTTTGTTGTTGCTTCTGTAATTTCCAGTCTTGTTCCGTCCGGCTCACGGATTCTTAATTGTAATTGTCCGTTATTTGTTTTAGGTAAAAGATCTTTCCCTATAATAACAAAACAAAATCCCGCTGCAGCAACCGCGAGAATTAAATAGATACTTACAATTATTTTTCGTTTAGGCATCCATTTGTCGAGTCTTGTTGCCAGGCCTACTTTAAGGCGCTGAAAAAATCCATTATCTTCGTGATCTACTTTATCCGTCTGATTATGCTCATCTATTTGTACTTCTTCATTTTCATCCAACGCTAATCCTGCGTGTGCATGTATGCCACTGTGGTGGTATTGAAACATTTCAGCTTTTAATAGCCATACAGAAATAACGGGCACTAACGTCTGCGCAGCAATGAAAGAAACGATCATTGCAAAAGCGATCGATAATGATAAAGGAAGGAACATTGCTTTTGGTACGCCGCTCATTACAAATGCGGGAGCAAATACGGCGAGTATACATAATAGAATAAGCAATAATGGGAACGATATTTCTGAACAAGCGTCCAACACTGCCTGTTTTTTATCTTTGCCCATTTCTAAATGCTGGTGAATATTTTCTATTGTAACGGTTGCCTGATCAACCAATACGCCGATCGCCAGTGCCAATCCACTTAACGTCATTATATTAATTGTTTGCCCGGCCATTTTTAAAAAGAAGACAGCACTTAATATCGCAATAGGTATTGTTATAATTACAACTAAACTGCTTCTCCAGTCACGAAGAAATAATAATACCATCAATCCAGTCAGGATAGCTCCTAAAATACCTTCCGTCATTAAACTCTTTGCCGAGTTCATAACAAATACCGACTGGTCAAATTCGTAACTAATATCAACATCACTTGGTAACAAGCTTTTCATTTCCGGAATTTTCTTCCGCAATGTTTGCACTACATCCCATGTTGATGCATCGGCAGTTTTTACAACCGGAATATAAACTGATCGTTTACCATTTACCAATGCATAGTCAATAGTAATATCTGCACCATCTGATACTGTCGCTACATCTCTAACATATACGGCGCCGGTTCCATTACTCTTGATAGGAATATCTTCAAACGCGGCTACTTTATTTTCCAATGAATTGATAGAAGTGATGTACATTAAGCTATCTACCCGCAAATTTCCTGATGGAGTAATTGTGTTATTTTTTACAATCGCATCAACAACTTCATCTGCAGAAAGATTGTAGGTGCGTAATTTTTCCGGTGTAACGTTTATCAAAACAGTTCTTGCATTAGAACCGAATGGTGGAGCAGATGACATACCCGGCACCGTTGCAAACAAAGGTCGAACCCTTGTTATTGCCAGATCAAAAATATCTTTTAGCGATTTTGTTTTACTGCTAAAAACCAGTTCGCCTACAGGAAGTGAAGACGCATCAAAACGAATTACTTGCGGAGGAAGTGAACCCGGTGGAAAGAATGCAGATACCCTACTTACCTGCAATGCCACCTGGGCAGAGGCTTCGGCCATATCTGTATTTTCATAAAAACTTAATTTTACTAAGGCCAACCCCTGAATATTTTTACTCTCAACATTTTTAATGCCATTAATATACAAGAACTGGTCCTGCATACGTGTAGAGAAAAAACCTTCCATTTGTTGGGCTGACATACCACCGTACTGTTCTATTACATAAATAGTAGGAGAGTTGAGTTTTGGAAATATATCAATAGGTATTGTGCGTAGCGCCATTACCGAGAATAACAAAAGACTGATAAACAATACTAATATCGTTATGGGCCTTTTTAAAGCGAAACGTACCATAAATAATTATTTTATTGTTTGAATAAATTGAGTAAGAGTTCCTGTTGCAGCAGCTTTATCTAACTGCGCCAAATACCAGTCGCTCATAGTTTCTATATAATCTGTTTGTGAACGATACAGTACAAACGAAGCATTGGTAAGATCTATCAATGAGATAAGTCCGGCTTTGTATTGCGCTACTTTTTGTTGATAGGTATCTTCTGCAGATTGTAATTGTATAGGCAGTTCCAATAAATTAGCTCTTGTACTTTGCAAAGCGTCATCTGCTTGTAAAGATGCAGATGTCAATGCGAGTTTTTGTTGTTGCAACTCATCATCGCTTGCCTTTAATTCGTAATTATTAATATTTAATTTATCTTTTCTGTAAAGTCCATTAAATAGATTGTACGTAAGATTGAGACCGACCAAATAATTGTATCGTTGATAGCCTAAGCCATTATCAAGTGATTGATAATCGTTATTATATTCAATACTCGAACCTCTTGCCCAAGTGCTGGCAGCTAATGAAATTTTAGGCAGATAACTTTTACGAATTAATTTATCATTAGCTAAATAGATATTTTTCTTCTTGGCGTAATAATCGATCAAAGGATTATTGACAGTATCTGTCGCAAAATAAATAGAATCTATTTTTGCATTAGTGAAGCTATTACTTGTCGTATCAATATTTAATTGATCAACAGGAATACCTGTAAAATAGGAGAGCTGTTGTTTTAGCTGACTGATATTTCCTAAAGTTTGATTATAGGTTATTCTCGTTTTTGATAATTCCGCCTTCGCTAATGATGAATCAGAACCAGCTTTAATGCCGCTTGAAGTAAGTGCTTGTATTATAGTGAAGATGCTTTGGTATCGGTCAACATTTTCTTTGTCAACATTTAACGTGTATTGACTTTTTAAAACATTGAAATATAATTTGGCAATATTTAATTCAATATAATACTGTTCTTTTTGAAGGTCGGCTTCTTGCAGTCCAACATAAGCTTTTGCATTTTTTATCTTGGCGCCATTCAATCCAAAATTTACCAGGTCATATTCTCCATACAACACAGCAATATTGCCACTCACAGTATTCATATTATTGCTGGCATTAACACCGGATGACGTAGATGGAACAATACCAAAAGGAAAATAGCTTCCTGCCATGGAATTATCGGTGCCAACATTCACTTGCTCACTTAATTGTAGTTGCGGTAAAAATGAGTGGCGTACATCTGTTACTTCCGCTTTGGATGCATTTACCAATTCTTTCTTTTGTAATAGAACAGGCAAGTGATTGTCGGCACTTGCGATCAGATCTGCCAGGGTATTCTTTTGTTGTGCAAAAACGGAAAGTGTAGGTATAAGCAATAATAGGCTCAATAACCATTTACACTTTCGTTTATAGAAAGTAACCATAAAAATTATTTATAATAAAAGATATTGTTGCGATGTAATATTACGCAATAGCGGGAGGTCCACGTAAAGATCGGGCAAGAATATTTGAAGTAGGGATAAATTGATCAAATGGTAAATACGTGTTTGCTTTTTCAATGTAACAAACAGGTGTTTTGATCTGTATCGTATTGAATACAAGAATGCTTTCGGGCTGAAATCTTTTATTTAAAAGGACGGTAACTTGCTTGCTGCCATTCTTATTTATTCGTTTTATGCATGGCAGAGGGCTACTGTTTTTAGTATTAGAGCTGTAATAATGTACAGTAGTAGTCGGACCTTTGCCGGTATCAAAATTGAAAAATAGCTGTACACCTAAGAAAGAGATGTATAGGAATACAACAAATGCTTTAGATAAAAAAGACGATATGGTTTGTTTACTTGTTGGCACTCGTATGTAATATAATTGCAACAAATTTACTATATAATCAGAATGAACCGGGTATTACAGAATAAAAGAGTTGTTAATTTACTATTAACAAATGAAAAATGCCTGCAAATCAGAGCAGGCATTTTTCATTTAGGTATGATATTATTACATACGCAGTAAGAAATCTTTTAATAATGCGCCATCGGCATTAATTATCATGCTTTTCTTTTCCAGCTTCAATTGTTGTTGAATTGTATCAGGAATGGGAACAGTTTCTCCGATAACGGGTTCAACCACATCGTAAAATTTTACAGGGTGTGCAGTTTCCAACACCAAACCTTTTTGTCCGGGATGATCTTTTTGATATTGCTCTAAAGCTAAATAGCCAACAGCTCCGTGAGGGTCCAGTAAATATTTTGTTTTTTGATAAACAGATTTTAAAGTGTTTTTTGTCTGATCATCGGATATACTAACGCTGCTTAATACTTTTTTAAGATCAATGAATTTGTGATGGAACAATTCAAGTATACGAACGAAATTGCTCGGATTACCAACATCCATTGCATTGGATATTGTTGCCACCGCTTTTTTCGGTTGATACTTTTCCGTCTTCATAAATTCGGGAACTATATCATTGGCATTGCAAGCCGCAATAAAATGTTTTGCAGGCAATCCTCTGATGTGTGCTAGAATACCCGCACAGATATTTCCAAAATTGCCGCTGGGAACAGAAATTACCGGTGGATTCTTTTTATCTGCCCATTGTTTGTAGGCGAAGAAATAATAAAATTGTTGTGGCAACCAGCGTGCAACATTGATAGAGTTGGCAGAGGTTAAAAATAATTTAGATGTTAATGACTCATCAGTAAAAGCAGCCTTCACCATTTGTTGACAATCATCAAACGTTCCTTTTACTTCTAACGCATGAATATTTTTACCAAGTGTAGTTAATTGTTTTTCCTGAACTGAACTTACTTTTCCTGAAGGATATAATATTACTACTTCAACGCCAGGCACATCATAAAATCCATTGGCAACGGCACCACCTGTATCTCCTGATGTTGCTACCAGTACAATTACTTTTTCTTTTTTATCCTTCACAAAATATCCTAGACAGCGACTCATAAACCTTGCACCAATATCTTTAAAAGCAAGGGTAGGTCCGTGGTATAATTCTAACGAAGAAATATCATCAGTAATTTTTACAACGGGAATATCAAAGTTTACCGTCTCTTTTACAATGCGGCGTAACTCAGCTTCAGGAATCGCATCGCCAACATAAGGCTTAATTACCTGGTAGGCAATTTCTTCGTTTGAATATTTATCGATGTTTTCAATTAAGTCTTTTGGTAATGTTGGAATTGTTTCAGGGAAATATAATCCTTTATCCGGCGCTTGTCCGTTAATGGTAGCTTCTTTAAAATCTACTTTGGGCGATTTTCCGTTTGTGCTGTAATACTGCATTTTATTAATTGTTAAATTGATCTATTGTTGTTTGATAGAACGCAGATTTTTATGATAAAATCATGATGGATCATAAAAATCTGCGTTCCATCTTTTATTCGATAATCGTTACGCCAGATTTATTAATTGTTGTTACGTAAGTATAATAAGGTAAACCAATGTTGTCATAAATTTCTTTCATCACTTTCTCAACAATCTCAGCTGTAGCTTTGTCTTTGCTTAGCATAAAGATAGATGGCCCCGATCCGGAGATGCCGCCGCCTAATGCGCCGGCTTCTTTACATTTAGATTTTACTGAATCGAAACCGGGAATTAAAATACTTCTCACCGGTTCTATAATTACATCTTCTAATGAGCGGCCGATAAGATCCAGATCATTTTGCATAAAACCTGCAACTAATCCGGCTATATTACCCCATTGACGAATGGCATCCTTTAATAAAACTTCTTTGCGTAAAATCTGGCGAGCATCAGCAGTACGTACTTCAATTTGTGGATGAACAATGGTTACAAATAAATCAGGACAAGGAATACTAACAATATCTAATGGATGAATGCTACGAATTAGTGTAACACCACCGTAAACACAAGGTGCTACATTATCAGCATGCTTAACACCCGAAGCAACTTTTTCGCCATGCATAGCAAAGCGAACAAGATCAAGATTAGAAAATATATTGCCTAATAAATGATTAGCAGCAACAGCAGCACCGGCAGCACTTGCAGCACTTGAACCTAAACCACTACCCGGTTTTATTTTTTTATGAATAATGATCTCGAATCCAATATTTTTATCCAACTCATTGATCATTTCAATCAAAGGTGCGCCTGCCGTATTTTGTGTAGGGTCAGTTGGTAATGGATAACCATCTGCACTATGTATAATAACTTTTCTTTCATCCAGCAATTTCACTTTCATCATATCATTAGGCTCATGTAAACACAAACCCAATACATCAAAACCGCAAACCAAATTGGCTACAGTTCCCGGTGCTAAAACTTTTACTTCTTTTTTCATTGTTATCTTAAAAGTCCCCCTTCAGGGGGATTTAGGGGGTTTAAGCTCTCGATGCTCTAATAATATCCGCAAATACACCGGATGCCGTTACTTCCGCGCCCGCGCCCGCACCTTTCACTACCAACGGTTGATCTTTATATCTATCTGTGAAGAATAATACTACATTATCTTTTCCATACAAATGATATAGATCTTGTTGTGGTGTGATGTGTTGTAATCCTACAGAAGCTTTGCCATTTTCGTATTTAGCAACAAACTTTAATTTGCTTCCTTCTTTAGTTGCAGCGTCATATATTTTTTTGAAATGCGCTTCGTTCTTTTCCATCGATTTGTAAAAATCAGCAACAGAACCTGTCATGCATTCAGCAGGCATAAAGGTATTATTCGCGATATCATCCATTTCAATTTCTTGACCGGATTCACGAACCAATATCATTATTTTACGCATTACATCTTTACCGCTTAGATCCAAACGTGGATCAGGTTCTGTGTAACCTTCATCCTGCGCTTGTTTTACAACGGATGCAAAAGATTTTGTTCCGTCATAATTATTGAAAACGAAATTTAATGTACCGCTTAGTACCGCTTCAATTTTGTTTACTTTATCGCCACTGCGTAACAGATCGTTTAATGTTCCGATGATCGGTAAGCTTGCACCAACATTTGTTTCAAACAAGAAACTAGTATTGAATTCTGTTGCAAGATTCTTTAATTTTTTATAGTAACTGTAAGATGAAGAGCAGGCAATTTTATTACAAGCTACTACCGAGATACTTTTTTGTAATAACTGATCGTAGTAAGTTGCTACTTCGGCATTGGCAGTAACATCTGCAAATATGGAGTTGCGTAGATTTTTAGATTGTATTGTGTGTACAAAACTTTCCATGTTCATCGGTTCGCCCGCATCTAATAATTCTTTCCAGTTACATAGATCAATACCATCATTATTGAACAACATTTTTTTGCTGTTCGCTAATCCCGCGATATTTATTTTGAGGCGAAGATTATCCAACAAATATTTATGTTGATTAGCCAATTGCGCTACCAGCTTGCCACCTACGTTGCCAACGCCTGCAATAAAAAGATTAACTTCTTTATAAACCGTTTCAAAAAATTCTTCATGTAAAACGTTGATCGCTTTTTTAACATCGTGTACGGATATAACCGCAGAGATATTTCTTTCAGAAGAACCCTGTGCAATTACACGAACATTCACACCATTACGACCAAGCGTACCAAACATTTTACCGCTGATACCCGGATGGCTCTTCATATTATCACCCACCAATGCAATGATCGAAACTTCTTTCTCAACAATTAATGGATTTACTTTTTTTGTTTCTATTTCGTAAGCAAAAGTATCATCGATCGCTTTCTTTGCTTCATCGCCATTTACTTCATCAACACCAACACAAATAGAATGTTCAGAAGAACTTTGTGTGATGAGAATAACATTTATTTTTTTGCTCGCTAAAGCTTCGAATAATCTTTTTGAAAAACCCGGAATACCTACCATGCCGCTACCTTCTAACATTAATAAGGCAACTTTATTGATACTGGAAATACCTCGGATACTGGTACCATTTTGCGTCGCGTCTTGCTGAATTACAGTACCTGCATCTTGCGGAGCAAAAGTATTTTTAACCCAGACAGGAATCCCTTTACTCATTACAGGTTGTATGGTTGGCGGATAAATTACTTTAGCACCAAAGTGAGAAAGCTCCATTGCTTCCTGGTAAGATATCTGCGGGATTATTTTTACATTTTTCACCAAACGGGGATCAGCGGTCATCATACCTGATACATCCGTCCATATTTCCAACACATCTGCATTTAACGCGCCCGCTAAAATCGCTGCTGTATAATCAGAACCGCCTCTGCCAAGCGTGGTGCCGATGCCGTTAGCATCTGCAGAAATAAAGCCCGGTAAAATAAACAGGTTTGATTTCGATGCCTTAAAATAATCGGCTATTTTTTTATTAGTAACAGCAAAGTCAACCGTTGCTGAACCGAAATTTGAATTTGTTGTGATAACTTGTCTTGCATCAACCCATTCGCAAGCACCTAATTCTGCTTTTAATTTAGCGGCTATAATTTGTGATGATAATAATTCGCCGTAGCTGACAATTCTGTCTTTTGTGCGTTCTGATAATTCACCTAATAAAAATATACCGTTGCAGATATCTTCTATTTCGTTACAAGTAGTTTTAACCCAACTTAAAACACTGCTTTGTTGTGTGATAGGAATCAATTCTTTTACAGTCTGCAAATGTCTTTGCTCCGCTTCCTGTAATTTTTGTTTATAGGTTTCATCGCCTTTGGCAGCAAGGCTGCTGCATAATAATAAAGTATCTGTGATACCTCCTAAAGCTGAAACTACTACGATGGTTTTTGTTGATGTAGATTTATCTTTTACAATATCCGCTACTTTACTAATGTTTATTGCATTTGCTACTGAACTGCCCCCAAACTTTAAAACCTGCATGATCGTTATATTTGAATGTATTTATTTAATGTATTGACAAAGATATTCATTTGATGAAAATAGCTGTGCGCCCAATGGTAATATGAAAATTTTTAACCCTTAACGGGTTGCAATAATAGTAATAATAGTGGTAGCTTTTGCAGTTGTAATAGAACTTACAATAGTTGGGATGAAATATGTTTTTTTTAGATATACCACTTTTTCGAATTCGATGCCGCTAAATTATGTAAATAACTTCTAATCAACCCAAATTATTCAAGATTTTTAAAGTATTTTTGGCCGCATTTGGCCATTACAGCCAATTATCACTCTATTTTTAAATTTTTCGAATATGGATCACCAGTCTTACAGCAAAATCTTTCAACTTGGCTTTTAATGCTTCTTCTTTATTGGATTGAATAACCTCGTTTTCCAATTGTTTTAAAGAACCGATCCCACCCATGTCCTGCACGTCTTTAAATGCGGCATCTTCCAGAGCATCAAACAATACGATCTGTCTTTCAACAA
>Ga0206871_10034_pt1 | contig 32811 bp, 25 predicted proteins | sample Alteio_BWOrgCont_33_FD_152627 | JGI IMG/M metagenome (GOLD analysis project Ga0206871, IMG submission 152627) | Enriched cells from forest soil in Barre Woods Harvard Forest LTER site, Petersham, Massachusetts, United States -... | ecosystem: Environmental > Terrestrial > Soil > Temperate forest >...
ACGTAGTCGCCAGTGGCGTACCGATACGCAGTCCCCGGGACAAGACCGACAGTGATCGGTGCCGATTTTGCCGGACTCTCGCCGGTCAGCACCTGACCAAGTGTAGGCAGCTTTTCTCCGGCGGCGTAGCCAGCAAAGCCCTGGAAGGTCACGCCTGCGGTGTGGCTGAGTAATTCACGAAGCGTCACCTTCTTCTGTTCCGTAAATTTGTTCGCGGGTAGCTTCCAGCTCTTCAGGTATTGGCTCACATCAGCGTCGAGATTCAGTTTTCCCTGTTCCACAAGCCGCAGCACCGCTACCGCTGTCATCGGCATGCTGACGGAACTGGCCTGGAATAACGTCTCAGGCGTTACAGGCTCACCGCTAACCTTGGCAACGCCGAAACCCTGAGCCCGCTCCACGGCGCCGTTGTGAATGCACGCGAGACTCAAACCTGGAATGTGGTAATGAGCCATACGATCTGGCACAAAACGCAACGATTGGTCGGATGTGGCGGTACAATCGGACGACAATACGACAGCTAGAAGCAGAATAGTCAGTCGCATAGCAGTTTTCTAATAGACACCAAGCGGCGCTCAAATGTGCCCTAGGCGCTACCCGCTCTCCGGTAAGTCGCGTTACCGGACATTGAGAATTGGGCACTGCTTCGTCCGTGTCTTGAAAGGCAATCTCGTGGCTAGTCGTCGGAGGCGGCTGACCATGAAACGCAATTCAAAGAGAAAACTGACGCGGCAGAAGATGAAGCTAGGGTTGCCGGATTTGGAAAATACCAAGATCGCAGTGATCGTCAGCCTCAGGTCGTTCGAATCGCAGCGAAGTTATAGGCACTCGATTGATGAATTCGTCGGCTGGTATTGTTCTGCTCCTCGACTGTCGTTGAACAGATCCGTTGTCCTCCGATATCGACTTCACCTCGAAGATCGGCGTTTCGCTGCGGGGACGATTAACGTCAAGCTTACTGCTGTGAGGCGCCTGGCCTACGAAGCGGCCGACTCTGGATTTGGTCGGAGAGCGCCGGGATCACTCTCGGTAGACTTTTTCGCTGTGTCTGCCGGGCGGGTAGAACTTGGGGTGACGAAATTACGGAAAAAGTGGTTTGGCACGTCGTGAAGCATTATTCGGCCTTGGCAGGAATATCAAACCTCGCCCCGCACGATCTGAGAAGATCTTGTGCTCGCTTGTGTCACTCTGCCGGTGGCGAATTAGAGCAAATTCAGTTTCTGCTGGGCCATGTCTCGGTGCAGACTACAGAGAAATACCTCGGTTGTAAGCAACGCCTTAAAAAGGCGGTGAACGACCAAACAGGTATCGAGCCTAGTACGCCGGTTGAATTACCACTTGTCCGGTAACGCGACTTATCGGGAGTTAAGCAACGCTCCTCATGACAGGAAGCCCTTGACATACTCTATCGGAAATCGATATAGCGACTTCCGATCATGGCTGAAGATTTTAATGAACTCCTTCCCCTCTCTCCACCGGTTTTGCATATCCTGCTCGCGCTCGCGGGCGAAGACCGTCACGGATACGGAATCATGCAGGAGATCGTCCGACAATCGGCCGGGCAGTACAAGCTGTGGCCTGCGACTTTGTACGAGAATCTTCAGAAGTTACTGGAGCAAGGCATCGTGGAAGAGATCTCGCCACGCATACCAGGCGACGATTCCAGACGTATTTATTACAAGCTGACTGGACTCGGACGGGGTTTGCTTTCGACTGAGATTGCCCGACTGGAAAGAGTTTTTCTTGAAGCGAAAGTCCACTTGAGAACTCGACCAAGGAGAGCTTGATGCTCCGCCACCTGTACCGTGGCCTCGTGAGATTGCATCCTTCACCGTTCCGTGTGCGATTCAAGGATGAGCTGGTTTATGTGTTTGACGAGGCAGAACGTACATTCGGTTCGGCTTCCATTGTGGGTGATGCGTGCGTCTCGCTAATTCGGCAGTGGCTTAGGAACCGAAATCTCTGGAAGTGGGTGGCCGCGAGCATCGGGGGAATCGTTCTCCTTGTGATTGCGTTTGGGAGCTTCCTACCGTGGGACAGTCCGGTGCGCCCTTAGCCCCCTGGGTGACTGAGCTGGCCGATTCAGGTTTCGCCTGAAAGGAGAATTCCCTTTGAGTCGGCGAATTGGGATCGTTCTAAAAAGCCTAGCGCTTTTAATTGTGACGGCACTGGTTGTAGGGATGGTATACGAGCAAGTTGGACGGAGACGTGACCGCGCACGGTTCCCTCAAATTGGCAGGTCCGTGGACATTGGTGGTCGGACTCTCAATATATCTTGCTCGGGGGCAGGTGCACCAGCAGTGATCTTTGAGTCTGGCGGAGCCGGACCTGGCCTCGAATGGGCGGCATTCCAGTCGGACATCGCCAAGTTCACAGAGGCGTGCTGGTACGATCGCGCGGGCGAGGGTTGGAGCGACTTGGGCTCTTTTCCTCGAACCAGCGTGGCGATTTCCAACGATCTTCATACGCTCTTGAAACGAGCAGGTGTACCGCCGCCATACATCTTCACCGGCGCGTCCATTGGCGGTCTGAACTCGCGGGTATACGGGGGGTCGTACCCGAAGGAGGTCGCCGGAATGGTGCTCATCGATTCGGCGCATGAAGACGAACTGCGGCGTGCACCAAATTTCTATCTGGGTCGCACAGCCCCGCGGTACCTCTGGCATCCACTTCAGCTTACGTTGGAGGCGGCGGCTTTCATGGGCTTGGTGCGACTTACACAGGTGTCTCCCCTACGAGGAAAAGATCCGTCGCAATTGAGCCCCGAAGAGTTTATTGCGGTCCTGAGATCTCAACCGAAATCTATCGTTGGGAACGTCTCAGCAGGGATCGTCTTGCCAGAGAGCTATACCGAAGCTTCGGGTGTAACGAGGATCGGGGACTTTCCTTTAGTTGTCTTGACCTCCGGTCAGCCGCTCGACTTCGGAGATGCCGGATTGAATAGAGAGGCAGCAGCGTATCAGCAAGTATGGATTCACGAAATCCAACCGAAGCTCGTCGGTCTTTCTACGCACGGAAGGCAAATCGTTGTCCCGAACGCGAACCATGGGTCGATCCCGCAAGAATTGATCATCAGCTCTGTCCACGAAGTCGTAATGGAAGTTCGCAGCGGCGCTCCGTTTCATTAGCTAAATAAGCTAGATCGTCCAACGTGATCGGCCCGGCCGCGCAGTCCTCAAGTCCCGATAAACGCCGTAACCGTCCATATGGATTTCAAGTTTCCGGTTACGCGACTTATCGGGGACAACTTCGGAGTTGCCCACAGAAGAGGAGTTGTGGACTGGAATAAACCGCGAAGCTACCTTTCAGAGGAACCCGCAGCATTGTCGAAGATCGTCAGCCAATTGGAACGTACGATGGGCAAGTCGCCGAGTTTCTGTCTTGGCGATGCATCGGGTTCGTCGTAACGATCGACGCGAATTCTGTATGCGCCCGTTTTTGAAAGGTCATATATTGCGCCAACTGTTAGCCCACCGCAAAGAGCCTTCCGCGGTTTCACCGTATACCAACTGCAGCATTGATCGAGGCCCGCTTGTTGCTGTGTGAGGTCCACCAATTTCCGTGCCATTTGTGCTGCCTCAGTTAGAGTGGCGGGACTTCCGTTAAGGTCTTCCACGGATACGAAGTCCTTCGAAGACGAGTTGTCCATACGGATGTCGTGATCAGAGATGTTGCTCATGCAAATCAGAACGTTGCTTGGGTCTGGCCCGCCGAAATGTCCCGACTGCAGGGTTACAAGAAACGGGGGCTGCCCTGGAAGAGGACGCGAAGGCGTCATTTCCTCGATTTCGAAAGAAACCAGGCTGGATTCGATGAGCCGATTGCTCATCGGGTCCAAGAGCACAACCTTGGCTTCATATCTTCCGGGCTTGCTTATATCGAAGAGATCGCCGAGCAAAATGATTTGGTCGGCGCTCTTGCCGGGGGGAATTTCTATTGTCGAGGCAGTAGCGCGGAAACGCGAGAAGCTCCAATTGTGATCCGGCCGCTCGGGCGGCGGGCATAGTGTGCCCGCGGCATTGAAGACTTCAACCCCAGTGAGGAATTCATCTGGTGCCGTGTTCGGCGGCTCATCGACGGCCCATTTGAGCGAATGGCTCGTATTGTTCCGCACAGCAATCTCTAGTGGCGCGCCCCAGCCAATGGGCAAGAGGGCACGCGTAGCATTGGCCACAACGGAAATCCCCGCTTTCGGCTTTGAAGATCGATTTAGAGGCTCATCAACCGTAATGTGAATCAAGTTGGATGTGACGCGTGTACCTAAGTTGCCACAAACGGGAAGAAAAGCGGGGACGCGAAGTGTGTATTGACCTGGAGTCCTCAGGTCGAACATTTTATCAAGCATTAGGTCTGTAACGAGTGACGCGCCAGCGGCAAGCGGTGTGGCCACGTTCAGAGTGACGATGGAGCTCCGTTCCGAAAGAGCGCGCATCCACTCCGCTGTTCGTGGGACGAGAGTACCTTGTGCGTCTTTCAATTCGAACTCGTATGACCCGAAGTCCGAGGAGGTTGACGAAACCCATATCGTATCGTGCGCGACGTTGGTAAGCTTGATCTCTAGGAGCACACTGGCCTGTGGCCGAACGACATCGTCTGGAACTCTGATCTCGATCTTCAGTCCAGGGCACGTTGCATCGGTGCCGGTAGATTGAACCACTTTGAGTTGTTGCGAAGTGGGAGGCGGCGAAACGTCCTGCGCGGCGACAGGGCTTAACCGCATTGCCATTGCCAACACCACTCCCGCTGCTCGAATTTTGGATGACATATCGTTCAATATACTCGGTTCAAGTCCTGGTAAACGCCGTTACCGGAGATGTGGAAATCAGCCCAAAAGCCACTTGTACGATTATGCGACTTACCAAGGAGTTGGAAGGCGGTTGGGAAACTACGAGTTTGACCCTCAAATTTCCGACAAAGTCCGGAAGCGGTTCTTATCGATTTTCAGTGACTTGATCTTCGATTCCAGAGTGGACCGCGCGATCCTTAGCTTGGCGGCCGCCCCCGACGGTCCGTACACGCGGCCTTGGCAGTCTCGCAGGGCTGCTTCGATGATTTCCTTTTCTTGAGCTGCCACCCTTTCAGAGAGATAAAGCGGGCTCTCAGCTTTCCTCTCCGGTGGTTTTTGAGACAGCCAGCTTTCATCCACCGAAAAACTGGTTGTCTCACACACGATTAGCGATCGTTCGATGACGTTCTGTAATTCGCGGATGTTTCCAGGCCAAGGGTAGGACTGAAGCACTTGCACGGTCTTCTTCTCGACAGTCGTGATGTGCTTGCCCGCTTTTCGCGCATAGCGATCGATAAAGTATTCCACAAGCAGAGGAATGTCCTCTTTTCGGTGTCGAAGAGAGGGCATTTCGATCGGGAAGACATTCAGCCGATAAAACAAATCACAACGGAAGGACCCCGCGCTGATAGCAGCCTGCAAGTCGCGGTTGGTGGCCGCGATCACTCGGACGTCGCCGCGGATTCGACGACTGCCACCGACACGCTCAAATTCGTGCTCCTGCAAAACACGCAGTAGGGCGATCTGAGTCTCCGAGGGAAGTTCTCCGACTTCGTCGAGGAACAGCGTGCCTCCATTTGCCAATTCAAACCGGCCCAAACGCTGCTGAGTCGCGCCTGTGAAAGAACCCTTCTCGTGGCCGAACAACTCCGAAGCAATCAGGTCACGGGGGATTGCCGCGCAATTCACACTAATGAATGCACGCGAAGCTCGAGTTTCCGATTACGTGCTCGTATCTGCCAATTCCAAAATCGTCTTCATCGAGCCGGATCGAAGAACTTTGTCGAGTCGCATTGCTATCCAATCACTACGCGGTCGCGTCCCTCTTCCTTGGCCCGGTAGAGAGCTGCGTCCGCAGATCGTAGCAACGCTTCGACGGTGATGCCTTTGTCGGGATATGCGGAGACTCCGACTGAAAGAGTCACGTGATCGAGTGGCTGACCTCGGTGTTGCGCGATGGCGTTCTTGGCCGCTTCACGAAGGTGTTCGGCTCGCTCACGAGTGTGCTCAAGTGAGGCGTCAGGAAGAATGAAAGTGAATTCTTCGCCACCGTATCGGCAAACGATGTCTTCTCCGCGAAAGAGATCCTTAAAAATCTTCGCGAGTTCAGCGAGCAGGGCATCGCCGGCGTCGTGGCCAAATGCATCGTTAAAGCGCTTGAAGTGGTCCACATCCACCATCATGACGCCCAGAGAAGACTTTTTCCTGTTGGCTCGTCGCAGCTCCCGCTCCAGCGATGCCTCCATATAACGACGGTTGAAGAGGCCGGTAAGGGGATCGCGAATGGATTGGGACTGGAGAACTTCGCGGAGGTTTAGGTTAGCGAGTGCGAGCGCAATATGCTCGGCGAGCGTTCTCGCGAGACGAAGTTGAGACTCGTTGTGCCCGCCAATCTCGTTCGCCCCATTTGCTCCGTTGCTACCGGGATTGCGTCCGCTGTCGAGGTAAAGAATTCCTAGGGCCTCGCCCTGCGCCATCATCGGCACGCACATGGCGTAGTTGGGTTTCGCCGCGCCCAAGTGAGCGCACGCAAGGATCGGCGAATCCTCATTGCCAACCTGATGAATGCGGCCGCGTCGAAGCGCCCAACAGTCGCCCGGAGGGAAGGTTCGCTCAGCGAGAGCAGGATCGCCCCAGGTAGCGACCGCTTCAACGACGTCTCTGGAGCTGGCGGTGATGCAGACCGCTCCCGAGGAATTCGGAAACAAAATTTGAGAGTGCTCTACGATCAGTTTATGAGCCTCGGCGGGGGCGAGACACGACTGCAGAAGATCGCCCAATTCGGCGAGCAACGCCGATTCACGCGTCAGCTTCTTCATCTCGTGATGAAGTTGTTCGAATTCCCTGACCTGCCGCGATAGATCCATCCACCGCCGGAAAGAGAAAATTGCGAGACCGAAGCCCAAAACAACTGTCACGACGATGGCCTCGTCGACTTTGGTATCGCGATGCTTGCCGATCCAGTCCGCCAGCGAGCCAGTGTCGAAGAAAAGAACGGAGATGGCGGCCAGGATTGCGACTCCAAGAAGGATGAACAAGTCGCGCTGTATTTGGCGTTTCTGATTCAACTCGGAGGGAACGGTTCGTGATGCAGTCATTGGAGTGATCGCATGCGTGCGAATTTTAGGAGCTGCAGGAATAACCGCCGGGCCTGAAAAGTTATGCTTATCGGCCGAGAATACTCCATCCGGACGACAGAATGGCGCCCAGTACTCGGAAGTTTGTCGCGCGAGTTATCTACGGCAACAGTAGGTGCGCTCGGACAAATCGCGGCCTCGCGGCGAACGAGGTCATCCTTTGTGGAGCGTGAACTAGCGGTTAGAACTGAGTGGTCTGGCGGTCAGAAATGAAGCACGAAACGGGCGTTACTATCGGCGAGGACGGCGTCGAATCGCGCCAAGGGTCGCATTTTACAGTACCTCGGAATCGACTCGGATCAGGGTGGCGATCGCGTTACTTCCGATAAGTCGCGTAACCGGACGAGCGGCTTTCAGCGGTTCAATACCGAACGGACCAAGTCCATCGCCGGCATGGTACTGAAGCCGCTGCTCGAAAGGACCATTCCTCCTGCTGCGGGTTCTTCTCTCTACGGGAAATCCTATTTACCGGTACCAATTCCTGCCGATATTCAGTTTCTTCGGAGCGCACTAGCCTTTCGGCAACCTCCCCACGAGACGGACTGCAAGACGGAGAAGCAAGGTCATGAAACCGATTAAATTTGGCAGTACAGCGGTTTTGTTGCTGGTTCTCGGTGCCGGTGCCCTGACTTACGCTCAGCAAACAGAACAGCCAGATAAGAACAAAGAGCAAAGGCAGCGGGATCGACAATCCACACAGCAACAACCAGAACAGAACAAGCAGCGAGATCAAGGCAGAGAAGAGCGCACCCAACAGGATCGGAATAAGCAGCAAGATCACGCCGAGGACCGACAACGAGAAGCGCAACACCAGGAACGAAATCGACAACAACAGGCCTCAAAGCAACAACAGCAGCAGCAAAGGACCGAACAACAAGATAGAGACAGGCAGCAAGAACAAAATCGACAGCAACAGCAGCAGCCACGTGAGCAGCAGCAACGAGTCCAACAAGATCGCAGCAGGCGGCTGCAAGATCAAAACCGAGAGCAACAGCGCGCGCAACAAGCGAGGGCACAAAACGACGAACAGCACAGGCAAAAACAACAGCGCGAAAGAGATGTCAACATGCGTTCGCGTTCAAATCAGGAACAGCGGGACGTATGGCAACAGCATCGGGCACGCGCCTGGCAATCTGAGCACCGCAGCTGGCAGCAACGTGGGGGGTATAGCGGCTACCGCATCCCCGACGATCGGTACCGAGGATACTTCGGCCGCAGTCATTATTTCCGAATTTACAGTCAACCCTTAGTAGTGGTTGGTGGCTATCCCCGATTCCAGTACGAGGGCTACTGGTTCAGCCTCGTTGATCCGTGGCCGGAATACTGGTCAGACGACTGGTACGACAGCGACGACGTCTCCATCGAGTACTTTGGTGATGGATATTATCTGTATAACCGCAGGTACCCTGGCGACCGAATCGCGGTCAACGTCTATCTGAACTGACCTTGCCTCAGCTTGCGGTGGCGAAGTGCGCAGCCCGAGCGGAGGGGGCCACGTAAATGCATTGGATTGGCCCTAGTCGAATATCTTGTCCGGTTACGGCGTTAATCGTGCGTTGGGGTGCGCCCCCTCCCACCCTTGATGATTTCGGACGGTAGTGGAATGCTATTGCCCAGAATCCGTCCGCCCAGCGGGGAGGGATTATGACATCCCGCAAGTTAAGTGGTCGCGTTCCTTCCGATACAGCCGGCCCTCTCAAAGGCGTTTGGCCAGCAAGGAAGCAACAAGGCATCCTCGGCGTGGTGATTTTTCTGCACTCGATCGTTGTGATCTGCTCCATAGACCCGCACACGATTGCAGCGCAGGGCAAGCAAGGCGCGACTCCCGCTCCAATGCAGGTCACGACGCAAGGTTTGTTAGGGCTGGATCGTAACTGCAAGGTGCGCGAGGACTAGTTATTCAATTGCGCTATACGGGAGAAAAGGTCCTTCGAGGGTACGTGTTGCGTTTTGATAGCGTGGATCATGGCCTAGGGAAAACTTTGAATCCCGAAATCCTCGAAGAGCCGCGAAGCTTGCGCGCGCCGGAGATCCTTGGTGGACAGGAGTGGACGCGAATTATCTGCAGCGTACCGACGAAGGTGCTAAGGGACCCTTCAACCCTGAGCGCGAAGATTGACGTCCTCAAATTTGCAGACGGCTCCATCTGGGGACCAGCGGCGCTACGCGAATCTCATCAACTCATCGGCAAGCTTGACGGCATGGACTTCATCGAGAAGGACACAGAGCTAAAAAAGTTTGTCTCACCGATTTCGCCCGAACGCGGGCCTCTACCCAGGGATGCAACGGAATCACAGACAATTGGTCCGTTGAGGTTTGATTCAGGCATTTGGCGCGACGAACGTGGGCAAGACAAGCTTGCCGTCCAAGTAACAAACGAAAGTGACTCTCCGATTCGCGGCTACGTGTTCACAACTACGTTTTTTGACCCCGAACATGGGGCCACGATTCGACGAGTTTCCACCAAGGAGCTTGAGACGCAGGGTGATCCCTCAAGGTATTTGGCCCCTCACCAAGCGTGGGTGGCTGATCCACGGAAGTTTTCATATCTACCAGACGGCTCTATCGCCAGGTATAAGATCACGCTCGACTTGTTATCTTTGCTGATGGTTCTGTTGTTGGGCCAATGCATTCTCAGGAATCAGCTGAACTTCTGGGCATGGTCGCAGGAATCGACGATGCCAATCACCTCAGGCAAACGTCCGCAAAAACTGGAGAGCGTTAGAGGAAACCTGGGACGGATCTTTCCCGAGCAACATCAAATCGAAACGACCAGTATGGCCCTCACGATCAGACTCGTTCGTGAATCAACACTCCACAGGGCCCAATAAGTCGCGTAACCGGAAAAGTGGATTCAAATTTCCGATAGCGGCGTTTAATCAGGCTCTGGTCGCGTCGGAGTCGGAGCGTTGTAGGGGTCAGGGCGAAAGTCACCAGTTCGGGTGAAGCTTGAATAGTCGGATGCAGATGGAGCCAACGAATTCCGATGAAAATAGCTCTTCCGATGAGTACGGGCCGGTTCTACGGGCGCTCGTTCCAACGTTATCTATACGTGTTAAGTGGTTTATTTCTTGAGAAAAGATTCGGCGAGGAATGAATGCAGCTAGAATCACCTTGCCTTTTCAATCGTAGGTGAGAGGATTGCTCGCGACAGGCTGGACGATTCGAAGGCGCTTCGGGAAAGGATGTGTATTCCCCAAATCTCTAACTTACGTCGAATTTCGTTCTTAGGACTTCTTGGATGAAGGCTTTTTCGGTAGATCTCGGAGGAACTCACGCCACTTGCGGGTTGGTAGAGGACGGAACTCTGCTGGCACACGAGACCATTGACACAAATCGTGCGAAGAGCCTCCGCACCGTGCTCCCCCAGATCGTAGATGCTTTCCGTCGGTTGGCCGATTCCAACGGACTCTCGGTTGCAAATTGTTTTGCGGTTGCAGTTGGTTTCGCCGGGCTGGTGGATTCCCGTGCGGGGCGCGTGTTGTCGACCAACGGGAAGTACGAGGACGCGACAGATATTGACCTCGCGACGTGGAGCGAGCAAACCCTAGGGCTGCCGTTGCGGATTGAGAACGATGCGCGGATGGCGCTTCTCGGCGAATTCTACGCAGGAGCGGCCAGAGGTTTCACGGAAGTTGTGATGATGACTCTTGGCACCGGGATCGGCGGAGTCGCCATGATGGACGGCAAGTTGCTTCGCGGGAAGCATTTTCAAGCCGGTTGTCTTGGAGGGCATATTCCGATTCTCTTCAATGGCCGCAAATGTACTTGCGGCGCGATTGGATGTGCTGAGGCGGAGGCCGCCGGGTGGTCTCTTCCGCTCGTGGTTAAGGATTGGCCAGGGGTTTCGCAGAGCGCGCTCTCAAAATATCCGCTTGTCGGATTCAAAGAACTTTTCGAAGAGGCAGGGCGCGGCGACGGCGTAGCTGTAGCCATTCGCGACAGATGTCTCAATATATGGGCAGCGGATGCGGTGGCATTAGTTCACGCCTATGATCCGGAAATCATCGTCATGGGAGGAGGAGTGATGCAGAGCGCAAGCATGATCATCCCGTATGTTGAATCGTATCTGCACCAATATTCCTGGACGCCTTGGGGCGACGTTCACGTGCGCGTAGCCGAACTGGGTAACAACGCTGCTTTGCTGGGGGCTGTTCCATTGCTTTCAGAGAGCTAGCGCGTCGGGATCGCGCTTTGCTGCGGTCGCGTTCGCGAGATCGTGCCTGGCAAGTTCAATTCTGAAGCGGATTGTTCATCAGCGCATTTGACTCGATAAAGCTAAAACGAAAATCGCCACGATAAGCACGCCCACACCGGCGGCCATGATACGAAAAGGCTGCCGCCCTGCGCCTTTCCACTCGCCGGTTGAAGCGCCGCAAATCGAAGCGGTGATCACGATCAGAGACATGAAAAGTGGCCAGGCAAGAACTGTTCCCAATTGACCGAGGGTCGTGGTGGAGGCGCCGTATAGAATCGTGCTACCGAACCAAGCGACGGCCATAAACGCGACGAGAAACCAATGGCTCGCGCTGCCAACCTCGCGGAACCGATTCGCGGTGTTGTTTTTTCTCATCAGGTAAATGCAATACACGAGGTTCGGCAGTCCTCCTGCCAACATCAAAGGGAAGAACACTGCATTCGGGCTCCACAGTTTTGGCGCCCCGTTTTTCTGCACTGCTTCCAAAATCGGCCCGCCGAGGGCTAAACCGAAATTCATCAGCGACGCCAAGACTCCACTGAGAGCGCAAAATACGAGTCCTCCGGTAACCGACGTTCGAGCTTTCGTCGTACCGCGTGCAGCTTCTCGTTTTCTGCCGGCAACGGCGCAAAGGCCTACACCGACAAGCACGAGCGCTACACCGGCGATAGCTGCCAGTCCAGCCGGGCTGACGACTTCGTCGGGGTGTAGCCGGAAGAGGGGAATCAGACTGCCCAACGCGGCCGACAAACCCAGAACAACAGAGAACGTAAGAGCGATGCCGATTGCTTCTACCGCCAAGCCAAAAAGAACCTGAGCGATTCCCCAGCCTGCTCCACATGCCGCCACAAGAGAGACGACCCACACTCCGGCCTGACTGTAAGCAGAGTTAAGCTGCGGCACAGTGATGTATGCCAGCAAAAATGGAAAAAGGAATAACGCGAATAAAGTCCAAATCGCCCAGGTGTTTTCCCATGCCCACTTCCGCGTAAACTTCATCGGCAGGGCGAAACTCCCGTTCATCGCGCCTGCTAAGAAGAGCATAGAAAATCCCAGAGCTGACCTATTCATTTCTTGCACTTGTCTTCGCTCCTTCAGTTCCGAGTCAAAGTCACGGGCCAAGATTGAAAGGAGTGCAAGAGTTCACGGCTCAAACGTCTGCCAGGTGCTGACTACCTTCGCCGGATCCGAAATCCATTGAAGGCTGTCCGGATTTCGTGAAAATTGTTCATAGATAGGAATTTCATGCACGACGTTCAGTTCCGGGTGCTCGCGCGCGCGAGTTTTGACGATGCAATCTACTTTGTAAGCGGGATTGCGCGCCCATTTGACATCTGGGGCTTCATCCGACAGCGGAAACCAGGCAAGGCCGCCGTGCGCCCGGACTGCGCGGTAGTCAAAACCATAATCGCGGGCGCACCAAGCACCGAATACCATCACTTGCCCTGGATCGATATTGATCACGCAGTGCGCCCACCCGGGAGGAACCACAACTTTGTCTCCGGGTTCGGCCTCCACGGCAAAGCAACGCCCGGGATCGTCAGACGCCGATTCCTGCATGTAGACGACTGCTCTCCCTTGCCAAATCTCGAGCAACTCTGGAGTCGAACATTGGCAATGACGTGAGATCGCGTGCACATGGCCCTGGGAGCGTACGAACTCTTTGCCTAGTTTTCCGCTTGCGTAGGCAACCACGCCGAACAGCAACTTTCTGCTGCTCAGTTGATCGCGATGCGAAAGTTTGCCGACGTCCATTGCGATTGCATAAACGGGGTCGGGGCCGGAACACTGCGGTTCGAACAGGCTGGGGCGAATGTCTTTGATTCGGCGAAATTCGCACTGCGGGCCGAATACACCGGGTCCGAAATCGAAACCCAGCGATGCAGGAGCTAGTCGGACATCGATCATAGGATCAAAGTTCATACGACCGCCTTGGTCAGACAACTTGTTGGACGGCGCCACTAACGATTTCGAACAAATGCTTTGATCGTTCCGCACTGCTGCCCTCGCGATTCACCACTGGGCCGGATTGTATATTCACCGACAGAAGCCGGCACGATGAATGTCTCCGCATAGTGAACAACGAACGGGTCGAAACTCCCGTTCGGGCTTTCCACAGTCGCTTCCATCCCCTCGACCAGGTTCACGACATTCACCGTTCCATTTGTATCGTGGGGAGTCAGGCCAGTGAACCAGTGCCTGCGGGTCTCGATGAACTGAAGCTCGTGGAGTCCGGTGCGCTCTTCGCGCCAACCCGAGCCTTCGTTAGTCGGCTCGATGCGGTTGATCAGATTCCGTCGCACCCACGTTGTGTCGCGACTCCAAACGATATTTGCCTGGCCACGATCGATGTGAATTGGACGCGGCAGTCCGTCCAATCCCAGACGTCCCCAGTCCCACAACTTGAAAGTGAAGATGTAGGGAGTGGCACTAATCTCAAGCACCATGCTGTTTTTGCCTGAGCAATGGACTGTGCCGGCGGGTATGAGGAAATGATCGTGCTTCCGAGCAGGGAATTGGTTCACGTATTCTGTTGCCCTGAAGTCCGATCCGCCCGTTTGTGCTAAACGCAAGTCGCGGATCATTGCTTCGGCATCGACGGTCGGCTTCACACCAAGATATACGCTTCCGTCTGCGCCCGCATCCAGCAGATAGTAGCTCTCGTCCTGCGTGTAGTTCATCCCGAATTCGCGGCGAATGTATTCGGTCTTGGGGTGCACTTGAAGAGAGAGATTGCCTCCGCCCATCGTGTCGAGCAGGTCGAAGCGAATAGGAAACTCTGCTCCGAATCGGGAATAGATTTCCTCGCCGAGTAATTCACGCGGATGAAGAAACGTAAGATCGATCGCAGGGATCTCAACACAAGCATCCCCGAATCCGAGAAGCAGACTATTTTCTTCAGGAACGCAATCAAAACACCACGCGTGATTCGGGGCATCTTTTGGAAGATCGCACACATCCTCCATCCAATGTCCGCCCCAAGGTCCGGGGTCAAAATATGGAACCACGCGAAAAGGATGGCGAGAGATTTTGTGCAGTCCTTCGCGCAGTGTACGCCCGCTTATCAGCTTGGGTACGTCGTCGTTCGTATCGAGCAGAAAATCGATTTTTGGGAGAAGCTCCTTCTTCAATTGATCGGCAGCACGCCAATCCACGAAAAACGCGCGCTTGTATTTTGCGCTCGCGCTTTCCTCTAAGTTATCCGCACCGAGATTCCCGATCGCATTCTGCCGCTGACGAGACTGAATCTCCCAGCGAGCCATGTCTGCATACACAAGAAGTCCCGGCGCCGGCGAGACAAGCGCGGCTCCGCTGCCAACAATGAGCAGCAGCCCCTGTTTCCAATCCCGCACCGTCTCGCGGGCTCTTGCGAGTTTCCTATCGTCGAAGAAATCCTCAAGCCGAATCGTGCTCATTCGGCCGAACACTGGGTCATCACCCAGCACACCTTGCAACATTTTGTTGATTTCAGCCGCTGGCTTCAGGAGATCTGGAGTGAAGATTTCCGCTGATGGACATAACCCTTCCGCCAGACTTTTCTCAATGCTTTGCTCAAACGCGCCTGGATAGCATTCCACGCAAGCGACACACTTGTTCTGACTTATGGACGCCTTAAGCCGCTGAATAATCTGCGACCAGCCGGTCGAACACTCCGACCGGGACGTGCTGACGGCGATGCACGGATATTTATCGTAGTTTGATTTTCGAGGCATTAACTGGGTTTCGCCGGGGCGACAGCTCGACTTTGGCCCGGAGTGATCAAGATCGCCCCGAAAGCGGCCACTGGTATAAAAGCTTCGTTTGTGCCCCAATAGCAAGCGGAAAGTATCTATATTTCAAACTTTCTGTCAAGGACAGCCCGGACTAGCCGCAATACCGGCTGGTTCTCTACTGTTCAGCGAAAGGGAAATTCCGGAGAGTCAGGATTCGAAAAGAAAGAAACACTAAGGGGTCGGCACGAGGACTGCTTCACCATTTCGTGCCAATAAGCGCGCCCCGAAGCCTTGTTGCCGGATCGCAGCGTAATCGTGACCGGCATCGCTGGGCCAGCAGGCCGTTATCTTGAGCTCCGTTTCTCCGGAATTGGCCACACGGTGGGCCACGTTTCCAGGAACGTAGTGAATGCTGCCGGGCGTCATCCATTCCCCCCATGTGCGGCCCGCCGTGTCCATCATAATGAGCATCCCTTTTCCTTCGCTGCAAACGTAATACTCTGCACGCTCGCGATTCGCATGGAAATGACCGTGCGTCATGAAATATTCGTCTCCGACTCTGCCCGGCTCGATCACCGTCGTACCCCAAAAGAGGCCGCCTTCGGTTCCTTCTGGAACGGGTGAGATCCACTGGACTCGATACATGATTGCATTCGGATCCATACGTTCGAAATCGTTCCGGCTCTGAAAGAGCCCTTGCATTTGCCCGAGCGTTTTCACGCTCTCGCGCACATTAGGTCCGACAAGGCTGCCGGTGGACCAGTTAACGCAAGCAAATCCCCCAATTTTTGACGAATTCATCGGGAGGATGGTAATGCGGCCAAACGGGCAAAATCAACCGGCCGTGTTCTGGTCCGCCGGTGGAGTTTCTCTCACAGTCGGGGTATAACGTTGCCGCTGCTAGGAGCGAAAGACTTCGCTAGGAGTTTTCATTTTGGCAGCTCGAGAAAAATGGAGGTTGAATTGAGCAAGCGAGACCGACTCAGAAATGAATCGGCTGGCGGTCAAGTCTCATGGTCGGATGACGCCCAAGGTTCTGACAAGCAGGTGCTCCGGATGAACAAGATTCTGACCTCTCTGCAACAAAACGGTTCGGTGTCTGTGGAAGAGCTCAGCGAGCAACTGCATGTCACGGTGGTAACGATTCGCAAAGACCTAGACGCTCTGGAGGGTCAAGGTCGGCTAAGACGCACGCACGGTGGTGCGGTTTCCATGGCGCCTTTGTTCTACGAACCTTTCCGGAATGATCGTTCCTTTCAAGCTCAAGTCGAGAAATTTGCTGATGAAAAACGAAGGATTGGAAGGGCGGCCGCGGCCCTGATCAAGGAGGGGGAAACGATCGCGTTGACCCCGGGAACGACTACGACCCAGGTGATTCGCGGGTTACCGCTGGATCAGAAGATCACCGTCGTGACAAGTACTGTGAATGTCGCAATGGAACTTTCGAAACGGAAAGACCTCAACGTTTTCGTTACCGGCGGCCATCTGCACGGGGAATGGTTCTCGCTGGTCGGACCAACGGCTGTTCATAGTCTCTCCCAGGTTGTAATTCATACTCTCTTCGTGGGAGCAGACGGCATCGATGCAAAGTCTGGTCCGACATGTTACAGCCCCGAAGAAGCGTCCGTGAATTCGGCGATGGTCCGCCACGCCCGCAGAAGAATTGCAGTTGTCGATCACACAAAATTCGGCAAAGTCGCCGGCTGGCGCATCTGCCAGACATCCGACCTGGATCTTGTAATCACCGATTCGGGCGCTACAGATGCGATGTTAGCCCCTTTTGAGAAGATGAACGTACGAGTCACCCGCGTCTAGAAGCGGTCGCCCGATTCCTGCCTGGACCTAAATACTTAAATACCGGCGTTTGCGAGAGATAGCTCGCCTGCGCCCCTGCCGGTGCGTCCATTCTGTTTGCCCGGCTGATCACACCCCCGACCTAGGACTCTTTGGTTCTGGTACCAAACAAACCTTTTTCACTTTCGTTTTAATCGAAAAAGAAACAAAAAAGATTGACATAGTATTTTTGTTGTACTAGTGTCCGCCGCAGTTGTAGCGCTGGGGTACGCGGCTGGTGAGTCATTGGGGGCACTGTCCGCTCACAAATGAGTACACAGATTCCACGTGCGAATCGATCCGCGGTGTTTCTGTGTGCTGGTTTGCCTCGCGACGGCATAAACGGGGACGTGTCAACGAACCGCACTCCATTCGTATTGGTTCATCTACGGTTGGAAGACTTCTGCGAACTCGAAAATCCTAACCTTTCCTACTAACAAACATAGGTTGAGCGCGGCGACCGCAGCCAGCATCACGCTGGACAATGCCGCGCAAAGCTTTACCGCAGGGCTCTCGAAGGGACGATCAAAAGGAGGGGACCTATGTTAGCGAAGAGGGGTGTGGCAGTCGGGGTCCTTATGTTCGCGTTCGTTGTCACCGTGGTTCTCGGACCCGGCGGCGTTGCGCTCGCCCAAACAGTGAATGGCGCGATCCACGGTACAGTGACCGACGCCACCGGTGCGGCTATACCGGATGTGTCGATCCAGGTCACCAACCTGGGTAACGGTCTTATTCGTACAGCCGTCTCGAACTCTTCGGGCTTCTACACCATCACCGAATTGCCTCCCGGTCAGTATTCGATCAAAGTGTCGAAGACTTCCTTCGCGACCGTCAACCAAGATCACATCGAACTTCTCGTGAACCAGAATTTGGGGGCCGACTACACGCTGAAACTCGGTGCAGTCAACGAAAGCGTCGAGGTTGGCGCGGCTCCCCCAGCTCTGGAGACGGCCAACGCCACATTGGGTCAAGTCATTGATTCCACGCAAGTCGTCGATCTCCCTTTGAATGGCCGCCAGTTCACCCAGCTTGTCTTGCTGACTCCCGGAGCCGTGCCTAAAGAGAGCGGCCAGCAGTCGGGATTTGTCATTCCGATCGGTGGCGGCGGAATCAGTGCGTCGGTCAATGGCCAGCGCGGTCAACAAAACAATTTCACCTTGGATGGAGTTCTGAACAACAACATCTATACGAACACCTGGGCAATCAGTCCTCCACCCGACGCCATTCAGGAATTTAACGTTCAATCACAGATTACAGACGCTCAGTTCAGCATTTCGTCTGGTGCAAACGTCAACGTCGTGACGAAATCAGGAACCAATGGACTTCACGGCGCCCTTTGGGAATTCATACGAAACGACGCGTTTGACGCCGCGAACTTTTTTGACAATTTCGCGCAAGTCAAGAAGCCGGCGTTTCGCCAGAACCAGTACGGCGCCACAATCGGCGGGCCAGTGGTTCTGCCGACACCATGGGGCACCTACGACGGGCGCAAGTCCAAGACATATTTCTCCGGCTATTGGGAGGGCTATCGGTCGACTCAAGGTTTCACCCAGTTCAACAGCGTTCCGACAGCTGCCGAGTTGGGAGGAAACTTTTCAGACCTGCTGACGGGCGCGCAGGCGGTGGATGCTACAACCAACAAGCCCATTACCGATCCATTGGGACGGCCAGTAATGGTGGGCGAAATCTTCAACCCCTACAGCACTCGACAGGTAACAGCCGGGCAGACCGACCCAACGACAGGGTTAGTGGCGCAGACCAGCGGGTTCGTGCGTGATCCCTTTCCTGGAAACGTCATTCCGACGAGCATGCTGAACGCCCAAGCGCTCGCATACCTCAAGGCTTTTTATCCTTTGCCCAATTTCGGTCCCGGGGGGAACGTCTTTCCGAACCTGGCGGTCAGCAGTCCTCAAACAATCTCCAACGACCAGTTCGGCGTCCGACTGGATCACACCTTTGCAAACAACGACAGTTTGTATGGGAACTTCTACTACACGCAGCCGAATGAAACCTTTTCGAACTCGCTGCTGCTTGGTGCCAATACGTCAAAAAACCACGCCCGCGTAATCTCCGTGGGCTACACGCACCTATTCACTCCTACGTTTCTCATGGCACTGCACTACGGTTACAACTACACCGATTTCGGCACAACTAACGTACCGGGCGGCACAGGTTTGCTGGCCGCCACCGGCACTACTGACTTCGAACCCGTACGCGACGGCATTCCGATCGTGCCTCAGATCAACCTGAGTCCGCGCCTTGGAGGAACGAGCCAGTTTGCGATTCCTCTCGGTCCGATCCGATCGCATGCGATTAACGCCGACTTTGAGAAAATTCGCGGAGCGCACACCTTCAGCGCCGGCTTCATGTTCTATCACATCCATAGTTTCGATGATGGTTGGGGATCAACGGTGGGATTTGATCAATTCCCGACGAGCGCGACGTATGGAGCCAATCTAAATGCTTCGCAGACCGGTGACGGTCTCTCGAGCATGCTGCTGAATCTTCCCTCCAACCTGTTCGGCTTTGTCGGTACTACTTCGGCGGACGATCGAACCACTTGGCAAGGCTACTATGTGCAGGATAAGTGGCAGGTCTCGAGAAAACTGAATGTGACGATTGGTCTTCGTTACGACTACGTTCCGCCCGTTCAATACAAGGACAATCATGTCTCGGGCTGGAACCCGAACTGTCCGGTTCCTCCCTCGGGGAGCTTGAATACCCCGGCGGCGGTTAATCAAGTCATCCAGTCTTGTTTCCTGATACCGATTCCTTTCGTCCAGCCACCTACAGCCGCCAATCCCGATCCTCCGTCGTTCCCGTTCCCGAACGTCCGGAGCAGCTACTTTGATCCTCAATATGGTGGCTTCAATACTTTTCAGCCGAGATTTGGTTTTGCCTACCAGGTAATGCCACGAACCGTCATCCGCGGGGCGTTCGCTATGTTCACGGACCACAACAACACCCTTGTGCAAGAGTCACAGGATCCACGCATTGCTTGGCCGTTCGGCGCCGGCGTAACAGAGGGAGGCCTGAACCGCGACGTGCCAACAACATTCTGGAATAACCTGCCCGCCGCAAATTCGTTTCTGCCTCCGGCCAACACGACTCCAGCCTTCGCATTCGCTGCTGATCCGCAGCTGAAGGTTCCGTATTCCCTGGAATACAACTTGAGTATTCAGCATGCCTTTACGTCGAACTTGACGGCGACAGTGAGTTACGTCGGCTCAGGTAGTCGACATTTGTTCATCCAGCCGATGTACAACGCGCCGCTTCCGAGTGAGATGGGGCCTGGCCCGGTCGCTCCTCGAACACCGTTCCCGTTCCTCGGTCAGTTCCCAGTCGATTTCAACGAGGGAACTGGAAACTACAACGCGCTCCAGATGAAAGTGGAAGAGCGGCTCACGCGTGGCCTCACATTTCTTGCCTCGTACACCTATTCCCGCTGTCTGTCGATCCAGGATGAAGGACAGTCTGGCAGCATCCAGAATCCTTACGACATCAAAGCGGACTATGGCCCCTGCGACTTCAACATTCCGCACATCTTCGTATTCAGCTCTGCCTATGCGTTGCCGTTCGGCAAAGGCCAGATGTTTGGCCGCAATGTGGGACGCGGGGGTGATCTGATCATCGGTGGATGGCAAATGAGCGGAATTGCGACGCTGGAAAGTGGTCAACCGTTTACGGTGAACGTAAATTTCGACAATGCCAACATCAATCCCTCCAGCGAGACGCAGCGAGGCGATCCGGTTCCCGGCGTCGCGCTTCTGCCTGCGGGATTCAAGCAAAGCCCGCAGGCTTGGTATAACCCCGCGGCGTTCGCAATTCCCGCGCCCTTTACGTACGGGACGCTAGGACGTAACACGCTTCGCGGACCCAAATTCGAAAACTTGGACTTTGCTCTCTTCAAGAACTTCAAAATCACAGAGACGAAGGCCTTACAGTTCCGATCGGAGTTTTTCAACATCTTTAACAACGTGAACTTCTCGCCGCCAGGCGGAGCCGCCAGCGGTGGATTCAGCACTCTGGGAGGTGCAAACGACACGAGCGTCGGCACACCCGGATTTATGCAAATTCTCAGCGCCGCTGCGGCAAGAGAGATTCAGTTCTCTTTGAAGCTGCTTTGGTAAACGACGAACGATTCAGCCCGTTCGACAAATTCATTGTTTCCTACACCCGCATGGACTTGAGCTTCTGTTTATGCTCAAGTCCATTGCGGCTTATTAAGGGTTCCTGAAAATGGTCAACGTCCAACGATCGAGAGCTTGGCAAAGAAGAAGTGTCCCGCATCTTTGTCGAATTCTCGTCTTGAGTTCCTTGACCCTTATCGTTACTTCCTACGTGTTTGCGCATTCGCCGAGTTCGAGAAGCAGCGGACAGGCTTCAGCGTCTGCACCATCAGAAGATTCCATCTATCAGTCCGGTATGTCGCTCCTTCACCAGAAACGCTTCGACGACGCCCTCGCACAGTTCCGACTTCTTGAGACGCAGTTCCCGCAACACCCGCAGGGATTCACTGGTGAAGCCATCGTGCTGGCTTTGACAGGCCAGACGCAGCAAGCCGTCGATATTTTGAAGAAGGCACTCGAAATCGATCCTGACTATTGGCTGGCGCGTCGAGAGCTGGGCGTCCTCTATTGGAGCGAGGGACGGAAACAAGAAGGCGCGGACCAACTTGCACCCTTGGTTCACCTGCATCCAGACGATGGTCCGGTGAACCTCATTCTTGGACAATACGAGTTCGAACAGAAAAACTACAAGAAAGCACGTTCCTATTTTTCTCGTGTTCCCGCCGAGATGACTGCGGATCCAAACCTTGCACTCATCGGCGCCGAGGTCGAGTTGCACACCGGGGGAGAAACGAGCGCAAAGCAAATCCTCCGAGGTTTGCAAATGCGGCCTGACCTGAAACCCGAAGTACGCTTTCGGTTGGCGTGGTTACTCGGGCAGGCCGGACTCTCGGCGGAGGCGGTTCAAGAATTCAACAAGCTGCCTCCCGATTACCCGGACTCATACCGTCGGAACTACGGATTGGCACTCGCCTATTTTGGCGCGCAGAACTACCAACAATGTGTCGAGACGTTGAAGCCCCTTCTCGCGAGCGGAATAAATCGACCCGAGATTTACAGCCTTCTGGGTGTTGCAGAAGAGAAAAGCGGGCACACGCAACAAGCCTACGACACCTTTCGGCAAGGAATTCTCCAAAACGCAGCGAACCCACAGAACTACCTGAACCTTGCCACTCTATCGAGCCAACACGACAACTTCGAAGTTGCGGCGCAAGTATTGACCGAAGGATTGGCCAGAAACCCGAACACTCAAGACTTGCTCTTGAGTCGAGGAATCGCTTACACGCTTGCAGCCCGTTTTGCCGACGCGAATAAAGACTACCAACGCGCGATTGCGATGTCTCCGGATGACTACGGCACTTATCTGGCGTGGGGCATCTCTGAGCAAGAGGCTGGAAATCTCGACGACGCGGTCAAGTTGTTTCACCAGGCGATCGCTCGCGAGCCGAAAGACCCGCGATCCTACTGCTTCCTCACCGAAACCCTGATGCAAAAGGGAGCAGCTCCGGGAGCTTCAGAGTTTCAGGAAGCCCAGCGAGCGATCGACACTGCAATTTCGCTCGAGCCTGACTTCGCTCACGCCTACGCCGACCGCGCCAAACTCGAACTCGCGCAAGGCAACACAAAAAAGGCGATCGTGGATCTTGAGCATGCTCGTTCCTCCGATCCGAGGTCCCGTCAGATCGCTTATGCGCTCGCACGCGCCTATCAGCGCGAGGGTGAAAAAGCGAAGGCCGCCCCGCTGTTCAAAGAGGTCGCGGATCGTGGCGAAGAAGACTCGGGCCAATTCGCGAAAGATTCGCTGACGGAAACCATGACAGTTGTTTCAGGCGGGCCGCACTGAGGACGGAAATGGATCCAATCGGAGCCGTGCTTAGAAGATTTCTTTTTCTCGTCACGCCCGTTCTGCCGTTGGCGGGTCAAAGCCTTCAGCAGGCTTCCAAGATAGACGTTTGCAGGGTTGCGATAGAAAAGACGGAGCAGCTGATCATCAACCGCAATCTCCCTGAAGCCCAGCAAACCCTGAATGGGATAGCACCGAACTGTCCGAATGTTCCGGAGATGTTCAACACGTTGGGCATGGCGTACGACTCTCTCGGCAAATTCGACGAAGCGCGAGCTGCTTTTGAGCGGGCAACTCGACTCGAGCCCAATAGCGCGAGTTTTCACAATAATCTGGCCGCCAGTTTCATTCGCTCGGGGAAGCAAACCAAAGGCATTGCGGAGTTCGAAAGAGCTCTGCAACTCGACGCGAGAAATACAACTGCTCGGCTGAACCTTGCGACGATCTACCTCCAGGAAAAACAATACCGGCGCGCATTGGGCTACCTCGATATCCCTAAGATACGACAATCCCAGGACTCCGTTGTCCTGCTGACTCTCGCCCAGGCTTATTACGGCGCGGGGCAAACTCAGCTGGGAAGAAAGACAGCATTGCGACTCTCGCGTCTGCAGGCGGTTCAGCCGCAGGTTCATTTTTCTTTAGCTCTCATCCTCGCCGAGCACAGCGAATATCAATTAGCAGCCGACCAGTTCGAGGCCATTCCACCGGACGAACGAGATGCGGCGGTAGAGATGAATCTCGGGATGGCCTACACGCGACTGAAGAATTTCTCGGCGGCACGCGCAGCATACGAGAATGCCACGCGAATGGATCCCAAGAATCCCGATACCTACTTCCACATCGGCATTGCTGAATCGGCTCAGGGAAATCATGACGTGGCGGTCGATTGGATGACCGAGGCCCACAACTTGGCCCCCGATCGGCCGGACCTTTCCTCGGCTTTGGTTGAGGAACTGATTCACACCCGCAACTACGAGCAGGCTCGTACCGTGCTAACAGTTGCCGCTGCGGCTCATCCGAATGATCCCTCTTTGCGAGAGGCTTCAGCTGATCTCTTCGCCGCTCAAGATCAAAGGAACGAAGCGGTCAAGGCTTACCAGGACTCTCTCCAACTGGATCCAAAAAGTGTAAGCGCGCGCCTGGGGCTGGCTCGCGTTCACGAAGAGATGGGGCAAACCGAAAACGCCAGAACGACGCTCGCCGAAGTCCTCAAACTGAATCCGAAAAACGCCGAGGCGAATGCGCAGCTCGCACGCCTCGCCTTTGAAGCCGGACATGAAGAAGAAGCTTCGTCGCTGGTTCAGAAAGCCCTCGCGTACGATCCGAACAGTCTTTTGGCCAACGAATACCACGCCAGGTTGCAACTGGACGCCGGCCAGTTCAACGAGGCGCGGCAAACTCTCGAAAAGCTGGTGCAACTCGATCCGCAAAGTTCGCGAGTTCATCTTTTGCTTGGACGTGTTTTGGCTCGCTTGAACCAATCAGTCGAGGCGGAAAAAGAATTTCAGCTTTCGAAAGATCTCAAGCTGAAACACGGCGGTACGGAAAAGCCATAGCCGAAAAGAGATCCTGGCTCGGCGAGATTCGTCGCATCCCATTATCGCCGCCGTGAAATGGGGTCCGAAAAGTTTTGTTTCGCAGGGACTTTTGTGGTGTCTCTGTGAAGAGAGGTCATGATGCTGAAAGCCGTTGCTCTAGCGTTTGCGTCGTTGATGACCTGCAGTGTCTTGCTCGCCGAGCCGCCCGATAAAACAGTGTGGAGGGTCGGCGTTTTCGACGGCTCCTCAGGCGAATTCTCCAGCGGAGATCCGCAAGCCGCCGTTCACTTTAAGGCCGGGCAGGACCAGCCGCGCACCGCCTGGTTCGCCTTCGCTCCTGTCGCGTGGACTGGCAAGCCCACTGACCACACGACGGCGCCGCGCACGGTCGACTTCTCCATATCGGGCACACCTGCCGCAACCTATCGCCTGAAAGTTTCACTGCTGATCGATCAGTCGAGCGTGCCCGCTTTGCGTGTGGGGATCAACAGCCGCATCGGTGTGTTCTATCTTCATCCCAGGCTCGACTACAACATGGGCGACATGGTAGCTGCCTTTTATCCAGCCTATGGTGGCGCCGAAGTCGAATTCGACTTTCCAGGAACATGGCTCAAAACTGCCGCTAACAGCATTTCCTTTCAGGCCGTTCCCGTCAGTGACAAGGGCGTCCCGGATGCCGGCTTCGACTACGACGCCATCGAATTGCAGCGAGCCGATTCCGCCCCAGCCGCCATCAGCGCTCACGCCGAGCCGACCATCTTTTTCCAGAAGCATGGCGCATCGACCGACGAGCGAGTCGACGTCTTCGTGCGATACGCTCGGCGTCCTCGTTCCGGGCGGGTTGAGCTCGCAATTGCAGGCCACACTTCCAGCGAACCGCTTCATGGCGATCAGGACTTCGGCGAGGAGCGAATTTCTTTTAACATTCCCGAGTTCTCACGCGACGCGCAGGCCAAGCTCACGGCAAGCGTGGACGGTCATTCCGCTCACTTTCAAGAAACGCTCCAGCCGCAGAAGAAATGGACGCTCTTCCTCGTGCCCCACGTGCATCTCGATGTGGGCTACACCGATTACCAGGCAAAAGTCTCCACGATCCAGAGCCGTATTTTCGATGAGGCAATGGATTTAGTTACACAACATCCCGCATTCCGGTTCAGCACCGATGGCGAGTGGAACCTCGACCAATTCTTGCATTGGCGTACGGCTGCCGAGCAAGATCGGGTCGTCGAGGCCATACGGCAGCAGAAGATTTATCTTCCCGCGCAATCCAGCAATATCCTCACGGGATTTCCGACCGCGGAAACACTGATTCGATCGTTGTATCCCAGCGCGAACTTCAGCCGCGTTCACCAAACGCCGCTCAACTACGCGAACATCACCGACGTTCCTTCATACACCTGGTCTTATGCGTCGATTCTGGCCGCGGCCGGCATTCCATACTTCTTTGCTGGCAGCAACAACGATCGCGCGCCCGTACTGTTGCAGGGACATCTGAACGAAAACACTCCGTTCTGGTGGGAAGGGCCGGACGGCAGCAAAGTGTTGATGTGGTATTCGCGACACTACATGCAGATGCAGTTCCTCTTCGGCTTGCCTCCCCTCGCCCAAGCGGGTGAGGAAGTGTTGCCGCTCTTTCTCCAGATGTACCAGCGTCCCAGTTACCTCGCCAACGCTGCGATCCTTTTCGGAACGCAGGTCGAAAATACCGACCTGTTTCCGCAACAGGCTGCGTTAGCTGACGAGTGGAATGCGCTGCATGCATATCCACACATCGAATACTCGGGTTTTCATGATGCTCTCGCAAACATCGCGGGGCAATTTCGTGACGCGATTCCGACGGTCCGCGGCGATGGCGGCCCATACTGGGAAGACGGCATCGGTTCGGACGCGCTCTACGCCGCTATTGAAAAAGAGAATGAAGGTCGCGGGCCATCAGCCGAGAAACTGGCGACCATTAGCACGCTGGTGAATCCACATCTCGCCGTGAATCGCGAAGAATTGAACTCGATGTGGGCCAACATGGTGCTCTTTGATGAGCATACCTGGACCTCGTGGAACAGTGTCTCCGATCCCGACAGTAACGAAGCCATCGAGCAGTTGCGGGTAAAGGATTCGCGAGCGACCACCGCTGCCGGCCAGCGCGTCAACATACTTCGCAGCAGTATGGCAAGCCTCGCGGACTCGATGGCGACTGGCGTCGGCAGCCTCATCGTCTTTAACCCGTTGAACTGGAAACGCGATGGAGAAGTCACGATTGATCTCGATAAGGGCATGGAGATCGCCGATCACGCCACAAAAGATGCAGTTCCACACGTGGTTCTGCACGAAGGCCCTGGCTTTCGCCAGGTGGAGTTTCGCGCAACCGATGTTCCTCCGGTCGGATATAAGGTCTACGAACTCCGGGCCGCGAAGACGACGCCCTCGGCGTCACAAAGCACAACCTCAACCACCCTCGAGAGCGCGTTCTATCGTGTCGAACTCGATCCGGCTTCGGGCAGCGTCCGCAGCATTTACGATAAGGAATTGAACAAGGAGTTGGTCGATTCCCAGAATCCATGGCGCTTCGGTCAATATCTCTACGTCACGGGCGGAGATGAGGAACCGAACAGCATTCTCCAGTATCGTGCGGTTTCTCCGAAGCCGGAGCTCCATGTTCACGCAGCCCAAGAAGGGCGAGTGATTTCGGTGGAGGCGACGCCTTGGGGCTGGCGCGCGGAGCTTGCGTCATCGGCGGAAAACACGCCGGAAATCCATACCGAAGTTCGCCTTTACAAAAGCGAGAAGAAAATCGAGCTAATCGAAGACATCGACAAGAAGCCGGAACTCAAGAAAGAGGCAGTCTACTTTGCTTTTCCGTTTGCTATGGCGCACCCGCAATTTCAGTATGAGATTCAGAACGGAGTCGTTGATCCGGCCAAGGATATGTATCCGGGTGCGGGGCACGAGTGGTTCTCGATTCAGCATTGGATTTCCGTCCAGCAAGACGGGATTTCGGCGACGGTGATGCCGCTAGATGCGCCACTGGCGACGTTTGGCGATATCAATCGCGGCGAATGGCCGACGGAGTTCGGCCACCGGGCAGGGAATATATTTTCTTACGCGATGAACAACTATTGGCACACCAACTATCGTGCCGCCCAAGGAGGACACTTCCGCTTCCGATACATCATTACCAGCACGGCACGCACGGACGCGGCTCAGCTCAGCCGCATGGGTTGGCAGGAATCGACACCCTTGGAACACGACGAAATCCGGTCGCAGGACAAGGCACTCGATCTGCCCCGGCCGCTCAACGGAAATGAAGCAACTTTTCTCACTATTGATGATCCTGATCTTCTCCTCGACACGTGGAAACCGGCCGAAGATGGCAAAGGAACAGTTCTGCGATTCATCGACTTGGGCGGCGAGTCGCGCACTGTGACGGTCCACACACCACTGCTATCAATAAGCAATATCGTTGAGACCGATGCAGTCGAACGGGATAAAAAGCCAATTGAGCCTGAGGATGTTCACACCTTCAAAATTGCGGTTCAGCCACACCAAATTCTGACGGTTCGTCTAACTCTCAAGTCAATGTAATTTCGTTACTGTTTCGTCAACATCCCCGAGAGACTATCGATCTGGTGTTTTGAGAGGGTGGGACTTCTTACCTCTCTATGTCCTCGACTACGGCTCGTCTCAGCTAATGCGAGCCTATCCCATGACTTCGGAAGTTTCCCCACTTAAGAAACGCTATGACTCGGCGGAGAGATTCTCTAACGAGTTTTATTCTAAATTCTCGAATTCAGGTCGTCAGGACAGTGTTCATTCCTGTTGGGATGTTGGCCAGCAAAACAGCGATAGATTTCTGTGCTTCCCAAATCTTCAGGATAGCTGAACCTCAATTCACGACATTTTTTGCTAGGGTTGGGTTGGTTGGCTGGCCTTGTTGCTGTACTTCATCGAATGCCGCGTCGAGCCGTTGCTGCTTCTGTGCGAGAAACTTCGATATTTGCATCGTTACTCCCAGGAATCTGACCGGGTGTTCCTCGGCCCACGGTCGACGCAGAGGTTCCACCAAATGGATGCGGATTCGTCGTCCATGGACTGCCTCGCTTTCGAATAGTCCTTTCCTGTGGCTTTTGATGCCCGACCGGGCCCGAGAGGGATGCGCCGACTCCGGTTGCACAACCGTTTGACTAAGAGTAAGCTTTTACATAATTTAATATTCTTCACAAAGTAATAATGTCAGTGTATTGACGCTTGCTGACGAGGGCGTTACGTTCGGGCGATGGCGGTGTTCTCATGGCACATCCGAAACCGTTGCTTGGAGTGCTTTCCCAAAATCAACGGGACACGAGAATTGACCCTGAGCAATCCGTTAGGGTTCAGCCGCAGTTTGTGACTGTAGTCAATGCTAAACGGAAGTTCGTAGAAGTCTCACCATCATTCTGCAAACTCTTGGGGTACACCGAAGAGGAATTAATCGGCAAGTTGTATGACGAGGTCACCGTGCCGGGGACGAACCATATACCGATCACCTGGCAGCTTTTTATGAAGACCGGATATCTCTTCGGCATTTGGGTATTTGCGCATAAGAGCGGCACGAAATTATTCGTTCGCTTTGAAGCGTTCGCCCGTGCGGACGGTCTCTACGAAACCCGTATGGAACTGCTCGCCGCGGGGGCTTAGCGTTGCTCGACGGTCTGGCTGCCCGCCGAATGCTTCAGCAGTCATTTCCCCTTGGCGATGGGGTCGAGTTGTCGGGAAGCTGGTAGAAACTCGTGCAAGAGCTCGCCGGTATTTTTCGCCGGTTCGACGTGATGTCCTCTGGCGTTAAGCTTTGATGCGCGCAAACAGTGAATCCCCTGTGCAACGAATTGTGTTTATTTGTCCTCGTCGCTAACGGCGCCGGAAGGATACGCCTTGGAGGCCGGTCAACTGTGTATTCGTTTCTGGGATGAATGCACATGCGTCGTGGAGCTACTTCAACTGTCCATTCGGGGCGTTCGGAAATGGACGGGCTGAGCCGTCGCGTCTTCACTCGGAAATTCAGCCCGGACCCAAGTTCGGTTCGGGCAGGGATGCTGGTTGGGGGATGCAGGTGTGTATTCGTATTACTGAAGTTGGTCGAGCGGGCGCTCTAGCCCGCTTTGGCCAATGACTCACCTAGCACGAGCGCATGGGTCGCCATGTCACTTGTCCGGTTACGGTGTTTATCAGGACTTGAGTCCGATACTGAGCAACTCTTCGCCAGAAATTTCATCAGTAAGCACAAGCCGAATTTTGGTTACCTATCCGATCTCGGTGATGGGTCAGGGCCTGGGACTCGCGTTTCCATCTCGGAGGCCCGCGCCAGTACTTGCGTGTCGATATACTCCCGGACGTTCGTCAGTTTGCCATTTTGAACGGTAATGTCGAAGACCCAATGGTCCTCGAAGGTCCTGTTCGTGGCCTTGATTCTCCCCTTAGCGAAGCCGACGACCAGAACCCGGTCTCCCTGCGCTATGAACTCGGGGGGATTCGGATAGGAGGTTTCCACCGTTTCGTTAGCCTTCTGAAGTACATTCTTCAATCCCGCGTGCCCACGGTGAGTGCCGGCCAGCGGCCATTCCTTGCCCGGAATGATCCATTCAATGTCTTCGGCAGACAACGCCAGCAAACCTTGCTTGTCGCGGCGGCCGAGTGCCGCAAGAAAATTCTTCACAATCTGGACATTCTTTTCGATGCTCATCGATCTCTCCTTTTTCCCTCACATCAACTGTGTCCGCTCTACTCGGACGTTTCGGAACCATCCTTTTGGGGCCAATCACTCGGCGGACGATCGATTACTGCTCCTTCTTGAACAAATCCTGGAAGATGAGCTGACCCCAAGTCTTGCCGCGTGCGTGCACCAGCGCGCCACCCTCGTTGAACTTTCCCAGCTTGACGGGCGCGAAGCCGAGTCTTTTGGCTAAATCCGCCACGGGACTGATCGCGTCCTCGTCGTCGCTCGACAGAAAAACGACGCGGTTGCCGCCTTCGAGGATTGGATCGGTAGCCAGGATGGCTGCACCCAGGTGATTGAACCCTTTCACGAGCTTGGAGCCGGTGAACGACTTCGCAACGAAGGCGGAGGATGGGAGACCGTCCAGTTCCTCAGGTGGGACTGGAAACGAATTCATCGCGTCGATGACCGTCTTGCCTTCCCAACTCGGCATGGCCTTCGCAACCTCGCGATGCTCTCCGAACGGGACCGCCAAGATGATTGTGTCGGCCTCGAGTGCATCCCGCAGCGAGTTGGCGACGACCGTGGGTCCAATCGCCCGAGCCTGCTGTGCCAACGCCTCAGGGCGGCGGCGACTCGCAACGGTCACGTCGATGTTTTTACGGGCGAAGGCGTGGGCGAGGGCCTGGCCTATCCTTCCGAATCCTACAATCGTATAGCTCATAATTTTTCTCCGATCTCGTGTTGATTCCGATCTCGTGCAGATATTGATTGCTGACCTTTGCGCCAGCCTGAGGCCGATAACTCATTTGTTGCCGAGCTTCATCCTGATTAAGTCCGATCAGGCACGCATGCTTGCTCTTCACATCACGATGCAGGCGCTGGCGTCAGAAATGGCGGAACAGGCGCCGGGATCTGAAGTAGTCGTGACCCGGCTAGCCGAGGTTCTGTTTATCCAGGTACTCCGGGCGCACATTGAGTCGGGACCGAAACGCAACAAAGGATGGCTTCGTGCGATTTTCGATCCTCAAATAGGCACCGCCCTGACTGCCATTCACGACAAAGTGAATACACCCTGGACGGTCGAATCCCTGGCCGAAGCGGCGGGCATGTCTCGCTCCGCATTCGCAGCACGTTTTAAAGAACTGCTCGGACAAACACCGCTGGAATATGTAACTGGGTGGCGGATGCAGAAGGCAATGCAGTTACTACAACAGCGTGACAAAAAGCTCATAGACGTTGCTCGGTCGGTCGGTTACGAGTCCGGCGCTGCGTTCAGTAAGGCGTTCAAGCGAGTTGTTGGGGCTAGCCCCGGTGAGTACCTCAAAGGTGGTTTTGAAGGCCATAGTAGTGCCGGAATGGCCGACGATCACTGAAGCGGAAGATTCTGACTTTCGCAGCGCCTAGGTACCATGGAAGTGTGTGTTTCCACTAAATGATGCCCCAAGTGCCTCGCATTTGGGAATGGGAGACCGCAAAGCAGACCACGATCAGTCCCGGTAAACGCTCTTGTCTATATCGATTCAATTTCACTTGCCTGATTTGTCGGGTAACCGGACAAGTGCCTTTGGCTGGAATCCACTTTACCGGTAACGGCGTTTCTACGGGAAACGGCAAATCGATTACGAACGACCGTTAACGGCAACACTGGACGATGGAATTTGGAGCGTGCATGGAACGTTGTATTGCCCAGACGCCAAGGGACAGCGCACACGGGCGTCGAATACAGATCCAATGCTTGCCCTGCGAGGTGAGTAGGAAGAGACCGACGAAGTTGGCAAACCGGGCCGATTCGATAGCCGCTCCGATAACGGCGTTTATCAAGAACTGCATTAGATGCCATCGGCGCTACAATTCGCTGTGGCCATGAAAATGAAAATAAAAACATGGCTACGGTTCGGGCATACGCATTTCTGTCCTACCGGGATATTTGGTTTCTCAGGTAGAAGCAGGCGAGACATTCCGACATCACTGATCTGCGAGTGTTGAAACTCGACCTTACAGTTTGCACAAACTAGTATCCACATGGGCATAGTCACATCCCGCGATGTGACAGCCAAAAAGCTCGAGAGCACGGCACAGACTTTCAAGCTATCAAAAATTAATTTCCTAAATCAATCGGGTAGGCTCTGTAGTACGCAAGACCGCAGTCGGCAGGCACTCCGAGACGGAGCAGGTTGGCAGGAGTTGGCGAAAGTTTCTCGGCAGAAAATCGTGTCACGGCTGTAGTCACCGTCACCGCTAAACAACAGCAGTCACAAAACTGAAAGCGATTCGCACTACGGAATCGAGATTAACAAGCCTCCGGTGATCCCCACCGACTGCTCATGGGCACGCGCGAAGCTGTATTCGTAGGTCGGTTCCAAATACCAACCGAATCTATGCTTACGGGAAGGCCAGAACATGAAATCCCCAATGGCTTCCCCGCTCACGGAATTTGTTTTTATTCCGAATTGGTTCGAGTGGTCCCACTCAGGACCAATGCCGAACATAAACTCAACCTTCGGCGAAATGTCCCACGGCTTCTTAAACAAAAGGTCAGTTCCCCACTCCGTGGAGTGCCGTCGAAAGAGCGCCGCAGTGCCAAATTCCAGTTCGAGCCAATTTTTTACTGGCGTCACCTCGACGGCAACCGAAGGACCGAAGCTGTTCACGCCGTCGCCCGTGACGGCACGGAATGCAGCGGCCCCGACCTCTACAACCGCACGCTCCTTTTCCTCGTCGACCGACTGCGCGGGGGCGCTTCCGGCACAAAACATAAAAAGTATCGTTAAGAGGAATGTCGTG
>Ga0206871_10035_pt1 | contig 32676 bp, 28 predicted proteins | sample Alteio_BWOrgCont_33_FD_152627 | JGI IMG/M metagenome (GOLD analysis project Ga0206871, IMG submission 152627) | Enriched cells from forest soil in Barre Woods Harvard Forest LTER site, Petersham, Massachusetts, United States -... | ecosystem: Environmental > Terrestrial > Soil > Temperate forest >...
AAGTTTACGAAGAAAAAATACTCGGTGCAGAAGATAAAATATTGCAGATAGAGTTACAGCTTTTTGAAAAGCTGTCAAATGAATTGCAGGATTACATTGCGCCAATGCAAGTGAACGGAAATGTATTGGCAGTATTAGATTGTCTTACTTGTTTCGCTAACAACGCACTTCATTTTAATTATAAGAAACCATCGGTACATGATGGTAATGCGTTAGAACTGAAAGATAGCAGGCATCCTGTTATAGAAAGAAATTTACCTGTTGGTGAATCGTACATTTCTAATGATATATTTTTAGATCCTGAAACGCAACAGATCATTATTCTGACTGGTCCGAATATGAGTGGTAAGAGTGCGATACTTCGTCAGACAGCACTCATCACATTAATGGCGCATATGGGAAGTTTTGTTCCTGCATCAGATGCAAAAATTCCTTTAACGGATAAAATATTTACAAGGGTAGGAGCGTCAGATAATTTAAGTGGTGGCGAAAGTACATTCATGGTTGAGATGAATGAAACGGCAAGCATCATCAACAACATCACTTCAAGAAGTTTGATATTGTTGGATGAGATCGGAAGAGGTACATCTACTTACGATGGCATCTCAATCGCATGGAGCATTGTTGAATATTTGTACAAGAGCCAATACTCACCTAAAACATTATTCGCAACGCATTATCATGAATTGAATGAACTCGAAAATAAATTTGAGGGCGTAAAAAATTATCATGTCACCAATAAAGAAGTAGGTAATAAAATTATCTTCTTGCGAAAATTGGCACCGGGTGGAAGTACACACAGCTTTGGTATTCACGTAGCAAGAATGGCCGGTATGCCGCCATCATTAATAGACAGAGCGAATGAAATTTTAGTACAGCTAGAAGAAACGCATGTAGGTAGCCCTATTGAAGATACTGTGAAACAAATAGCAGTACCTAAAATGCAGCTGAGTATTTTTGATGCACACTCTGCAACGTTTGATGAGATTAGAAAGTTATTGGAAAATACGGATATTAATCGTTTAACACCGGTGGAAGCGCTTTTGAAGTTGCAGGAGATCAAGGGAGTTTTGAAATAATGGTCAATGCTCAATATTTAATGTTCAATTCTCAATTATAAAACACCTTAATTATTGAAGTTCATCAGTCGAACATTGAATATTGAGCATTGATAATTGAACATTAAAAAAATAACCCGAAATTTTTTTCGGGTTATTTTAATTAAAATATGTCTGTGATTAGTTCCTATCTCTACTATAAGTTCTTTTTCTTCCTTCTCCGCTACCACCACGATCTCCGCCTCCACGATTATCACCACCGCCTGGTTTAAATCCGCCATCAGCTTCGTTCATGCGTATTGCACGACCGCTATGTTTTTTTCCATCCAATGCACTGATCATTTTTGCAGCAGAACCTTTATCAACTTCTACCCAGCTATTCATTTCTTTCATATCAACTCGGCCAAGCACTTCTTTTTTAAGATTGCTTTCGTCTAAGATGAATTGTAAGAAGTTTGCTTTGTAGAAACCGTCTTTAGTTCCAAGATTGATGAACAATCTTGTATAACCATTATCGCGTTGATTTGAATTGCTTCTTTCTCTTCTGCTATCATTATCTCTTGGAGCAAAATTTCCATCTCTATTATCTCTTGCCGGAGCGCGCATATTTGTATTTAGATCCTGTGCATTTTCATAATACTTTAAAAAATGACTGAACTCTAATGAAGCAACTCTTTGTAAAATTTCCTCTTTAGTAATGTCTGCAAATTTTTCCTGTAAGTCGGGCATGTATGTTTCGTAATCGCCACTAGATACATCAGCCTGCATTAATTTATCCATAAAATGGAAAAATTGTTTGCGACAAACTTCTTTACCACTTGGTACATCTATTTTATGGAACTGAGAGTTAACCATTCTTTCCAATTGCTTGATCTTGAATGTTTCTCTTGAATGACAAATTGATAGACAAATACCTGTTTTACCCGCGCGTGCCGTACGGCCACTTCTGTGCGTGTACACTTCAATATCATCAGGTAATTCGTAATTGATAACGTGTGTGATTCCATCAACATCAATACCACGTGCCGCAACATCCGTTGCTATCAATAGTTGTAAATGTTTCTGACGGAAACGCCCCATTACTTTATCACGCTGTTGCTGAGTTAGATCACCATGTAATGCTTCAATTTCGTATCCTTCTCTTGTTAATTTTTCTGCTATATCCTGTGCATCCAATTTGGTACGCGTAAAAATGATACCATACATACCAGGATTAAAATCGATCACTCTTTTCAAAGCTTCGTAACGTTGGTGTGCAGCAACCGTCATAAACTGATGATCGATATTTGCATTACCGCTATTCTTTTTACCAACCGTAATTTCTTTAGGATTTTCCATGAAGTTTTTCGCGATCGCTCTAACTTCCGGTGGCATTGTTGCACTGAACAACCAAATACTTTCTCTGTTGATGGTGTTCTTTAATACAAAATCAATATCATCTCTAAAGCCCATGTTCAACATTTCATCGGCTTCATCTAATACTACATATTTTACTTTTTGAAGATCGATGGCTTTACGTTCAATAAGGTCAATTAATCTTCCTGGAGTTGCAACAACAATGTGTACGCCTCTTTTAAGATTTTTAATTTGCATCATGATCGATGTTCCACCATAAACCGCTTCTGTATAAACACCTTTGGTATGTTTCATGAAGATCGAAAGATCATTGGTTATTTGCAAACACAATTCTCTTGTCGGACAAACGATCAACGCTTGTGGATGTCTTTGAGTGGGATCAATTAAATGTAATAATGGTAAACCAAACGCGGCAGTCTTACCTGTGCCGGTTTGTGCTAATCCAACAAAATCCATTGTTCCGGATAATAAAACCGGGATGGCTTGTTCCTGAATTGGAGTGGGGGTTTCGAAACCTAGATCGGTTATCGCTTGTACTAACTGTTCGTTTAAGCCTAAGGCTTGAAATGCGTTCATGTAAAATGTTTTATGTTTACATGATATGCCACTTACCTGTTGTTAATTTGCTAAACGTCCTTGTGTAAAGGAATGAAAATCAGTACTAAATTCAACAGCCATTAAGGCAACTCATGCAATACTCGTAAATAATAAAGCGCAAAGGTATGCTTTTTTTGTCGTATAACCCAATCGTAGTAAAGTGAACTAATTGTTACATATTTCTAACAAGAGTAAAACAACATTTTTCTATTCTCAATAAAACAAAATAAAAATGCGAATAGATTTTTATAACGGGCATTTGTATTTCAATTAAACTTCATTGGCGTCGCACATTTCATCATTTGTACTACTATTAAACTTTGTTTGTATAACATAGTCTATAACATGACCGTAACAATAGCGATTGGTATATTTATTGTTTGCATATAGTATCTTACAGGTTTAAACGTATAATTTATGAAAAGAGTTTTTTTTGCGTTGATAATAGTAATATCTGTTTCTTCTGCAGCTAGTGCGCAAGCTTTTACGTTTGGTATAAAAGCAGGCGCTAACATAAATAAACTAACAGGAGAAGCTTTTAGCGATCAATTCAGCTTTGGCTATCATGCCGGTGTTTTTGGCACTATTGGTATGGGGAAACATTGGGCGCTTCAACCGGAAGTATTGTTTAGTCAGGTTAATATTGATACAGCCAGCAATGTTTCTGCTATATATAATTTTGATCCTAATAAACTATCCCAAATACAAATGAGCTATTTGAGTATTCCTCTTTTGTTAGAATACAAACTTTCTAAATCAATAGCAATACAAGCCGGTCCGCAATACAGTATCTTATTAAATCAAAATGAAAGTTTGGTGCAAAATGGGAAAGATGCATTCAAGATGGGAGATTTCGCTGTGTTAGGCGGTATAGAAGTGAAGGTTTCAAGTCTGCGTATATACGGTCGTTACGCGGTTGGGTTAAGTAATATCAACAATCTTGATAACCAGGATCAATGGAAGAGCCAAAGTATTCAAGTTGGGTTAGGACTTAGCTTGTTTTAATTAAGGTCTTATAATATCAAAACTACCATCAGGGTTCCATTGTACAATAGCTGATGGCGTTGCAATTGTTGTGTCATCCTGTCTGTATTTAACAACATAATCTACTCCATCTTTAATTAGAATATCAATATCCGAAAATATTTTTGGCGGCGGATACCCGGAAACGTTAGCTGATGTTGATACAATTGGTTTGCGAAACCTCTTGATCAAATGTTTGCAAAATACCTCGTCGACAACTCTTATGGCAATTGTTCCATTTTTATTGATAACATTATCTGCTAATCCAATAGCATCGCTGTAAATAATGGTTGTTGGTTTCTCTACTTCACGTAAATAATCAAAAACACCCAGATCGGGTTGAGTGACGTAATTGAGAATATCTCTTTGTTCTGCCAATAAAACGATCATACTCTTTTCATCTGACCGTCTTTTTAGTTTGTAAACTTTTTCTACAGCTTCTTCATTTGTGGCATCGCAACCAATACCCCAAATCGTATCTGTTGGGTATAAAATAAGTCCACCGTCGTGTAGCACTTGTAGGCAAGCTTCGGTATCTTTTGTAAAATCGATCATAATAATTTTTGATAGACCTGCATGATGCTATCAGCATATTTTTGCGTAGTAAATTTTTGTGTCTGTTCAAATCCCTTACTACGCATCGTTATAACTAAATTTTCATCAGTTGCAATTTGCAGCATTTGTGTGGCTAACGTTTCATAATCGTGCGGTGAAAAATACATTGCTGCTTCACCACCAACTTCTGGTAAGCAGGAAGCATTGCTGCTAAGAACGGGTAGTCCACTGCATAAAGCTTCTAATAATGGGGCACCAAAACCTTCAAATATAGACGGGTATATTAGTGCCAACGCTTGTTGATATATTGCCGGAAAATCTTCTGCCGTAGTAAAATTCAGTTCTTTTGATTGAGGTAATTCATTCAGAAAAATAAGGCGGTTAGCAATACCATTTACTTCCATAAATTTTCTCGCTTCTTCTTTTTCTTTTTTTCCGTTACCGATAACAACAAGCGGGATGTCGGTTTTTTCTTTTAGTATGGCCAGCGATTTGCATACTGCGATCAGGTTTTTTCTTGCTGTAATAGAACTTACAAAAAGAAAATAACGATCGGGTAGGTTGTATCTTTTCTTTACAATACTTTTTTCTTCTTCATCAACTACTCTTTGAAATATGGGATTACAGCTTTGGTAGCAAATCGAAATTTTATTTTCAGCAACGCCGTAGAAATTTATTAGATCATCTTTTGTTTGCTGACTGATGGCGATAACTACATCAGCTTTTTTACACGCGTGTTTTATTTTCCACCTGCTTACATAGCGCACATCAAGCGTGTATGTCTCAGGAAAGCGTTCATAAATAAGATCGTGTACTGTAACAACTGTTTTTATTCCTGTGCGTTCTATGCCATTTGGGATCTCATTACTAACGCCATGAAAAATATCAACATTGCTTTTTACAATATCTTTTAACATGCCGCGCCTGCGCCACAAAGCCGGAAATTTTTTGCCTATTGAAGTTTGGGGAAATATTGCTTTTACATTCGGAAATGCATTTACATCAAACAGGGTAGTTGATTTAGGTGCAAATAATGTGTAATTATTTTTAGGATAGTGATGCGTAAGGATAGCCATTAATGAACGGATATAATTACCCAGCCCCGTTTTATTTTGAAAAGCCCTCTTTCCGTCATATCCTATATTCATAATAAATTCTCTTTATAAAAGACAAGCCCAAAGGTACAGTTGCTTTTGAGAAACGCAAAGTCCTGATGTTGATTTAAAGTCTTTTATCTTTTTGTATATTGCACGCTTGAAATGGAAAAATTATCCACTATAATTATAACCTATAACGAGGAGCAAAATATTGCTGCTACCCTTGATGCTGCGTGGAAAGTATCAGATGAAATAATTGTTGTAGACAGCGGCAGTACGGATAGAACAAAAGATATCTGTGCTGAAAAAGGCGTAAAATTTATAACACAAAAATGGCTGGGCTTTGGCAAGCAACGCAATTTTGCCGTTACACATGCAGAAAACGATTATATACTGGTATTGGATGCAGACGAAGTATTGGATGACCGCCTTATAGAAAGTATTCTTGAAATAAAGAAAGAAGGGTATACCGAGCAAATATACCTGCTGAAAAGATTGAATTTTTATTACGGAAAATTCATCCGGCACGGTATGGAAAATCCTGATATTAAAGCGAGATTATACCACAAATCATTCGCTAAATGGAACGATAAACTAGTGCATGAAGATCTGGAGTTCAGGCCGTATCTTAAAACCGTTCGACTAAAAGGATATTTGCAGCATTATACATACAAAAGTGTTTCGGAACATTTTATAAAAATGGATAAATATAGTAGTTTGTCTGCAGAAGAATATTTCAGAACCGGCAAAAAAAACCCGGGATTTGGGAAATTGATGCTTAGCCCTATGTTTACATTTATAAAAGCTTTTATATTAAGAAGAGGTTTTAGAGATGGCTGGAGAGGCTGGCTGTTGGCCATTTTGCATGCAAATACCACTTTGCAGAAATATGCCAAATTAAAAATGATCTATCTCCACGAAAAACATCCTGTAAAGGATTAATCAAATTATTTTTTACACTCACTATTAATTAATTTCGCAAAAATTAAAATATAATGGATCTACAACAATTGATACAATCGGCATTTGAGAACAGAGAGTTGCTGAAAGACGCGAAATATAGCGATGCGGTAAGAGCCGTAATTGAAGAAGTGGATAAGGGAAGATTACGTACCGCGGAGCCAACAGCAAATGGCTGGCAGGTGAATGAATGGGTAAAGCAGGCAATATTGATGTATTTCGGTATTCAGCAAATGGAAACAATGACATTACCTCCTTTTGAATTTTATGATAAAATGAAATTGAAAAGCGGTTATGCGGCACTGGGAGTAAGAGCTGTACCTCATGCTGTTGCAAGATATGGAGCTTACCTGGCCAAGAATGTAGTATTAATGCCAAGCTATGTAAACATCGGCGCATATGTAGATGAAGGAACAATGGTGGATACATGGGCAACCGTAGGTAGTTGCGCGCAGATCGGCAAAAATGTACATTTAAGTGGAGGCGTGGGTATCGGTGGCGTATTAGAACCTTTACAGGCAAGTCCGGTTATTATTGAAGACGGATGCTTTATTGGCAGTCGTTGTATTGTAGTGGAAGGTGTGAGAGTTGAAAAAGAAGCTGTTTTAGGTGCCAATGTGGTAATAACAAAATCTACCAAAATAATTGATGTTAGTGGAGCCGAACCAATAGAATACAAAGGCGTAGTTCCTGCAAGAAGCGTGGTTATACCCGGCTCTTACACAAAAAAATTCCCTGCAGGAGAATACAGTGTTGGTTGTGCATTGATCATCGGACAAAGAAAACCATCTACAGATTTGAAGACAAGTTTGAATGATGCGTTGAGAGATTTTAATGTGGCGGTGTAAAATATAAGTCAAAAGTTAAAAGTGAAAACCTATAAGAATCAACTTATGTTTTTTTACTTTTAGTATAATAGGTTTTCACTTTCGACTTATTACTTTGCTAACTCATAGTGCCAGCAAGCTACAACCCCTGATATCACTGCTATCCAGCCTGCCTAATACCTCAAAGCTATTATCTGAATATAATTTCCCCGCATCTTCTGTTGCTATAAAAGAGCAGGAATAGATGTTAGCAAGGTCAATAATATTAACAGCGCCGCTTGGTGTTTTGTTTTGGGTTGATGATTGAATTGTTAGAGGATCATCCTCATCCCGTATCAATATTTTCATCCAGGGTGGACAATTAAAAATACCATTGCCTTTTGAATAAGCTTGACTTAACAATTCCGTCATGCCGTATTCGGAATGTATGTTTTGCAATTGAAAATTCTTGCAAAGAATAGAATGTACCTCTTGCCGTGTCATTTCTTTTCTCCGTCCTTTCATGCCGCCCGTTTCCATAATAATCGTGTGCTGTAGTTGCATTGGATAATCTTCTGCAAAATCAAGCAGGGCAAAAGTTACACCTATCAATAAAGTTTTTTGCTTATTATTTTCTAACGCTACTAATGTTTCATGCAACGCTTTTGTATCATGTAAATAAAATCCGCTTTGAGGATGTTTACTTTGTTGTATCAGCTTTTCGGCCATCAATACTAGCGATGAATTATTTCTTTCAAGATAAGAAGGAAGTAATGCAATAATGCACCATTCTTCCGGTTTGCCGTAAAACATATTAAAGCATGTGGTAAAGCTTTGTTCATATATGCCAATATCTTTTATTAAGTGTTTACTGTTGATCGTTTGTGTTGTGCCGCTGCTTTCAAATATAGTAGTGGGTTCAAAAGCAGTTGTAATAACACGATGTGTTTTAAAAAAAGCAATGGGTAAAAAGGGTATGTTTTCTATTTTATTTACACTGTCGATATTGACTTTTAGCGTTTTGCAGTATTGATGGTAGGTGTCATTATTGTTATACTGATAGCGAAATACTTCTAGTGCAAGGCTGCTAAAGCTGCCTGTTTCGGCGGTAAATATTCTTTTCGGGAGGTCAATATTTTTAACGGCAGTATTCAATTTCTATCATTAAATTTGATTATTAATACACAAAGATGCGGTACACAATTTTAATTGTTGCAATTAGCCTGATATTTCTTGGCTGTAAAAAAGATAAGACATCAAAACCTGTGCTAACGTTTAAGTCTGTAAATAGTACAGTAATTCAGGAAGGCCAACTTTTGATTTTTACACTTTCATTTAAAAATATTCAGCCAAGTTTAGGCGATACTTTAGTTGTTCAGGAAATTGTTCCTTGTCCGCTCAGTCAGTTTTCTCAAAATTTCGGATTACCTGTTTTTTCTGCGGCAAGTAATCAAGGCGGTGATATTACTGTAAGTTTTGTGAATCATGATATCGTCCCGCCTTATCAAACAATAAGTGCACAATGTGATAGCGACGATATTGCTCATTTTCAATTTACGCTGATAGATGCGAATAATAATAAGAGTGATTCGGTACTTTCTCCACAAATAATAATCAAACAATAATTTTTAATTACTATCGATGGCAAAAGCAGTAAAAGCAAAAAAAGCAAAGAGTATACTTACAGACAAGTCTTACACCTTCTTAAAAAAATATATTAATAACCCTTCACCAACAGGTTTCGAAAGTAGCGGACAAAAAATGTGGTTGGAATATGTTAAACCATATACTGACACTTTTTTTACAGATCCTTATGGAACAGCAGTTGGTGTTATTAATCCGGATGCACCTTTTAAAGTAGTGATAGAAGCACATGCAGATGAAATAAGCTGGTTCGTGAATTATATTTCTCCGGAGGGGTTGATCTATTTAAAAAGAAATGGAGGCGTAGATCACCAGATAGCTCCATCAATGCGTGTATTGGTTCATGGTAAAAAAGGAGCTGTAAAAGCGGTGTTTGGCTGGCCGGCAATTCACACAAGATTAAACGCTGATAAAGAAACGCAACCTAAAGTTGATAATTTATTTTTGGATTGTGGTGCAAGAACTAAAAAGGAAGTAGAAGATCTTGGTATACACATAGGAGCCGTTGCTACTTATGAAGATGGTTATGAAGAATTAGCGTACGATTATTTAATAGGTCGTGCATTTGATAACCGCATTGGTGGTTTTATGATCGCTGAAGTAGCAAGGTTATTAAAAGAGAATAAAAAGAAATTACCTTTTGGTTTATATGTTGTAAATGCCGTGCAGGAAGAGATCGGGTTACGAGGAGCAGAAATGATAGCCCGCAGGATCAAGCCGGATATCGCGATCATCACAGATGTAACACACGATACATCTACACCGATGATCAGTAAAATAATACAGGGAGATACGGTTTGCGGTAAAGGACCATCATTAACTTTTGGCCCGGCAGTACATAATAAATTACTGGATGTAGTGCAGGATGTTGCTGCTAAAAATAAAATACCTACGCAGTTACACACCGTAAGCAGAAGTACAGGAACTGATACGGATTCATTTGCGTATGCGAATGATGGTTGTCCAAGTGTATTAATTTCAATTCCGCTTCGTTATATGCATACAACTGTTGAGATGTTGCATAAAGATGATGTGGAAAATACCATCAAACTGATGTATGAAACATTATTGACACTTACACCGAAAACTAATCTTAGTTATTTTAAATAATAAGTTTTCCATATAAATAAAAAAAGGGATCGGTAATTAACTGCATCCCTTTTTATTTTAAAATATTTGCCCAACCTTTTCGTTGAATAAATAGTATATGTATATGACAATTGATGAATTAGTAAACTTTTTAAATATGTATCTTCATAAAACAATTGTCCGATTATGAAAAAATACTTTATACCATTACTGGTAATTGCTGTTTCTTTCAGTAATTGTACTTCGCCTGCTTATTTATTAAGTCAGCTTCATACAGACTCTCATCCATATTATACTATTCCGGTAAGAGCAGATTCTATTAAGTCTGCGACTTATGTTAATGCTCATTTTACAGCAGGTGCAGCGAATTCTGATTTGCGGGATAATACATATGATTTTCAGGGCAGTTTTTCCAGGAGCCATAATTTTGGTCATTTCCAGGCGTACTATGCGGGAGGTATTATTTTAGGAGATTATGATCTGCATAGCTATTCTAATAATTATATTTCATATCCTCAACAAAATGAATATTTTGGTGCCTATGGTCTTAATGGAGGTATAGATCTTGCAGAGACGGTAGATAGGCATGGCAGCGAATTTCGCATAGGTGCAGAATCATCTTTACAAAGAGAATTTGGCGACTATCTAAAATTCAGGAAATCACTTCCTGATTCTGCCACTGATATTATTGATAAAGAAAGATTCATAAAAACTCTTGGACTGTACGCAGAAATTATAAAAAAAATGAATAGAAGCGGGAATGAGTTTGGCTATAAATTAGGTGTGGGAAGTTCTGCAGTTTCCAAAAAAAATTATAGAGGCGATTCAAGTCAGATCGATCCTACCTATTTCACCAATACTTTTCATTTTACACGAAATAAGTTTACAACATTTGCTCAATTTAACGTCGGTACAAAGGATGTCAGTTTTCAGGTAGGAGGAAGTTACAGGTTAGGAAAGAAAACGACAGGGAATGCAGAAGCTTTACCTTCTAACTAAAATTTTATGATCAATTATTGTTTGCACTATGATTAAATCATTAACTATATTATTTTGCTTTATTTTACTTTCTTTCTCAATCAAGGCTCAGTCTTATTTAGGCCTTTCCACAGGTATTGCAAAAGATGTGAATGATAATCCTAATGAAACATTTTATCACATTCCGGTAACGTTGCAATGGAAACCTTTCTGGTCGCATTATAATCCATTTATGATGGAATTGAATTATGATATCCCCTTCACGGGAAGCAATACGGCTATTGCATATACTTTAAACCCATCATTACCGGCTTCGGTTCAGTTGCAGGAGCAAATTCGTCCTTATGTTTTTACAGCAAGTATAGGAATGGGATGGCGTACAATTATTAATAAAGAACGGAATAATATTCTCTATTTCGGCGCGATGACCGGTATTTGTAATCAATCCTTTTATGTGAATTATCAGCATTATGATAAGGTTAATTATGAGATATTAAATCCTGATGTAAATTCTAATCTAACTTCATTGGTATTAATAGGAGAAGTGGCATATAAATTCCATAATAACATGATCATTATGCTGCGGGCCCAAACTCCTTTAGTTGATGAATCTAATGGTTCATACCCTTTATCATATAAGGATGTTGCGCCACTTCAGTTAACTTTTGGCTATAACTTCTATTACAATAAAGGACATATCGATGAAAGAAGAAGAAAAAAAAGGAGGATAAGATATGATAGATACTAAATTATATTTCATAGCAGGTGTATTTATCTTTTGTTTGATGAGCTGTAAAAAACCACCAAGAAATTATTATGCTGATCAAAATGATCCTGGTTTAAGCCGTCTGACTTCTTACGGTTATAATATTGCAACCAATTATATTAATGGGATAGCGTATATCAATCCGTATAATAATCCATCATATTTTGGTTTAGGTGGAGGGAATGTAATTCCTACACTCAGTAGAATTATAGGTAGTGGTACAACAGATGACACACTTGCACTATCCTGGCCGGTTGAGGCAAATAATAACTTACAGAGTGACTCTTATTTGTATATTTCTATATTAATGCCGGTATCAAAGGGGCTTACTGAGAATAATTTTGCAGCATTGAGTGGAGAAAGATTTGATTCTAATACAAATATTATTTCACTTACATCATATCTCGCAGACTCTTATTATAACTATTATAATTATCCAACTTATTCTGATTCTCTTGCCTATACTTCTCCTCGTGGCCCTTCAAATATTTATTTTGTAAATATCTCGATGTCGCCATCAGGTGATTTATCAATGGCAGGACTGTTTAACGGAAATATTGGAGATACTACTATTACTAATGGAAGATTTGATTTTTATTTACCTAGTAGCTATATACATTTCTAAAAACAAATTAGAATCTTGCTATCAATTTCAAATTGAATAACCTCGGTGTTAAACGATTGGGAATCGCGTACGTATTATTAGCAAAGTCTTTTATCAATTGATATGAAATTGTATTGGCTCTATCCAAAAGATTAAACACTTCAAAGCTTGCCCAGATATTTTTAAAAGGTTTAAAAGGACTGTGGCTCCTGCGTTTCGATTCGTCTCCTAATAACAATGCACTAAATCCTATATCAACCCTTATGTATGGATCTATTGTTAACGCATCACGTAATTGTGGAACGTTTGGAATACTATATGGCATATTACTACCATAGATCATATTCAAATTCACCCTGATATTTTTATTGGTAGACAAATAGTCTTGTAAGTATACGCCAAGTGTAATTAAACGGTCTGTTGGTCTGCGTATCCAGCCTATGGTTTGTTTTACACTATCAGTCACTAGTTTATCCTGCGATTGAGAAGTGATAATTTGCCCTGCTGCATTTTCATATTGGTAATAAAAATCGTTGTCGATTTTTTCTTTTGTACTGCCAATACCCAGACTTATCCAGCTTTCAGCATCTTTTACTAATTCACCATACAATCTTGTTTCAACACCAACAGCGTATGCTTTTGCATCGTTCTCTCCAAAATATTGAATATTTAGATTGTTAATGTCGTAAGGATTAACATCCCATAATCTTTTATAATAAGCTTCTGTGGTTAAACGAAATGGTCTTTCACCGTATTTAAAATCATATTCCAATCCCGCAACAAGCTGGTAACTTTTTTGTGCTTTTACTGCAGTATTCAACGTGCCATCTGGTTTTACCATTTCTCTATAAAAAGGAGGTTGGTCATAAATACCTGCAGCCAATTTGTAAACAATATTTTTCTTTGTCTTTAAACTCAATTGTGTTCTCGGACTAACTAAAAATTCATTGTTAAGCGAATTGTAATTATATCGGGCACCTACTTGTAATATCACATCTTTTTTTGAGTGAGTGAGATTGATATTGTCTTGCAAAAATCCACTGTATTTTTGAATAGATAGATTGGCCGAAGAATTAATAAAACTACTAAGGTTATTACCATTTTCAGGAATAGAATATCCTGCACTGTCCTGAAATTCCCATTCGTACAACTTGCCTTGAATATTGGTTTGCTCGATTGTATTTCCCCATTGTATTAAGTGGATGCCGGTTTCGTAACTTCCTTTGTGTGTTATGTTCCAAACACCAATATTTAATGCATTGCGGGCATAATCTTGATAAGAACCGGCACCTAAAGGGTTTGTAATTTGTCCGAATGAGCTACTGCCTTGATCAAAATCTCTTTCGCCAAATAAATAAGTGCCTGTTATATCATAATTTTCAGTTTCTATATCCTGGTAATGGCTCAGCATCCATTTTAATTTTATTCTGTTAGTTGGTTGATTGATAGCAGTAAAGCCAATAAAATTTGTTTGGTAAGCATCTTTTTCCTGTCCCTGAAAAAATATATCTAATCCGACATTGCTGGAGAAGAATGGTGATACAACTGAAGATGTTTTTTCTACAGATTCAGGAATAAATAAAAATTTAGTGGAAGAGAAATCACCTAATAGTTCCAACTGCCATTTTTCTGCAAGTTTATAAGTAAGATAACCTTGTATGTCGGATGATGTTGGAGAATAAACACCTTGTGTTTCTTGCGAGCTAAGCAGGCTTTTATTGCTACGGTTACGTGCGCCGAGAATATAAGTCAGCCGATGTTTTTGTTTTTTAGAAACACCTTCAACATGCGCCCCCTGCTCCAATAAACCAAGGTCAATTGATCCACCGAACTGTTTAGGATCTTTGTATTGAATATCTAGTACGCTACTCATTTTATCGCCATACTTTGCCTGGAAACCGCCGTTATAAAAACTGATATTTTTTGTTAATTCAGGATTGATAAAACTTAATCCTTCCTGTTGCCCACTGCGGACTAAATACGGACGAAAAATCTCAAAATCATTAATGTAAATTAAATTTTCATCGTAGTTACCGCCGTGTACACTGTATTGAGACGTAAGTTCATTATTACTGCCCACTAATATTTTTATAAGCCCTTCCACACCACCAACTGTAGTAGGTAATGTGCTTGCTGTAGTAGCATTTAATTTAGTAATGCCAACATCTCTTTGTTGGTTATCTGTTGAAGCAATAGTAACGGTATCGAGTACCTGCGATTTCTTTTCTAACAGAACCTCTTTTTTTTCTTCCTCATTTTCATTCAGGTAGAATTTAAGTTTTGTTTCAATATAGCCTGTGTATGAAAATACCAATGCGAATTCTTTTTCTGCAGTAACTTTTATTCTGAAATAACCGCTATCATTTGTTGCAACGCCAGTCATTTTGCCCAGAACGATAACAGAAACGTTCGCCATCGGTCGTTCATTTTCATCTACCACACGACCACTCACAAACGCCGATTTTTTTTGGGCCGTTGCTTGTAAAAATAACAGCGATAGTAGCAGGGCTGTAAGTGATCTCATGGCATGAAGATAAATATTTTAATTAATGTACAATTTTGGACGTAATATGTTATTGGACCTTTTTACATCCGACACCGTACGTCGTACATCAAACATGCCTTAACTTTATACAATGAAAATTCACGATATCACTTCATATTTAGAAACGATAGCTCCGCTTAGCTTGCAGGAGAATTATGATAATGCGGGACTGATAACCGGTAATGGACAATGGGAATGCACAGGAATTATTACTTCATTAGATGCTACAGAAGAAGTAGTGCTGGAAGCTATTGCAAAAAAATGCAACCTCATTGTAGCGCATCATCCGATCATATTTGGCGGATTAAAAAAGATCACGGGCAAAAATTATGTTGAAAAAACTATTATCGCCGCGATAAAAAATGATATAGCCATTTACGCGATCCATACAAACCTGGATAATGTGTTGCAAGGCGTAAATGGCAGAATAGCTGATAAACTTGGTTTGATCAATAGAAGAATACTACAACCTAAAAAAGATATACTCAAAAAACTGATCACTTTTGTACCTGCTGAAAAACTGGAAGAAGTGCGGAATGCTATTTTTAATGCTGGCGGTGGAGAAGTAGGAAATTATAGCGAATGCAGTTTTACGGTACCCGGAGAAGGAACTTTTAGAGGTAATGAACAAACTAAACCTTACGTTGGTAAAGCAGGTGAAAGACATACAGAAAAAGAAACGAGGATAGAAATTATTTATCCCGAATGGATAGAAAATTCCGTTCTAAAAGCAATGATCTCGGTACATCCTTACGAGGAAGTGGCATATGATGTCATATCTCTGGATAACCAATATCAAAATATAGGTAGCGGACTGATGGGTGAACTTGAAAAACCGGTTTCAGAGGCAGATTTCCTTGATCTGCTTAAAAAAGCCTTTAAACTTTCGATTATTCGCCATACTCCTTTAAGGGGTAAAAAGGTGCAAAAAATAGCCCTTTGCGGTGGTTCCGGCAGCTTCCTGACTGGTGCTGCAATAGCCTCCGGTGCTGATTTTTATGTAACCGGGGACGTAAAATACCACGAATTCTTTGATGCCAACGGAAAGCTGGTAATTGCCGATATAGGCCACTATGAGAGCGAACAATTCACAATAGACCTATTATTTGATATTTTGAGCAAAAAATTCCTTAGCTTTGCCGTCCTTAAAACAGGTATTATAACCAATCCTGTTCACTATTTCTAAATCGCTCAAATAAATAAATATGGCAGCCGTAAAAGATTTCTCTGTTGAAGAAAAATTAAGTTCTCTGGTTTTGTTACAAAAAGTTGATAGCAAATTGGATGAAATTTCAATTTTAAAAGGTGAATTGCCGATTGAAGTGAAAGATCTTGAAGATGAAATCGAAGGTTTGCACGCTCGTCAAACTCGTGTAGAAGAAGAGATCAATGGTATGCAGGAATTCATAGCTCAAAAGAAAGAAGCTATTAAAGAAGCGGAAGCATTGGTTAAAAAATACGAAAAACAAAGCGATAATGTTAAAAATAACCGTGAGTTTGAAGCAATCAATAAAGAAATTGAAATGCAGACTTTAGAGGTTAAGCTTAGCGAAAAACATATTAAAGATGCAACGGATGATATTGCTGAAAAAGCAAAGCAATTAGAATCTGCTAAAAAAGCAGTAGCAACCAAAGAAGCTAACTTAAACGGTAAAAAAGCTGAGTTAGAAAAGATCATCGCAGAAACTGAAAAAGAAGAAAAACAATATAACAAGGAAGCGAAAGAAGCAAGAAGTCATGTTGATGAAAGATTATTGATGAGCTACGATCGTATCCGTAAAAATTACCGTAATGGTTTAGCGGTTGTTCCTGTAGAAAGAGATAGCTGCGGTGGTTGTTTCCATGCAATACCTCCTCAAAAACAAAGTGAAATTAAATTGCGTAAGAAAGTGATCGTTTGCGAAAACTGTGGACGTATATTGGTTGATACTGATTTGAGCGATACAATCGAAGTAAAATAGTTCCTGAAAATATAACACGAAAGAGCCTGCAATTTGCGGGCTCTTTTTATTTTAGCACAATTGTAAATAATTATAAATAATACCCAACGAATTTGCTAATTTGCTAACCGGCTAATTGCAGATATATGCTTCAGAAATTACACATACAGAACTACGCGATCATAGATGAAATAAGTATTGATTTTTCATCGAAATTAAATATCATTACGGGTGAAACCGGTGCAGGTAAAAGTATACTGGTAGGTGCATTGAGTCTTGTTTTGGGCGAACGAGCAGACACCGCTGTATTATCTTCTAAAGATAAAAAATGTGTTGTTGAAGCATTTTTTGGTTTGATAAAAAGTAAAGAAATAAAATATTTTTTTACGGCGAATGATCTGGAAGTTGAGAATGAAGTTATTGTGCGCAGAGAGATAGCAGCGAATGGCAAATCAAGAGCTTTTATAAATGACACACCTGTTAATTTAAACCAGTTAAAAGAATTGAGTTCTTTGCTAGTTGATTTGCATCAACAATTTGATACTGTTGAATTAGGCGATAATGATTTTCAAAGAGAAGTGTTGGATGCGCTTGCGGGCAATGGTGATCTATTGCAGGAATATGCCAGCATATTCAATCGCTACAGCAAAACAAAAAAAGAACTGGAAGGTTTGCAATTAGAGCAATCAAATGCGAATAAAGAACTTGATTATAATAAGTTTCAATTTGATGAATTAGAAGAAGCAGGATTAAAAGAAAACGAGTTGGAAGAGTTAGATGCAGAATTGAAATTATTAAGCAATGCAGAAAGTGTAAAGCAGGAGCTTGGTGGAATTTATGGTGAGTTGAAAGAAAGTGAGCAACCGATCGTTCAGCAATTAAAAGTATTGAGTAATAAACTTCGTTCATTAGAACAATACCACACTGATATTCCGGAACTTTTCAAACGTTTGCTAAGTTCACAAGTAGAACTACAAGATATAGCAAATGAATTGGAAAGGATAAATGACACTGTGCAATACAGCGCAGAACGAATTCAGATCGTAAACGATAAAATGGCAGTCGGGTATAAATTATTAAAAAAGCACGGTGTAAATACAACGAATGAATTATTAGCGATAAAAGATTCATTACAGGAAAAGCTGACGGCAATATTTAATATCACAGAAACGATCGCCAAAAAAGAAAAAGAGGTCGCACAATTATTACAACAGGCAGAAAAATTGGCTATAACAATATCTGCCAATAGAAAAAAAGCAATAGAGCCTTTAACAAAACAAGTAAACAAATTATTAGCACAGGTTGGTATGCCTAATGCGCAAATAAAAATACAGATTGATGCAACTATCTTAAATAGTTATGGTAGCGATACTATTGAATTTTTATTCGATGCCAACAAAAGCAATCGTTTTGAACCATTGCGCAAAGTAGCAAGTGGTGGAGAGTTAAGCAGGTTAATGCTTTGTATTAAATCATTAGTGGCAAAAAAATTACAACTACCTACATTGATATTTGATGAGATAGATACCGGTATTAGCGGCGAAGCTGCGAAACAAGTAGGATTGATCATGAAAGAATTATCCGCATCTCATCAATTAATATCCATTACGCACCAACCGCAAATAGCTGCTAAAGCTGATGCTCATTATTTTGTTTACAAAGAAATTAAAGGAGATAAGATCGCAACATCTATTCGTCAGTTAACGGGCGATGAGCGCATTACTGCTATTGCCCACATGCTAAGTGGTGAAAAGCCTACTGCTGCTGCGTTAGCTAATGCGAGGGAAATGGTTGGAAATTAATACTGTTCCCTAAATTCAAAAAGAGCCTTGTCATGCTGAGCGTAAGCGAAGCATCTCATCCTTAAATAGCAGACTAATTATGATTGATTAGATTCTTCGCTTACGCTCAGAATGACAAAGTAAAGAGATTAATATTTTAGCTAAGAGCAATGTCAAGTACCTGCTGCATCGTCTTCACATAATGAAACTTAATGCCTTTAATATATAGATGATTAATCTCGTCAACATCTTTTTCATTCTGCCAGCACATGATTATTTCTTTTAAGCCGGCACGTTTTGCTGCTAATACTTTTTCTTTAATTCCTCCAACCGGTAATACTTGTCCGCGTAAAGTCATTTCACCCGTCATTGCCAGGTAAGGTTTTAATTTTCTTCCGCTGAATGCGCTGGCTAATGCTGTTGTCATGGTGATACCTGCGCTAGGACCATCTTTCGGTGTTGCACCTTCAGGAACATGTATGTGAACGTTCTTTTTATTGAACAATTCAGGATCGATATTTAGTTTTTTTGCATTGGCTTGTAGCCACGTGAAACCCGTAATAGCACTCTCTTTCATCACATTTCCCAAGTTGCCCGTTAGCTTTAATTCGCCTTTGCCATCGCTTAGCAAACTTTCAATAAATAAAATATCGCCACCAACGTATGTCCATGCTAATCCAACAGCTACGCCAGCCATATTAGCGATCTTGTACATTTCATTGCTGTATCTAGGCTTGCCTAATATTTTTTGTACGTCGGCTTGTGTTACGGTCGGTTTTAATTTGTTTTTAATAGCATATTGTTTGGCGAGATTACGCATCACACCTGCCAATTGCCTGTCTAATTCTCTAACACCACTTTCTCTTGTAAAATCTTCGATTATTTTTTCGAGAACTGCATCGCTTATTTTTAGATTCACATTTTTTAAACCATGCGCTTCTTTTTGCTTTGGCAATAAATGTTGTTTAGCTATCTCTATTTTTTCTTCAATAGCATAACCACTCAGATCAATAATTTCTAAACGATCGCGTAATGCGGGTTGTATGTTGTTGATATTATTTGCTGTCGCGATGAATAGTACTTTGCTTAAATCATATTCAAGCTCTAAATAATTATCGTAAAAATTATTGTTTTGTTCTGGATCCAACACTTCTAATAATGCAGAAGAAGGATCGCCGCGTTGATCATTTCCAACCTTATCGATCTCATCCAATATCATTACCGGGTTGCTTGATTTTATTTTACGGATAGATTGTATGATCCTTCCCGGCATAGCACCAATATATGTTTTGCGATGTCCGCGTATTTCGCTTTCATCATGCAAACCACCCAAACTAACACGCACATATTTTCTGCTAACAGCATTGGCAATGCTTTTACCCAGGCTTGTTTTACCAATTCCCGGAGGGCCGACAAAACATAAAATCGGACTTTTCATATCACCCTTTAATTTCAACACGGCTAGATATTCTAAGATTCTTTCTTTTATTTTGTGCATGCCGTAATGGTCATGATCTAATATTTTTTTTGCTTTCTTTAGATCGTATTGATCATTAGTATATTCATCCCAAGGTAGATCAAGCATCAGATCCAGATGATTATATACAACGGAATAATCAGGAGTGCTCGGATGCATTCTCTCTAATTTTTCTGCGCCTTTCATAAACATTTCTTTCGCAGCTTTCGGCCATTTTTTGCCTTCTGCTTTTTTTAGCATTTCTTTTACTTCAGCAATATTATCTCCACCTAATTCTTCTTTGATGGCTTTCATTTGCTGTTGCAAAAAATATTCGCGCTGTTGCTTGTCTAGTTCAGCCCTTGTTTTATTGGTTACTTTATTTTTTAATTCCGTGTACTGCAATTCGGTTTGCATCAGGTTCATCAATAATTCAGCTCTCGCTTTGATATTATTAATTACCAGCAGACTTTGTTTTTCTTTGATATCACTATTCAAATTGCTACTAACAAAATGTATTAGGAAAGAAGGATTTTCGATATTGCGTAAAATGATCGCAGCTTCGCTGGGAAGATTTGGTGACAAGGTTATTATCTGCGAAGCAAGATCTTTAATGCTTCCGACCATTGCATTAAAATCTTTATCATCTTTTAAAACTTCTTCTTCAAGTGTTTTTATTTTAGCTTTAAAATAAGGGTCCTCGCTTGTAATTTCCTCGATCTTAAAACGTTTTTTTCCCTGGATGATGATCGTTGTGCCGCCATCCGGCATTTTTATTAGTTTAGCGATCTTTGCTACAGTACCAATTTCTTCCAGATCGCTCACCGTAGGTTCTTCAACTGTACTGTCTTTTTGCGCTATTACACCTATCAATTTGTCAGCTTTGTAAGCGTCACTTACGGCTTTAATGCTTTTATCTCTACCAACGGTTATCGGTAAAACTACGCCCGGAAATAATACAGTATTTCTTAATGGAAGTATAGGTAATTCTTCTGGAATAGCTGCTGTATCATTGTCTTCACTGGCATCCTCATTCAAGGGCATTATCGGCATAAATTCCATTTCCTCTTCTGTTCCCTGTAAAAAAAACTTCTTGTTCATATTTTTTCAATAAATAGTCAAAATGTCAAAATTAACGGTTAATTCCGGTGATTTTGATTGGATGTCTATATTGACAAGATTAATGCCAAGTAATGTCAATAAGGAATAAGAAATAAGAAACATGAAATAAGGAAGTTTGTAGGGAGAAGTATATTGTATTCATCATCTCAAATGGATAGCGATAGAATAAAATATCGGTAATTTACCTGTATTTACTTCCTTATTTCATGTTTCTTATTTTACATTTACAAAATGTACATTAACTGCACCGATAAAGAACTTCTTATTTTAAAAAAGATAGCTAATGCCGCTGAAGAGTTGCAGGTGCCTTGCTATTTGATCGGCGGTTTTGTGCGTGATAAGATCATCGGAAGAAATACAAAAGATATTGATATTGTTTGCATCGGAGATGGGATTGCGTTAGCGCATAAAGTAGCAGAGAAATTTACTCCAGTTTCTTCTGTAAGTTTTTTTAAAAATTTTGGTACCGCACAAATTGTAATTGAAGATATTGAGATAGAATTTGTAGGTGCGAGAAAAGAAAGTTATAGTCAGGATAGTCGGAAACCGGAAGTCGAAACCGGCACTTTAGAAGATGATCAAAACAGACGAGATTTTACGATCAACGCTTTAACGATCAGTTTAAATAAAGAAAATTTTGGCGACTTGATTGATCCGTTTGATGGGGTAAAAGATATTGAGTTAAAAAATATTCAAACACCATTGGTACCATCGCAAACCTTTAGTGATGATCCTTTGCGTATGATGCGTGCCATTCGTTTTGCATCACAATTGAATTTTACGATCGAAGCAAAAACATTTGCTGCGATAAGTGAAAACGCAAATAGAATTAAGATTGTAAGCAACGAGCGTATTGCGGATGAGCTGAATAAAATATTGCTGTGTAAAAAGCCTTCGATCGGTTTTGATCTTTTATACAAAAGCGGGTTGCTGAAAATAATTTTTCCGCAAATGGTTGATCTGGCGGGTGCAGAATATATTGATGGAAAGGGGCATAAAGATAATTTCTACCACACATTACAGGTAGTAGATAATATTTGCGAGAAGACAGATGATCTATGGTTGCGATGGGCAGCAGTATTGCATGATATAGCAAAGCCTGCTACCAAAAAATTTGAAGAGGGCCATGGTTGGACATTTCATGGACATGAAGTGGTAGGAGGTAGAATGGTGCCAAAAATATTTACACAATTAAAGTTGCCGCAAAACGATAAAATGAAATTTGTGCGTAAGATGGTGGAATTGCATTTACGTCCTATCAGCTTAACAAAAGATAATATAACGGATGCGGCTATACGTAGATTGTTATTTGATGCGGGAGAAGATATCGATTCATTAATGACTTTATGCGAAGCCGATATCACATCTAAGAACAAACAAAAAGTACAGCGCTTTTTAGATAATTTTGAAATGGTTCGCAGGCGTTGTATTGAGGTAGAAGAAAGCGATAAATTGAGAAATTGGCAGCCGCCGATAACAGGAGAATTAATAATGGAAACATTCAAATTACCTCCGGGAAGAATAGTGGGGGATATTAAAAGTGCCATCAGGGAAGCTATTTTAGATGGTGTAATACCTAATGATTATGATGCGGCTTATGCTTTTATGCTAAAAAAGGCTACAGAACTAGGAGTTGTTGGTTCTTAGTTATAACTTGTTATTTAAGACTTAAAAAAGTATTTTTGCGCCATGGCAATATTACGTTTCAGAATTTATTGGGAAGAAGACGATAGTATTTATAGAGATATAATTATTCGTCATAAGCAAACATTTGCAGATCTGCACAGTACTATTTTAAAAGCTTACGAGTTTGATAATAAGTTTCAGGCTACCTTTTTTCGTAGTAATGACAATTGGTTACAGGGTAGAGAAATTTCTTTGGAAAAATATGTGGATAAGGAATACAAAGCGGAGCCTTTGATTATGTCTGAAACTGCGCTTGGCACGGAAATAAAAGATCCTAACCAGAAGTTTATTTATGTGTATGATTTTACAAAGCAATGGACGTTCAATATTGAGTTGATCAATGTAGATAAGGAAGAAGATAAAAAGATTGACTATCCTAAGGTTGTGAGATCTGAAGGAATAGGTCCATCTCAATATGGCACAAAAGGCTTAATAGATAAGCGTTTGGCAGAAGTAGAAGAAAAGTACGATCTAAATGCAGCAGCAATGTTAGAAGGATTTAGTGAACAAGACGAAGATGGTGAACAAGCCGCAAGTGAAGAGGAACACGGCGAAGAAGAAAGTGGTAACGAAGAATTTTAGAAATAAGTCAAAGTTTAAAAGTCAAAACCCGAAAGTGAAAAGATCATGATCCATACTTTTGGGTTTTGACTTTTAACTTCTTACTTAATATGAGCAAAATCTGCATTGTTATTGTTGGTCCAACTGCTGTTGGCAAAACAAATATCGCGATACAACTCGCACAACATTTTTCTACAGATATTATTTCGGCAGATAGTCGCCAGTGTTTTAAGGAATTAAACATTGGTGTTGCTAAACCCACGCCTGAGGAATTGAAATTAGTAAAACATTATTTCATTAATTCGCATTCTATTCAGGAAGAAATGAATACGGCTATTTTTGAGCAGTATGCATTAAAAAGTATCAACGAAATTTTTAAGACGAAAGATGTAGCTATCATGGTTGGTGGTACAGGCTTGTATGTAAAAACATTCTGTCATGGTATTGATGAAGTGCCAAAAGTTTCTCCCGAAATAAAAGAAAAAGTAATAGCGGATTATGAATGGGAAGGATTGGAATGGCTACAAAAAGAAGTAGAAAAAATCGATCCTTTATATTATGCTAAAGGAGAAAATAAAAATCCTACACGATTGATGCGTGCTTTGGAAGTAAAATTATCTACCGGAAAATCGATCCTTGATTTTCAAACGCATAACAGAAAAAAACGAGATTTTGATATTATTAAAATTGGTTTGGATATGCCAAGAGAAGTATTGTACGATAGAATTAATGCACGGGTTAATGTAATGATGCAAGGTGGATTAGAAGAAGAAGCAAAAAGTCTGGAACAATATAAAAAGTTGAATGCCTTGCAAACAGTAGGTTACAGGGAATTGTTCAGTTATTTAGAAGATGATATTTCTTTAGAATATGCGGTACAAATGATCAAGCAAAATACCCGTAACTACGCCAAGCGCCAGCTTACATGGTTTAAAGCAGATGAACAAGTGCAATGGTGTGATGTTGATTTGCAGCAGGTGTTAGCAAAAATAAATTTATAAGAGAAGGCTTGCGTCAAGAAAAGGAATTATAATATTTGACATAAACTTAATATTCAGATAATGCCAATGTTTTAAAAGTTGCTTACTTTTAAAAGCACCTAAATCCAATCTACATTGCGTATTGTTCTCACACTCTTCTTTTGTCTTTTCTGTAATTTTATTTTCGCTCAGACTATCGAAAAATTTTATGATTTCAATTGGAAGCCATCCAACTTGTCGAATGCAAGCTTTTATAGTAATATACGAGAAACAGACAGTGGCTGGTACAGGATTGATGCTTATCTTCTTACCCAAAAAATAGAGATGGTCGGTTTGTATGAAGATAGTGCCGGTACAATAAAAAACGGTACATTTTGTTACTACTATGCAAATGGAACTCCTTCATCATACGGGAGATATGAACATAATATCCGCCAAGGTATTTTTGCCAGTTATTATTCAAATGGTATGAAAAGAGATTGTGCTGAATACAATAACGGCTATCTGCAGGGTTCATCTTTAAGCTGGAACATGAATGGTTCTTTAGCTGATTCTATTTTTGAAGATGAGAACAATGTGTACAGAGAAAAATCATGGTTTGATAATGGTAACATTTCATCTGTAGGTATTTTATTAAACGGTGAAATGCAAGGTACATGGAAATTTTTTGATAGAACAGGAAGACTAACTTCTGTAGAAGAATATGACACAGGGCATGTTATAAGCAGACAGTATTTTGATACAAGTGGAAAAGCATTAGTTGATACAGTTAATACGGATGCCGTGGCAAAATTTAAAAACGGCGATAAAGATGTACAAAAATTTATAGACAAGCATTTAGAGTGGCCGAATTATTATCATATCGCTCAAAGCGACCATGCAACGCTTGTTATTAATATGCTGATAAATGAAAAAGGTAAAGTAGAATATGTAGAAGTTGCGTCACCTATTCATCCCTCCTTTGATTCATTGGCACTTAAAGCTTTCAGGAAAATCCCTGATTTTACCCCAGCAAGACAACATAATAGATCAGTAACCTCATGGTTTAGAGAGGCTATAACTTATCATCAAGATGCTCCATATTTAATGATATGGTCCAAATAATTAATCTACATATAAATTGATTATCTAAATGATATAGGAAAGTATCAATTAGAAAACTCTTGTTATACTCCGTTCCTCAGTATGACAAAAGAATGTTGATCTAATGTATTAATCATTCAGCCCCTTTCCACTAAGAATTTGCGGGATATATTTTTCAACTCTAGCTTCGCGGGTTTTGGATTGTTTGGGTGCAGAGAAAAAAAGAAGGTATGCTCTTTGTCGCCCAGGTGTTAATGCATAAAAAGCTTTTTTTAATGCAGGTTTTTTGTCTAGCTTATTTTGAAATTCTTCAGCAATGCTGAATTCTGTAGCCTTTTTTAAATTTACTTTTAAACCCGCTTTTTCTACTTCAATGGCTTCATAGATATAGGTCTTCAATATTTTTTTCTGCTTCACTATTTCCTTAAGATTCGTGAACCGGATCTGGCGTGCCGCTTGCACATTCTCCGTTTGTTGGATCAGGATACCATTGGGATCATTCAATAAAGCACCTTTGAAAAACAACAATGCACAGTATTCTTTAAATACATGTATTAAAACGATGTTGCTTTTCTCAAATGCATAACAAGGACAACCCCATTTCAATTCTTCAGTCAATCCGCAGTCAAGAACGATCTCTCTCAGTTGCTCAATTTCTTCCTGCCACTTTTCGGCTTTACTAAAATAAAAATCAACTTTAGGATTCATACTATTTCATTTATATTAATTAACTATCCCGATAGTTATCGGGATTATTTTTCTATTAGCTGGTCTGAAATACCACGACAAGATAATAAAAACAGTCTGAAAAAATGGTCCGATAATTCCTTTTAAGCTATCATCACCACTTGCCAAATGTGAAACAAGGGCTCCTGTCATAACAAAAAAGAAACCTGCATAGGCCCATTCTTTAACCAATTTAAATCGTGGAACTACAATAGCTATCACGCCAAGTACTTTCCAGGTACCAATGATATACAAGAAATATAATGGATAACCTAATGGTGTCACCAGATCAACCATGGCTTGTGTATGAAAAATTTGTGCCAAACCACTTCCCAACATGCCAACAGACAATAAAGCTGTTGCGATCCAATAGATAATTAATTTTCTCTTTTCCACAGTGTCTTATTTTAATTTGTTTAAGATCTCTTGTATTCTGTTATGCGCCATGCTGAGGCCTTGAGCAAAAGGCATCTTCAACAATTCGTCCCTTATAGCAGTCGATTCAAAAATTACATGCATATTGATTTTACTGGTGTTGTCAGTCAGTTTTTCAAATTCGTAAATCTCCAATTGAACACCCATAGGTGCATTCTCCATTTCAAATGTCCGGGTGATTTTTTTATTCGGGATAAATTCATGGAATGTTCCATTGGATTTAAATACCACCTTCCCGTTTGCATCAATCGATTCCAATTGATAACTGCCATGCTTCTTCGCTTCGAACTTCACCGCTTTCGCTGTTGCATAAGGGTTCGACATCCATTGTTCAAGGAGTTCCGGCTCTGCATGGGCTCTAAACAGTAATTCAACAGGCAGGTCAAATTCCCTTGTGATCATTAATTCTTGTTTACCTTCTTCGGCATTTATTTTTGTTTTCTGTTCCATGTTATTTGCTTTTATATTTTTTCATTATTGTTTCTAGTTTATTAAATCTGTCATCCCACATTTTGCGGAACGGTTCTATAAACTCAGCTATTTCTTTCATATTTTTTGCATTGGTGAGGTAATAAATTTCTCTGCCGTTTTGCTCTTGTTGAAGTAATTCGCACTCGGTAAGTATTTGTAAATGTTTTGAAACTGTGGGTCTTGCTGTATCAAAGTTTGCCGCTATAGCTCCTGCAGTCATAGCTTGCGAAGCAACCAACAGCAGTATGGCTCTTCTTGTTGGGTCTGCTATGGCTTGAAATACGTCTCGTCTTAAATTCATTATGTAGCTATTTGACTACAAATATATGTGTAGTTATTTAACTACGCAAAAATGTTTTTACTGGCGCAAGTCTTCTTTTGTCATGCTGAGGAATGAAGCATCTTATTCTTAATGTCGCAGAATAATTGATTAATGAAGATCCTTCGTTCCTCAGGATGACAAGCTTATTATTAAATACTTTCTTATATCAGGAGTTAGTGTTTGTCTACGCTGTCACCAATAAAAATACTTCTCCACTTGCAGGTAAAAGATGATCAGCTCTGTTCATGAAATAAAGTTGTTCCACATCTTTTGTTGAAATTATTTTTGCTTCCTTAAAACCTGCTTTATATGCTAAAGCCAGTATTTCATTTGGTGTAAAAAAACTTACAAATGGAGTGCCTGCTTCACGGGCACCTTTTTCACCTAGTTGCTGCATAAATTTATCTTCTTCATCCAACAGTTCCATAGGCAAATAAAAACTCATTGCAAGTGTTGAACCGGAAGCCAGCGTTGCGATTGGAGCAAGTGTAGAAACAATAGCTTCTTTTGTAAGATATAAAGTAACGCCTGTGCAGGTTACAACTGCAGGTTTGCTGATATCAAACCCTGCTTTCAATAATTGTTCCCACCAGGAGGATATTTCAAAATTGACGGAAACAAAATGTAATTCTTGTGGAACACCGAAACCAAGTTCGATCAGGCGTTGCTTCTTCCAGGCTTGTGTATCCGGTTGATCAATCTCAAATATTTGAAGTGTAGAAGCAATGTCAGGTCTGCGTTGTGCAAAGGTGTCAAGTCCTGCACCGAGAATAACATACTGACTAGTTCCTTTTTTGCTTTGTTCAATGATCAGATCCTCAATAAAACGGGCACGAGCAACAATAGATGCCCGAAGCCGTTTTGTGAATTCCGGATGCATATCAGGACGTTGTTGCCAACCGGCATTTGGCGCAATCAATTTTAATCCTACTTCGTCTTCAAGTATATACGGCTTCGCATCAACTTCAACGTGCATTGCTCTCCATAAGGCAGTTCTTACCGCTGTATTGTCCGGCTCTCCTTTTTTATTTTGTTCATCGCCCATATTTATTGCTGATATTGCTGATTGGGAACATTAAACATCCAGCGTATTCCAAACTTGTCAAGACAAACACCCCAGTATCCCCAGAACTCATCGTGAGGTGCTACACAGTCAGTTCCACCTTGTGAAAGCGCATTGTATATTCTGTCGGCTTCTTCTTTTGTATCAGGTTCAAGACTAATAGTTGTGTTATTACCAATGATAACTTTATGTCCCATACTTTCAAGCATATCTGTTCCCATAATATTTGTGCCTCCTAAAATTGGAAGTGCTACATGCATTACTTTCTTTTTATCCTCTGCTGAAAGTTGAGGTATTCCTTCTTGTTGCGGAAGATCGCCCATTCGCATAATTGGTGCAGACCAATCTGTTTTAAAAACTGATTGGTATAAGTTAAATGCTTCTTCGGTTTTGCCCTGAAAATTCAGGTAGATATTTGTTTTTGCCATGTTGTTTATGTTTTATTAATGAACCAAATTTATAAAGTCAAGCTGTAACGGAAGTTAAATTAAAAACAAATGTTGATGATCAGATTTTGAATGTTTCAATAATCTGCTACTTTACTCTGCAAATTTGTCCAGCATATCAAAAGTCGGCACAAAAAATAAAGTTCCTGTTTTCGAAGTGCTAAAATCCAGGATTCGGTCATAATTACCTTTCGGAGAACCTATAAACATATTCGTTAGCATTTTTTTTACAGTGTTGAATGAACTTGCATAAGCAATAAAATAAGTGCCCATTTCATTATTGGATACATTTCCAAAGGGCATATTGTCGCGCACAATTTTGAGATCATCTCCTACATTGGCAAGAGCCGAATGCGCATTGGAAGGTTTCACATCATCGCTCATTTCAATATCATCGGCTTTTGATCTGCCAATTACTTTTTCCTGTTCGCTTACCGGCAAAGATTTCCAGGCTTTCAAATCGTGAATATATTTTTGGACAAAAAGATAACTCGCACCTTTATAATAAGGGTCTTCATCACCTATGATTCCAAAATACTGCCTATCAGTACCGTGTGGATTCTCGGTACCATCCACAAATCCTAAAATGCTTCGACTGTCCCAATATTTAAATCCGTGGACTTCCTCAATACTTTCTGCAATATCCACTATGATCTGTGAGATGGCCGATGCTGCATCAATACAAAAACTATTTTCATCGGCACGGATATGAAAATGTAAATCTCCTTTAGTCGCTACAGCAGTATGTTTAGATCCAACAATGGGAGTAAATTCTTCAAACTCTTTTGGAAGTGGTTCCGGTAGTTCCAATAAATGCCATGCATCGTAACCAATGCCCATCACCACACTGGCTTTGGAATGAGGGAAGCGCACGTTAGCAGAATTGTTAAGGTTGCTGATCAATGCGCAAAGTCTTTTGAAAGTGTCTTTGATTGCAACTCGTTTCTTAAAATTCCATACCATAAAAATGGTATTATTGTTTGGATAGTCTAATACATTTTGCGAATTGATACTCATAAATAGATGATGTGCTTTTATTTTTTAGCAACGTCTCCTGAAAGGGACGTTGCGCTCATTGCTATAATTAATAACTACATATTTTAAAATTACAAAAGTATTTAAATATTCTACTGAGTAAAAATCACCATAACATCTCTCTGATACAAGCCTTTCTTCGGAAGACTTGTATCAGAGAGATACGAAATATTCAGTTTTTTTCTGTAAAATATGATAGCTATTTTTGATTTATGCACGAATCATTACCATTTGTTTTAGCGCTTATAGCCATTATTGTTTTGATAGAGATGCTGGCTAATAAAGTAAAAGTTGCTTATCCGATCTTACTGGTGATAGCGGGGTTAGGTATTAGCTTTATTCCTGGCTTGCCTGCTATCCGTATCAACCCGAACATGATTTTTTTTATTTTTTTACCACCTCTTTTGTTTGAGGCATCCTGGTCCATATCGTTAAAAGAACTTAAGAAGTGGTACAGGATAATAGGAAGTTTTGCTTTTTTGGTGGTTTTCTTTACCGCGGTTTCTGTTGCCATTTTTACAAATTATTTCATCCCCGGTTTTTCACTGGCACTCGGTTTTTTATTGGGTGGAATAGTATCACCTCCTGATGCTGTAAGTGCAGGTGCTATTTTGAAATTTGTGAAAGTACAAAAGGCCACCGCTTCAATACTAGAAGGCGAAAGTTTATTGAATGACGCTTCTTCATTGATCATCTTTCGTTTTGCATTGGTAGCTGTAGCCACCGGCCAGTTTATCTGGAAAGATGCTGCTTTGAGTTTTAGCTGGATGATATTTGGAGGAGCTATCATTGGATTGGCACTCGGTTGGATCTTTATGCAGGCACATAAAAGATTACCTACTGATGCACCGTCCGATATTGCCTTTACATTGATAGAGCCATATATTTTGTACTGGGTTGGCGAACATCTGCATAGCTCCGGCGTGTTGGCAGTTGTATTTGGCGGCCTTTATTTATCCAATCATCGCTTACGTTTTTTAAATAGTACCAGCAGGATAAAAGGATATAGCGTATGGGAAAGTTTTGTGTTTATCCTGAACGGATTGGTGTTTATGTTGATAGGTCTGGATATGCCTGAGATAGTGTCTGGCTTACGGGAAAAAGGAATTCCGCTTTCTACTGCTATTGAATATGGAATATGGGTGACAGTTCTTTTGATTGCTGTAAGAATTATTTCTTCCTTCTTCGCACTCTTCGCTACCTATTTATTCAGACGAAATACTTTTAACACTATGAACCGCGAGGGGATGTGGAAGAGACCTTTTATACTCGGCTGGACCGGAATGAGAGGTGTTGTTTCATTGGCTGCAGCTCTTGCTATTCCTGTTACACTAGGTAACGGTCAAGACTTTCCCCAGCGAAACCTGATCTTGTTCATCACCTTTGTGGTTATTGTACTTACGTTGCTAGTACAGGGACTTACGTTGCCTTACATTTTGAAACAAAATTCTTCATTTATAAATTCCGAGGAGGATTTAGGTAAGGTTTCGAAAAGGATCAGAAGAGAATTATATGCGCACTCGGTGAATGTTCTTAGGGATCAATACGCCGAGCATATAATCAATAAGCCTTTGCTTGCAGATACACTCAAACATTGGGAAGACAAAATGCAAATGGCTGATGACGAAATAATGGATACGGAACACAGAAGGATCTATCTTGAATTGTTGGAGCACCAGCGTAATTTTTTAATTGATAGAAATACAGATCCTGATTTAGATGAAGAGGTTATCAGAGCTCAATTGTATTTAATTGACCTGGAAGAAGAGAAGATTAAAAGTATGTAATGATCTCACTGGCATAAGTCTTCCGAAGTATGACTTGCGACAGTGAGATTACTCCAAACAATGTGATATTGATAAAATAATTATTTTTCTCATCCCCTTATTAAAAAGTCAATTCAAAGTTAGTAGCTATTTTGCATCAGCTGCGGCCTTCAACGTCGCAATATCCAGCTTGATCATTTTCATCATGGCTTGCATAACACGGCCCACTTTTGCGTTGTCGGGATCACTAAGCAGCTCCGGCAATATGATTGGTGTTACCTGCCAAAAAAGACCAAATTTATCTTTCAGCCAACCGCAAGCGATCTCCTGACCGCCGCCCTCAAGGAGTTTGTTCCAGTAGTGATCGACCTCTTCCTGTGAGTTACAATTGATCGTGAGTGAGATGGCATCAGTGAGCGGATGACCAGGGCCGCCATTCATCAAAGTGATTTCCTGGCCTTCCAGCTGGATGGTTGCCACAAGCAATCCGCCATCAGGACCGGATGCCCCTGGTGGGTTGCGAGTGAATCTTATAATTTTTTAGTTTTTAAAAAAATAAGAAGATAGAAATTTATTGCTTCTTCAGCATTGCTGTCGAACCAAATAAAAGGGCTGATCTTTTGCATAAAATATTTTTATGGTTTATATATAAGCAACCACAAACATCATTCCCAAAGCAGACGTTGCTGAGAAATCAGATATAATTTACCCCAAGATGTTGTGTC
>Ga0206871_10037_pt1 | contig 32164 bp, 26 predicted proteins | sample Alteio_BWOrgCont_33_FD_152627 | JGI IMG/M metagenome (GOLD analysis project Ga0206871, IMG submission 152627) | Enriched cells from forest soil in Barre Woods Harvard Forest LTER site, Petersham, Massachusetts, United States -... | ecosystem: Environmental > Terrestrial > Soil > Temperate forest >...
TCGCAGGTTGCTTCGGGGTAGGCCTCGTCGAGCTTGTGCAGAATTGCAGCTACGCGCTTCGGATCGGTTCCGTCGCCGACTCTCTTCGCAACTTTGGCTTCCTGCTTCGGCTTCTTCGCCGTCGAGCCTATGACAGCCTTCGATGGCTTCGCGGGCTTGTTCTTCTTCTTCGCGGTTTTGTTTTTTGATGGCATCGGGTTGCGAGTATATCAAACGGTGTGGCGGTCGCAGTCCTGTAGGTACGCAGCGATCGTCCTTGCGATTTGGGCAGGTTGAATTTAAACCCGCACCCTCTCAAACCTGAGGGTGCGGCACCCAAATGCAGAATTGCTACGTTAGCTGTGGAAGCAGAGCGAGCAAACGGCGAAAGGCTTTGCCGCGGTGGCTGTGTTGGTTTTTTTCTTCGCGGGTGAGTTTGGCGAAGGATTTCTTCAGTTCTGTGAAATAGAAAACTGGGTCATAGCCGAAGCCGCCTTTGCCGGTTGGCGTATTCAGAATCGAGCCGTCGGCTCGCGCGCTGACGATTGCCTCAGCGCCTCGGCGTCCGACCAGTGCGATGACACAGACGAAATGTGCTGCTCGCTCATCGCCAGTCTTGCCGCGCAATTCTGTCAGCAGTTTTTCGTTGCGCTGTGCGCTTGTTGCGTTTGGTCCGGCGTAGCGTGCTGATTTCACGCCGGGCGCACCGCCGAGGGCGGGAACAACGAGGCCGGAGTCGTCGGCGAAAACGAATGCATTTTCTTCAAGCACGCCGCTCTGTTCGGCCCAAAGTCGCGAATAGTGGAGTGCTTTTCCCAACGCGTTCTCGGCGAATGTTGACGCGTTCTCTTCAAACTCGGGCATCGACGCGAAGCCGGGGACTAATGCAAATTCGATTTCAGTGGAGTCAGAGGTCGCCGACGGGCTGCGATGATCGCTAGGAGACGCAGCGCTTCGCGCCCAGTCGGCGAGGGCGCGGAATTCGTCCAACTTTCCTGGATTCGATGATGCGAGATACAGCTTAACGGGAGCGCGCACTGAACTTCACAGGGAGGACGGTTCGTTGCTCTTCGCTGAGGCGGCGAATTCCGGCGGCGGCGAGCGCGAGCAAATCCTGCATTTCGCTTCCGGCGAACGGGCGGCCTTCGGCGGTGGCTTGAATTTCGACGAAGTGGCCGCTGCCGGTCATCACGACATTCATATCAACTTCGGCGCGCGAATCCTCTTCGTAAGCGAGATCGAGCAGCGCTTTGTCTTCGACGATGCCGACACTTGTTGCGGCAACAGTGTCGATCAGCGGAGAGCTGCGCCAAATTCCCGCGGCGGTCATGCGCTCGAAGGCGAGTGCGAGCGCGACGAACGCGCCGGTGATGGAGGCGGTGCGCGTGCCGCCGTCGGCTTGAATGACATCGCAGTCGATGTAGACCGTTCGCTCACCCATCGCTTCGGTGTCGGTGACGGCGCGGAGCGAGCGGCCGATCAATCGCTGAATTTCTACGGTGCGGCCGGTTTGCTTGCCGCGCGTGGCTTCGCGCTGCGTGCGCTCTTCGGTGGCGCGTGGGAGCATGCCGTATTCGCTGGTGACCCAGCCTTTGCCGCTGCCTTTGAGAAATCCGGGCACGCCGTCGTCAACGGTGGCGGTACAGATCACGCGTGTGTTGCCGAGTTCGATCAGCACGCTGCCTTCGGCCGTCGAAATAAAGTCCGGCGTAAGTTTCACGCTTCGCATCTGGTCGGGGTTGCGCCCGTCAACTCGCAAAGTTCCTCCGCAAAGTCTTTTGTCGTTCGTCCATCTCGCTTATTTGCCCATTGGCGCGTGCTACGGATTTTTGGCAGGTGGCGCCAGTTTGCCGGGGGTGGGACTGGGTGTCAACTTCTGTGACGCGCCGGCAGGTTTCGCAGTTCCGGGTACGGCTATTTTAGGAGCGCCCTTGACTGGCGCAGCGAGCGGATTCGATACGTCCGACGGAGTGCCCTGCGATTTTTGAATTGGTGCGCTCGACGCCGGCATCGGCGTGGCTTTTGCGTTCACTAAAAATGTTCGCGTCAGATCGAGGTGACCGGCGAGCGTGTCGACTTCCTGACCGTGGATCAGAATCTTCAGCCACTTCACCTGCGGCACGTTGGCTTCGAGCGTTTTTGCGATGGAATCTACGGCCATTTGCTCGCTCTGAATGCCTGAGGGCGTGGAAGTCGCCATCGCTTCGGAAAAATCGGCGATGGCCGTGCCGTCGGGCAGCATGTAGAAGGCAAGCAGCACCGCGTCAGGAGGAAGCGTTCGGAGTTCGGCGTCGATCGGGCCCGCGAGCAGCGTGTTCAACACTTGCTTGCCGCGCGGAGCCGGATCCATGGCCAGCGGGAGATCGATGCTCACGGGCATCAGGGAGCCGTCGCGCGCGCCTGCGGACCAGAACAGTCTTGCTTTCGTCACAGGGCCGTTCGGATTCGTCGGCGAGGTCTGCGTGAGTTCGCGGCGGGCTTGCTCTTCGCTCACTGTCGGAACGTCCTTGGCCTGATGCAGGCGGCGGCGAAGAACGGGAACGTATAGCGCCGCGATGAAGACGGCGATGGCCAGCATTCCGATCAGGTATGCGCGCCAGCGTGGATTCATGGGCGATCACCCGGATTCACGGCGGCGACGACGTAAAGCGGGCGAAAGCCGGAGCAGCCGCGTGCGATGGCGTCGGCGATTCCAGGCGCCATGCGATCGAGCACGTTGCGATCTTCGACGGCGACGCTGGCGATTTCGACGGCGATCGCTGGTGCGGCGGTAGTGCGCAACTGGCGGACGGCGGCGGCTTGCGCGTTGAGCGGCGAACCTTTGAAACGCTGCGCGAGAAAACCTTGCACCATGTCACCGAGGCGGCGGCTCAGCGGGAGGAACGGTGCCTGCGCGCGATCCCAGGGAATCAAGCCGTTGGTTTCGGGAGCGGATGGGAGGTCGCTCATGACGTAGACGCGGGCGGTGCCTGGGAGTCCGGTCGAGCCGACGTGAAGCGAGACGAAGACGGCGCCGCGTTGCGCGTTGGCCATTGCGGAGCGGTCGTCGAAGCTAGGATTTTCGTTGCCTTGGCGCGTTTGGATCACGGTGAAGCCGTTTTGTTCGAGAGCGATTTTTACCTGGGCGGCGAAGTAAAGATTTAGGTCGCTCTCGCGGATGCCGGAGGCGCCGCGTGCGCCGAGGTCGGTGCCGCCGTGGGCGGGGTCGAGGATGACGAGACTCGACGACTGCCGCTGCGGTTGGGCTGCGGACTGTGCGGCTTGGGAAGCTACGGCATTCTGCGGCGGTGTTGGTGCGGGCGAAGGCACGCTCGTCGGCTGGACCGAAGTTGGTGCGGCTGGGGCTTGCTTTGCGTGCGCGATGAAGTCTGTAAGGGCGATGGTCGCGACCGCGGCGAATGTTAGCGCGGTCGCTGCGCTCGCGAGTCGCCAGCTTGAAGGCGAGTGTTTTCGCTGAGGCGCGCCAGATTCAGGAAATGAATTCAACCGCGGGGACTTGATCGGCACATCGAGCAGAATAACAAACCGTGCGGCGAATCTGCGGAGCGCACATCGTCGACCGATGCGAAAGAGGGACGGTGGCGATCGATGCGGACGATCGAGAAGTCTCAGGATGTGCTCGACGTGAGGTATTTGCGACGTGGGTTACGTCTGAGATCCTTCGCTTCGCTCAGGATGACAATTTGCTGATTCGGATGACATGTTGCCGGTCGGGATGACATGTTGCCGGTTGCGATGACATGGTGCCGGTTGGGCGGAAACGGCTGAAAACGAAGACGGGCACGGCGGTGCCGTGCCCCTACTTCGCTGACGGATCGTTGCTTGGCGCTCGGAGCGGAGCACAGACAGGAGTGTCTGTGCCACCCAGGCGCTTGATTGTTGCTGCGCTCAGAGCGGAGTTAGCTGGCGGCTGGGGGCTGCTGGTCTTCGTTCTGATTTTGACGCGGGTGCGACTGGCGCCACTGTTTTTGGGCCTGGCGCTGTGCTGGGGTAAGTAGCGCTTCTGTTTGCTTGTGGGTGTCGCGATGGATGGCCTGGATTTTGGCCTGCCTCTGATCGGCGCTCAGCGAAGTGTCGTTGTTCACGGCGGCGATTTGAGACTTGGCGCCTTCGTGAATTTTCTTCATCTGCGCTTTCTGATCATCGGTCAGGTTGAGATCCGGACGGGACCCCTTGCCTTGCTCGGCCGGAGCGGCTTGGGTTTGTCCGGCGTCCTGCGGCATGGCCGCAGCGCTAGCGAGCATTGGCGATGCGGAGATCGCCAGCAAGCCGGCTGCGAACAACACGCCCTTGCGTAGTGATTTGGTGTTCATGGGAACTGCCTCCTTGGGACCGAAGTCCCCCTCGACTGTCAGTTTGTTAAACACTTCCGAATTGGGAATGTTTTGGGGGAGGGAGAGGGGGTGTACCCCGGGTTGTTTTCTGAAGAGTGGGGATTTGATTGATTCTGTTGTAGTTACGGGTGGGCTCTTTTGAAGAGTGTGGATGTTGTTGAATTTGGGATGGTTAGGGTGGCGCGTTGTTTCGCTTTTTGTTCGATTATTGTTGACCTTCGAGTAACTAGAGCGTCGGGGACGGACGGGGAGACGCGAGCCAGAAGGTTAGTTGACCTGGCTTTGGTTGGGACTTGGACTGGAAGTTGAGATCCTTCGCCGTCCTGCGGACGGCTCAGGATGACGACACGCGACTCGTCATGAGGCGCACTAAGACGACTGCTTTGATTTGTCGATAAAGATTTGTCGGGAAAGAATTTCGGACGGACTTTTCTACGCTGAGATTATACCACACGAAAATTCTGGGTTTAGGTTGGCACAGGTCGTTGCGGGGCAAAACGCCGGCAGGATGCTGGAGCTGCCGGAGTGTATGCACAACGAAAACGACGCGGGATACGACGACGGGGTGGTTCTGGCTGAGGCATCGGTGGGGTTGAATCTAAACCCGCACCCTCTCACTGCTGAGGGTGCGGCACCCAAATGCCGGGCTTCGCGTGAGGTTGTTCGTGCGGCGAGGGGTTAGTCGCCGGTGGCGAGGTGTTCGGTGGGGATGGCGGGCACGGCTGCGGTTGGGTGGCGGAATTTTTTTGTGGCGGTGTAGCCGAGGATGCCGGCGGCGATGATGATGACGCCGAAGAGGAGACCGTTCATGCCGAGGATGGACTCGTGTTCGGACTCGATCATTGCCAGGGCGAGAAGCGCCAAGGGAAAGATGCCCAGGGTGATCGCGCCGGCCATGCCGCCCGGGACTTTGAATTCGCGCTTGAGTTGGGGCTCGCGGATGCGGAGCACGACGAGGGTGACGAACTCGAGCATGAGGCTGCCGCCGTAGAGCATGATGTCGAGGGTGATGAGGCGCTGGAAGCCGAGGCCGAGGCAGAGAGCCCAGCAGCTGGCGAGGAAGATGATCGAGACCCAAGGCGCGTCGGATTTTTTGACGGTCTTGGCGAAGAATTTCGGGAGCATTCCGTCTTGCGCCATGGCGAGAGGCAGGCGCGAGTAGCTCATGACGAGAGCGTTGAACATGCCGAAGGCGCTCATCATGCCGCCGAGAACGATGGCGAAGCGAAGCCACTCGAAGCCGAGAATTTTTCCGCCAACTACGGCGGCGATGGATGCCCACGAGCCGTCTTCGGCGAATGAGGAAGCAGGAACGCCGGTGAAGTAGACGGCGACGAAGGGCAGCACGTAGGTTAGCGAGACGAGAACGACGGCGGCGATCATGGCGCGTGGATATGTGCGCTGCGGCTTTTCGACTTCTCCCGCGATGGTCGAGGCGTTGTCCCAGCCCATGTAGTTCCACATGGCGACGAGAACACCACCGAGGAGGCCGAGGCTCGTGCCTGCGGCGGGAGCGGCGGCATGCGCTTCGGCGAGTGCGCTGAGCTTGAATGGCGACAGGACAACGATGAATGCGAACGGAGCGGAGAGACAAAAGAATAGCCAGAGCGATGTGATTCCGACAACGCGAATTCCCGCGAGATTTAAAATGGCACAGCTAATGACAACGAAAAGACCGGCAAGAATTCCGTGGCTGGGAACGGCGAACCACGGAGACATCTGCTTGAGATAGAAGACGAAGAGCGTGGGATAGATCGCCATGTCGAAAATGCTGGCGGCGAGAGACAGCCATGCTTCCTGAAATCCCCAGAAATTACCGAGGCCGCGGCGGACCCACGCGTAGTAGCCGCCTTCGCAGGGCAGCGCGCTCGACAATTCGCCGATCATGAAAGCGGTGGGCAAACACCACAAGACCGGGAGAAAAAGCAGAATCAGAATTCCGTGACCGTAGCCCGCGCCGGAGATGATTTGCTCGGTGCCATAGGTGCCGCCGGAGACCATAAAGAAGGTAGCAGCGACGAGAGGCCAGAGCGTGAGCTTGGCGACATTTTTTTTGGATGGAGAGATTGTCCGCGCGGGGAGGGTGGAGGGAAGAGATAACGTACTCAATTTTTACTAACCGTCCTCCTAAAGCGATGCTGGCGCGCGTGAAATTTCTCGGCCAGTTCGCGATTTGAAGAATACAAGGTCTGTGGTGGCGTGCAAGAAAATAATGAGGTGGGAGGAAAATTTTTGGAGTGGGGGCGTGTGCTAGACTTCGCCGTTTGTTTGCGTCTATTGGTGGGGAAGAGCGTTCGCGTGAGTCGCGAGGACGACGGATTGATCGCGGTTGGGTTGACGCCTGAGATCCTTTGCTTCGCTCAGGATGACAGAGTTTTGGTGGATGATCAGGATTTCGTGGAGCGCATTATATTTTGGGACATGGGCTCAGCGGTACTGCGGCCGCATACGTTCGCGATCAGAGGTTGAACCTCGGTGAGGTTGAATCTAAACCCGCACCCTCTAACTGCTGAGGGTGCGGCACCCAACACCATTCATATCGAGTGTTGGGGCGGCGGAGGTTGTTGGGCCGGCAACGTTGAATTTAAATCCCGCGATCTGGGAAACGATCGCGGCTACAGGGTGATGATGATGCGACGGTGGGTGACGGGCGGCATGGTAGTGGCGATGATTTTCGGCGGCCTTGTGATGACTGCGCGGGCGGGCCAGAGTGGCGCGGCGCAGAGCGGGGCGGGGTTGCGGGCGATTACGTTGGAGGATCAGTTTGCGATAGAGCTGGTGGAGGGGCCGCGGATTTCGCCGGATGGGAAGTGGGTGGCGTACTCGGTGACGACGACGTCGCTGGCAAAGGACGAGGATGAGCAGCGCGTGTGGATGGTGCCGTTCGCGGGTGGGGATGCGATCGCGCTGACTTCGGAGGGAGTTTCGTCGGGGCATCCGGAATGGAGTCCGGATGGGAAATATTTGGCGTTCTTGTCGGCGCGCAAGGGCGGGACGACGCAGGTTTGGTTGTTGAACCGATTGGGCGGGGAGGCGACGCAGCTGACAGATTTTCCGCAGGCGGTGGATTCGCTGGTGTGGTCGCCGGATGGGAAGCGGTTGTGCCTGGTGATGCGCGACGCTACGAGGGATGAGTTGGATGCGGCGAAGGACCGCGGGGAAGGAAACGAGAGCGGCGAGAAGGCGGAGGAAAAGAAGAAGGCCGCGAAGCCCTGGGTTATTGATCGATTGCAGTTCAAGTCGGATGAGGTCGGGTATCTCGATCACCGGCGGACGCATTTGTATGTGTACGATGTGGCGAGCAAGAAGAGCACGCAGGTGACGGGCGGGGATTATGACGATGAGAATCCGGCGTGGTCGCCGGATGGGACGAAGCTGGCGTTTGCGAGCAATCGAAGCGGGGAACCCGATCGGAACTACAACACGGATGTGTGGGTGGTGGCGGCGGACAACGCGGATAAGGGTGCGCACCTGACGCAGATCACGACGAATCCGGGAGACGATCATGGGCCGGCGTGGTCGCCGGATGGGAAGTGGATCGCGTATGTGACGCAAACGGATGCGAAGTTGTTTGACTATGCGACGAAGCACCTGGCGATTTCGCCCGCGACGGGCGGAGGCGCGGCGAAGGTTTTGACGCGCGAGCTGGATCGGAACGTGGAGGATGTGAAGTTTTCGGCGGACGGGCAGAGCGTCTTCTTCATCGTGGACGATGATGGTACGCAGAACCTTTGCAAGATTTCTGTGAACGGAGGCGAGGTCACGCGGCCGGTGGGCGGGCGGCTGATGGTGTACAGCTATTCGGTCGGGGCGAATGGGGAGATCGCGGCGCAGATCGACCGGATGGATCGGCCGAGCGAGATTTATGCGGTGGCGGCGGGCGCAGCGGCTGGAAGCGAGCCGGTTCGGCTCACGCACACGAACGATGCGCTGATTTCGCAGCTTCGGATTTCGCCGGGGGAGTACGTTCACTTCAAGAGTAAGGATGGGACGGCGGTTGCGGGCTATTTGTACAAGCCGCTGGATTATGTGGCGGGGAAGAAGGTTCCGACACTGTTGATTCCGCATGGCGGGCCGGTGTGGGCGTGGTACGCGGAGTTTCAGGCGAAGATTCAGTGGCTGAATGCGGCAGGGTATGCGGTGGTGACGCCGAATCCGAGAGGGTCGTCCGGATACGGGCAGAAATTTTGCCAGGCGATTTTTGCGGATTGGGGGAACAAGGATTTTCAGGACGACATGGCGATTGTGGACTATGCGATCGCGCAGGGGATTGCGGACCCGGAGAAGCTGGGGGTCGGGGGGCACTCGTACGGGGCGATTTCGACTGACTTTATTATTGCGGAGACGACGCGGTTCAAAGGCGCGATGTCGGATGCGGGAGAGGCGTTGAGTCTGACGGGGTATGGGCACGATCAATATTTCAAGGACTATGAGCTGGAGCTGGGTCGGCCCTGGGAGAATCGATCGCCGTGGGAGAGGACGTCGCAGTTTTACAATGTCGCGAAGATCACGACGCCGACATTATTTATGGGCGGGGCGATTGATTGGAACGTGCCGATTATTGGCGGGGAGCAGATGTATCAGGCGATGAAGAGTCTGGGGCGGGAGACGGAGCTGGTGGTTTATCCGGATGAGTATCATGAGTTTAAGACGCCGTCGCATATAAAGGATAGGTTGATCCGGCAGATGGCGTGGTGGGAGCACTATGTGAAGGGGAGTGGGACGCCGGCGACGCCGAAGGAGTTGGGGTCGCATGATGAGTGAGGGGACGGAAGTCGACAGTTGAAAGTCGAAAGCGAAAAGATAACGCTGAGGCGCTGAGGGGCGGGGGATTCGCGGAGGGAGCGAGACGGACGATGGCTCGCTTCGCTCGGAATGGCGATTGTTCGTGAGACGTCAGGATTTTTCTGGGGCGGCGATGGCCTTGAAGCCGTAGGGTTCGTAGCGGGTGATGACGGATCCGTTGCGTGCGCTCACTACGGTGAACCCCTCAGGGACGCCCATGCGGGCGCCGCGCCACCAATTTCCGCAGACTGCGCCACCGGTAATGTACTGAGTTCCTTTCAGAGTGACGGTTTCGTTGATGTGGAGGTGTCCCTGGAGGACGGCGACGACGTTGTGTCCGTCGAAGAGGGGAAGGACCTCGAGAGAGTTGCCGACGGTGAGCGTGCTGTATTTACCCGGTGTCGCGGCTTGACCCCACGTCGTATAAGCGGTGACAAGCGGTACGTGGACAGAGACGATGATTGGCGTGGCGGCGCCGGTGTGTTGGAGGTCGTCTTTCAGCCAGGCGAGTTGTGTGGGATCGATGCGCGCGTCCCAGAGGCGATCGTCGGTGGGCTGGATGGAGTCGAGGACGATGAAGTGCCAGCCTTTGTGGTCGAAGGAATAGTAGGTCTTGCCGAGGCGATCTTCGTACATTTTTTTGCCGTAGCCGGGATCGGAGGGAGAAGCGCCGCTTGCGGTGTTGACGCCGAAGATGTCGTGATTGCCGATGACTTGATGGAGCGGCATTTGGAGCGCGGACTGCGTTTTCTGGTAGAGGTCGAAGACGGCATTGGCGCGGTCGCGGTTGACGGAGACGGCGTCGAAGACGTGGTCGCCGCCCATGATGGCGAAGTCGGGATTGAGCGCGGCGATTTTTTTGTAGCAGAGTTCGCAGCCGTTGGGGGCGTCGAGTTCGGGTTGGATGTGGGTGTCGGTGAAGAAGACGAAGTCGAAATGGGCGGGTGCGGAGGTGTTGGCGGACCAGGCGGTCTTGGGAGAGATGGTTGCGGCGGCGGTGGTGAGGGCGGCGGATTTCAGGAAGTTGCGGCGGGTTAGGGACATAGTGGGTCCTTTGGTATTGGATTCAGCGGGATTCTAGCACTTGTATGCCTTGCGGTCGTTGGATACATCGCGATGAGGCCGACGTCTGAGATCCTTCGCTGCGCTCAGGATGACAAAGCTTTCGCGTGGTGCGGAGACTATACTTTTGGGGATGAAGATCATTCTGATTTCGACGTATGAGTTGGGGAGGCAGCCGTTCGGAGTGGTGTCGCCGGCGGCCTGGTTGCGTCGGGCTGGGCACGATGTGAGTTGTTTGGATTTGACGCGGGAGAGTTTGGATGAAGGGCGTGTGCGCGAGGCGGAGTTGATTGGGATTTATTTGCCGATGCATACGGCGACGAGGCTGGCGGCGAAGTTGATTCCGAGGTTGCGGGAGTTGAATGCGGGGGCGCGTTTGTGTTGTTACGGGTTGTATGCGCCGATGAATGCGCGGTATTTGCGTGAGCTTGGTGTCGGGACGATTTTGGGCGGGGAGTTTGAGGCGGAGTTGGTGAAGTTAGCGGAGCGAGTGTCTGTGGGGAACAACGAAGGCGTTCCGGCAGCGCAATCGGAAAAAGAGATTTCGTTGGAGAGATTAGGGTTTTTGGTGCCAGACCGGGCGGGGATGCCGGGGATTGAGAAGTATGCGCATCTGGTTTTGCCGGACGGGTCGCATCGGGTGGTGGGGTCGACGGAGGCGAGTCGAGGGTGCAAACATTTGTGCAGACATTGTCCGATTGTGCCGGTGTACGACGGCGTGTTTCGGATTGTGCAGCGCGATGTGGTGATGGCGGATGTGCGGCAGCAGGTGGCGGCGGGGGCGCGGCACATTTCGTTTGGCGATCCGGATTTTTTTAACGGGATTGGACATGCGCAGAAATTGATGGAGGAGTTTCATCGGGAGTTTCCGGAAGTCACGTACGACGTGACGATCAAGATTGAGCATTTGCGGAAGTATGAGAAAGAGCTTTCCACGCTGAGGAGTACGGGATGTTTGTTTGTGATTAGTGCGGTGGAAGCGGTGGATGATGAGATTTTGGAGCGGCTCGATAAAGGGCACACGCGAGAGGATTTTTTGCATGTGGCGCGGAAGTTTCGCGAGTTGGAGATGACTCTGCAGCCGACGTTTGTGGCGTTTTCGCCGTGGACGACGGTGGATGGGTATTTGGATTTGTTGCGAGTAATTGTGGAAGAAGATTTGGTGGAGAACGTGGCGCCGGTGCAGTTGGGGATTCGATTGTTGATACCGGAAGGGTCGAGGCTTTTGGAATTGGCCGAGACGCGTGAGTTGGTTGGAGCGTTTGATGCGGAGTCGCTGGTGTATCCGTGGAGAAATGTGGATGCGCGGGTGGATCGGCTGAGCGAAGCGGTGCAGGCGATTGCGGCGGATGCGGATGCGAAGAAGTTGTCGCGGCCGGAAGCGTTTGCTCGGATTTGGGAGGCGGCGCATTTGGCGGCGGGAGTTGAGGCGCCGGAGTTGGGATTGCGTGGCGGGCGAGCGGTACCTTTTTTGAGCGAGCCCTGGTATTGCTGCGCGGAGCCGACGAAGGCGCAGTTGGTTTCGATTGGAGCGGTGGCTTCGAACGCAAAGCCTGCGGCTTCGACTGCCGGTGAACGAGTTGGGGTTTCGGCGGATGGATTCGTGTGATGAGCGAGCGAAAAAAATTATTGTTGTTCGCGGCGAAGCTGGGATACCAGACGCGGTCGCTGGACGAAGCGGCGCAACGGCTGGGAGTCGATGTGATTTTTGTGACGGACCGGTGTCATCAGCTGGACGATCCGTGGGGCGATCGCGCGATCGCGGTGCAGTTTGAGTCGCCGGAGGTGGCGGCGTATTCGGTGATGGAGGCGGTTCGGAAGCTGGGGCCGAACGGCGACGCGGCGACGATCGACGGGATTTTGGCGTTTGGGGATCGGCCAGCGGTGACGGCGGCTTACGTGGCGCGCGGATTGGGGATTGCGTACAACCATCCGGCGGCGGTGGAGGCCTGCCGCAGCAAATTGCGGATGCGGGAAGTGTTTCGCGATGCGGGGTTGCGGGGACCGTGGTTTCGCACCGTGCCGGTGTCGCCGATTGTGGAACCGGCGTTGATGGGGATTTCGTATCCGTGCGTGCTAAAGCCGATGTCGCTGTCGGCGAGTCAGGGAGTGGTGCGGGCGAATTCGCGCGATGAGTTTGTTGCGGCGGCGGGGCGCATTCGGAGGCTGCTGGGTTCGCCGGAGATTTTGGCGCGGAAGGAAGCGGGACTGGATCGCCTGATCGTTGAGGGATTTTTAACTGGGAAGGAGGTAGCTGTTGAGGGGCTGCTCACGGATGGGGAGTTGCGGGTGCTGGCGATTTTCGACAAGCCGGATCCGTTGGAAGGGCCGTATTTTGAGGAAACAATTTATGTTACGCCGTCGCGGCTGAGTGCGGCGGAGCAGAGCGAGATTGAGAAGAGCGCGCGCGATGCGGTGCGGGCGTTAGGGCTGACTCAGGGGCCGGTGCACGCGGAGTTTCGGGTGAATGAGGATGGAGTTTGGCCCTTGGAGGTGGCGCCGCGGCCGATTGGAGGGCTTTGTGCGCGGGCGCTGAGGTTTGTGGGCGCAGATGGTTCTGTTGTTGAGACGATCAGGCTGGAGGAATTGTTGTTGCGGCATGCGGTTGGTTTGCCGGTAGCGAACCGGGCGCGAGAGGCGGAGGCTTCGGGAGTGATGATGATTCCGGTGCCGAAAAGCGGGATGTTGGAGCGCGTAGATGGAATTGATGCGGCGCGCGGGGTGGCTGGGATTACGGATGTGGAGATTACGGCGCGGGTGCATGACTTTATCGCGAGCTGGCCGGAGGGGTCGAGTTACCTCGGATTTTTGTTCGCGCGGGGGGCTGAGCCGGAGGGCGTTGAGCAGGCGCTGCGTGAGGCGCATGCGGAATTGAAGTTTACGATTACGGAGAGGTTGGCGGTGGAGCATCCGGCGACGGGAAAGATGGTGGGAAGTAGTTGAAACGGACGGGTCTGCGGCTAGAAGCGAGAAATTTGAGCCGACCAGTTTGGGATGCCCGTTTGGCCGCTGATCGGCGGCCTCAGGATGACAGGCTTTTTCTTCGACGGCCATTTCGCGGTGAAGGCCGTCGTGAGCGGATTGACCCGGCCAAAAGTATTCGCCATCGTGTGATTCACGATGACCGGACGCAGAAGACAGCAAAGTCGGCTAAGAGCGCGCTCGCGGGTAAAGAAAAACGCCGGCAGGGTGCCGGCGCTACCAAATCAACTCGAAATAAACTTAGGGAACGCTAAGGTCAGCCTTTGCCTTTGGGGGCGACGTAGCCTTCGGGGAGGGCGGAGCCGGCGCCGAAGAAGAAGAGCTCCATTTGCTCTTCCATGATTTTTTGCGAGTTGGGATCAAGCGGGTTGAGGCGGTATTCGTTCATGACCATCTTGGAGTGCTCGACCCACAGTTTCCATGCATCTTTGGAGACGCTTTCGTAGACGCGCTTGCCGAGGTCGCCCCTCCAGGGGACGCGGTCGAGGCCGGGGAGTTCGCGGCCGAATTTTACGCAGTGGACCATGCGGGTACCGGGCTTTGGTGGTTCGCTGGACGCGGGCGTCGGACCGCAGGAATCGTTGGCCATCGTGGCTCCTAAGGGGTTCTTTTGGAAGATACCGCAGGCGGCCGAGAAATTCCAGTTGGAGTGGCCGCTTGCTGAAAGCTACTTGCAAGTGCGAGGAACGTGGAACGTTCTCGCGGTTTGTTATGCCTATTCAACTTAAAACGAGAGTAAACTCCCCGCGGCAACCGGGGACTCGATTTGGACCTTCCGACCCACGTCATCTCAGCGGAAACATTAGAAGAATCATGGAAGCGGGAGTTGCAGCGATTGGCGAACGCTGGAACGGTGAAGCGTCTTTGGGCGAAGGACGAATCGCTGTGGCCGCACATGAAGGACCAGAAGCGGCTAATCACAGACAATTTGAACTGGCTCGATCTGCCCGATCAGATCGGGCCGTACATGACGCGGGCGGCGGCCCTTGCCGTGACGGCGGAACGCGAGGGATTTCGCGATCTGGTTTTTGTGGCGATGGGGGATTCGAATCTTGCGGCCGAGACAATCGCCCAGACTGGATCGCTGCAGCGGCCGCAACGATTTTTTCTACTCGATAGCACGGACCCCGCAGCGATTCGCTGTATAAGCGATCAGGTCGACCTCGATCGGACGCTATTTGTGTTCGCGAACAAGTCGGGAAAGCGGATCGAGACGCACGCATTGTTGCTGTATTTTTTGAACCGGTTGCGGATGCACAAGAAGGTCGAGCCGGGGCGGTGTTTCGTCGCGGTCACCGAGCAAGACTCCTATCTTTCGGAGTTGGCAAGAAACTACGATTTTCTCGGGACGTTTCTCGATCCCCGAGGGATCAAGGGGCGATATTCATCGCTCATTCACTTCGGGCTGCTACTGTCCGCGATTTGGCGGATCGATCCGCAGGAACTGGTGGTACGGGCGAAGTCGATGCGCGAACTATGCAAGCGCGCCCCGGGCGACGGGAATCCGGCGGCGGAACTTGCTGCATTTTTTTCGGCGGCGGAGGAGAGTGGCAAAGACAAGCTGTTGCTGCTCGGCTCGAAGAGCCTCCAGGCTGCGACCTACCGCATTGCACAGCTCGTCGGAGCGAGTACAAGCAAAGGTGGGCGAGGGCTGATTCCGGTTTGCAATGGCTCGCCGGGAGGGAGCGAAGGCTCTCTGGGCGGCTGCATCGCCGTCGTATTGAAAATGCGAGGGGTTGAAGAGCCGGAGCTGTCGGCGACCGAAACGTTGTTAAAGCAGAAGAGAGTACCGACCGTGACGGTGACGATGAATGGGCCAGAGGAACTGGGCGCGGCGATGTTTGAGTGGGAAATTGCGACCGCGCTTGCGTGCTCGCTGCTGGAAGTGAATCCGTTCGATGAGCCCGACGTGCAGGAAGGGCGCGAGCGCGTTTCTGTGCTGCTCGATGAATATTCGACCAAGCGAATGTGGCCGGCGCGGACGGCGCGCGTACGCGAAAAGGGAATCGAGCTGTATGCCGAAGGCGAAATGCGGCAGCACATCTCGACGTTGAGCTTGAGCGAGGCTTTGCGAACTTTCCTGGAGGCCATGCCGACGGGCGGCTACCTGGCGATCATCACGTTTGCGAGCAGCAACCCCGAAACCGAAGCGGCGCTGGGGCGGATACGTGAACATCTGGCATCAAGCCTCGGAATCCCGGTACTGTTGAGCTCCGGTCCGCGCTATCTTCGGTATTTCGAGCAGGTCTACAAGGGTGGACCTGACAAGGGCCTCTTCCTGATGCTGACGAGCGAGACGACGGCGGACGTGGCGATACCCGGAGCCGCGTACACGTTTGGGCAGCTTCAGATGGCGTTGGCGCTGGCGGATTTCGAATCGTTGGAAACGCGTCGCAAGTTGGCAATGCGCCTGCAACTCACGCAAGGCCTGGAGGCAGGGTTGGCGGAGATTGAGCAGGCCATCCTGAAGCTCTAGGGAAACGAAGATGGCGGGGTAACCCCGCGGCTACAAGAAACACCCGTGCACCGGGCCGGATGATCGGAATTCGGCTGGCGAGCACGCCCCTGGGAACAAAAGAAGCAAAGTTGTAATGTCCTCGAAATGAAGGAGTCGCGGACTTGTCGAAAATTACAGCGTTGTTCTGGGATATCGGTGGAGTGATCCTGACGAACGGGTGGGACCGGCATTCACGGCGGGCCGCGGCCGAGAAGTTTCATCTGGATTGGGAGGAGTTTCAGGACCGGCACGACTTTTCGTTTCCGGGGTTCGATTCGGGCCACATGACCCTGAATGAATATCTGGACCGGACGTTGTTTTACCGGCCGAGACCGTTCAGCCGGGAAGAGTTTGTGGAGTTTATGTACGCGCAGTCGGTCGAGTATCCGAAGGTTCGGGAAGTTCTGGATCTGGTAACAAAACAGGGCAAATACCTGATTACTTCGATCAATAACGAGCCGCTGGAGCTGAATCAATATCGAATCGAAAAATTCGACCTGAAGCGAAACTTCACGGCGTTTTTCAGCTCTTGCTACGTGCGGGCGCGTAAACCGGAGGAAACAATCTTCCGGATGGCGCTGGAAGTTACGCAACAAATCCCCGGCCAATGCATCTTTATCGATGACCGGTCGTTGAACCTGGAAAGCCCTAAACGGCTTGGAATGAACGTGATTCAACACCAGAACGCGGAGCAACTGCGCGCTGAGCTTCAAAAATTTGACGTTGAGGTATAGTCTCGCCATGCCAACGAAGACTGCGAACCGCGAAACCGAGCAGCAGACAGCGCCAGAGAGCCAACGAGCAAGCGGCGGGTATTACTCCGCTTCGGAGCCGTGTACGGTGGTTTTGTTTGGCGCGTCGGGTGACCTCGCCAAGCGGAAGGTGATTCCGGCGATGTTCGATCTGGCGCGGCACAACGCGCTGGGATCGTCGTACGTGATTGTTGGTTTTGCGCGCACACCGATGAATGACGAGAGTTTTCGCGCCTCGATCGGTGAAGCAGCGAAGACGATGTCAGAAGTTGGGGCGGTTGATCCAAAGGAGTGGGGAGAATTCGCATCGAATTTGCATTATCACTCCGGTGAGTACGGCAATGCCGAGGATTTCAAGAAGCTGGCCGAGCACCTCAAGGAATTGGAATCGGAAAAGAAACTGGCCGGGAACCGGTTGTTTTACCTTTCGACGCCGCCCGAAGTTTACAAAGACATCGTCGAGCAATTAGGCGCCGCCGGACTAGCGAAGCCGAGTTCGCCCAACTCCTGGGTGCGCATCATTATTGAGAAGCCGTTCGGGCGCGATCTGAATTCAGCGAAGGAGCTGAACAAGATTGTGTTGAGCGAATTTGACGAGTCGCAGGTCTATCGCATCGACCATTACCTCGGCAAAGACACCGTACAGAATTTGCTGGTGTTGCGATTCAGCAACGGGATTTTCGAGCCGCTGTGGAACCGGAACTACGTCGATCACGTGCAGATCACGGCTGCGGAAACGCTTGGCGTCGAGCGGCGCGGCGGATTTTATGAGACGGCGGGCGCACTGCGCGACATGATTCAGAGTCACGTGCTGCAGCTGACGTCGCTGGTGGCCGTCGAGCCGCCGGCTTCGTTCGATGCGACGGCCGTGCGCAACGAAAAGTTGAAGGTGCTGCAATCGATTCGCCCCTTTGATTTGGGAATGGTCGCGCAGTCGGTGGTGCGCGCACAGTACGCGGCGGGAACCGTCGATGGCAAGCAAGTGCCTGGCTATCGCTCGGAACAAGGCGTGAACCCGAAATCGCGGACGGAAACGTTCGTTGCGGCGAAGGTGTTGATCGACAACTGGCGGTGGGCGGGCGTGCCGTTTTATTTGCGAACGGGAAAGCGGCTGGCGCGACGCACGACGGAGATCGTGATTCAGTTCAAGAAGGCGCCGCACATCGTGTTTCGCGAGCGCGAAGTCGATGCGAACCGGCTGGTGCTGAATATTCAGCCGGATGAAGGGATTTCGGTTTCGTTTGGAGCGAAGCGGCCGGGGCCGGAGATGAGCATCGGCAATGTGACGATGAACTTCAGCTATCGCGAAGGATTCGGCGATGGTGCGCGAAGCGCGTACGCCACGCTGCTGAGCGATTGCGTGCGCGGTGACGCTACGCTTTTCGACCGGGGAGACAGCGTCGAAGCGGCGTGGTCGCTGGTCGATCCGATTCTGGACGTCTGGAGCGCGGCAAAGACCGCGAGTGTTCCGCAATACGCATCGGGAAGCTGGGGCCCGCGCGAATCGGATGATTTATTGGAGCGCGAAGGCCGGCAGTGGTTCAACTCGTAGCCAGAGCACACCTCACACAGTTACAATAAACGCCGCGATTCACTTCAGAGTCAGGGGGCCAGGTGATTCTTGCCGGGGACGTAGGGGGCACGAAGTGCAACCTTGCGCTGTTTTCGGAAAAAGATGGGAAGTTGACGACGGTATTCAAGCAGCGCTTTGCGAGCAAGGAGTTCGCCCATTTTGATCTGATTGTGAAGGAATTTTCGCGTCAGGCCGCGCCGTATATTTCGACGGATTACGTGGAGGCTGCGGGATTCGGCGTGGCAGGTCCGGTGATCGACAATCACGTGCGGGCGACGAATCTGCCTTGGACGGTGGACGCGGGGATTCTCGAGCGAGAGCTGGATGTCGAGAAGATTGTGCTGATGAATGACTTGGGCGCGACGGGGCACAGCATCGAGCATCTCGAGCCTAGCGAGTTCAGCGTTTTGAATCATGGGAAGCCGGAGCCTGGCGGCACGATGGCGCTGCTAGCTGCGGGCACAGGGCTAGGGCAGTCGATTTTGGTTTGGGATGGCGGACGATACCGCATCGTGCCGTCGGAAGGCGGGCACTCGGATTTTGCGCCACACACGGAGCAACAGATCGAGCTGCTGCGATTCATGCGGCGGCGGTATCCGCAGGTGAGTTGGGAATTGATTCTGTCGGGGCGTGGATTTCGAACGCTGCACGAATTTCTTGCGCCGGAAGTGAAGCATCCTACGTTTGAAGATCCTGATGCGGATCCCGCGCCGGAAATTACAAAGAATGGATTGGCGGGCACGTGTCCGGTATGCGTAGAAACGCTCGATTTGTGGACTTCGATTTACGGGGCTGAGGCGGGGAATCTCGCGTTGAAGGTGCTGGCTTTGGGCGGCGTGTATGTCGCCGGCGGGATTGCCGTGAAAATCATCGACAAGATTAAAGACGGGAAATTTTTTGCGGCGTTTCGTGACAAGTGGAAGTTTGAGAGCGTGCTCGAAAATATTCCCGTGTCAGTCGTTTTGAATGAGTCGGCGCCGTTGCTGGGTGCGGCTTACGAGGCGCTCGCCGCGGTTCGGAAGTAGACGGCGATTTCAGGACGACAGTCTAAACACAACCCCAAAATCTGAAATATCTGACATCCCGCTCAAATGGGGCGCAGCGTGCTGCGCCCCTACATGCTTTGCCATCAATTTTTTACAGTGCGACGGTGCACTTCTAAACGCTTTGTCGTGCGTGTTCAACCTTACATTTCTTTGGTAAGCTGAGTTGGAATTCACGGTGAGGAGTTTTTATGAGCAGCATAGCGACGACTTCAGCTCCCGATCTTCAGAATTATTTCAACGGCGCGTGGCAGCGATCCGCCGCTACGGAATTTGTCGATGTAGCGAATCCGGCGACGGCTGAAATCTTGGCGCGCACGCCGCTTTCGACGGCCAGCGATGTGGACGCGGTCGTAAAGGCTGCGGCTGATGCGTTTCCCGCATGGCGGCGCGTTCCGGCGGGCGAGCGCGTGCAGTATCTCTTTAAGTTGAAAAATCTGCTGGAAGAACACATCGACGAGATCTCGCGGTTGATCACGATCGAAAACGGGAAGACGTTCGGCGAAGCGAAGGCCGAGATGCGGCGCGGCATCGAGAACGTCGAAGTGGCGTGCGGCGTGCCGCTGATGATGCAGGGCTACAACATGGAGGATGTGACGCCGGGCGTGGACGAAATGCTGATTCGGCAGCCGCTGGGCGTCGTTGCAGCGATCGTGCCGTTCAATTTTCCGGGGATGATCGCGTTCTGGTTTCTGCCTTATGCGATTGCATGCGGGAACACATTTATCTTGAAGCCGTCGGAGCGCGTGCCGCTCACGTTGAAATACATCGTGGAATTGATCGAGAAGACGGGGCTGCCGAAGGGTGTCGTGAACATCGTCAACGGCGGAAGGACCGTCGTTGATGCGTTGTGCGATCACCCGACGGTGCGGGCGATCAGTTTTGTGGGCTCGACGCCGGTTGCGAAGCACGTGTACACGCGTGCGGCGATGAGCGGGAAGCGCGCGCAGTGTCAAGGTGGTGCGAAGAATCACGTCGTCGTGTTGCCCGATGCGGACATGGATCTTGCGACGCAAATTATCAGCGACAGCGCGTTCGGATGCGCGGGGCAGCGGTGCCTGGCGGTTTCTGTTGCGGTGACGATCGGCGAAGCGCAGAAGACGTTTAGCAATTCGATCGCTGAGGCGGCGTCCAAAATCAAGATCGGCAACGGGTTGGATACCGGCGTGCAGATGGGGCCGGTAATCACGCCGCAGAGCAAGCAGCGGATCGAGTCGATGATCGGACTCGGAGTTGGAGAAGGCGCGAAGGCGATCGTCGATGGGCGAAATGCCAAGGTGCCGAATAACGAAAGCGGAAACTTCCTGAAGCCGACGGTGCTGGATGGATTGCCCGCGAACAGCGAACTCGCGCACACCGAGATCTTTGGGCCGGTGCTGAGCCTGGTGCATGCGAACTCGATTGATGAGGCGATGGAATTTTTGAAGCGCAGCCCGTACGGAAATCAGGCTTCGCTGTTTACGACGAGTGGCGCGGCGGCGCGTAAGTTTCGATATGAAGCGCCCGCGGGAAATATCGGAATCAATATCGGAGTTGCGGCGCCGATGGCGTACTTTCCGTTCAGCGGATGGAAGGAAAGCTTCTTCGGCATTCTGCATGGACAGGGTAAGGATGCGGTCGAGTTCTTCACCGAGTCCAAGATCGTTGTGGAGCGGTGGTCGCGTCAGGAAACACGAAAGTTCTAATAGCAGATTGTCCCTTCGGCGTTTTCAAGCAATTGATCCTGGTAAATCGATGAGTGAAAAGTTCAAGAGCGGCACGCAATTGGACGTGCACGAGCGGATTGAGTGCGCTGAGACGCTTGCATCGCGCTTTTATACGGATCCGGCGATCCTCGACGTCGAAAAGCGGCGACTCTTTCACCGCACCTGGCAGCTGGTCGGCACGCTGGAACAAGACTGCGGCGAAGTCAACGGCGCGAAGCGCACGATTCGCGATCCGGAGAGTTTTTTCACGGCGGATGTCGCTGGTGAACCGATGGTCATCACACGCGACAAGCAAGGCGTGCTGCGAGCGTTCAGCAACGTCTGCCGGCATCGCGCGGGACCGATCGCATCGGGCAGCGGTTGCAAAAATGTGCTGCGCTGCGGCTATCACGGATGGACCTACACGCTCGATGGCCGTTTGATCGGCACGCCGGACGTGGAAGGGGTGGAATTTTTCGACCGCAGCACGATGGGCATGGTGCCGCTGCGCGTCGATACCTGGGAAAATTTCATCTTCGTCAATTTTGACGAGAACGCGGAGCCACTGTCGGAATTTCTCGGAAACATCCCCGAGCAGGCGCGCGGTTTTCATTTTGACGGGCTGCAATTCGCCGAACGACGCGATTACGTCATCCAGTGCAACTGGAAGGTTTACGTCGATAACTACCTCGAGGGCTATCACATCCCGATCGCACATCCCGGCTTGATGCGCGAGATCGACTATTCGCAATATCGAACCGAAACTTACAAGTATCATTCGCAGCAGTTTGCGCCGATCCGTGCGATCAAGCCGTCCGATTCCGGCGAGCGATTTTATGCCCCAGGCGTCGCAGGGCAACAGCAAGAGGCGCTGTATTTCTGGGTCTTTCCGAACTTGATGCTGAACATCTATCCCGACAACGTCTCGACGAACTTGATCGTGCCGTTGTCGCACGACAAGACACTCACGATCTTTGAGTGGTTTTTCCACGACGTCAGCAGCGCGACGACGCAAGAAAGAATCAAGAGAGCGGTCGCGTTCAGCGACGAGGTGCAGCAGGAAGACATCGGACTGTGCGAGAGCGTGCAGCGGGGATTGCAATCGAGCCTATATGACCGAGGCCGCTACTCCGTGAAGCGGGAGAACGGCGTGCACCACTTTCATCTGTTGCTGGAACAATTCCTCAGGTAAGCGATAGTCTTTGAAGCGAGCCTGCTGTCATCAAGATGAGTTACAGATTGGACATTTACACGCGGCATTGAATCTTGCCGTGCGTTCGTGAGAATTTTTTCATCAGATAGCATCGCTACGGCTCCGAAAACGGTCATTTCGGTGCATGAAGACTTTCCCCCTTCCTTGGCCGAACTCTAGCTACGACTGCGGCCGATCCCTCTCCAGCGGAAAAACCCCGCTAGCTGACGCAATGGTGCGTGCCCATGACGAAGGTTCGAAGAGTCGTCAGTCAATTTCTTGCGATTTGCGTGGCGTTGCTTCTGGCTCTGCCGTCGCGCGCGAACACCGTGCAGCTGGTTGCCGACGCGCATGTGGTCTCGTCATTTCCGACGGTGACGTGCTTCACGCCGGCCGGGAGTTACACGATCACCGTCACAGGCACGTCGAAAGTCGGCACAACAACGCTCACCCAGACGACGACGATCGCGTTCACCGTCGGCGCTAACGGCGCAATCGGCGGCGCGGCGTCGCAATAGGATTGGCGTGGACGGTTGAAACCCGGAGAAAGCTGCCCTCCGGCCGCAGATGCCGGCGGGGCTTTTTCTTGTAGAATGCTTCCAAGGTGGCCCCCTAGCTCAATGGATAGAGCTTTCGGTTTCTACCCGAATGGTTGGGGGTTCGAGTCCCTCGGGGGCTACCAAAATTCAAATCTCAAAACGCGGCGTCCTGGCAAATTGCGCCTCTAGGCCCACGGAGCTTTCTGCGCAGGACGCCGACTTACTACAGCTCGACCTACTACAGCTTGTGATAGTTGTCGTTCTGGGTGACGACGGTGAGCTGCTTCCTCACGCCCTCGATCGTCGCGCCGCTGGCCTGGCTGGGCCCGTCGGGTAATTTCTCGAATCGCACCGTCAAATTCATCACGTCCGACGGATCGTCGATCCACGAGTGGATCGAAATGCTGACGAGCTGCTTCTGATCCTTGTCAAAAATAATCGTGACCGAATCGCCTTTGCGGATGTAGTCATGAATCGAAAATTGAATCCGCCCGGGCTGTCCGCCGGCCCCCGGGGTGATCGAAATGTTCCCCTTCGAGTACGCATCCTGGATGAGATCTTTTTCCGGTGGAATGTACTGCTGTGCCAGATCCTTCATGCTCTGCGCATAGTCCTCGAATTCCTCTTTCTTCTTCTCCACGATGCGCTGCCTCAGCCGTCCGCCGCGCGCGCTTTGATCCTGCGCCGGCGCGTCGATCGGCGTCTTGATCGGCTTGCCGTCGGGGCCCATGCGCACCTGAAAGCGCTCCTGCTTGCGTTCCTGTCCCTTGAGGCTGATCGTGACCCGCTCGGTCCACGTGTAATGCGCCAACTCCTGCTTATTTTTCGCCGACGATTCCTTCAGTTCGGTCACGCGCGCTTGCATATCGCCAAGCTGAGCGCGAACCGCGCCGGAAAATGAAAGCGCGGCGGCGAGAATCGCAACAACGATAAATGGAAAGCTGGACCGCAAAATGCGTCGAGGCATAGTCATTTCAATCTCCACTGGATGCGAAGGGAAAGCGTCAAAGACAATCAGAAAGCACTAGATCGTGGCGCGTTGAAAGTTACTTCGAGCGCGCAGCGGTGAAATCGCCCTGCTGACCGCGACCCGACATGGTGCCCTTCATCGAGTCGCCGTCAACCGTGCCGGTGTAATCGAGCGGAATGCGCGCCGTGACGTGGAACTTGATGTTCTTTCCATCGACGGTGCCGTCGATCGTCCCCGACTGGCGCGGCCCCTTGAATGTTCCCGTGATCGTGCCGCCGTCCTGTTTCAACGTGATCGTTTGCGACGTTTTTCCCGCGGCTCCGGATACATCGACGGTCCAGGTGCCGGCCACGTTTGCGGGTGCGTCAGCCGCAAACGACGCGACAGCAACCACCAGCAACAGCACGAATGAAGCAAACTGCACAAAAGATCGGGGTGAAGAAATAGCGCGCATGGAAGTCCTCACAGTGTTGGAAATTTTTAGAATCGCTCGTTGCGCATGCAGGGTGAAATCTCGGCATCCGACCATGCCGCCGACAAATGCGCTACTTCGAATCCGTCATAGTGCGCGAGAGTATACCCTTGCAATCTTTGCTAAGCAATGGCGTTGCGACGAAATTATGGTGCGAGTCGTTGACAGAAGCAGTCTCCGGATATAAATTTCGGCGCACGTTTGTCATTCCTCGGGGAACGTCGGTGTTCTGCTGAGCGACCTTCCAGGCCAACTATGGTTGGAAACTTCCGCGGACAAACGAAGGTTGAAAAATGCGCCGCTGTGTCTGGACTTCGCTGACGATTGCGTTGTGCTTCGTCTCGGCGTCCGTTCGCGGCCAGGAACCTACCCATCAAGCGAAGCCCGCCGATACTTCCACTGCGACGTCGGTCGCTCCGGCTGAACTAGAAGTTCTGACCTTGCAGCAAGCCATCGCGATCGCTCTCACCAACAATCGTCAAGTCAAGATTTTCGACCAGAACGTCCTGATCTCCAACGACGAGATCCTGGCCGCACGCACGCAACGCTATCCGCATTTCAGCGTCGACGTGACCGGGTCCGGGCTGCTCACTCCTGTCACCATCAAGTTCCCCAAGGGTGCGTTCGGCTTTGACGGTGCGAATCCGCTCCCATCGGGGCCCACCACTGTAACCACCGATCCAAAATTTTCTGCCCTCAGCATGGTTCAGGCCTACCAACCGCTCACGCAGCTGTGGAGCGCGCACCTCAACCTCGGCCTGCTCGACGTCGGCAAAAAACTCAGCCAGGAGCAGTTGCGCCAGCAAAAGCAACAGATAACGGATTCGGTGAAGGAGTCCTACTATCAGTTGCTCCAATCGGAAAGCGCGCTCGACGCCACGAACGAAAATGTAAAAGCGTTACAAGAGGTGGACCGAACGACGTCCGAATACGTAAAGGAAAAGGCGGCTCTGCCGTACCAAAGCGCCGGAGTGAAAGTGCAGCTGGCTCAGGCTCAGCTGCAACAAGTCGCGCTACAGGACACGATCCAGACTCAAAAAGAGAATCTGAACAACTTGATGGGTCGCGATCTGGCCACGGATTTCGCTTTGAGCCCGGTGCCCGAGACTCTGCCGGAAGAGGGAAGCATCGAGTTGGCGCGACAGAATGCATTAAACGGGCGTTCCGAAATTCGGCAGGCGAGATTCAAAGTCGATCAGGCGACTTATTCGAAGCGCCTGCAAAAGGCCCAGTACATTCCCGAAGTCGGCATACGTTATTTGTTTTTTTCGCCATTCACCGTCGAGGGCTTGCCGCGCTATTTCAACTCCCTAGGCGTTCAGCTGAAGTGGGACATCTACGACTGGGGCTACAAAAAGCACCTGATGGACGAAAAGCAGCGCCAGATCGATCAAAGCCAGCTCAGTCTGACCGAAACTTCCAGCCAGGTTGTGCTCGACGTGAGCAATCGCTTTCGCAAATTGCGCGAAGCCCGCGCCAGCCTCAACGTCGCGCAACTTGCTCAAGAAGCGGAGAAAGAGAAGTTGGACGTGGTCATCGAGCAGTACAAACAAAAAACCACGCTGCTGAGCAATCTCCAAACGGAACAGGCAAACATGGCGCAAGCGGCCGCCCAGTACCAGCAGGCCCTTGCAAATTTCTGGACCGCGCGCGCGGATTTCGAAAAAGCGATGGGAACGGATTGAATGCGATGAGTGAGAAGCGATTGGATTGGCCGGGGCCAGGACATCGGCCCTCAACAACGCGACCCGGGTGCACGGCACCGTGGGCAATCGCGCTAGCGGCGGTCGTATTCGCCGGATGCGGCAGCGCGCCACAAACAAACGAAACTCCTCGCTCAACTCCGGTCACCGTTGCGGAAGTCCATGAATATTCCGGCGGCGAAGGGGTCAACTATTCCGCCAGCATCATTCCGTACACGCAACTGCCGCTTACTTTCAAATCGGGCGGATACATAACCAACATCCTGCAGCGTCCCGGACCCGACGGTAAGCCTAGGAATCTTCAGCAGGGCGACTACGTGAAAAAAGACACAGTCGTCGCCACCGTTCGCCAAGCCGACTACGAGCATTCCGTCGCGCAATATAAAGGTCAGCTCGAACAAGCCCAGGCCGGACAGCTCAAAGCCCAGCAGGACTTTACGCGTGCCGACGCGCTCTACAAGGCCAACGCGCTGACTCAGACCGACTACGACTCGGCGAAAGCGCAGCTTGACTCCTCGCTAGGGACAGTCGCGACCGCCCAGGCCGCCGTCGCGCAAGCACAGCAGGCATTAGCCGACTGCGAATTGCGCGTGCCGATGGACGGCCAAATCCTGCAACGCAATATCGAGTTCGGCATGCTGGTCGGCGCCGGGACGCAAGCTTTCACCATGGGCGACATGGAGCTCGTGAAGGCCGTCTTCGGAATCCCCGACACTTTGCTCTCCAGCGTACAACTGAAGCAGCGCCAAGGTATCCAAACCGAGACCTACCCTCAGGAATTTTTCGGCCAGGTCAGCGCGATCTCTCCGCAGGCCGACCAAAAGAGCCGCACATTCCAGGTCGAGGTCACAATCCCGAATCCAAAGGGGCTTTTGAAATCGGGAATGGTCGCGACGCTCGACATCGGCAGCGCAAAGCTGCGCACACCCGCATTGGTCGTGCCCATCGAAGCGGTTGTCTCGCCCGCCGACGGCTCGAAAAGCTTCAGCGTTTTCGTCGTCACGCACCAAGGCGACAAAGACACGGTACATCGCCGCAGCGTCCAACCTGGCCCGGCCTTCGGCAACATGGTTTCGATCGTTGAGGGCGTGAGCCGCGGAGAAAAAGTCATAAGCAATGGAGGTACGCTCGTGAACGACGGCCAGGTCGTCCACGTGATTCCGTGATGACAAGCAACTCAAACTCAAGCCCAGCGCAAGCGCAATCGACTGACTTTCTGAGCTGACGACTACCGATGCCACATCGCACCGATGCCGACTACATCCAGAACGAGCGCAACACCGCGCGCTTCTTCGTCGAGAATCGCCAGATCTCCTGGATCTTGCTGATCGCCACCGTCGTGCTCGGCGTCTACGGCTATGCGCGGATGCCGAAGCGAAAAGATCCCAACATTCCTGTGCGCGTCGCTTCCGTTCAAACGCAATGGCCCGGCGCCGATGCCGAGCAAGTCGAACAGTTAGTCACCCGTCCCATCGAGTCGAGCATCGCGCAGAACCCGAACATCCGCGCCCCGAATGGCGGCGACTTCGGCATCAAATCGCTCTCGATCCCCGGCCTTTCCATCGTGCAGGTCCAGCTTTCCGACACGGTGACCGACTCAAAAAAGGAATTCAGCGACATGAACCTCAAGCTGAATTCGCTGAGCCTGCCGCAAGGCGCCGGGCCCATCAAATTCAATAGCGACTTCGGCGACACCGCCGCGCTGATGCTCACGGTCGCGAGCCCGCTCGAAGACGCGAACGCTATCAACGTGCGCGTCCACGCGATCTCCGAGGCTCTGAACGCCGAGCGCAGACGCCGCAAAACAAAATCCACCGGCGACGAAGTCTCGATCGTCTATTGCTTCCCGGAAGCGGTTCCTGAGGATTCGATCGGTCGAGGCTTTCAACTATTCCTGCAGTACGCGGAGGAGCAAGGCGTCCTCCGCAAGCCGGAGCTCATTCACGGTCCTGGCTTTGTTGCGGCCGACGCGTTCTCCGACAAGTCCGACGCCGAGATCCTTGCTTTCGGCGGAACTTTCGTCGAGCAACGATTTCACGAATCCGAGCTGCATCCCGACGCTTGGCCTCCGGTCGTGGCGCGCAATCCCGATCAAATTGCCAAACTGATCGCCGCAAACCCCGGCAACAAATACACCTACCATCAGCTGGACGACTTCACCGACCTGTTGTCGCGTGCATTGCTCGGCGCGCCCGAAGTCTCTCGCGTCGATCGCTCCGGAGTGCTGCCCGAACAAATTTATCTCGATTATTCTCAGGAAAGACTGGCGTCTTACGGCCTGCAACCCTCAAATCTCAAAGGCATCCTGAACGCGCGCAACATCACTCTTCCCGGCGGCGCGCTCGAAGCCGGCTCGAAAAATATCATCGTCGATCCATCCGGAGAATTCACAAAAGCCAGCGACATCGGAAACGTGATCGTCGGCAACTCCAGCTTCGGCGCGCCCGTTTACTTACGCGATCTTGTCGACATCCGCGGCGGGTACCAGAGCCCCGCTCGCTACCTGAATTACTACACGTGGCGCGATGCGAAAGGGAATTGGCAGCGAACGCGCGCCGTCAGTCTCGCCGTGCAGATGCGCAACGCCGAGCAGATCGCGAAATTCGCCGAACACGTCGAAGCGAAACTGAAAGAGACGCGTGCCCTGCTCCCGGCGGACCTGATCGTCGCGCACACTTCCGACCAGCCGCGCCAGGTCGAAGAAAACGTCGACCTCTTCATGGACGCGCTCTACGAAGCGATCGCACTCGTCGTCATCGTTTCGCTCGTCGGATTTTGGGAGTGGCGCTCCGCCGTGCTGATGGCCATTTCTATCCCGATCACGCTGGCGCTCACTTTCGGCTTCGCTCACCTGCTCGGAATCGACTTGCAGCAAGTCTCGATCGCCACGCTGATCATCGCGCTCGGATTGTTAGTGGACGATCCCGTCGTTGCCGGCGATTCCATCAAACGATCACTTGCCGACGATCATCCACCCGTCATCGCCAGCTGGCTCGGACCGACCAAGCTCGCGCATGCCATTCTCTTTGCGACGATTACCAACATCGTCGCGTATCTCCCATTCCTTGCTCTCACCGGCACAACCGGCGAATTTCTCTACAGCCTGCCAATCGTCATGACCTGCGCGCTCGTTGCATCGCGCCTCGTCTCCATGACTTTTATCCCGCTGCTCGGTTACTACCTGCTGCGCCCCGAGAAAAAAGCCGAAAAGTCCCCCGAGGAGCGCCGCACGCAGGGCTTCAGCGGCTTCTACTACCGCATCGGCCAGACCGCCATCGAACATCGCTGGCTCGTCTTCGCCGGCTCCATTGTCTTTCTCATCGTCGGTGGCTTCTTCGGCCATCAACTCAAAACGCAATTCTTCCCCGACGACGTGCAATATCTTTCGTTCCTCGACGTATGGCTGCCCAACGACGTCCCGCTTTTCGCCACAAACAAATCCGCGTTGCAAGTCGAGCAGGTCGTCAAAGCCGCCGCCGAAAAATACGGCAAAGACCATCCCAACAAAGACGGCAGCCCGCGCAAAGTCCTCCACTCGCTGACAACATTCGAAGGCGGTGGCGGCCCGCGCTTCTGGTTCTCGGTAACGCCCCAGCTCCAACAACTCAACTACGCGCAAGTCATCATCGAGGTCTTCGACAAAGACGACACTCCCAAACTGATCGGCGATCTCCAACGCGCTCTCTCGGAAAACGTAGTCGGAGCCCGAGTCGACGTTCGCCAGCTCCAAACAAATCCCGTCGACTATCCCGTCGAACTCCGCGTCACCGGCCTCGCCGACATCAGCGCACTCGACGAAGAAAAAGACATCGCCCAACTCCGCGCCATCTCAGCCCAAGTCTCCGACATCCTTCGTTCTGTCCCGACTTCTGCCCGCGTCCGCGACGACTGGGGCCAGGACGCCTTCGAAATCACTCTGAAAGTCGATTCCGACCGCGCAAACATCGCCGGGGTTACCAATCAGGACGTCGCCCAATCCTCCGCGGCAGCACTGAGTGGCACCACCGTCACGACGCTCCGTCGCGGCGACCAGCAAATCCCTGTCGTCTCACGCCTCCGCGCCAGCGAACGCGCCAGCCTCTCCGACCTCAGCAGCCTCTACGTCTACTCTTCCTCATCCCAAAACAAAGTTCCGCTGCTCGGCGTCTCCAGCATCGAAAACATTCTCCAGACGCTCCGCATCCGCCACCTCGAACACTTCCGCACCATCTCCGTGCAAAGTTTTACCCGCCCAGGTGTTCTCCCGTCCGAAGTCTTCAGAGCCGCCGCTCCCAAGCTCCAACAACTCCAGGCTTCGCTCCCGCCCGGCTACCGCATCATCATCAGCGGCGAGCAAGCCAAGCAGCAGCAAGGCTTCGTCAACCTCGCCATCGTCATGGCGATTTCGATCGCCATGATTTTTCTCGCGCTCGCATTTCAGTTCAAACACGCAGTCAAGCCCTTCCTCGTACTCGCCGCCGCGCCCTACGGCGTTGTCGGCGCACTGATCGCCCTCTACATCATGGGCGCGCCATTCGGCTTCATGGCGTTTCTCGGCATCGCCAGCCTCATCGGTGTGATCGTTAGCCACGTCATCGTCCTATTCGACTTCATCGAAGAAATGCACGAAAAGGGCGAGCCCCTCGAAGAAGCGCTCCTCGACGCCGGCATCGTTCGCCTGCGTCCCGTGATGATCACCGTCGGAGCCACCGTACTCGCGCTATTTCCGCTCGCGCTCCACGGCGGCCCTCTCTGGCAGCCGCTCTGCTACGCGCAAATCGGCGGCCTCGGAGTCGCAACGTTCATCACGCTGCTCCTGGTGCCCGTCCTCTATTCGATTTTCGTAATGGATCTAAAAATTGTGACGTGGGGTAAAGTCGAGCCTCACCACGACCCGCAACTGGGAAAGGCTGAGTAATGTTCGAACGAATCCCGAAGTATCTTTTCGCAGCGCTGCTCCTGATTCTGGCTCCGGCCGCCAAAGCCCAAAGCGCGAACTCCGCTGCAAACTCTCAAAACCCAATCACCACCGACAAATCCCTCGACCTCATGCGCCAGATGAGCGCCTCCTTCGAAAGCCTCGTCAAGCGCGTCTCCCCCGCCGTCGTCGAAGTCCAGGTCACCGGCTTCGGCTCAACCGACGAAGATGACGAAGACAGCGACAACGATTCGAAATCTTCCATCGGCCGCCAGCGTAGCCTCGGCTCTGGCGTCGTCGTTGATCCAGACGGCTACATCATCACCAACTATCACGTCGTCAAAGGCGCTGAGCGCGTCCGCGTCATCCTCACGCCGCAAACCACCGGCTCGCAGCCCACATCCTCGCTAAAATCGCGCGGTAAAGTTCTCCCCGCTCGCATCGTCGGCTTCAGCAAACTCATCGACCTCGCCGTCCTCAAAATCGAAGCCACCAACCTTCCCACCCTCCAGATCGGCCGCTACGAAAAAATCCAAAAAGGCCAGCTCGTCCTCGCCTTCGGCAGCCCCGAAGGCCTCGAAAATTCCGTCAGCATGGGACTCGTAAGCTCCGTCCTCCGCCAGACCGATCCCGACGACACCATGGTCTACATCCAGACCGACGCCGCCATCAACCCCGGCAACAGCGGCGGCCCGCTCGTAGACGCCGACGGCAACGTCGTCGGCATCGACACCTTCATCTACACAAAGTCCGGCGGCAACGAAGGCATCGGATTTGCCATCCCCAGCGGCATCGTCCGTTACGCCTACGAGCAGATTCGAAAATACGGGCGTGTCCGTCGCCGCTCGATCGGCGCCGATGTGCAATCGCTCACGCCCGATCTCGCCCAAGCCCTCGGCCTCTCCGCCGACGTCGGCGCGATCGTCTCCGATGTTTTCCCCGAAGGCCCCGCCGCTCAAGCCGGCCTGAAAGTCCAGGACGTCATCGTCGGGCTCGACGGCTTTCCAGTCGACAATGTTCCCCTCTTCACGCTCGGCCTCTACCTGATGAATCAAGGGGACTCCGCGAAAGTCACCGTTGTTCGCGGGAGCCAGAAACTCGACCTGGTCCTTCCGATCTACGAACCGCGCAACGACGCCGCTCGGCTTTCCGAACTCGGCGACCCAACGAAAGACGTAATCCCGCGTCTCGGCATCGTCGGAGCCAACATCACTCCGGAAGTGGTCTCAATCCTCGGCGACATGCGCATTCCGTCCGGAGTCCTTGTGACATCCATCGTCGCCGACCGCCTCGCCGTCGACTCCGGCCTCAGCGCCGGCGACATCATCCATTCGCTCAACCGCAAACAAGTCAAAACCGTCGACGAACTCCGCAACGCGTTCACCGCGCTCAAACCAGGCGAACCCGCCGCAATGCAAATCGAACGTAACGGCAAATTAACCTACGTCACTTTCGAGATGGAATAACCTTCCTAAACGGTCGCTGCGAAGGCTCGATAGGATCGACGCGCGAGAAGCGTACGGGGAAAACATGGGTCTCTTGTCGGGCCCGCCTGCTGAAGTGTTCTCACCTGATCGCAGGACGCGATCTATATGGAGTGCGGCGGTTCACCGCCGCTTTTGAGATTCAAGCCTCGATAACAATTTTTCGACGAAAGCTTGTAGGGGCGGGGCTCGCCCCGCCCGGCGTAGTCACGATC
>Ga0206871_10038_pt1 | contig 32048 bp, 26 predicted proteins | sample Alteio_BWOrgCont_33_FD_152627 | JGI IMG/M metagenome (GOLD analysis project Ga0206871, IMG submission 152627) | Enriched cells from forest soil in Barre Woods Harvard Forest LTER site, Petersham, Massachusetts, United States -... | ecosystem: Environmental > Terrestrial > Soil > Temperate forest >...
CCGCATTTTCGCTCCTTGCGCCGGTCGTGACTCCAGGCTGGTTGGAACTATATCAAGAACCGGAGCGAGGGAGAGATAAGTTCGGCGCAATCAGTTTCCGAGGAAATGGCTGAATGTGACTCATGTCCGCGGGTCACCCCCGGAGGAATAATTCGCTGGGCATTCACTTTGTGCGCATAGGGCTGGGATAGACTACACAATTCAAATTGCTTTTGGGAGGAATGTCTTTATGGCAGCACCTGCGCTGAGCGGTTCTGAGTTCAAGAAACAATTGCACGATGGAATTCCGAAGATGGGGTTGTTCGTTAACTCGCACAGTCCTACGGTTGCCGAACAACTGGCTCACAGCGGCTACGACTGGCTGCTGGTGGATACACAGCACGGTCCCATGCACAATGTGGAACTCTCGGCGATGCTGAGCGGGATTGCGAACGGGGGCGCCAAGTCCCTGGTGCGGGTTGGGGCATACAACGACCGTCCGGGGATTCAGCAGGCGCTCGATCTGGGCGCGGACGGGGTGCTGATTCCTTACATCAACAGCGCCGAAGAAGCGCGCCAGGCAGTGAGTTGCACGAAGTATCCCACGGCGGGGACGCGCTCGGTCTATTTTCCGCAGCGCAGCATGGACAAAGCTGGGCTGCTCGGCTACGCGGGCAACTTTAACAAGGACGGGATCGTCGCGCTGCAGGTGGAAACCGCTTCGTGCATCGAGCATATGGCGGAGATCGCAGCGGTGCCGGGGGTCGACATTCTTTTCCTGGGGCAGAACGATTTGTGTATGTCGATGGGATTGTTCGAGAAGTACAAGTTTCCCGACATGTACACGTCGCCCGAGCTGAATGCAGCCACGGCGAAACTGATTGAGCACGCGCACAAGAACGGTGTGGTCCTGGGATTATTTCTGTTTGGGACGGCGCGGGTTGGCGAGTTTCTGGACAAGGGCTTCACATTTATCAGCGTGGGCAACGATCTGCACCACGTGCTTACGCAAACGGGAGCGTATGTGAATGACATGGAGAAGGTTTCCAAGGAAAAAGGCAGGCCGTGGGTGCGGCGTCCGACGGCGTTGTTCTAAGGATGGATGGTGACGGCGTGGATCCTCTGAGTGACGTAGAAGTTAGAGTGTTGGGGGCGTTGATTGAGAAAGACATTACTACTCCTGATTACTATCCGTTGTCGCTCAATGCGCTGGTGAATGCTTGTAATCAGAAGAATAATCGCGATCCGGTGATGACGCTGGACGAAGACGCGGTGCGGGCTGCGCTGGACTCGCTGCAAGTACAGCGGCTGGCGGGACCGGCCAGCGGCGCTGACAGCCGGGTTCCGAAGTATGAGCACCGGCTGCAGGAAGTGTTCAACTTCGACCGGCGGGAAACTGCGATCTTGTGCGTGCTGCTGCTGCGGGGGGCGCAGACTCCGGGCGAGTTACGAGGACGAGCGGAGCGCATGTATCGGTTCGAGGCGCTGGAAGATGTGCATGGGGCGCTGGACCGGCTCAGTCAGCGCCAGCCACCGCTGGTTGCCTTGCTGCCGCGACAGCTGGGCACGAAAGAGTCACGCTACATGCATTTGTTATCCGGCGGCTTGGTTCCTGCGGAACCGGCGCGCCCTCGGGAGAACTCTTCGAGAGTGGAGAATCCTTCGAGAGAAGATCGCCTCACTATTCTTGAAAGCGAAGTGGCGGAGCTCAGGGAGGAAATCGCGGGAATGCAGGAGCAGCTGGCGGCATTTCGGAAGCAGTTTGAATAAGAGGCAGCTAAGGCCTTTCACCACGGAGACACAGAGGCACAGAGAAGACAAGACAGTTCGAGATTTTGTCTGTTTTTGTTGGAGAGGAACCATGAGACATTCCCGGCAACTCCTCTCGGCGCCGGCGTATCATATGTTAATCGTACCTCGCGGGAGGTTTTATGCATCGCCGCGAATTCCTGGTTCGTTCCGCCGCCGGTTTCGGAGCCACTTGGCTCACTCGTAAAAACCTGCTGAATGCGCTTGCTGAGCAGACTCCTCTGTCGAAGTTTTCCGCGACCGACATGGTTACTCTCGGCAGCACTGGTATAAGGACGAGCCGTCTGGCGATTGGAACCGGCACGGTTGGCTCGGGGCATCATTCAAATCAGACCGCGCTTGGCCTCAAGGGACTTTCGGATCTGCTGCTTAACGGCTACGATCACGGGTTGCGTTTCTTTGACTCGGCCGATGCTTACGGAAGCCACCCTCATGTTGCCGAGGCGCTTAAGCACGTGCCTCGCGACAAAGTGACGGTACTGAGTAAGACTTGGGCGCGCGATCCGGCGGCTGCCCGGGCGGATCTGGACCGCTTCCGGCGCGAGCTTGGGGTCGACTATCTCGACATCTGCCTGATGCATTGCGTGACTGAGGCTGATTGGACGGAGCGTTTCAAGGGTGTGATGGATGTGCTCTCCGACGCCAAACAGAAGGGGATAATTCGCGCTCATGGATGTTCCTGCCATAGCATCGAGGCGCTGCGTGCGGCGGCGAAGTCGCCTTGGGTGGAGATTGATCTGGCCAGAATCAATCCGATCGGGTCGCATATGGATGCTGACCCTGAAACGGTGGTCAGCGTTTTGCGCGAGATGAAAGCTGCGGGGAAAGCTGTGGTTGGGATGAAGATTCTGGGGCAGGGCGATCTGCGCGAGCGGCAGTCAGAGGCTCTGCGGTATGCGCTGTCGTTGGGCGTGCTGGATGCGTTTACCATTGGGGCTGAGAGCCGGGCTGAGCAGGAGGATTTGATCCGGCGCGTGGCGGCGGGGTAGGGGCGCACCCGAATTCCTCAGACCCTATCTCAGGGGTCGGCCCAAGCATTCATTCCCTTCCACGAAACTCAGATAACACCTCGATAGTTCCGACGATATTCGCATTCAGGTGCGCGAGTTCGTGCGCCGGGATCCAGTATTCACGATGAGTGGAGTTCCCGACCACGTGGACCTCGTATCGGCTAAGAAACTCGTTTTGCACGTTGAACCGCAGCACGTATCCCGCGAAACCTGAACGCTCGTCTTTTGTGTTCCAGTCCCGCGCGATCTGCGTCGCATAATCCTCATTAAGTACCGGGTAGAAGAATGGCTGCTCCGGTAATCTCGGCGGGAACTGACGATAGCCGCTGGCTCGCACGAGATCGAACTCCTTCTGGCCTACTGGCCGAAAAGCGTTGTGGAATTGGTTGTCACGGCTCAAGAATACTTGAGAGCAGCCCAATTTGCTTTCGCCCTCCCGAGTTCGCTCCCTCTGTTTCTAACCCACGTCTTACGCCGTGGGCTGCATTCTTTCGCCGCTTTGCGGCTGGACCAAGTGCGGCATCTGGTTCGTGTCCCACCGTCCACATCGTGTACTGGACGCCACGATTGCTTTCGGTTTACGTTCCTCTAACCCTCCTTAAATCAATGCGTGGATGCTTGGCCTCCTCCGTGCAATCTCACTTGTGCTGCTTAGCAGCAGGAGGTGACCAACCATGAACCGCATCAATCTGTTTCGCAACTTGCCGGTTAAGACCAAGGCATTTCGCACCACCCCATTTCACGGTAGCCCGGCAACTCTGGACTCCGTTACCTGGGGCAAGACTAATCTCGCTAAAACCAGTTTCGACAAAACCAGCAGCACGCTAATGTTCGCCGCGCTCCTGATCATTTGTTCGGTAGCCGTCGGATGCTCGAGCGATAAACCTCAACCTAAGAACTCAAGCAATCAGGTGGCGACGACACAGACTCTGCCGCCGATTACAACACCAGCCGTTCCCGCGGCCCCGGCTGCGGCTATACCGGCGCACAAGAAAATTGTCCGCAAGGCGCCGGTGACGGTGACTTATGAGGACAAGACTTCCGGCGTATCGTTCCAGTATCCGCGCAAGTATTCGCTCGAGACTGGTGATGCGGCGAATCAGCTGGTCTCGTCTGATGCGGTTCCGATGGACTTCGTGCAGCCGGGTGGAGTCGCAATCGCAGCGGTTACCTTGCCCACGTCTGTGTACCCTAACGGCGATCTGGCTGCGGGGTTTTTCAACGTTAGCGTAAACAAGACGCTGACGGCGGAGGAGTGCGGCAAGTTTTCGGAGACGAAGCCTGCGACTCCCGTGGATCCGGAAGCCCCGGCATCGGCCACCATACAGCCGTCGAAGCTGATGATCGGCGACATGGAACTGCAATCCTCGGAAAGCATTGCCAGTCAGGGAACTCGCGAGGAAGCATCGAAGTACTATCACGTCTTCGAGAATGGGGCTTGCTATGAGTTCGCGCTCAAGGTTGCTACTACGGAAAGCGAGACCGAAGGCGGCAAGCATGTTGACAGCAAGGAAGTCTTTCAACGGCTGGGGAAGATCCTGGCTACGGTGAAGATTAGTCCTACGGAAACTCCGGAAGTGACTGCGAGTACGCCAGCGGCCACTCCGACCACGCCGGCACAGTAGGTTATATCGGAAGAAGGCCACGCTGCTCTTGCGGCGTGGCTTTTGTGTTGTGGATTGTTAGATCCTTCAGGGGCCGAAGCCCGTCGGTTCTTGGGATGCTTCCTGACGCGGGCCTGAAGGCCTGCTCCACCCTCTTTAGCTTCGCAACTGGCGGACGATTGTGGCTATGTCGTTTTCCTGGAAGAGGCGGATGGCGGCTATGCCGGCTGCGCCGGCTTGCAGGCACGATTGAGCGTTCTGCAGGGTTATGCCTCCGAGGGCCAGGACCGGGATTGGTGCGCGACAGGCTTGAGTTAGAACTTCCAGGCCGCTGTGCTTGGCGTCTTTTTTTTCGAAGACGGGAGCGAATACGGCGAAGCTGGCTTGGTTTGCCGCGGCTTGGGCAACTTCTAGTGGGCTGTGACAGGAGACTGCTATCAGCGGATGTTGTGGTGAGTTTTCGCGGGCGGGGGCGCCCGCGCCACACTTACTTTCCCATGCTGTTCTTACTCCTTGCGGGGAGATGTCGTTGGATTGGAGGTGAACGCCGTTGGCTGCTGTGGCTAAAGCTACGTCGGTGCGGGAGTTGATCAGGAGAGCAGTGGCCGGTGGCCAGTGGTCAGTGGTCAGTTTTCCTTTTTCACCGATGATTTGCATCGCTTCGCGAGCCAGTGCAGCCAGGTCGCGGGTGGAGAGATCTTTTTCGCGGAGTTGGATGTAGTCAATGCCTTGGCTGGCGGCTTCGGCGATTTTGTCGAGTAAGCGGCGACGGCGAGTGGGCTCGTCGCCGGGGAAGGCGGTGCGGTCGGTAATGTAATAGAGGAGCACGCTAACTGCTTTCGTCTATCAGTTTAGAGCAAGAAGGTGCCGGCCCTCCGATTGAAGAGCCTGGCGGAGTCGATGGTTATGTGGGCGGTGCAAGGGGTCCCCTCGGCTTCGCTCGGGGTAGGCTCTTCGCTTCCACAAGTGCTTGCGCTTAGCGCGCAAGCACTTGTTCCGCTCAGGATGACAGGATTGTTACGGTCTGGTTTTGGCGATTTCGGGTAAGACTTCGTGCTCTTTTTCTTTCTTTGGCTGGCCTCCCAGGTGGTGCTCGGTCAGGCCGTCGCGGAGGAAGGTGAAGGCGTCCTGTGGGGTGTCGACGAACTTGAAGAGGTTTAAGTCTTCGGGAGAGACGGTGCCGGCGTCGACGAAGGCCTGGAAGTTCATGATGCGGTGCCAGTATTCGCTGCCGTAGATGACGACGAGAATTTTCTTGGCCAGTTTGTCGGTCTGGGCGAGCGTGAGGATTTCGAAGAGTTCGTCGATGGTGCCGAAGCCTCCGGGGAAGATCACCAGCGCTTTGGCGAGGTAGGCGAACCAGAACTTGCGCATGAAGAAATAGTGGAACTCAAAGTTGAGGGCGGGCGTGATGTAGGAATTGGGATTCTGCTCGAACGGGAGATTGATGTTGAGGCCGATGGTTTTGCCTCCGGCTTCGTGGGCCCCGAGATTGGCAGCTTCCATGATGCCGGGACCACCGCCGGTGGTGACGACGAAGCGGCGGCGGCGGGCGGGAATCTGAATGGACCACTCAGTGAGAAGGTAGGCCAAGCGGCGCGCGTCCTCGTAGTAACGGGCCATATCGACAGCGGCGACGGCTCGCTTGAGATCGGTTTGCTGCTGGGCTGCGGGCGCTTTCGAGTTTTTTTCGACTGCCGCCAGGTTCTGGCGGGCGGCAGTTGATCCCTGGAAACGGGCCGAGCCGAAGAAGACGACAGTGTCTTGAATCTGTTCGCGGCGAAAACGAGCGAGCGGTTCCTGATACTCGGCGAGGATGCGGAGGATGCGTCCATCGGGACTGCTGAGAAAAGGTTCGTTCTGGTAAGCCAGAGGCGCGGGGTTGAGCTTGTTGGTCATCGGAAGACTCACGTTCTTAAGTCAGGCTGGCCTTAGTACCGGCCGGCCGCAATTGCATTCGGCATTAGCTGTGTTCGTGGTAGTGGAGGGCTTCGGCGAAGCCGATCCAGATATCGAGTAATCCCAGACCGCTGCACAGGCCGCGAAAGAAGCCGGTGGAGACGAAAGTACGAAGCCAGGGAAACGAGAGCAAAAGATAATTGTCGGTCCACTCCGGGGTCCAGGGCAGGATCACGAGCAGGACGCCGGCGACGGCGCAAATCAATACGAAAAGGAATACGGAAGTCCGGTGCAGCCAGAGTTGCAGGCCCCTGCGGGGCTGCGGTGCGGGGTCCGGGGGCGGAGGGTCCAGGAGACTTGTGGTGGTCTGGCTCTGCGCGGCCGAAGGCTCGGAGGAGGCGGAGACGATGCGGTTGTCGACCGACAGCTTAGGGTCGATGGTCACTGGGCGCTCCCCTGCAGCGATAGTGCGGGCAATAACCAACGTCGCTTGCCTCGCTCGGGATGACAAGCCCATGCGGGATGACAAGCGCGCTCGGGAGGACAGGTCCACGCGGGGTGACAAGTCCGGTCGAGGTGACGATTGGGGGCAAAACCCATCGGGTTATTCTACGACTTCAAGGGCTTGATGCGCTCGGCAACGTCGCGATAATCGATGTTGCGGCCGTAAACCTCCATGAAATGCTTCAGGGCGTAGGGCTTGTCGCCGGCGGTTTCATAGGCTGCTGCGAGTTCATAGTGGAGAGCGGTGCGGGTTTCTTCGTCGATGCCGGGAGCGTCGAGAGCCTTCTGGTACCAGCGAATGGCGGCCTCAGGCAAGCCCTTGTCGAGGAAGCATTGCGCGAGCCAGGTGTAGGTCTGCATGACCTGCGGGAAGGCATGTCCGCGCTCGACGGCCTGGCAAGTTTTTTGCAACTCGCCAATGGCTTCATCGAGTAATCCCATTTCGCGGAATGCGATGCCCAGGTTGTAGTGGGTTTCGGGATCCTCTTCAGTAGTGGAGGCTCCGACTTCGAGATCGTGTTTGAGTTCGCCGAACATCTCGGCGAGATCAACGCCGGCGTCCTCGCCGAAAGGAGAAGACTTGGCGGCGGGAGGTGTAGTGGGAATGCCGGGCGAAATTTGTGGCGCGATCGCCGGCGCGGGCTTCTGTTGCGCCGGTACCGGCATTTGAGGAGATGGAGCAACCGTGCCGGACGACACCGCGCCGGCTGCGGCGCTGGCGGCGATGGGAGAGCTGACCTGCGGAGCGGACGTGGGCCGCGGCTGTGCCGGAGCGGATGCGGCAGGCGCCTCAACGCGGGGCGCGGCGTGAGTCTGTGGCGCGGGCTGAGGCTCGGCAACTGGAGCGCCCTTGAGGAAGTCTTCCCCCAGGGAAGCTTCAAGATCGGCTACAAACTCGCCCATGGGCTCAGCTTCAGGCACGCCGAAGGAAGTGGGAGCGGCGTTTCCGATCGGCTCGAGTTCTTGTTTGGCGTGGGAGGCATGCTCGGCTGCGGGCTCGGCTTCATGGGAAATGGTTCCGGGAAGGAAACTATCCCCCAGCGAAGATTCTAAATCGGAGACGAACTCCTGAAGGACTGCTGGCGGCGGCGCTACGGGCGGAGCTGCCACGGGAGGTTCGGCCGCGACTGGCTTGGGAGCGGCAGGCTTGGCGTGCCACACGGGCGGAGCGGCTCGTTTCGCTGCGGGAACCGGCGGCGCAGGCGGGGCTTCTTCGACGACCGCCGGAGGTTCTTCGACAACTGGAGCTTCTTCAATCGTGATTTCTTCGGAAGGCTCGTCGACGGTAATTTCAGTAGCAGCTTCTACGGCAGCTACTTCTTCTTGTGCTGCAGGTTCTTCTGCTGCGCGCGCGGGTTGTGAGGCGGCCTGGATTTCAGCTTCCATGGCCGACAAGATGGCTTCGTTGTTGGTGACTGTCTGAAGTTTCTCGAAGGCCGTAGATGCTTGCTCGGGCATGCCATGCTCGAGATAGAAGCGGATCTCTTCGACGGTCTCTGCAGCTTTGGCCTCGTCGACCTCATCGGCAGGCAGCTCATGTGCGCCAACTGCATCGGTGATTTCGGCGTCGGCGGCTTCGGCAGCCGGAGCGTCGGCTTCGACGACGACGGAGTCGTCCCACTCGGAGGACAGATCGATCTCGGCGGGAACGGCAGATTCGGCGACGGCTGAGACCTGATCTTCTTGAGCCTGCTCTTGAACTTCTTCGGGAACTTCCTCTTGCACTTCTTCCTGAGTGTCGGCTTGACCCTGTTCCGTATCGCTGACAATCGCGAACTCCGCATCTTCAACGGGCTGCGGCGCAGCTGCAGGCCAGGCAGCCGAGGCCGCTTCCGGGGCGGAAATTTCCTCCTGGGTTTCAGTAGAGACGTCTTCTGCGACGGAATCAGTGAGCAGCGCAACGCCGGAGCGCTCCTGGTAGCGGTCGGCGAGTTCGCCGTAACGGGTAGCCTCTTCCGGATATCCGGCCTCGGAGTAGACGTCCTGCAAAGTGCGGCAGCAGACGCCGGCCTCAGCGAAACGCCCGGCCCGGGTGTGCAGAGAGGCCAGACGCTGGTTCAGTCGCAAGTCAGTGGGCGCCTGAGGCAAGGCTGACAGAAGCGGCCCCATCGCCTTGGCGGGCATGTTGTAGGAAATGAAAAGTTCCGCGTCGGTGAGCGCGGAGCGAACCGCGAGGGCGACGGCATCGGAATAGTGCTGATGGATGGAGGGAGAAGTGGCTTCCAGTTCGTCGACGATGACGGTGGCTTCCTCCGGAGAAATGAGGGTGGCGCCGGAATCTCCGCTGATCTGGCTGGCTACCTGCTGGTAATTGCTCATGTGCAGGGGATTGCCAGGCTCCATGGTGGTTAACTTCTGATAGAGATCGCGAGCGCGGGGCAGGTCGCCGGACTGAACCGAGGCGTGCGCCAGGAGCTCGATGACTTCGGTCGTATGAGAGTTGTCTCCCGCCTTGTGGAACAGATCGAGAAGTTTTTCGAGCGAAGCGGGATTGTCGCGCACGTGCCCGATGATGGAATGCAGGTTCTTTAGAACTTTTTCCGAATTTTCGGCCAGCAGGCGCTCGGCATGCTGGTCATAAACCTGGAGCGCGTTCTCGAACTGGCCGGCCTGCATGAGAGCATCGGCGAAGGTAGAGATGGAGGCCAGGTCATTGTGGACAGTCAGGAGCTTGCTGGCCAGAGTTCCCGCATCGGAGAGCCGGCCGGTCTTCAGGTAAGCCTTGAGCAGATCGCGGAGGCCATCGGGATTGGAATCGAGGTCGGAGACTTTCTGCAACGATTCGATGGCGGCCTCGGCGTCGCCAGCCTCGAGCAGATTGCGGCCCTGCATAAGGAGCGCATAGCCGTTGCCGGGATCGAGGGTAAGCATGCGCTGTAGAACTTCTTCGGCGGCAGGCAGCGAGCCCTTGGAACGCAAAGTCTCGGCAGCAGCGGAGAATATCTGCCAGGCTTCGTTTTTCTTGCCCAGGCGGACATAAACTTCCGCCAGACGGATGCGCATGGTCGTGTTTTCCGGATCCATTTCCAGAATCTTCTGGAAGATGCGGACGGCGTTGTCCAACTCACCGGACTTCAGGAATTCTTCCGCGACCTGCAGGTACTGGGCGCGGGCATCGTTGAAAAGTCCCTGCTGGGTGTAGAGTTCGGCGAGCTTCAGCACGCTCTCGAGCGAGGGCTGGAGCTTGCTGATCTTTTTATACATAGCGATCGCCTTAACCGTGAAACCCTGGTTGGCATAGGCATCGCCTACAGCTTTGAAGCATTCGGTAGCTTTGCTGGCTTCCCCGAGGCGGGAGTAGAGATCGCCGACGGTGTTGGTGACCGTGAGATCCTTGGGATCTGCCTTGAGGACCTTTTCGTACTCAGCGATGGCGTTCTGCATCTTGCCCTGCTGGACATACTTCTCCGCAGCGCTGAGAACCTTCTGTTTGTTGAAACCGAAACCGAACGCCATATGTGTACGAGCCCCAGAACCTGGTCTAACTTACAAACATACAGTCGAGAAACTTATAACCGAGAAACATTTGCTCTCGAAAACCTTCACACCTGGAAACTGACACCGCTCCTCGGAGCGCTGCCCGGGGAAAAGTCACATGGCCAAACTCCTCTTTCGAGATGGCCGGTCGGACAAGGGCAATTGTACGGCTGGACGGGGGGAACCGCATGGTTACCAAGGGTTACCGAAAGGGAGTGTACGAAAGGGTTACCAAGGGAATCAATTGCGGGTACCCGCGGATTGGAGCCTCGCCCCTATATAAGAGGATGGCGGGCGTCTAGTACAAAGCTGGTATGTGGAGGTGCTCAGCAAAGAGTTACTCTTCCGATGCGAGATTGGACGACTCGCTCGGCGGCTAAAGCCCCGTGGCTTTTATGGTCTCCGCAGCGCGGATGGAAGCCGCGCCTGTCAAAATGTGAGTGAAGGCTAAAGGAAGGGTGATTGCGATTATGACCTGGATTCGAACCATACCGATGTCAGAGGCGGATGAGAGGCTGCGGCAGGCGGTAGATGGGCAGAAGGGGATGTATCCCAAGGAGTACTTCGAACCGGTGCATCCGGATGAGTCGGGCGGGTCGTCGATTGTGGGGGCGCACACGCTGATTCCGGAGGCGCTTTATCATTCGTTTGCCACGTTCGGGGCGCTGATGTCGCCGGAGCTGCCGCTGAGCCGGCGGCAGCACGAAATCATTACCACGATGGTCTCAGTGACCAACCGGTGCAGGTATTGAATTGAGTCACACGCAGAGTTTCTGCGTAGGGTGACGCTGGATAAAGAGCTGGTCGAGGCGCTGGAGAAGGATTACACGACTGCGCCTATCACGCCGCAGGAGCGGGTGATGGTGGATTATGTGGTCAAGCTGACCAAGGACGCCACCAAGTGTTGGAAGGGTGATATCGAGGGGTTGCGAGCTGCTGGGTTTGACGATCGCGGGATCTTGCAGATTACGTTGATTGCTTCCTGGTTTAATTACATTAATCGGGTGGCGGATGCGCTGGGAGTGGGGCGGGAGTAGCTGAGTGCTACCGGTAGGTGATGTTTTGTCGGATGATTCTTGTCATGATTCGAGGGCTCCCATCGGCGGGTGAGAACCAGCGCCGTCGTTCGGTCCAATTGCCGTGGTCGTCGTAGATGATCTCCCACTCCACGTTCCCCGCGCGTATGCTCGAATTGTACTGAGGATCAACGAAAATTTCTGACCCGGTCTGCTCCGTGCCCGAAGCGTCAAGCACGCGGAGCTTGGTGAAGATTCCATCACGGTCAAAGGCAAAGGTTGTGTGAAGGCCCAGTTTCCCGTCTGCATCGTAGAATTTCTGCTCACCCGAGTGTTTCTCGTCGTTATATTCGACAACCAGCTTTCCCGGCAGCGGGCAATAGTCGTCGCCTGATCCCAGCTTGAACGGGTCAGTGCTTTGCTCAACAACTCGACCTTTCCCGTCGTACTTGAATTTCACGTGGTACCACTGCGTGAGCTGACCGCCGGTGAGATCGGAAACCTTCAGATCAATGACGCGTTTTCCATCGTCAACCAGCTGAACTTGCTCAAAAAACTTGCGCCTCTGATCCTTTTGGAATCTGTTCAAGGTAATTTTGTTCCCTTCATAGGCGATCTCCGTCAGGGTTTGCGCATATAGTTCGTATCCGAGGGGTCTGCCTTTGGAGTCATACTTGAAGTCTACATAGTCATTCATTTCCTGTTTGTCGCGGCCCGCCTTAAATTCGAAAAGGTGGCCATCTTTGGCGTAGGTCCAACGTTGCCACTCATTCCAGTCCGAGAATTTCCCGTCATTTCGATGATGGCTCACATTTTGGTTTTGCAGCTTCCCGGCGTCCCAAACATTTGTCGTGGTGTATACGCCGAGCGAGTCCTCGTCGACGCGATTAATCAAGAGACCGTCATCGTCGAACTTCAAGGTAGTCTTTCTGTAAGGCTGGGAACTTCGCCGTGGATCCGCTATCTCGCGCTGCACAATGGATACGGAGCCTTTCATATCCGCCGTCTCTTGATAATCCAGGCCACCCTGCCAGATCACCGTCATCTGCGAGAAGATCGGCGGGTTTTTCGGCGGACCCGGAAGGTCCGCGATGGCTTGCGCTGCTGGCAGCGTCGACATCTGGCCTGTCGAAAGGCAGCACAGCAGCACGAAAGAACTGAGGTACAGCAACGAGAGTCGCCTCATATCGGCTTCCTGAAGGTTCGCCTCGGGCTTATCGGTCCTTTCTAAGTGCAATGTGACTTTTCGCAGCCACCGGATCCAGTTAACGATTCCCGCCTTTGGGCCCGCACAGGGGAACCTCAGACAAACCTTGGATGCTGGCCACCACCGGATGCAGCGGTTTCTCGGAGGCTGACGGGCAGATTGGCTGATCGCTCAGCTCGCGCAAGGTGAGGGGCGAGGAGCCTTGCGGCGCAAAATCCTGTAGCCAGTTAACGACACGCGCCACCGAATCTGGAAACGGGCGCTCATGATCCGGATCAATCCACAAAAAATGGACGATCTTTCCGTCGCGCATCACCTCCGCCGTGAGCGACTCCGAGGCTTTGTGGATCGTGCCAACCCCGGTCTGAGAATCGAGGTTCTTTAGCAGCGTACGGAACCGCGTCACCTGATCCGGGGGCAGAGTTCCCTGGAGACTTTCGGTGCCGTCCTGGACCCGGCTTGATCGCTTCAATATGCGGAAATATCCGTCGCCGTACAAAGCAAAACAAATCTGCGGCGAACGGTCCTCGCTTACATCCCAGAAATAGGTACTGTTGTACGAGAGTCGAGCTAGTAGATCGTCTGGGGCGTGATCTTTTGATTGAGCAGTAGCGGGGGGTGCGTTCAGAAAGGTAAGAACGGCGAGCATCGCAATTATGCGCGGCAGCATCTGGACCTCCGATACGGACTTGGACATTGTACAAAACTGACTGGGGCTGAAGAGGACAAAATCACGATTCGTGCGCAGCGGCTTCCCTTTTTCCACAGCCGCAATGTGACGTCTGACCTTTCCTCCATTCCGCAATTGCGCCATCATAGTCGAGGTAGTGACGGTCCATAGAAGCCAAGTTCTGCCGTCCTAAGGTATTTGTTCTCAAGATTTTGATATCTAAGTTCTTTGACAACAGGATTTTGCAAAATACGCTTTCGCGAAGTCCGCGCTGGGCGAGGCTTTCGGAGCTATCGGAAGGTAAAATTTAATCCGAAATCCGGGTTCTTCACGCACTCCAGCCATTTACGCCAGCGTCGAAGAAGATTTATTTTTCGTACGAAATCCACCGTCCGGTCCGCGCACCAGTCCGCCCCCTCAGCCGACCTCCCTCGCACCCTGTGCTCCGCACCGCCGGCGCTCTCCCTCTTCCACTAAACTTAGACCGTAGCCAAACCGGACGCGGATTCAACTGAATGGCTGAATCGTTGGCAGAGTTTTTCTTGGCGAACTTTCAAGCGCATCGCGATGGGCGCGCATACGGGCAGCGGTGTGGATACCGGATGGAGTGGTTTAGTTACGGTCACGTTTTGGAGATGGCGGTTCGGTTTTCGCGCGAACTTGAAACGCAGGGGATCGGCAAGGGCGAGCGGGTGATGCTTTGGGGCGAGAACTGCGCGGAGTGGGTTGCGGCATTTTTTGGATGCGCACTGAGAGGCGTTGTTATTGTTCCGATGGATGATGGGGCGTCCGCGGAGTTCGCCGGGCGAGTCGCGGGGCAGGTCGAGGCGAAGCTTTGGGTTTGTTCGCGGCCGCATGCGGGTGAGGGTGGGGCGCCTTACGTGATTCTCGATGACTTATCGGAGAGAGCCGGCGGGACGCCGGCGCTACTGTCAGATACGCAGGTGGCGATCGGTCGCGATGACATTCTGCAGATTGTGTTTACTTCCGGAACTACCGCTGAACCCAAGGGCGTGGTCATTACGCATGGGAATGTGCTGGCTAACATCGCGCCGCTGGAGCGGGAGATGCGGGCGTACTTGAGGTATGAGCGGTGGGTGCATCCGGTGCGGTTTTTGAATTTGCTGCCGCTAAGCCATGTGTTTGGGCAATTTCTTGGGATGTTTCTGCCGCCGCTGCTAAGTGGGACTGTGATTTTTCAGGAAGAGTTTGGGCCATCGGAGATTGTGAATACGATTCGACGGGAGCGAGTGTCTGTGTTGGTGAGCGTACCGAGAGTTTTGCAGTCGCTGAAGCAGAAGATTGAACGCGATCTTGAAGATCGGGGGAAGATTGAGGATTTCCGACGGCGGTTCCGGGCGTCGGAGGGAAAACACTTCCTGCGCCGCTGGTGGATCTTTCGCGGGATTCGCCGGCAGTTTGGCTGGAAATTCTGGGCATTTATTTGCGGAGGCGCGGCGCTGGATGCCGAGACCGAACAGTTCTGGGATCGACTCGGCTATGCCGCGATCCAGGGATATGGGCTGACGGAGACGACCTCGCTGATCAGCGTGAATCATCCATTCAAGTTGGGGAAGGGGTCGATTGGGAAGGTGCTGCCGGGGCGGGAAGTGAAGCTTGCAGAAGACGGCGAGATTTTGATTCGCGGCGGCGGGGTCGCTGCAGGGTATTGGGATGGAGACCGACCCGTTGCCGATGGGGTCACTGATAAAGACGGGTGGTACCGCACCGGAGACGTGGGCGCGCTGGATAACGCCGGGAATCTCTATTTCAAGGGGCGCAAGAAAGAAGTGATCGTTACTCCGGGTGGGTTGAATATTTATCCGGAGGATTTAGAAGCTGCGTTGCGCCGGCAGCCCGAAGTGAAAGATTGTGTCGTGGTGGGGATTGAGCGGGGAGGAAATGCGGAGCCGTGCGCGGTTTTGATTTTGCGTGATGAATTGCACAACGAGACTAGTGTGGCCGCGGTGGTGGAGCGGGCGAACCAGTCACTGGCGGAATTCCAGCGCATGCGGATGTCGGTTGAGTGGCCACAGAAAGACTTTCCGCGCACGAACACGCAGAAGCCGCGACGAAACCTGATTGCCGAATTTGCTGCCAAAGAAATTCTGCGGCCTGGCGGGAGGATTGCAAGCGCGGGTGAAAGTCCTGTGGCGGAATTGATCGGCCGTATCACGGGCAGAGGGGTTGGTGGGTTGGACGCTGGCGCGGCGCTCGATTCCGACCTTGGACTCAGCTCCCTGGACCGCGTGGAGCTGATCAGCGCGCTGGAGGATCGGTACCAAGTGGATCTGTCCGAGACGCGTTTTAGTGCCGCGCGCACTGTTCGCGATGTGGAAGAGATGTTGCGCGGCGAGGTGCGTCCGCGAGCAGAGTATCACTATCCGGGGTGGGTTTTGCGGTGGCCGGTGACGTGGGTACGATGGCTTGCGTATTACTTGCTGATGCGCCCGGCAATGATGCTGCTGGGCTGGCCGCGGATCGAAGGGCGTGAGAATCTGCGCGGTTGGAGCGGGCCCCTGCTGGTGGTGTGCAATCACATTGCCGATGTGGATTTCGTATTCGTGCAGACAGCTTTACCGGCGCGGCTGCGAACCCGGATTGCAACGGCGACTCGGGGAGAAGACTTGGAGGCGTTGCACACGCCGGCTGCGAGCAGAGGATGGTTTCTGGGAATTTACGATCGCATGCGGTGGGTGCTCGGAGTTTCGCTGCTAAACCTGTTTCCGCTGCCGCGCGAAGCCGGGTTCCGACAGAGTTTCGCTTATGCGGGCGAGGCCGTCGATCGCGGATACAGCGTGCTAGTGTTTCCTGAAGGACGGCATACGATGGATGGCAAGATGAATCCGTTTCGCGCGGGGATTGGACTGCTGGCAAATAATCTGGGCATTCCTGTGCTGCCCATGCGGATTCGTGGGTTGTTTGAGTTGAAGCAAGCGGGAAAAAAGTTGGCGCCGCCATGGAAGATATGCGTCCACATCGGAGAGCCGATGCGGTTCGCGCCAGAAAGCGACCCGGAACAGGTCGCGCGCGAACTGCAGACCGCCGTGGAAGATCTATAGGCGGCGGGGTCAGATTCCGGTGATCGAGCTATTCTTCGTCCGTCCCTGCTTCTTCTTTATGCGGATCCGATTCGATTCGGATCTCCGGCAAGTTTGCGGTGTGGAGTGCCCGATTGAGCACCGCAAGATCTGCAGTCTTGAGCGCATCCCAGCGCTTCATCACATCTGATGTGTCATGTTCGATTGCCTTGACGGCTTCAGACTGCGCCACTGATGGTTCGGCATCGGCCTGCCAGACCTGGCCGTATAATGCCGCGACCTGACCGTTCACTTGCGCCAGGGTGACCTCCGCGGAAGGCGGCGCGAAGAAGCCGGACGGCGCTCCAAGCACCGCTGCGAGTTTTGTCTGGAAAGCCTGTACGGAATCTTTGGTTGGGCCGGTGGCTTGCTCGCTCACTTTTTGCAGCGGCTCGCGAATCGATCCGGCTTGCATTACGGCCTTTGAAGTCTGGCTCACCAGCGATGCCAGGCGCGTTTCAAGCTGGAATTTCTGGTCGAGGCCGGCGGCCGAAGTTTTTACGCGCGGGTCCATCTTGACAGTGAAATTCGCGGTATAACTCTTTCCGTTCGCCGTGAGGCGGGCCGTGTAAGAGCCGGGCAAAACAGTGGGGCCGAGCGGGTAACGCGGTGTGTCGCCAGGAATTGCGGAGATGGGATAGTCGTGGCGTGTGGAATCGGGTGCAGGATAGTGTAGATCCCAAACCCAGCGGTGCATTCCGGCATCCGCCGACAACGAGCGGAAAGGACGCACCCAGTAGAGGGGGATGAGTTGTTTCCTCAGTTCGGCCTCGGTAACGTCTGGTTTGTCGGCGCTAGAAAACTTGCGGACGAGTTGGCCACGCGCGTCGAGGATTTCGAGAGTCACGGGAGCAGAAGCGGCGCGCCCCAGGTAGTAGTCGATGATTGCGCCATCGGGCGGATTGGCTCCAGTTGGTTCGTCGGGCGGAAGCGGGGTGTCGGTGTAGGTGTCGCGGTGAACGCGATAGGCGGGCCCTGGAGTAAAGAGATGGGCGTCGGTGGCGGCGAGCGAAGACGTAGCTTCGCGCAGAGGGGTGATGTCATCGAGAATCCAGAACGCGCGGCCGTGGGTAGCTACGATCAGGTCGTCGTCATGAATCCAGAGATCGCGCATGGAGGTGTGCGGCAGATTCAATTGCAGAGATTGCCAATGATCGCCGTCGTCGAATGAGACCCAGACTGCATTCTCCGTTCCGGCAAACAAAAGTCCTTTGCGCACAGGATCCTCGCGGACTGTGTCGACCGGACCGATTTCGGGCAGGCCGGAAGTGATCAGGTTCCAGGTTTTTCCACTGTCGTGCGTGCGGTAGATGTAGGGCCGCTCGTCGTTGATGCGAAAACGGCTCACGGAGGCGTAGGCGGAGTCATCATCAAAGTGCGAGGCGCTGATCTGGGTGACTTTGCTCCATGGCGTCAATTCTTTTGGAGTAATGTCATTCCACTTCTTGCCTCCGTCGCGAGTCTGCCAGACCAGGCCGTCGTCGGTGCCCGCCCAGAGTGTGTTGATCGTCTTAAATGAAGGTGCGAGAGAGTAGATGACGCCACGCTGCTTGTCCGCGCCTTTGGGGATCAGGTTTCCGACACTGGCCGGGACTCCCGGATTTTCGCGCGTGAGGTCAGTACTTATGGTCTCCCACGTGTTTCCGCCGTCGGTGGTTTTGAAAAGAACGTTGCTGGCGAAATAAAGGGTGTGCGGATCGAGAGGCGAGAACATAGTGGGCTCAGTGCGGTCGGTGCGGTACTTGGAGCTTCGAAGCGGGATCGGAGTGACATTTTGAACCTGGCCGGTAGACCAGTGAAATTTCGAGACCTCGCTTCTGCCACCACCGTAAATAATGTCAGGGTCTAGCGGATCGGGCGCGACGTAGCCGTATTCGATTACTCCTACGGGATGCCACTCGCGGTAGGTGACAGCGCCGTCGTTGCCGCGGCTGGAGATGCAAACCGAACCGCTCTCCTGCTGGCCTCCGCAAACGCGATAGGGGAAAGTGTCGCTGACGGCGACATGATAAATCTGTGCGGTGGGCTGGTTGTACCAGGAACTCCAACTGGCGCCGCCGTTGACGGTGATGATGGCACCCTGGTCGCTGACGATGAGAATGATGTTGGGATTGTTGGGATTGATCCAGAGATTCTGGTAGTCGTCGCCGCCGGGCGCGCCGCGAAATCCGGACCAGGTTTTGCCGCCATCTGTCGATCGCATGGTTACCGTGCTGACGCAGTAGACGATGTCCGCATTCTTCGAATCCACTTTAGGGACGGCAAGATCGCCTCCGCCGATGCGGCCTGAAGGGCGGGGATCATCCGTTGCTTGCGCCCAGCTATCTCCGGCATCATCGGAACGGTAGAAGGCGAGCTTGCCCGGGGACATGGCGATTGTTGCGTAGAGGCGCCGCGAGTCCACGGGAGCTATGGCGACATTGATCTGCGACAGATCCTTGGGCAGACCGTTGGTAAGAGGATGCCAGGTAGTACCACCGTCGGACGACTTGAACAATCCGCCACCGTTTCCGTTGAAGAGGTTTCCATCCTCCCAGGGGCCCTCGCGAGCTTCCCACATGGAGGCATAAATTGTGTCAGGATTCGAGGGATCAATCTCGACGTCGGAGGCTCCGGTGTTCTCATCTTTGTTGATGACCTTCTGCCAGGTCTGGCCGCCATCGGTCGAACGGAAAAGGCCGCGCTCTTCACTCGGTCCGTAGGGATGGCCGAGCACGGCCGCGAAGACTCGATTGGGATCGCGCGGATCGATGGCGAGAGCGGGAATCTGGAAACCATCGCGCAGGCCGAGATGAGTCCAGGTTTTTCCCGCGTCCGTAGATTTATAGATTCCGTTTCCGATCGAGAGGTCGGGGCGATGCAGGCCTTCACCGCTGGCAACATAAATTGTATCGGGATTGGACGGAGCTACTGCGATGGCGCCAATCGACTGGGTCGACTCGTGATCGAAGATGGGCGTCCAGGTGCGGCCGTAGTCGTCCGACTTCCAGACTCCGCCGTTGACCTGTCCTATATAGAAAACATTCGGCTGGCTGGGGACGCCAGATGCAGCCCGGGTACGACCTCCACGGAACGGGCCGATCATGCGCCAATGCAGATCCTGATAAGTGTTTTCTGGAACTTGCTGTGCGGTGGTCGATCCGATAGACAGGAAAACTGCGAGGCAGACGAATAGACAAACGAATACGTTAGATCTGATCACTGGGCCCCCTGAGTGGCAAACGCCAAACTTGACAGAATAAACCAAAACTCGCAACGATGCGTACGCGTGCGCGAATAACGAATTCTAAGTAATCTCAGCCAAGCTTTGGGCTAAGCTGCCCGCTTTTGGCACGGGAGTCGCTCCTGATTGACTGGCAACCCACGCGCCGATGCGGTTTGCGGTTTCGTTGATTTGCGCAAGCGGCGTACCCCGGAGATATCCATGCACGAGGGCCGCGGTGAAAGCATCGCCCGAGCCGACGGTGTCGGCAACCTTGACCTTGAAGCCCGGATGTTCGCTGCGTTCGTCGGCGGACACCACGAGGCTGCCGCCGCTGCCGCGGGTTACGCAAACCAGCTTCACTTCGCGCGAAAGCAATTGTCGAGCCGAGGCTTCTTCTCCGCTAGTCTTCAATTCAAACAAGCGCATGATCTTCGGAAGTTCCTCGTGGTTTAGTTTGACGATGGTTGCCAGCTTCATCGACTCTGCCAGGACTTCCTTGGAATAGAAGTTTTGCCTCAGGTTGACGTCGAACACCAGCACTGCGCTTTTGGGCACGGCCAGCAGAAATCTGCGGATGGTGGCACGGCTGCGTTCCGATCTTTGCGCGAGCGATCCAAAGCACACAGCATCGGCCTGTTGCGCCAGCTTCTGCCACTGCGGTGTCCACTCGAGAAAATCCCATGCCACTGACTTGGGGATTTCAAAGCGCGGCTGGCCGGTGTGATCCACTTCGACATTCACTGTTCCTGTCGAATGGTCCGCATCTTTCTGAATGAACTCGGTTGAGAGGCCGATTTCTCCGAGGCGGCGGATCGCGTCTACGCCCAGAGAATCCTGGCCGAGACGGCTGGCTGGAATTCCTTCATCCCCGAGCAAAGAGGCGATATAGGCGAAGTTGGCGGGCGCTCCGCCCAGTTGTGCTGCGGCGGGAAACAAGTCCCAAAGCAGTTCGCCCAAACCGACGATGACGTTGCGCTTGCTCATGCGATTGCCGCGGCATAAGCCGGGGTCGGTCACTCCGGGACCTAAGGTGAGAAATTTATTCCTTTCGTACTTGCTCCCATGATTTTGCGCGGGAGATGGCTTCACGCCAGCGCTGCCGCACAGCCTCCACTTTGGAGGACGGCAGGCGTGGTTCAAACCGTCGTTCCGCACGCGGCATTTCATCAACAGTCTGCAGGTCCTTCCAAAAACCGACGCCCAGACCGGCTAAGAATGCTGCGCCGAGCGCAGTCGTCTCCGTCATGGCCGGACGCACGACTGGCACGCCGAGAGTGTCCGCCTGGAATTGCATGAGAGCATCGTTGGTGGATGCACCGCCATCGACTCGCAATTCTTTCAGAGGAGTGTTTGTGTCAGTCTGGACTGCGTCCATCAGGTCGGCGACCTGGTAGGCGATACTCTCGAGGGCGGCGCGCGCGATGTGACCTGCGTTGCTGCCTCGGGTGAGGCCGAAGATTGCGCCTCGAGCGTAAGAATCCCAGTGCGGAGCGCCCAGACCCACGAAGGCTGGTACGAAATACACTCCGCCATTGTCGGGGACGGAATTTGCGAGCGCTTCTACTTCCGATGAGCTGCGGATAATTCCTAAGCCGTCACGCAACCACTGGACCACAGCTCCGCCCACGAACACGCTGCCCTCGAGCGCGTAGTCGGTCGTGTCGGCGATTCTCCAGGCTACGGTTGTGAGCAGGCGGTTGGTGGATGCGACCGCGCGATTGCCGGTGCTCTGCAACATGAAGCAACCCGTGCCGTAGGTATTCTTGGTGAGGCCGGGGCTCGTGCATCTTTGCCCGAAGAGCGCGGCCTGCTGATCGCCGGCGATGCCTGCGATCGGGATGCCGTTCAGCCCTGGGACCGAGCTTACTTCTCCGTAGACTTCGCTGGAGGGCCGCACTGTGGGCAACATCGACGCCGGGATTCGGAAGAGGTCGAGAAGATCGTTATCCCAACGGCCGGAACGCAGATTGAAAAGCATAGTGCGGGACGCATTGCTGGCGTCGGTGACGTGCACGCGGCCGCCCGTCAACTTCCAGATCAGCCAGGTATCGACGGTGCCAAACGCGAGACGGCCTGAGTCGGCGAGTGAGCGTGCGTTCGGGACGTGTTCGAGAATCCAGGAAATCTTGCTGGCGGAAAAGTAAGCGTCGATCAACAGTCCGGTGCGCTGTTGGATTAAACTTTCGTGGCCTTGCGACCTAAGCTGGTGGCAGAAAGCGGCGGTGCGGCGATCCTGCCAGACGATGGCGTTGTAAACGGGCTTGCCGGTGGTGCGGTCCCAGACGATGGTGGTTTCGCGCTGGTTGGCGATCCCGATCGCGGCCACGTCGCGGGGCTGTGCATTGGCGTTCGCCAAGGCTTCCAAGGCAACAGCGATTTGTGATGCCGCGATCTCCTCGGGATCGTGCTCGACCCATCCGGGCTCGGGGAAGATCTGCTTGAACTCGCGCTGTGCCAGGGATTGGACCGCGCCATTGTGATCGAACAGGAGGGATCGGGAACTTGTCGTGCCCTGATCGAGAGAGAGAATGTAAGGCAAGAGGTCTCCTGTTTTCTGCCGAGGTTCTGGTTCAATGCTGGGACGAGGGCTGAGACGCGCGCAGAAATCGTCGAATTCCGAAATCGTAGACTGCGGCGCCGATGAGTCCGCCCAGTAGCGGCGCAAGCACCGGCACCCACCACACGCGAGCGCCGTCAGTGAGGCCGTTGTTTTTGAATCCAGCGACCGCGGTGAAAAGGCGCGGGCCGAAATCGCGCGCAGGATTGATTGGATATCCATGCATGCCGCCGAAGCTCATGCCGATGGCCACTACGACCAGGCCGATCATCGCAGGCGCAAGGTTGGCGCCAGGAGGGACGTTGAGTTCATCCGTGATGGCCAACACCATGAGCAGCAGCAGAGCCGTGCCGATCACTTGATCGAGAAACCCTGCCTGCGGCAACGCCGGAAAAGTGGGGAACGTTGTAAACACGCCGGCAGTTCCCTGCAGTTGAGGGTCTACCTGATGAAAGGCTGGTAAATAGTTGCGGTAGACCAGGGCAGCGGCGAGAAAAGCTCCAGCAGTCTGTGCCAGGGAATATGGAAGGACCTTGCGCCAGGGAAAATCACGGAACACCGCCAACGTAAGCGTGACTGCCGGGTTGAGATGTCCGCCAGAAACTTTTCCCGAAATGTAGAGGCCCATGGTTACCGCCAATCCCCAGCCCAGGGTGATGTTGGTGTAGCCGCCGTGAACCGCGGCGCCAGGAGTATTTGAGGGGAACAGCACGACCATGGCGACTACGCCTGTGCCGAAGAGTATCAAGACGAACGTTCCAAGGAATTCGGCAATCAATTCAGCTGCCAGGGTGGGTTTGTTGCTCATGCGGCGTGACTCCGGCTGCGACTCGCTGCTTCTCAACCGCGAGTAGTCTAGCAAGGATTTGAGGCTGACTCTGGTTTTAGGTTGCGGAGAGCTTCTTCTGCGGCTGGCCTCGTGGGCCGATTACCAAAAATGGGAGGGGCGGTGTTTTTCCTTGACAGGGAGGGTACGGTCTGTAAGATAGAGAATATTTATTCATAATAATGAATAAATATTCATAATGAATAAAGCCCTGCGACAGAGAGCCGTTCTGGAAGCGTTGAAACACGGACCCGTCGCCAACCAGGAAGACTTGCAGCGGGCGCTGCGCAAGCGGGGATTTAAGGTGGGGCAGGCGACGCTGTCGCGGGATATTCACGACCTGAACCTGAGCAAGACGGCGGCTGGTTACGCCTTGACTCAGGGCGAAGGCGCTGCTGGTTTGGCGCTGCCCCCGGTCCATCGGCTGGTTCGAGAATTCGTACTGGATGTGCGGCCCGCGCAGAACCTTTTGGTCGTGAAAACGATCATTGGCAGTGCTCAGCCGGTGGCGGCGGCGCTGGATGAACAGGAATGGGAGGGAGTGGTGGGAACGATTGCCGGGGATGACGCCATTCTGATTGTTTGTCCTGACAAGGATGCTGCCAGGAAGGTTGCAGCACGTATCGCGGAGATGCTGGGCTGATGTCTATGAAGCTAAAGACCGCGGTGCTAGGGGCGAGTGGCTATTCGGGGCTGGAGCTGACGCGCATTCTCGAGCGCCATCCGCGGCTGGAGAAGCCTGTGCTTCTGCGGCGTGAGGGCGGTGGCGGTGGCGCGACAGACTTGGCTGAGGTTTTTCCCGAGTTGTCTGGCAACGGAGGCTATCCGCTGCGGACGCTGTCGTGGCCGGAACTGAAACGTCAGGGCGTGCAATTACTTTTTCTGGCTACGCCGCATGAGGCGTCCCGATCTCTGGTTCCGGAAGCAATCGCACAGGGATTGCGCGTGATCGATCTGAGTGGTGCGTGGCGTCTGAAGCAACTACAGCACCGGGCTATCTACTCGTTTCAGGATGCCGATGCAGTCACGGCTGCGGCACTGACGGCCAAGGCGGTTTATGGCTTGCCGGAGTTGAACAGTGATTGCATTTCGGGCGCCCAGTTGGTGGCGAACCCCGGCTGCTATGCGACCTCGGTGATTCTGGCTTTGGCACCTCTGCTCAAGGCAGGCCTGGTCGATCGGGAGCACGGAATTATTTCTGACTCGAAGTCGGGAGTTTCGGGAGCGGGCAAGGCGCCGACGTCGCGGACGCATTTCGTTTCGGTGGCGGACAATCTTTCCGCTTATTCGGTGTTCAATCATCGGCATCTGGGAGAGATGGTGGAGCAGTTGAGCCTGGAGGATGCGGAACTGACCTTTACCCCTCATCTGCTGCCGATTCCGCGAGGGATCCTGTCGACCATCTACGTGCACCTGAAGCAGCCGACGAAGGCGGCGGAAGTGGAATCCTGCCTACGAGATTTTTACTCGGGCAGACATTGGGTGCGAGTGTTTGCAACGCCGAAGCTGCCGCAGTTGCAGTTCTCATTGCACACGAACTACTGCGACCTTGGCTTTTGCCTAGCGGAAGACGGCCGGCGGCTGGTGCTGGTTTCCTGCGTGGACAATCTGCTGAAAGGCGCGGCGGGACAGGCTGTGCAGAACATGAATCTGATGTACGGGTGGGAAGAGCGGGAGGGTTTGCAGTGACGATTGTGGTGAAAATTGGCGGAGCGGCGATCGAGGATGCGGCGACGCTGCGCAAGTGCGCCCGGTCGATCGCGGAGTTGGCGCAGGATGGTCACCGTGTCGCTGTCGTTCATGGCGGCGGCAGTGCATTGACCCGCATGCTGAATCGACTAGGGAAAAAGAGCGAGTTTGTAGACGGGCTGCGGGTCACCGATGCGGAGACTCGGGACGCGGCACTTATGGTGTTGGCCGGGATCATTAACAAGAAACTGGTGGCGGCGATTCAATCGGCAGGGATGCCGGCGATTGGATTCTGCGGCGGCGACGGCATGACGTTCCGCGCGCGCAAAAAGTTTGTTCACGGCCGCGACTTGGGATTTGTCGGCGAGATTTGTTTTGCGGAGCCGTGCTGGATCGAAGCTCTGTGGCAGCAGGGAGGAATTCCGGTCCTGGCTTCGCTGGCTCTGGGCGCCGACGGCGAATACTACAACGTGAATGCCGATGAAATGGCGGCATCGTGTGCAGCAGTTTGCCACGCCAATGCGCTGATCTTTCTCACCGACGTGCCAGGAGTTAAAGACGCCGCGGGGAGCGTGATGCCGTGGCTGAGCACAAAGCAGGCCGCAGAACTGGCGGCCGGGTCGATCATCAGCGGCGGCATGTTGCCGAAGCTGCAAGCTTGCGGTCAGGCGCTGAAGCAAGGCGTGGGGCGAGTGAGAATCCTGCCGGCTAACGAGGCGGAGATCTTGCCGCAGTTCTATCTGACAAAGCTCTCGTGCGGTACAGAGGTTACTTACTCATGAGGCAGTCGGTCGCCGTCGGTTACAAATCGCCAACCACCCGTACGCAGGTTCAGAAAAAGGAGTCAAAGTTGAATACGCATGTGCAAGGTAGAGTGGCGGCTGCTCCAGGGAGAGTGCCGCAAGTGTTTTGGTGTCCGGACTTGGTCTCGACTCGCGATCTCGGCCCCGCGGGCGTGGATGCGGTGTTACGGCTGGCTGGAATCATGAAGTCGCGTCCGGCTGATTTTCGGAGAGCGCTCACCGGCAGGCAGATCGTAATGTTCTTCGAGAAGCCGTCTTTGCGGACCAGGCTGACGTTCGAAGCGGGAATGGTTAGCCTGGGCGGTACGGCGATGTTCGTTGACCAGACCCACGAACGGCTCGATGCGCGCGAAAAGCTGAGCGACGTGGCGCACAATCTGGAGCGCTGGGTGGACCTGATTGTGCTGCGTACGTTTTCGCAGCGGACCATCGAAGGAATGGCCGAGCATGCGTCTATTCCGGTGATTAACGCGCTCAGCGATGTGGAGCATCCGTGCCAGGCCCTGGCCGATTACCTTACGCTGCTCGAGCGGTTTGGTGACATGAAAGACCGCTGCCTTGCTTACGTGGGCGATGGCAACAATGTGGCGCACTCATTGTTGCTCACGTGCGCGTGCCTGGGGTCTTCGATTCGCGTCGCAACGCCGACGGGTTATGCACCCAATCCGCAGATCGTGGCCGCCGCGCGCGAAATTGCAGAGGAGACAGGAGCCCAGATTCATTTGCTAACCGACCCTCACGAGGCGGTGTTTGGAGCTGATGCGGTTTACACTGATGCGTGGACCAGCATGGGTCAGGAGCGGGAAGAAACTGAGCGGACGAAGGTGTTCCCGCCTTATCAAGTCAATGCAGAACTCATGGCAGAAGCCGCGCCCCATGCAGTATTCATGCATTGCCTGCCGGCGCACCGTGGTTTGGAAGTGACCGACGAGGTGATTGATTCGCCGCAGTCCGTGGTTTTTGAGCAGGCAGAAAATCGTCTGCATGCGCAGAAAGCGATACTCTATTTGCTGCTGGGCGGCGGCGATCGCCTGCCCGCAAGGAGTGCTCATGCCTGACAAAGTTGTACTCGCTTATTCCGGGGGACTCGATACCTCCATCATCATTCCGTGGCTCAAGGAGAATTACTCTTACAGCGTGATCGCGATGGTGGGAGATGTCGGCCAGGGAGATGACATTGAAGCCGTCGTCGAGAAGGCTTATGCGACGGGCGCGAGCAAGGTGATCGTGGAGGATCTTCGCGAGGAGTTTCTGACTGGATATGTGTTTCCCGCGCTGCGCGCCGGTGCTGTGTACGAGCATAAATATCTGCTGGGCACGTCGCTGGCGCGGCCGGTCATCGCAAAGCATCAAGTCGAAGTCGCTTTGCGCGAGGGAGCGACGGCGGTGGCGCACGGCTGCACGGGTAAAGGGAATGACCAGGTTCGTTTTGAGCTGACCTATCAGGCGCTCGCGCCCGAGCTGAAGGTGATCGCGCCGTGGCGGGAGTGGTCGTTGAAATCCCGCGAGGATTGTTTGGATTACGCCGAGCAGCACGGCATTCCCGTCGCGGCGAGCCGCGAGAAAATTCACAGCCGCGACCGCAACCTGTGGCACCTCAGTCATGAAGGCGGAGAGCTGGAAGATGCTGGGAATGCTCCGCTCGCGACAACCTGGCAGATGACGCGCTCGCCCCAGGAGGCGCCTGATAAAGACGAACAGGTGATGATTGCGTTTGAGAAAGGGATTCCCATCGCAGTCAATGGCATGAAGCTAGATCCGGTCTCGCTGGTTGAGTTGCTGAACGAAATTGGAGGGCGAAACGCCATCGGCCGGGTTGATTTGGTGGAAAACCGTTTCGTGGGAATCAAGTCGCGCGGCTGTTATGAAACGCCCGGAGGAACGCTGCTGATCGCGGCACATCGCGAGTTGGAAGCCCTGTGCCTGGAGCGCGAGCTGGCGCATTTCAAACAGCATGTGGGACTGAAGTACGCGGAGCTCGTCTACTTCGGATTGTGGTTCACACCTTTGCGCGAGGCGCTGGACGCCTTTGTGGCCAGCACACAAGCGGAGATGACCGGCAGCGTCGCGCTGTCTTTGTATAAAGGGAACGTCTCGGTGGAGAGCCGCCAGTCGGAGCACTCGCTCTATCGGACGGATCTTTCGTCGTTCACGATGGGCGATGACTACGACCAGAAAGATGCTGCCGGCTTCATTCGCATTCTCGGACTGCCATCGCGCACGCGAGCGCGGGGGCGCGTGGAGGTTACGCGATGAAGATGTGGTCGGGGCGGTTCCGGGAAGCGCTCGACCCGCAATTCGAACGCTGGCAGAGGTCGTTCGATTTTGATCGCCGGCTGCTGACTTATGAACTCGCCGCGAGCGCGGCGCACGCCCGTGCTTTGAAAAATGCTGGGGTACTGTCTGCGGACGAGCTCATCAGCATTCTGGAAGGCCTGCAGCAGATTGACGAGATGGCCGCTGCGTCCAAAGGATTCGTAGAAGACGATGAAGCTGAGGATGTGCATCATTTCGTCGAGAAACAGCTCGTGGCGCGGATCGGCGACTTGGGATACAAGCTGCACAGCGGTCGCAGCCGGAATGAGCAGATCGCGACTGACCTGCGCCTTTATGTGCGGGCAGCGATTGATGAGTTGCGGAAGGATCTGGCCGAGGTCTGCGTGACTTTCACCGATCGCGCCGAACAAGCAGGAATCGCCGCCATGCCCGCCTTCACTCATTTGCAGCATGCCGAGCCAGTTTTGATCGGGCACTGGCTGCTGGCCTATGTCGAAATGTTTCTGCGGGATGCGGACCGGCTTGCCGAGTGCCGCAAGCGTCTGAACGGTTGCCCGCTGGGATCCGGTGCCGTGGCAGGTGCGACTCTGCCGTTGGATCGGGCGTTTATGGCAGCTGAACTTGAGTTCGCTGGTCCGACGGCGAACAGCATCGACGCTACCAGCGATCGCGACTTCGTGCTCGAGTTCGTCAATGTGCTTTCGCTCTTGGGATTGCACTTGAGCCGGTGGGCGGAGGAAATGATTATTTTTTCTTCACAGGAATTTGGCTTTGTGAAATTGCCTGAGGCTTATTCCACGGGCAGCAGCGCCATGCCTCAAAAGAAGAATCCAGATCTTCTGGAACTGGTACGAGGCAAGACCGGGCGCGTCATCGGGAGCACGACGACGCTGCTCGTGACTTTGAAGGGTTTACCACTGGCCTACAACAAAGACTTGCAGGAAACGCAGGAGCCGTTATTCGATGCTGCCGATACCGCGCTTGGATTATTGCCTTTAGTCGTGGGTTGGATGAAAGCAGTGGAGTTCGACCTCGAGCGAATGAACGAGGTAGCGCAGTCAGGATTTATGAATGCCTGGGCAGCAGCGACTTACCTCGTCAAGCGCGGCGTTCCTTCGCGGATCGCGCACGAGCAGATCGGCAAGGCTGTGAAGCTGTGTGTGGAAAAGCAGTGTGAGTTGCAAGATCTGACGCTGGACGAGTTGCGTGCGCTGAATCCGGTATTCGATCGTGACTTTCATGAGTGCCTGAAGCTAGCTGCGGTGTTAGCGATTCATGATGTTGCTGGCGGGACGACGCCAGTGCGGGTGCGTCAGGGGATTGGTGCGGCAAGAAAGAAAATCGAGGCGTTGCGCGAGGAGGTAAATTTCCATGCGCACGCGTAAAGCCATTTTGCCGGACGCGCGGCACATCCACGATCTGATCGCCAGCTATTCCGGCGACGGCACTTTGCTACCGCGCACTCTGGCGGAAATCTGCGAGAACGTAAGAGACTTTGTAGTTCTCGAGAACGAAGGCCGCATCATTGGATGCGGCGCGCTGCATCTTTACGGTACGCACCTCGCGGAGATTCGTTCGATCACGGTAGGACCTCGCGCGCAAGGGCAAGGCGGGGGTAGCCGGCTGATGAAGGCTTTGCTGGCCGAAGCGAAGCGGCATCGAGTGGACTGCATCTGTCTGTTTACGCGGGCTCCGGAATTTTTCGCGCGCCAGGGATTCGAGATGGCACGACGCGAAGATCTTCCCGACAAGATTTACAAGGACTGCCACGTCTGTCCCAGGTTTTACAACTGTGACGAAGTCGCCATGGTGCGGGGCAAGCTGCCCACGTTCGCCATCCTCCCGGAACCGGCGAACTGGCTAGTGAAGATTCAGGCCCAGCAGTAACGGCTCTCCCGGCAAATAGCGTTCCGCCGCGGACACTGCCCTTGGGCGGCAATTACAGGAGAGCAGCCCGCGATGCTATGATCGGTTGGCGTCAAGGCCTGAAATCCTGATTGCGCGCGGATACCAAGCTATGGCTATCGTTCCTCCCGGCAGTTCCACCGCTGCGTCGGCTCCCGAAGGGTCGACGTCCTATACCGTTCCCCTGGCGATAGTGACTACATTATTTTTCATGTGGGGCTTTCTCACCTGTCTCAACGACATTCTTGTCCCTCACCTGAAACCGATTTTCGACCTGAATTACAAAGAAATCATGCTCATTCAGTTCGCTTTCTTTGGAGCATATTTTCTTTTTTCCATACCTTCGGCGAAGGTCATCGACTTGATCGGCTATCAGCGCTCGATGGTGGTGGGCTTGTTGACCATGGGGGCGGGAGCATTTCTTTTTGTGCCTGCGGCCAGCGTGCCGTCGTACCCACTGTTTCTGCTCGCACTGATTGTCCTGGCTGCCGGCATCACCTGCCTTCAGGTGGCGGCTAATCCTTATGTGACCGTATTGGGTAATCCTGCGACGGCGTCGAGTCGGTTGAACCTTACGCAGGCGTTCAACTCCCTGGGAACCTTTCTGGCTCCCTTCTTCGGCGGCCTTTTGATTCTGACCGCAGCGCCAAAGACAATCGAAGAGATACGAGCGCTGGCGCCTGATGCCCTGCGTGCCTATCGCTTACACGAGGCGGCCACCGTGAAGATGCCCTATGTGGGGCTAGGTCTTGCGTTAGTGTTGCTGGCGATTGCGATCGGAAGCTTCAAGTTGCCAAAAATTCCGCAGGCTCAGCACAAAGTCGGTGAGAAGGTGAACGATTCCATCTGGAAGCATCGGAATCTGATCTTTGGCGCGATCGGAATCTTTGTATACGTCGGCGCCGAGGTTTCGATTGGGAGCTTTCTGGTGAACTATTTCAGCTTGCCGGAGATCGGCGGATTGACGGAGAAAGTTGCGGCGAGTTTTGTCGCGTTTTACTGGGGTGGGGCGATGGTCGGGCGCTTCATAGGATCCGGGCTATTGCAGAAAATGAAGACCGGACACCTGCTGGGCATTTGTGCAGTGTGTGCCGCTGCCCTCGTGACAATTTCCATGCTGAGTTCGGGACACTTCGCGATGTGGAGCATTATCCTGGTGGGGTTCTTTAATTCCATCATGTTCCCCAGCATTTTCGCTCTGGGGGTGGCGGAACTTGGTCCGCTTACGGGGGACGGATCCGGAGTGATGATTATGGCGATCGTGGGCGGAGCAATTCTGCCTTTGGCTCAGGGTGCGATCGCTGACCGGATTGGAATTCATCACGCCTTCTTTCTTCCGGTGATCTGCTATCTTTACATCCTGTTCTTCGCGTTGAGCGGTTCGAGGCCCAACAGCGAGCGCGAGGCGCGGACATAGAGCGGGCAAGCAGAGCAATTCGCCGCGGTCAGGCCGTTTCCAGGCCGGGCGTTTTTCTTGCGCCTTCGAAATGCGCTTCGATCTCCTCCAGCGTCTTCCCTTTCGTTTCTGGCAGGAACACTACGGCCGTGATGAAGTAGATGACGGTGCAGCCGGCGAATCCCCAAAACATAGTGGAGTAGCCATACTTGCCTACAGTGGGCAGGAATATGGCGGCGATGCCGGTCGAAACCGCTTGGTTGAGCAGCAGGGCGATGCTCATGCCGTTGGAGCGAATGCGGGTCGGCATCAGTTCGGAAAGTGCGAGCCACACAACCACGCCCGGGCCGACAGCATAAAACGCCATAAACACGAAGAGAGTGATGGCGACCTTCCATCCACTGCGCTGGCTGGGCAAGGGAGTGATCAATGCATTGTCGATTGTCAGCGGAGCCTGGCGCGCGGCATCGAGATCGCCGAAGGGATTCGAGAAGAACGCGACTACTTTGTTGGCGGGCACGCAGCTTTCCCGCGTGATAACGATTGGGGTCGCGGCGGTATCGTCGGAACGCGCGGCCTTGGTGGCGGCGTGGAAGTCCCCATAGGAATAGATGACGACTAGAGAAGTAGGGCGGTTGCCGATTTGCTGGGCGGCGTCTCCGGCTGAGATCAGCAGCGTCTTGGCCAGTGTCTGATCATAGGTGATCTCGATCTTCTGGTCCGACTCGACCATGGATTGAACTTGGCCTCGGGAATCCACGCGAAGCCGTTCTGCCTGGCGGAAGAGCAGACCGGTGCAGATAAGGGAAACGATGATTCCCGCTGTTCCTACAGACAACAGGAATTTCCGTCCTTTACGATCCACCAGCATCACGCCGCCAATGGTGACGAGGAAGTTGACAACGGTGAAGAGAACGTAGCCCCAATGAGCCTGAACATCGGAAAGGCCGCTCTGCAAGAGGATGTTGGTGTTGTAGCCGATGATGGAGTTGATGCCGGTGGCCTGGTTGCACGCAAGAATCACACACGCCAGCACAAACGGGACCACATATTTTCGGCGCAACAGCGATTCCTTTACCTTGGTACCGGTTGAGGTCTGGGCTTGCTCCGCGGCGGCAGCTTGTTCCATCTCCTT
>Ga0206871_10039_pt1 | contig 31977 bp, 22 predicted proteins | sample Alteio_BWOrgCont_33_FD_152627 | JGI IMG/M metagenome (GOLD analysis project Ga0206871, IMG submission 152627) | Enriched cells from forest soil in Barre Woods Harvard Forest LTER site, Petersham, Massachusetts, United States -... | ecosystem: Environmental > Terrestrial > Soil > Temperate forest >...
CTAACGCCACGGCGAGGAGCGACAAACCGACGACGAATACTAATTTCTTTATACGTCCACGATTGCCGGAAGGCTTGGCACGAAGGAGCAACCAACCCGCGACGAGTTAGTCGCCGCTTTCTTGGGGAACTAGATCGGCTGTCGAAGCCGCAACGTTGTGGTTTCTCAACGGCCTTCTCGCGCTGCTTTCAATAGATGAATTCCGTAACCGCATGAGCCTCTGGGGGGTGCTCGCTATGATGGGGAAAGCTCGGATTGTCCTGACAACACTTGTCTTTTGTTGCGCAGTTCCGTTTTTGTGCGTCGCACAGTGCACATCCGACGTCAGCGGCTGCGCTTCAGACATACCTCACCTCATCAGGTTCAGCGGGCAAGTCAAGGCTGCCACGCTCCCGTCATCGCAAACAGGCATCGTCAGCCTGCGTTTTACCATTTACGACAGCGAAAAAGGCGGAACCGCTCTCTGGCAGGAAGTTCAGAATACACAAGCCGACATGCTCGGCCGTTACGAAGTGCTCCTTGGCGCAGCATCCACTGAAGGCGTTCCACCGTCGTTGTTTTCCACCGGAGCGCAACGCTGGCTCGGCGTGCAGGTGATTCGATCTGGCGCAGACGAAGAGCCGCGAGTAGCTCTCGTCAGCGTTCCTTATGCCGTCAAGGCCGGGGACGCGCAGACTTTGGGTGGGCTCCCGGCTTCCGCGTTCATGCGCGCGCAAAGCACTTCGGAGACGCAAAGCACGTCGCAAACAGTAACCAGCGTCCCTGTCGCTACCTCAGTTCCAGTGCCCGCCGTTGCTCCCGCGGCCGCACCCGCTTCCTCAAGTGATCCGACGTCGGCGATCACGGGGCGAGTGGGCCCGGTCAACGTAATACCCAAATACTCGGGCGGCGGACTTGCGAGCTCGCAAATCACCGACGCCGGCGGCGTGGTCAGTATGCAGAATCTTTCCAACGTCCTCTTTGCGGATCGGTATTCTGGAGGAGTGCCTGATGCGGTCGCCGCCTGTCCCGCCAATGGCTGCATCATTTATGCGCTGTCGCCCCAGACCAACTTGAATCTGGGCACGATCGACCCAGGGACTAAAGCGGTCACTATCTATCTCGGTCCGTACGTGTTCAACGTCAATCAGATTACTCTGCGCAAATCACTGAAGATCATCGGCATGGGAGGTTCGACGAGCAGCTCGAACGCCCCTCCCACCTGCACCGCAGCCTCTCCTTGCAATGGCACGACCTTGCAGTCCGTTAATGGTAACAACCCCGTCTTCGTGATTCCGCAAACAAATAACGATCCCGCCACCAACGTTCTCCTCACCGGGTTTCAGGTCTCGGGATCAGCTGGAAATACAAGCGAAGACGGCTTCTTTCTGGATACAAGCTCCACCACGAACACCGGACTCTGGTACTCCACCATTTATGACGTCCATTTGAAGGGTTTCAGCGGTATCTCCATCCACGTAAAAGGACGCGCCACCGATTTTGCATCAACCTCACAATGGGTTCTCTTCGACAATGTCGTCGTTGAGCGTACGCCCGGGGGAGGGAATGGGTTGCGGCTTGAGGGAGCTGTGTTCCAGTTGCGTTTCCGCGACTGTCAGTTTGACGGCCAATCGCTAGGCGACGGCACGAACATATACATGGGTGGGTTTTCTTCATCCGGAAACGCCTTCCCCACCAGTATCGTTTTCGAAGGCCTGGTCTCCCAGAATGCCGCCCTCGCCGTCCAAATCAACGGCGGCATCAACTTTGTCTTCTACGCATCTCACCACGAGACGCTTCAAGGTGGATACCAAATTGTCTCCACCCAGGGTGTCCAAACCTGGGGCGTTACGATTACAGACTCATACTTCGCCGGGAATGTGGGGACGAATGCGGGTAACGGATTTGACTTGAAAATTGATACCACGCTGGCGCACGGGATCAATTTCTCGCACAACCAATTATTCGGCACACCCGATTCGGTTGTTACGGGAACAAACCTCGCCAGCGTCTTGTATCAAGATAATGTTTACTTGCCCGGAGCCTTGAATCTCCCTCCGACCTCCGGTATCACGCCACAGATGACACCGGCCACCTCGATTAATATAGCCGGAGTTCACTCCGTTGGACTGAACCCCTCTACAACGCCCATAACTACGGTGCAAAGTTCCCTCGGCCCCGGTGAGATGGTGACTTTTTATCCGCTCGGTGGATCGGTTGTTTTTGGGTCGGGCGGAAACATCAATTTGCTCGGAACCACTTCCATCACCGTCAGTGGCTCGATCACTTTCATTCGCAGCGATCTAGGTGGTCCTTCCTGGATACCCGTCTCGCAGTGGACTCCCCCGGGTTCGTCGTCCGCAACACCCGCGGTTGCGAGAACGCCCAAGCGTACGAGCGATCCGGTCCGTGCAGCCGGCTTTCAGGACTGAAGGTTTCCGCAACGGCTGATTTTCAATGGCGAAGTACGATCTAGCAGTCGCGTACCGCATCTATCCCAAAGTTTCGAAACCTGCCCTCGGCCTTCCTTACAGCGACGACAAGCTTCGGCTCTCCGAAATTTGCCTGCGTTCGTTCAAGGAGTGCGTCGCGGGTTTGCGGGTCAAGGTGTGGGCAATCCTCGACGGGTGCCCCGAAAGTTTTGCGGATTTATTTAGAAAATACTTCGACCCGGACGACTTGGTCTTGGTCCCTCTCCCAAGCGTCGGCAATCACGCCACCTTTGGCAAGCAGATCGATATTCTGCTGAGCCAGACCGACAGCGATTTCCTCTATTTCGCCGAAGACGACTACGTCTATCACCCGAATCAGTTCGGTCGAATGATCAGCTACATGAATGCGTACAAGGACGTCGACTTCATCAGTCCGTACGACCATCTCGACTGCTACACGCTCGAGATTCATCGCCACCCAAAATGGTTGAGAGTCCATTCTGGCCAGCACTGGCGCACCGCCGCTTCCACGTGTCTGACATTCTTGACGCGAAAAAAAACACTCGCGTCCAACGAAGCCAACTTCCGCACGTATTGCCGGCGGAACTTCGATTGTAGCTTGTGGCTTAGCATGACCAAGTTTTCGATCTTCAATCCCATACAAACGTTACGCTTCGCTTTCACGGAGCGGTTGTTCGCCAGGATTGTGGCTAAAGCTTGGATCTATGGTTGGGTTCAAATACTCTTCGGGAAGCGTGCGATGCTTTGGGTGCCGTTGCCCGCCATAGCCACGCACCTCGACGCGCGCGCCCTCTCCCCAAATTTCGACTGGCATGCTCTCATGAATGAAGAGGCGCAAGACATCCAATCGGAGAAGTCTGCCAAGACTGGCGAACTCATCCCCGGCGTCGGACTTAAGACAGAAGCCTGAAGTTGAAAACTGCGCCCTCGAACCGTGCTCCCGCCATTAAAAATATAGGATGAGCTCCCGATGCTGTCGATTCTACTTCTAACATATAACGACGTTCGATATCTGGAAGGATGTCTAGACTCAATCCAAAAGCACGTTGCCGAGCCGTACGAAGTCATCCTGATCGATAACGGGTCGAAGGAAGAGATCCCCGATTCTTTGCGCGAGCGGTTCGCGTGGCTCAAAGTGATCCGGAGCGAGAAAAATCTGGGATTTAACGCCGGAAACAATTTTGCGGCAAGGCACGCGAGCGGCGAATTTCTCCTCATTCTCAACATCGACACGCTGCTTTTGACTCCCTTGGATTCGGCGATTCGCCTTTTGCAAACCGATCCCAAGATCGGCGCAGTCGGCGCGGAGGCTCGACACGCAAACGGAAAGCGCCGGCCTTCAGCGGGGCACTTCCCCAAGCCTCACAGGTTGTGGCTGTTTAAAAGTCTTTGGGTTAAGCCGAAAGTGGTTTGGGGAGCCAGCGAATCGCAGGCTTTCAAAGTAGATTGGGTTGAAGGCTCATTTTTGCTCACGAGGTCAGACGATTGGAATGCAATCGGGGGTTTTAACGAAGATTATTTTATGTTCGGTAATGACGTGAATTATTGCCGAACCGTTTATCAGCGAGGGCAAGTTGTCGTGCAATGCGCCGCGGTGAAATACGTGCATTTCGGTGGATATGGAAACAGTCGCATGGGAAATCTCTATGCTGGATTTCGTGACTACCACAAGACATTCTCGAGCCCAGCCGAGCAACGTAATGCGGACCTGGTGTTACGTATTGGTCTCATCTTCAGGATCATCGCCTACGGTCTGTGGTACTTTGCGACGAGAAACAAATGGGTAGGCGACAAACTCCGGAGTTTCATCGAGGTGCGAAAAAACTGGGCTCATTTGACTCCATAATGAAAGCGTTCGCCTCGTGCCTGGCATGCGGAGATTGAAGGGATGAGAGACTTCGTCTATCAGACCATGGATCAGACGGTGAGCTGGCTCAAGGGCTACGAGTACCGTCTCGATCGCTCCATCCCTTTGAGTTCCGTGGTGGCGATCATGTTGCGCCGTTTGGCCTGGCTTTGCCGCGGTATTAGCAAGTGTCTCCTGCTCCAGCGGAGATTCCGGTTGGTCTACATGGCTCCGCAGGTGAACCTCCGCAACGCCAGCCTGATTCGATTCGGAAGAAACGTCACACTGGAGCGGGGTGTCATAATCGACGGACTCTCTCGCGACGGCATCGACTTGGGAGACAACGTCATGATCGGTGCCTACTCCATAATTCGCGCCAATATGCTTGCGAACTTGGGAGCCGGCCTGCGCATGGGCAAGGATTCCGCCTTGGATGCCTATTCGTTCGTCGGGGCCGCCGGACAGATCACGATCGGAAGTAACGTGATCATGGGTCAGCACGTTTCGTTTCATTCAGAGAGTCATAACCACAGCCGCACCGATCTCCCCATCAAACTTCAGGGCACGCGGCGTCTGGGCATTGTGATCGAAAACGATTGTTGGGTTGGATCCAATACGACTTTCTTGGATGGATGCTACGTCGAGAAGGGATGCGTTATCGGAGCCGGTTCCATCGTCAGGGGGCGAATACCGGCCTATTCGGTGGCTGTGGGCGCTCCCGCTCGCGTCGTCAGATCCAGAGAGTCCGGTCAGCAACACGAGCCGAAGTGAACTTCCACAACCGCGGTAACGTCGCGAGTCAGAGAATATTTCTTGGATACAACGGGCAGGCGACAATCGGGAAAAAGGCAGAGACGCTCGTTCCAGCCGTCTCCGGCGAGCGCGCGAAAAGATTCCAGTTCCGCAAAAGGTATTCGGATCTCGTGTTCCATTGTTGGCGGCTCTCTGATGTTTGTTAGGACTCAAATAGCTGCGGAGAGAGTTATTACGTGTCAGAATTACTAGCGGGAATTGTAAGCGAAATTCAAGATAGCATCGCCGTCAAGGAACAGCTGGCTGGCGGCTCGGCCCAGCTCATCGCTGACGCCGCTCGCCTGATCATCGCGACTATGCGAAATGGCGGCAAACTGATCGTCTTCGGCAACGGCGGAAGCGCCGCCGACGCTCAGCATCTCTCCGCCGAACTGGTCGGCCGTTATCGACAGGATCGCAAAGCTTTTCCCGCGATCGCCTTGACCACCGATTCTTCAGCGATGACCTCCATTAGCAATGACTACGGATTCGATGCCATCTTCTCGCGACAGCTTGAGGCTCTTGGCAAGCCGGGCGACGTCGTTGTAGCAATCTCCACAAGCGGAAATTCACCAAACGTTCTTCAAGCACTCGCCACCGCGAAAAAAATTGGTATCGCGTCGATCGCACTGACCGGAAAGTCGGGCGGCAAATTACGAAACTCCGTGGATGTTTGCTTGTGCATGCCTTCCGATTCGACTCCGCGGATTCAGGAAGCGCATGGGCTCGTCATTCATATCTTGAGCGGCCTGATTGAGCGTGCTTTGACCAGCGAGGGGATGGTTCAGCAATCTGCGTCAAAATCGCGATAACGAAAGACTCCTGACTATGATTGCCAGTCGCAACGCGCGTCTTTGTCGGAAAGTCACAACAGTCGCCCTGGGGCTACGGATGTTCCGGCTAAGACTCGGAACGTCTACAATAAGGAACGTGGGAATTCGCCGGTCGGAACCTTCGTCGGGGGCTTAGCGTCTCACTGTAGTTGTTGAATCTCTTTGGGTTAGGCAAACATGACCTCGTGTATTGTTGCCCGCAAACCTGGGTCCGTTCGCGCTCATCCAACGAACTGGCGTTTCAGGTCAAGCTTCGCCAGCGGAACTTTTCGTGTCTCCGCGACAACCTTTTATCCACAGGCGGGTTCGATCACGAAGCGCTCCTCCAGCCCTGCCTTATCCGTTGCATCTGAACTTTTCGCGCCTTGTCGTTTTCGGAGAACTCTCGTCTCGTGAGTGATATCGACCCAATGCGGTCTTCAAGCCAAATTCCCAGACAGATGGCGGATGCCGCCGCGCCAGGAGTCTTGCTCAAAATCAGTTCGCGCAAGCGAAAGTTTGTGCGTTTCGTCGAGGCCCTGCTCCGACCGTTCGTTCACGTCGTGGATAAGCTGCGCGGCCGCACTCCCGAATTGACCGGTGAGCCGAAACGCATCCTCGTCCTGGAATATTGGAATCTGGGCGACATCGTGATGGAGTCGCCGTTCCTTCAGAATCTCCGCGTTCAATATCCCACGGCGCATATCGCCATCTTTACCAGTCCGAAGTGTGCGGTACTGCTCAAAGATCAGGGTCTGGTCGATGAAACCATCGTCGTCCGCGTGCCCTGGGCCCAGCACTATTCTAGGTGGCGTAAGTACAACCCCTTCACTCTTCTCTGGTTCGAACTCTTTAATGCGTTGCGAACCGTTCACGCTCGTCAATTCGACTTGGCTTTCGTCGCTCGCGCCGACATTCGCGAAAATTTCATGCTCTGGGCCACTCGCGTTCGTCGCCGCGTTGGGTACGCTTTTGGCGGTGGCGCCTTTTTGTTGACCGATCTCGCCACTCCCGATTTGCACAATCCTCACTTTTCCCAACGCTGGCTGCGTCTCCTCGAGCACCTGGGAAAACCGATTCTCACGCGCGATCCTCACTTGCGCGTTCCCAAAGAGCGCCAGAAGTGGGCTCGAGAATTCTTGTCCTCTCGCGGCTTCCAGAAATCCGACTTCGTCATTGCGATTCACCCGGGCGCTCGCTCGGTCCTTCGTCAATGGGGCGAGCAGAATTTTGTCGATCTTGCAAAACGCCTTCAGTCCGAGTTTCCGATAAAAATCGTCTGGTTTCGCGACCCTACCCAAAACGCTACGGACAGCGGCCCGAACTCGCCCTTGTCGTTACCATTAGAGCAATTTATGGCTGTGCTCGGCGAGTGCCGGATGTTTATCTGCAATGATAGTGGACCGATGCATATTGCCACTTCTCTTGGCACGCCGGTGGTCGCAATTTTCGGTCCCACAGAGCCAACTTGGTTCGGGCCGCTGGGAGATGGGCATAGCGTCGTCATTCGTCCGGAGTTTTGGTGCCGTCCCTGTTTCGATTACTGCCAGTTCGATCAGCCTTATTGCCTTCGCACCGTTACCGTTGATGCCGTTTACGAAGCCTCCGCGAAGACTATTCGGCGATTGCTTCACCAGGACCTTGCCGTCGTTCGGGAACCATCTGTCGTCAAGAAATTTGAAGGTTTATCTCAGCCGTGATTACGTTTTATCGTGCGAAACCTCGTCCTTCGGGGGCGGGCAAGTATCACTGTCTGTTTTTGCGGTAGTATCGGTCGGCGAAAGATCTGGCAGCCGCAGCGATTTTTCGCCGTCTTTGGTTCGAATCGCCTTCGATTCGAATATTGACTAGAAAGATGGTTCGATTGATGAACAGTACGGCTACACGTCGTACGAGACTGAGGCCGAAGTTGGTGGGTGCTCCGCCCCGCGAGTTGTTTACCGAGGGCGTCCTTCCCATTCAGGTCGTGCCCAATGGGCGCGTTCGCGGACATACTCTCGTTCGCAGCCTCTCCGTCCAACTCACCTACGCCGCGATCGACGCCACATTCGTGTGCATTGTCGGCGCCGCCATGGTCGCTTTGCGTTTCGGTCTCGCCGATCCCGCTCAGCGGCACGTGTTTAACCAGGTCGCTGGTCACGCTTACGCTGGCTTCTTCCTTCTATACGCTGCCTTGGTCGTCCTTGGATGCGCCAATCAGAATCTTTATCGCACTCCTCGCGATCGCAGTGTCTTCGACGAAAGCTTGATGGTTGCCAGAGCCGTTGGTGCGGCTACCGCCCTGCTGATCCTTTTCGTCTTTATCACCGGCTACAGTGACATCTCTCGCATCGTCGTACTCTCCGCCGGCGCTCTCAATGTCTTGACTCTTTCCGGCTGGCGTTATTTCAAGCGTCGTAGAGTCCTGTCCCGCTCCGCTGGCGGCATTGGCGTGTCCCGCGTTTTGATCGTCGGTGCCGGCCGTCCGGGCAAAGCCTTGGCCACTTGGTTTGAAGAGAATCCCCACCTCGGCTATCACGTCTGCGGCTTTCTCGACACCAAATCGTCATCCGATCCGCGAGTCTTGGGAACTCTCAAGGATCTCCGTACCGTAGCTCTCACTCAATTCGCCGACGAACTCTTTGTCACCCTGCCTGCCGACAGAGAGATGGTCAAGACAACCGTTCTCCAGGCTCGCGAATTGCGTTTGGGTTTGAAGCTTCTCCCGGACCTTTACGACGGATTGGGTTGGCGCGCTCCTCTTCACACCATCGGCGGCTTTCCCGTAATGGATCTCCAATGGCAGCCGATTCCCGCCGTCGGCCTCGCCATGAAGCGTGCTTTCGACGTTGTTTTTGCCTCCTTCGTCCTGATCTTGCTGTCTCCTTTCCTTTTGCTGCTCACAGCTCTCATCCGGCTCGATTCCCCGGGCCCGGTCCTCTACATTGCGGATCGCGTGGGCTACAAGGGAAACCGCTTCCGTTGCTTCAAATTCCGAACTATGTGCGTTGACGCCGACGCGCGCAAGGAAGAGTTGCGCGCCGAAAACCAGCGCGAAGGTCCGTTCTTCAAACTTGAGGAAGACCCCCGCATCACCCGTTTCGGCAGATGGTTGCGTCGCACCAGCTTCGACGAACTTCCGCAACTTTGGAATGTGCTCCGTGGCGAAATGAGTATCGTCGGACCTCGGCCCCATCCGGTCGATGACTATGCCCGATACTCGTTGGAGAATCTGCGCCGTCTTGACGTCACTCCCGGCCTCACCGGCCTCTGGCAGGTCACCGCGCGTAACAGCCCCTCCTGGGAAACCAACATGGCTTTGGATCTTGAGTACATCGAGAACTGGAGTATCGGACTCGATCTTAAGATTCTCTTCAAAACGATTCCTGCGGTACTCCGCGCCGAAGGGCGTTAGAATTGTAGGGGCGCGCTGCTAACGCTTTAGTCACGTGGTTGCGTGTAGCGTACAAAAAAAGTGCTCGTAATTTAATTGCGGGTTTCTAATTGGGTCCGGAGCCAGGGGAACTCTGGACAAGTAAATCGGGAAAATAGTCGCGCTGCTTGATGTCTTCGCGGATCTTCACGCTTACCTCCGCAAATCGAGCATCCATCAATTTGCATCACGGCGTTTCACGTGGGACTCTGGTAGGGGCCAGGAGCGAACCGCATGCATGTTTTGATATTGGGAACCCGCGGAATTCCTTCGCGACACAGCGGGTTCGAGACTTTCGCGCAAGATTTCTCTCTCTTCCTCCACAATCGCAATCACGACGTCACCGTCTATTGCCAGGTCGAAGAAGGCGAACAGCCGCGCGAGGATGTCTGGAATGGAGTAAGGCGGGTTCTCATTCCGGCGGGCGCTGGTTCCGTCGGAACCATGCATTTCGATTGGAAAGCCATCAAGCATTCGCTTCGTGAAAATGGCGTCGTCCTTACGCTCGGCTACAACACAGGCCTTTTCAACGCCCGCTATCGTTTCAGCGGGCTCCCCAACCTGATGAACATGGACGGCATCGATTGGAAGCGCGAGAAGTGGTCGTTACCCGCGCGTATTTGGTTCTGGTTCAACGAGTGGGCTGGTGCTCGTGTTGCCGATCATCTGATCGCCGATCACCCGGAGATTGCGCGCCATCTCTCCAGGCATACCCCGACCGCGAAAATCACAGTCATCCCCTATGGCGCCGATCTCGTCACATCTGCGCCCGTGGAATTGATCCAGAAATTCAATCTCAAGCGCAAAAACTATCACCTGCTGATCGCCCGGCCCGAGCCCGAAAACTACATTCTAGAAATTGTCCGCGCCTATTCGCTTCGTAAGCGCGGCATGCCGCTCGTCATCCTCGGCAAATACAGTCCCGACGGAACGGCTTATCAAAAAGCGGTGCTCAAAGCCGCGGGTTCTGAGATCGTTTTCCTCGGCCCAGTATTTGACCGCGATATCGTTCGTGCCCTGCGCTTCCACGCGCGCGCCTATTTCCATGGCCACCGCGTCGGCGGCACCAACCCTTCTCTCGTCGAGGCCCTCGCCGCTGGAAACGCCGTCATCGCTCACGACAATCGCTTCAATCGTTGGGTCGCCGGTGAGGGTGCTCTTTATTTCCGCACTCCCCAGGATATCGAGAGCATCCTTCTGCGCCTCGACCGCGAGTCGGCCAAACTGCTGGCCATGGAAGAAGCGAGTCTCAAGCGCCACCGCGAAGATTTCACCCAGGAAAAAGTGCTCACCGCCTACGAACAGCTTTTGCTGCAATACGCTGCGCAGACCTCCACAGCCCCGGCCAGATTGATCACCGAGCCGCTCCCACAGACCTTCCACCACCACGCCCGCTCTAGCGACGAACAGCCCGTTCGGTAAGCCCGCTTAGCAGGTCCGTCCCGCGCGTAGTCCCTCGCAACCGACCATTGACAAAAGGCGCATGATGTGAGATAATGATTTCAGTTAGAAAAATGCCCAAGCGCCGAAAGGCGCTTTTTTCATTTCCGGCGCCGACAAGGCCCAGCTAACACCCGCCGTTCAGCAACGCCCTTCATGGAGTGCGGCGCTCCCGCGCCGCTTTCAAGGTCACTCGTCAGCCGACCAACCCGAAAACTAGCGTCACGACACCGCAAGCCAAACACAGTCAGTCATCTTCGAACTAGGCGCGTCCGTAAACCTAATAGAATCTGCCGATTCCACACTCATCAAAATCACGCGTCCGTAACTATCCCAAAATCAATAACTTCCACACTCTTCGTAAAACAACGTGGGGTATGGGGTCAAAATCAAACAAAAAGCGAAACCAGCCTCAATTAGCAGGTTTGGGCGCTCGTTTACCCTGGACCGTGCAGCCCGGCGCTAGCACGACCGCGAACCAGCCGTCAGCCGATCGCCAGCACCTTCAGCAGGGCCCCCGCGAGCGCACCACCAAGAATCGGTCCCAATATGGGAATCGGCGCGTAACCCCAGTCCGACCCGCCCTTACCCGCCACTGGCAGAGCCGCATGCGCCAGCCTGGGTCCGAGGTCCCTCGCGGGGTTGATCGCGTATCCTGTCGTCCCCCCGAGCGATAGACCGATACCCCACACGAGCGACCCGACCAGATACGGCCCCAGCGCACCAGGCCCCGTCGCCGCCACGCTCTTCGAGAAAATCGCTCCCACGACGAACACCAGTGCGAACGTCCCGATAATCTCGCTGATCAGATTCGCCCCAAAGCTCCGAATCGCCGGCGCCGTGCAAAAACAAGCCAGCTTCGCCGCTGGATCTTCCGTCTCGCGCCAGTGCGGCAAGTAGTGAATCCAAACCAGCGTCGCCCCCACGATCGCGCCCAGCAATTGCGCCGCAACATACGGCAGCACCTTCTCGTAACTCCCGCTGCGCACCGCCATCCCGATCGTCACCGCCGGATTCAAATGCGCATCGCTGCTCCCGCAGGCAATCGAAGTGAACACCCCGGCCATCACCGCGAACGCCCATCCCGCCGTGATTACGATCCAGCCGCTCGCTTCCGCCTTCGATTTTTTCAGCACCACTCCGGCAACCACTCCGTTGCCAAGCAGGATCAGCACAGCCGTTCCCAGGAATTCACCAAGAAATGGCGAAGTCATTCAACTTTCCTCTCGAACTCTAAAGAAATCGTGGCCGGAACAATCTGTCGAATCCGTCGAACAATTCTTTACCCATCGACCCAATCAAACGAGCGCGTCACCGCTTTCTTCCATTGTCGATACAAACCCTCGCGCTCCGTTTCTTCCAAATACGGCTTCCAGTTTCGATCCACCGCCCACTTCGCTCGCAACTCATCGAGATCCGAAAAAAATCCAACTGCCAACCCCGCCGCATACGCCGCGCCCAGCGCCGTCGTCTCCTGCACCGCCGGCCGCACGACTTCGCGATTCAAAATGTCCGCCTGAAATTGCATCAGCAAATCGTTCTTCACCATCCCGCCATCGACGCGCAGCGACTCCAGCGAAATCCCTGAATCTTTCTCCATCGCTTCGACAACTTCGCGACTCTGAAATGCCGTCGCCTCCAGCACCGCCCGGGCCAGATGCGCCTTATTCGCGTACCGCGTCAAGCCTGCAATCACTCCGCGCGCACTCTCTTTCCAGTACGGCGCATACAATCCCGAAAACGCCGGCACAAAATAAACTCCGCCATTGTCTTCCACGCTGCGCGCCAGCGTCTCCACATCGCCGCTGTTCTCGATAATTCCGAGATTGTCGCGCAGCCACTGCACCAGCGCCCCGGTAATCGCGATGCTACCCTCCAGCGCATACCGCGCCGGCTCCTTGCCCAACTTGTACGCCACCGTCGTCAACAACCCAAACTTCGACGGCACAATCCGCTCACCCGTATTCATCAGCAAAAAGCAGCCCGTCCCGTAAGTGTTCTTCACCTCGCCCGGACGAAAACAAGTCTGGCCAACCAGCGCCGCTTGCTGGTCGCCCAAAATCCCGGCGATCGGAACGCCGCCGATTATCGGCAAGGTCCCAGTACCGTAAATCTCGCTACTCGAACAAACATCCGGCAAAATCGCCCGCGGAATCTCGAACGCCGACAGCAACTTTTGGTCCCAATCCAGTGTTTGTAAGTTTAGGAGCTGCGTTCGGCTCGCATTCGTGACGTCGGTGATGTGCTGGCCGCCGTCGGGGCCGCCTGTCAGATTCCAGACGAGGAAAGTATCGATGTTCCCGAATAACAGGTCACCGTTTTCCGCCGCTTGTCTTGCGTCCGCGACGTTGCGCAAGATCCACCGTAGTTTTAGCCCGCTGAAATAGGTACTAAGCGGTAAGCCCGTCTCCTCGCGAAAGCGATTTTGTCCGCCGTTTTTCGCGAAGTGCGCGACGTCGTCCGCTACGCGTGTGTCTTGCCAGACCAGCGCGTTCGCAATCGGGCGACCGGTCTTGCGATCCCACACCACCGTCGTTTCACGCTGGTTGGTGATTCCGATCGCCGCAAGATCCTCCGCCTGGAGCCCGCGTTTTTCCAGCGCTTCGCCGATCACTTCGTGCGTGCGCCGCAGGATCTCCAGCGGATCGTGTTCCACCCAGCCGGGCCGCGGAAATATCTGTTCATGCTCTTTTTGCGCGACCGAGACAATTCGTCCCGAACGATCGAATACCATAAACCGCGTGCTCGTCGTTCCTTGGTCGATTGCGCCGACGTAATCTTTCACTATCCGCTCTCCGGCCACTTGAATAGAATTTGCGGCACCAGGTCGATCCCGGAACATAGCGGACCCAACAACAAGCCGCGCCACACGGGAATGTACGCGATTTTAGTTTCAGATGCATCTAATTAGAGAGGATGAACGAAAGGATACTTCCATGAAGAGCACATCTCGTTTCTCGCGGACGCTCTTGAGAATTGGGGCGCCCGCCCTTGCAGTGGGAATGTTTTTGTTCGGTGGTTCCGTAGTTCGCGCCGACTCGGTTACGACAACAGTGACCGCGGTCGGCAAGAAAAACACGGCGCCGCCGGAAATCAAGAAAGACGACGTGAAGTTGTATCAGGGCAAAGAACAAGTACAGGTCGCCAACTGGCGCCGCGGCGAAACTTTGTTCATCGCCGTGCTGATCGACGATTCACTCGATCCGCGCGTCGCCAGCAATTTCAACGACCTGAAGGCGTTCTTCCTGGCACAGCCGCCGACGACCTACATCGCGGTCGCGTACAGCCGCAACGGCACCGCGGCGGTCGTTCAGGATTTCACCAACGATCACGCGCTCGCAGGAAAAGCATTGCGTCTCCCGCTCGGAGTCGGCGGCGCATTCACGAGCCCCTATTTGTCCGTGCAGGACTGGATGAAGCGCTGGCCCGATAACGGCGGCGATCGGCGCTCGATCATGATGATTTCGTCGGGCATCGATTATTTCCGCGGTAGCTTCGATCCCGTCGATCCCGATCTCGACTCGACGATTTCGCGCGCGCAGAAACAGAACATCAACATCTGGACGGTGTATTACCCGGACCAGGGGCACCTTGGCCGCCGTCCGTTCCGCGCCTTCAACGCGCAGTCGAATCTGAGCCGTCTCTCGGAAGAGACCGGAGCGGAATCGTATTACCTCAGCACGGGTTTCCCGGTTTCGCTGAAGCCGTACTTCGACGAGATCGCGGATCACCTGAAGAATCAATACTTGCTTACGTTTGAAGGAAACGGCGGCAAGAAAGGGAAGTTTGAACGCGTCCGCGTGAACACCGAAGTCCCGCAGGTTGAATTCATGGTGCCTTCGGAAGTCTTCCTGCCGGCGGAATAACTTCCTACCAACCGAAATAACGAAGGGCGCAGCAGTTCGCTGCGCCCTTTTGTTTTCGTTCGAAGAAATCCCCGCGTCAGTCGTCCGAGCCCGTCAATGACACCGCGCGCGTCGATTCGCGAATCACCAGCTCCGGAGTCATCTTGTGATTCGCAATCGTCCACTCGCGCTTTTCGAGCGACGCGTTGATGCCCTCCATGATGATGTTGACCGCCAGGCCGCCCATCGATTCCATCGGCTGCCGCACCGTCGTGAGCGACGGCGCCGACAAAAACGACGGCGCCACATCGTCGAATCCGCACACCGAACATTGCTCCGGCACTTTAACCCCAGCCTTCGTCAGAGCGCGAATCGCTCCCAGCGCCGAAAGATCGTCGAACGCCATCAATGCCGTAAATTTCTTCTTTCGTTGGATCAGTTCTTCGGCCAGCCGAAATCCCGCCTCGAAGCTCGATGTCGGATCGAGCGATTCCGGCAACTGTTGCACCAGCGCCGGATCGATATCGAGCCCCGCGGTCTGCGCAAATTTCTGAATGCCGCGCCAGCGCGGCCCGCTGTCGATCAGCATCTTCGGCCCGCGAATAAACGCGATCTTGCGATGCCCAAGCTGATGCAGATGCTCCAGCGCCAGCCGCGCTCCGATTTCGTTATCGACCATCACCGAGCTGATCACATTGCCCGGCAATTCCCATCCGATTGTTGCCGCCGGAATGTTGCGCTTCGCCAAATCTCCGAGCAGCTGAATGTCGACAAAGAGCCAGTTCGCCACAACGATCAGCGCCTCGACGTGCCGCTCCAGCAGCATCTCGAGATATCGCTCGAATCGATTCCGCTGGTTATGCGCGTCGGCGAAAATCGGCACATACGATTGCTGGTAGAGCGAATTTTCGATGCCGCGCATCACCATCGTGCAAAACGGATCGGTAATGTCGAAAAACATCACGCCGACGCTGTGCGTCCGCTTGCTGCGCAAAAAGCGCGCCATCGCGTTGGGACGATAGCCGAGCTTTCGCGCGACTTCTTCAATTCTCTTCTTGGTTGCTGGAGCAATGTAGCGCGCAAGCGGCGCATTATTGAGGACGATCGAAACCGTCGCGGGCGAAAATCCGCTCTGCGTCGCGACGTCGCGCATCGTAACAGCCGCATTTTTCCCGCTGGCGCGTTTCACGCTCGGACGCTCCTCTGCGGGACCCATCATCCGGCCAGATTCAGTCAATTTGCAACGCCTCCAGCGTACGAGGCCCTATTCGGCAGGCACTTCAAACGACAACTGCTCCCGAAATCCCTTTGTCTTCCATACGCCGAAGGCAATTCCCAAAACCATCCAGATGCTGCCGACGAGAATGGCCTTGTGACTGAGACTGACCCACAGCGCGAAACAGATCACGAAGCCGACCACGGGAGGAAACAGATTCCAAAACTTTTTCTCGCCCGCGCGCACGAAGTAGCGGAGAAACGCGGCCGCGTTGACGCCCATGAACGCGATCAGCGCACCGAAGTTCAACATTTCCGCGCCCAGTCCGTAGGCATCCGATGAGATCAGCGCGAGAGCGAACGCGCCGATCAGAACGATTCCTCCCACAAACAGCACGTTGTTCCGCGGGACCCGGCTCTTTGGGTCAACGGCGCCAAAGAAAGACTTCGGCAATGCGTTGCTGCGCCCCATGCCGTAGAGCAGACGAGCCGCTCCGAGCTGCGCGCCCATTCCCGAGCCGAAGTTCGCCAGCAACAGCGTCCAGCCGACGATCGGGAAGAGTGGCGCCCACGCGCGGCCGACGGTGTAGACGTATGCAGTATCGACGTCGGGAAATTTTTGCGACGCCGGCCAGATCAGTTGCGCGACGTACACCTCGATGGCGGAAAGGATGCCAATGATCACGCAAGTTAGCACCGTCGCCAGCAAAATGTTGCGCCGGGGATTCTCCGCCTCTTCCGACAGCGTCGAGATTCCGTCGAATCCGATGTAGGTGAGCACCGCGATCGAAGTGCAACCGAACAACGCACTGTAGCTGAACGTCTGCGGATCGTAGAAGGGCTTCAGAAAAAACCCCGGATCGTCGTGCGGATGCCCGAAGATGTAGCGCGCTGCAGCGACGATAACGACGCAAACGACCGCGCCCATCGCCACGGCCATCACCGTGTTGACGCGCGCCGAAGTCTTGATGCCGCGAATATTCAGCAGCGTGAAAACGACCGCAAAGAAAACTTTCCAGCCCCACACCGGAACCCCCGGCGCAAAGGCGTGCGCCTGTTGCGCGCACCAGATCGTGCAAATCAGTGGATTGAGCATGTAATCCATGACCATGCTCCATCCGGTGACGTAGCCGAGGCCGGGATGAATTTCCTGCGCGACATAAGTGAACGCCGAGCCCGCGCTGGGGTACGCACGCGCCATGCGACCATAACTGATGCCGGTGAAAAGCATCGCGACCATCGCGATCAAAATCGCGGTGACCACATGCCCGTGACCCCGCTCGCTCAGCACGCCGTAGACCGACATCGGCGCCACCGGTTGAATGACGATCACGCCGTACAGAATCAGATCCCACAGCGTGAGCGTGCGCCGGAGACTGGGTCCCGCGCTGCTCGTTGTGACGGTGGCTTCGTTGCTCAATTCGACCTCGTGCCGCGGCGGCTTTTTACATCATCGTGCGCGCGCCGGGCGGCATACAGTACGGCCTAAAGCAGATAAACTCAGGCTAAATATTGAATCGATTGAATTGGGCATCTTGCGTGATTCCCGCCTGCCAAGCAAGCCCAATCTTGCCCTGCGCCTCGCCGTGATAACGGCCCGTGCGATACTGAACTTCGACGAATCTCTGACAGGATTTCGGCCCACGCGAACGAGCGTGACTTACCCATGTACGCCTTTTCTCAACTCTGCGAATCGATCGCCTCGACCACCAAGAAGCTGGAAAAAGATTCAGCTTGTCGCCGATTATTTCCGTTCGTTGCACGGCGATCTCGACAACGCCGCGCTCGGCGCGCTTTATCTTTGCGGCCGGGTTTTTCCACGCCGCGAAGAACGCGTCCTATCCGTCGGCTTCTCGGTGATTCTGCGCGCGGTCGCCGCTATTTCTGGCAAAGAGCCGCACGGGCTCGGGCCGACGTTGCGCCATCACGGCGACATCGGCGCCGGAGCCGAGGAGATCCTGGCCCATCACCAAACGCCGTCTACGATGCGGCTGACCGACATTGCGGATGTCTACGACGCACTGGCGCGGCAACGCGGGCCGGCGGGGAAGCAGGCGCTGTTTGAAGAAGCGCTGCGCAAGCTTTCGGCGCTCGAAGCGAAATACTTCATCAAGATTTGCACCGGCGAGCTGCGCATCGGCCTGAAAGAGAGTCTGGTGGAAGAGGGAATCGCGCGCTGTTACGAACAGCCGGCGTCCGTCGTGCAGCGGGCGAACATGTTGACCGGCGATATCAGCGAGACGCTGCGACTGGCGGCGGAAGGACGATTGGCCGGCTTGCAGATTGAATTGTTCCGGCCGATCTCGGTCATGCTCGCCAGTCCAGTCGATACCGCCGCGGAATTGGTCGAGGTGTTTCCGAATGGCGCGTTGGTGGAAGAAAAATTCGACGGCATTCGAGCGCAGGTACACAAGCGCGGCGACATCATCGAGATGTATTCGCGCACGCTCGATCGCATCACGGAATTTCCTGAGCTGGCTGGGTCGCTTCGCAAGGTGCCGGGCGATTTCATCCTCGACGGTGAAATCATCGGTTGGCGCGACGGCCGTGCGATTCCGTTCACCGAATTGCAGCAGCGGCTGGGGCGGAAGCAGATCGATCTTTTTACATCGACGCTCGTTCCGGTGAGCTTCATCGCGTTCGACTTGCTTTTGCTCAATGGCGAATCGCTGCTCGATCTCGAACTCGCCGAGCGTCGGCTGCGGTTGACGAACCTGCTGACACCGCACGAGAAACCCGAATTGCAATTCACGCGCGCCGAGCTTTGCGCCACAGTCGAGGAAATCGAAGCGGCGTTTGCCTCGGCCCTCGCGAAAGGGAACGAAGGGCTCGTGGCGAAGGGGCCGCAATCGCCATACGTTCCCGGACGTCGCGGGCAATACTGGATCAAGCTGAAGCGCCCACTCGCGACGCTCGACGTCGTCGTCACCGCTGCGGAATATGGCCACGGAAAGCGGCGCGGCCTGCTCTCGGATTACACGTTCGCTGTGCGCGATACCGATTCTGGTGACGGCTCTGCGCGGCTGGTCAACATCGGCAAGGCTTATTCGGGCGTCACCGACGCCGAAATCGCGCATCTGACGAAGTTTTTCCTCGAGCACACCATCGAAGATCACGGCCACGTGCGCGAAGTCGATCCGGTGATCGTGATGGAAATCGCCTTCAACAACATCCAGAAATCCAACCGGCACAACTCCGGATTCGCGCTCCGATTTCCCAGAATCGTGCGCCTCCGCGACGATAAACCGGCCAGCGAAATCGACACTTTGTCTCGCGTGCGTGAAATATTTGCTAGCCAGTCGCCGCCGTCGCGCGACGACGAAAAACCGAAAACCTAGATTGCCCGAACGAACAGGCGTCGCGTCACGCATGTCAGAGCGGCTCATCGTCGCGTCTTCTTCGCGCAAAGTAGCGTCCCCTGTACGTGTGTACAGGTCAGATAATCCACATGGACGGTATCTTTTAGAGAAAAGAAGGGCAGATTCGGGCGCAACGACTGTGATGAAAACAGAGTCTAATACTGTGAGAGGGCCCGGTCCCAGCCGTGGTCAGGACAGAAATAAAAATGGGCAAGGGCTCACTCGTCACCAAACAACTCAGCGCGACGCCATTCTTGTCGCACGCATCGGGATTTGTCGTGGTGTTTTTTCTTTCGATGTGGATGCGCGTGGTGCCGCTACAGTCCGATCCGGTCCTGCAAGGATATTTGCAGGTCACAACCGGGTTGCTCGCCTTTGTTTTCGCGGCCGTTACCCTTGTTCGATTCCAGGGCACACAAGATCGTATCTCGCTCATTCTCGGTTCCGGATTTTTGCTGAGCGGAACGCTGCTGACGGCGTCGAGCCTTCTCTTTTTTCAATTTTTGCAAGAAATGCCGATTCACCTGCGCTGGGCGCCGGTTTCGTGGTGGGTCGGGCGCATCGTGCTGGGATTGCTGCTCGTCGTGGCGCTGCTCGTCGAGCATTTCTTGCCGCGTTCGCGGCGGCCGCGGCTCGAAATTGCGGGCGCGCTGCTCACGGTTGTCTTGATGACCTGGGGAATCACGGCGTTGCTGCGGCGTTTTCCAGCGGAAACTTCGCCGCATCCGCTGGCGTTCATTCCGAATCCGGCGCAGCTTTTGCCCGCGGTGCTGTTTTTGGTGGCGCTTGTTTGGTTCCGGCGGCGGTTGCAGATTGAAGATTCGGCGTTCGATCGCGCGCTGTATTCGGCGGCGTGGATGAACGTCGCTGCGCAGCTTGCGGCATCGCAATCGTCGCGGCTACTGGATTCGCCGTTCGTTTTGGCGCAGGCGCTGACGGTGACGAGCTATGCGGTCGCGCTGGGCGGCGCCCTGCTTGATAACGCACGATTGTTTGAGCAGGTGCAGCATCTGGCGGTCAGCGATCCGCTGACGGGCCTTGCGAATTACCGTCGGCTACTCGATGTGCTGGAGAGCGAGACGGAGCGGACGAATCGCAATGGGCGGCCGTTTGCGGTGCTGCTGCTTGATCTCGACGGACTGAAGAGGATTAACGACACGTACGGGCATTTAACGGGTAGCCGCGCGCTGTGCCGGCTGGCGGATACGCTGCGCATTCATTGCCGCGCGATCGATACTGCGGCGCGCTATGGCGGCGACGAGTTTGCGCTGATTTTGCCGGAGGCTGGTGAGCCGGAGGCGCAAGGAGTTGCCACGCGCATTCGAGATGTGCTTTCGCGCGATACCGAAACGCCCACGCTGTCTGCGAGCATCGGGATTTCGACCTACAACGGAAATGGCGAACGGATTGAGAAGTTGCTGTCGGAAGCCGACGAGCATCTTTATGCGGAAAAGGCGCAGCGCAAGTCACCTGCTGCGGCAGCGGCTGCGTTGAATATTCGCCGGCGCGCTCAGAAGGCGTGAGCGTACTCGCGGCGCTCGAGGATTTCCGGAGTTAGACCTACTTCGCTTCGTAATCCTTCAGCTGATCGGTGATTTTCGATTTATCGCCGACGACCACGATCGTCATCGATTCCGGCTTGATGTATTTCGTCGTCATCGCCTGAATTTGCGCGGGGGTGACTGCGTTTACTTTTTGCACGTAAGTTTTCAGATAGTCGTCGCTCAGACCTTGCAGATCGACGTAACTCAACTGACTGATCAGCGCTTGGCGCGATGAGTTTTGGATTACGAAGATTCCTGAGATGTAGCTCTGGATGCCCTTCAGTTCTTCGTCGGGCGGCGCTTGCTGTTGCAGGCGCGTGATCTCGCCAAAAATTTCCTTGAGTGATGCGCCGGTGTCTTTTGTGGTGACGTCGGCGACCTCGGCCCAATAAGCGTCGTGATAGCGCGACGAAACCGCGCTGCGCGGCGAATACGTGTAACCCTTTTGCTCGCGGATGTTGGTGGTGATGCGCGACGCGAACGAGCCGCCGAGCAGCGTGTTGGCAACGCCGAGCGTAATGTAGTCGGGATTCGTTGGTCCGGCGACCGGCAGCCCGGCGTAAATGGTGGATTGCGGCGCGCCGGGGCGATCGGTGACATCGAGCAGGCGCTGCGTTTTCGGCGTGGCCGGGCGATTTACGGGCGGCGTGCCTTTGGCCCAGCTACCGAAACTTGCGGCGATCGCCTTTTTCATCCCCGCGCTATCGAATTTTCCCGCGACGTAAAGATGAGCGCGCTCCGCGCCGAAATTTGCGGCATAAAATTTGCGCGCGTCGTCTATCGTGAGGCCGGTGACGCTGGCTTCGGTCGGCAGCACGTCGCCGTAGGGATGGTCGCCGTACATCAGCTTGCGGAAACGAGCGAGCGCTATCTGCGCGGGCTGCGTTTTCGATACGGCGATTTGGCGCAACATGTTTGTCTTGAGGCGCGCGAGCTCGGACTCTGGCAGCAGCGGATTTTGGACAACGTCAGCGATCAGCTTCACCGAGGCTGGGCCGCTTTCCGAGAGTACGTCCATGGCGACCGTCGACTGGTCAACGCCGACGCCGACGCCGAGCGAGCTACCCATTTGCGCGGCGGCTTGGGCGACTTGCTCGGACGACATTGTTTTGGTGCCTTCTTTGAGTAGTTCGCCGGTGATGTCGGCGAGGCCGAGCTTGTCGGCGCTTTCGTCGATGTTGCCGCTCCGCAGCGCGAGGCTCACGGTGACCTTCGGGATATTTCCGTAGGGCACGAGCGTGACTTTCATTCCGTTCGGCAGCGAGTAGGTTTCGTGCGCCGGAACGGTGAAGGCTTTCGGCGCGCTGCCGGGAGGCGGCGTTTGTTTTTGCACGGTCGAAGCAGTGGGAGCTGCATCTTGCGCTAGCAGCGGCGACGCATGGAAGGGAAGCAGCGTTGCGGCGCTTAACGCAAACGTTACCGCGATTCGCTTTGCTCGCGTTGCAATCATCCGATCCTCCGCGCTGATTTGTTCGCTCATTCGCATTGCAGTTCGGTTCATCGACGAATCCGCGTGCAAGATTCTCACGGTTTCGCTCCTGCCGCAGGTTCGGCGGCTGCAGCTTTTGGCTCGACAATCAGCACAGTGCGATTCTCCGGCCGCAAATATTCGGCGGCGGTCTTTTGCAGCAACTCCGGCGTGACTTTTTCCAACTGGCTGGCCAGCGTATTCACTTTGCTGGGATCGTCGTCGAACAGAGCGAAGCTCGCGAGGATGTCCATCAATCCGAACCCGCCCTGAGTGCCGAATGTGTCGTACAGATCCGAACGGGCTTTCACGAGCGCGCGATCGAGTGTTTTCTGATCGACGGGCTTGGTGCGTAGCGGCTCGATCACGCCATCGATCGCGGAGATGATGTCGTCGGGCTTCGTCGATGGGTCATACATCAGGTTGGCAATGAACAGCATTGGGCCCTGGTAGTTGTAGGGATTGCCGAGCAGGTTGATGCCACCTTCGACGCCACCGGCGTAGCCGCGCTTCTGCACCAACTCCTGATGCAGCAGGCTGTCGTCGCCTTCGATCAAAATCTGATCGAGCAAAATCATCGCGTAATATTCCGGCGTGCCGCGCTCAGGAACGTGATACCCAACGGCGAGGGCCGGCCGCTTGGTCAGCGGATCGGTTTTCGTCTCGTGCTTCTGCTGCTCCTGGCGCGGCTCTTTCAAATCCGGCGTCGCGGGCAAATTGGAGGAGGCCTTTAGAGGGCCAAAATATTTCTCGACGAATTTCTTCGCTTCCGCAGGATCGAAATCGCCGACGATCGCCAGCGCCGCATTGTTCGGCGCATAGTACGTCTTAAAGAAATCCTGCACCTCGGCGAGCTTTGCCGCTTCGATGTCCTTGATGTCGCCGTAAAAATTGTGTGCGTTGTACCAATTGGAGTTCGCGTATTGCGGCATGTCGAGCCAGGGGAATCCGCCGAGCGGCCGGTTCAGCACGTTCTGCTTCACTTCGCTGCCGACGACGCCCTGTTGATTGGTCAGGTTCGCGTCGGTCACTGCGAGGCCTCCCATGCGATCGGCCTCGGCCCAGAGCGCGGTCTCGAGCTTGTTCGCGGGCAGCACCTCGAAATAATTCGTGAAATCGAAGCGCGTCGAACCGTTCAAGATTCCGCCGTTCGTTTGTACCAGCTTGACGAATTCCATCTTGCCGAGATTTTGCGAACCCTGAAACATCATGTGCTCGAAAAGGTGCGCGAAGCCCGTGCGATCGCGCGGCTCGATGCGGAATCCGATGTGGTAATAGACGCCGACGCAAATGATCGGCGAAGTGTGATCGGGCGAAAGCACGACGCGCAGCCCGTTCGGCAGCTTGTAATATTCGATCGGAATTTTGAAGTCGCCGACGCTGCCTGCCGGAGCGAGCGCGCCGTTCGTCGCAGCCGGAGCCGCCACGGCTGCCGCTGCAGCTTTAGCCGTATCGCCATCCGCCGCCAAAACGCGCGCAGGTGCAAATGCCACCGCGAACGCCACAGCGCCTGCTGCAACTCCTCGCACCACACGTATCACTTTGCCCACAGTCCACCCTCCAAATCTCTACATACAGACGCAAACTCAGCCCGGAAGTTTCAGTCGGCTAAAATCTCACGAGCCACGCCGAACGCCCAGAAAACGAGCCTCGAAGACTGTCCTCAGTAAACTGCACGATGCTGCACTTTGTCCTTTGTCCCCAGCGAAAATCGCGGTTCACCCGCCGCTCCTTCTAGGATGCGCTTTGCGACGTATTCGCCTACCGCTGGGCCATGCTTGAATCCATGACCCGAACCGCCGCCGACAAACCATAAATTCTCGGCGCCAGGATGCCGATCGATCAGAAAATCTCCGTTTGAAGTGTTCTCGTACTGGCAAACTCGCGTCTCGACGATCGGTGCGTCACGCAGGGCGGGGAATCGCCCCGCAACGTACTTTCGCACCTCGTCGGCCGCGGCTTCGGTGACCACGCGCGATTGCGTGTCGGGATCAACCCGTGGCCCGTGTCTGTCCAATGCGATCTTGAATCCTCGCGCCTCGATGTCCGGCATTCCATAAGTTTCATCGCCTTGAAACAAGAAAGTCGGCAGCGCTGCTGGAGAAAATCGAGAATCCCCCGGCGGTATCCCGAAAAAATAAATCTCCTGCCGCGTCGGAAAAATTCGATCGCCCAAAACGTCGGGGAAAATCTTCCCCAGCCACGAGCCGCACGCAAAAACAAAAACATCGGCCTCAAACTCTTCTCCGACGCGCGTCTTCACCGAGGAAATCAACTTCATTCCCGCGCCGGTTGACGGCGTCACGATCTCCCCCACCCGGTATTCCACGCCGCGAAAAATCGCATCTTCCACAACTGCCGCGACCGCGCGCCGCGCCATCAGCACTCCGCTCGCCGGCTCAAAAATCGCCGTCGCGATCCCATCCAAATGAATCTGCGGATACCGCTTCCCCAGCGCCGCGCGATCCAACCGCTCAAAATCAACTCCGCATCGCGCCAGCGTAGCCGCAGTATCGCGAATCCTTGCGTCGCCTTCGCTCGCCAGCCACAAAACTCCCGTCTCGTGAAATAATCCCGGCCGCTTGAATCCAAAAAATTCCTTCCATTGGTCCAGCGAATTCTGCGACATGCGCGTATAGATTTCGTCCGCGCCATAACCCATGCGGATAATCCGCGACTCGCCCGCTGAACTCGCACGCGAATTGGCCGGCCCATACGAATCGACGAGCAAGACGCGCTTGTCGCGCCGCGCGAAATGCAACGCCGTACACGCCCCGAATACTCCGGCTCCGACAACAACGACGTCAAATCGTTCCATCGCCTCGTTCCTACATCAATGGCCCGCATCAGGGCCGACACAAAAAGCCCACATCAAAAACCCGCTCAAATCCTATCCCATCCGTCCCGGCGAAGCACCACCGGTACATCCGAGCACGCGCTCTACCTTGCCCAGCGGCGCCAAGAAATTCTCAGAACATTCTCATCTAAACGCATTTTCCGCCGCACTGCGATGCTGTTAAGCTACGCGTCGCAAATTCAAAATCAATCGCACCACAATCTCCGGAGGCCTCATGCGTCGCCGTTCCTTCATCGCCACAATTCCTGCCGCCGCCGCTGCGACGGCAGGGCTGACAAGCGACGCCCTGGCTCACCAACAAAACGCGGCAACGAACTCCAGCGCGCAAGACCACCCGCTCCCAAAATTCCAGCCCGAAGCCGACGACAAATTCATCCGCCCCGACGTTCACGCCGGCGATCGCCCCGCCGGAGCCAGCTTCGCCAGCCGCTCCGCCGCAATGGGCCGCTCCGGCGCAGCCGGCACCGCGCATCCTCTTGCCACGCTCACCGCAATCGAAACTCTCAAGCGCGGGGGCTCCGCCGTCGACGCCGCAATCGCTGCCAACGCCTGCCTCGGCTTCCTCGAACCGACCAGCTCCGGCATCGGCGGCGACTGCTACGCGATGATCTGGGATCCAAAACTCTCGAAAGTCGTCAGCCTCGCCGGTTCCGGCCGCTCGCCAAAATCGCTGACGCTCGAAACCGTCCGCGCACGCTCGCCCAAAGGTGTCGTCGCCCCCCTCGGCGCGATCTCCGTCTCGGTGCCCGGAGCGCTCGACGCCTGGTGGACCATGCACCAGCGCTACGGCAAATTAAAATGGTCCGAGCTCTTCGAGCCCGCGATTCATCTCGCCGAATCTGGCGTCCCCGTCCCACAGATCATCGGCTATTACATCAAGCGCAATCTCGCCATTTTCGCGCGAGCGAATTCCGGCGTCGAAGAAACCGCGAACGCGATGCACACCTGGGCGCCCAACGGCAAAGCGGTCGGCGAAGGCGACGTCTTCCGCAATCCCGATCTCGCGCGCACGTACAAGATGATCGCCGAGGGCGGCCGCGACGCTTACTATGACGGCCCCATCGCGCAAACGATCGAAGCCTACTTCAAACGCATCGGTGGCTGGCTCACGCGCGCCGATCTTCGCGAACAACACGCCGAGTGGCTCGATCCGCTCGTCACCAACTATCGCGGCCTCGACGTTTACGCCATGGCCGCCAACACACAAGGCCTCGCCACGCTGCAACTTCTCAACATCGTCGAAAATTTCGATCTGCGCGGCATGGGATTCCAATCCGCCGCATCGCTTCACACGCAAGTCGAAGCCAAGCGCCTCGCCTACGAAGACCGCGCGCGCTATTACGCTGATCCGCACTTCTCCAAAATTCCGATCGACTGGCTCATCTCAAAATCCTACGCCGCCGAACGCGCTAAACTCATCAAGTCCGACGCCATTCTCGATCCCGTTCATCCCGGCCAGGCTCCGAGCCACGGCGACACCACCTATTTCACCGTCGCCGATTCCAGCGGCATGATGGTCAGCCAGATTCAATCGAATTTCCGCGGGATGGGCTCGGGACTGGTCGCCGACGGCCTCGGCTTCATGTTCCAGGATCGCGGCGAACTTTTCTCGCTTCAGGACGGCCATCCCAACATTTACGCGCCGGGCAAACGCCCGTTCCAGACGATCATTCCCGGCTTCGCGGTGAAAGACGGCAAGCCGTGGATGTCGTTCGGCGTGATGGGCGGCGACATGCAGCCACAAGGCCAATCGCAAATCGTGATCAACCGCGTCGACTACGGTCTCGACATTCAAGCCGCCGGCGACAGTCCGCGCTGGCATCACGAAGGCTCATCGCAATCGATGGGCGAAGATCTGCCCGATCTCGGTCCAAAAGGAATCCTGCGCCTTGAATCCGGCGTGCCCGAAGCCACGCGCAAAGCGCTCGCCGATCTCGGCTGGCCGCTTGGACCGAGCGACGGCGGCTTCGGCCGTTACGAATGCATCGCGCCGCACATGAGCGGCGAAGACCGCGTCTACTCCGCCGCCAGCGAAATGCGCGCCGACGGCTGCGCCCTCGCCTATTAGCAGTCGAGCATCACGCCGCGCCGAACCATCGACTCCGAACATTCAAACGTTCTAACCTTCAATCGTTCAAAACGCCATGCTACGCGACCTAATCTCCGATCTCCGCTACGCCGCTCGACAACTCGTCCACGCGCCCGCATTCGCCGTCACTGTCGTACTCACACTCGCCCTCTGCATCGGCGCAAATCTCGGCGTCTTCCAGCTTCTCTACGGAGTCCTCTTCGCGCCGCTGCCGATCTCGCATCCGCAAGAGCTGTACTCGATCGAGGCCGCCAGGTCTCCGTTCGACGCGCAAACGTTTCTCTCGTATTCCGCCTACCGCAATCTTCGCCATTCATCGCAAGGTGCTGCGCAAGACGCTGCTCAAGTCATCGCGCGCTCTGGCATCTCCCGCGCCGTCATTCAGCGCAATGGCGACGCGCAATCCGCCGTTCGCATCGACACGCAACTCGTCTCTGACAATTTCTTTTCCGTCCTCGGGCTTTCGCCCGCCGCCGGCAGATTTTTTCTCGATGGCGATGACGATTCTCTCGCGCCCCAACTTCCCGTCGTCGTTCGTTACGGCTACTGGAAACAGCAGCTCGGCGCCGATCCCTCGGTCATCGGCAGGCGGATCGTCCTCAGCGGAATTCCCGCTGTGATCGTCGGGGTCGCGCCCGAGCGATTCACCGGCGTCGTTGCCGGCGAAGCACCCGATCTTTGGCTTCCGCTCTCGGCCCAATCTTCGGGCCAATTCGAATCGTGGTTCGATTCTTTGGGTCCGGGCCACGGCGTCGAGCTCGAGAAGCCCTGGAACAAGCAGCCCGCAATCTACTGGCTCTGGACTCTCGCTCGCGTTCCCGACGCGCAAAAATCCCAGTCGGCCGCGCGCTGGACCGAAATCCTCCAGCCTGATCTCGCGTTGCTCGCCACGCTATCCAAAGATCCGCTCGAGCACGAAAAAATTCTTCGCGCCAACGTGAAGCTCATCTCCTCCGCCAACGGAGAAGGGCCATTTCGCAGCCGATATTCCCAGCCGCTCACCGTTCTCATGGCGATCGTCGGCGTTGTTTTTCTCATCGGCTGCCTCAATCTCGCCAATCTTCAGCTCGCTCGCCTTCTCAATCGCAGCCGCGAATTCGCCGTTCGGGCATCGCTCGGCGCCTCTCGATTCCGAATTCTTCGCCAACTCTCCGTCGAAGTCGGTCTCTGGATTCTGCTTTCGATCCTTCCTGCAATTTGGATCGCCAGCCTGACGAGTTCGGTTCTACTCCGTTGGGTTTCGCCGCAAGGCCGGCTGATCCCTCTCGATCTTCACGTCACATTCCAATTTGCGTGTTTCGCTGCGGCGCTCTTGCTGGCCTCGTGGCTCCTCTTCACCGTCATTCCCGCATTTCAGGTCGGCCGCCGCGATCTCGTCTCCGCCACGCGCGCCAAATCCGCATCGGGTGGAACGCAGACCCGCAAAGGCGCCTCGTTCCTTCTCGCCGCCCAGGTGAGTTTTTCGCTGTTGCTGCTCGGCGTCGCCGCGCTTTTTTCGCAAACACTCATCAACATCAGCCACATTGACGCCGGCCTCGACCGCGAACACGTCGTCTCCGTTCATCTCGACTACGCAAATTCCAAAACTCCCGAATCCGCATTGCCCGCGATCTACGCGCGCACCATAGACGCCATCCAACAAATTCCCGGCGTCGTCGGCGCTGCCGTCACGATGTGCTCTCCTCCCGGTTGCGTTTGGAACACAGCGATCCACGTCGCGGGCCATGCAGAAATTCCCGACAATCAGTTGCACGGGGAAGAGAATCGCGTCGGCCCGGGCTACTTCCACGCGATGGGGATTCCGGTGCTGCGCGGCCGGGAATTCGACAAGCGCGACACGCCCGAGTCGCAGCAGGTCGCGGTGCTCAGCCATTCGTTCGCGCGCAAACTCTTCGGCAACGAAGATCCGATCGGCCATCGAGTCGGTTACGAGCCCGCGCCAAACGATTCCGAATACGTGGTGGTCGGCGAAGTCGGCGACGCTCGCGTGGACGATCTTCGCTCCGCCGCTCCACCCATCGCTTACTTTTCGATCACGCAGCGGCCCATGCTTGCCGGCACGATCGAAGTACGCACCCTTGGCCCGGTCGACAAATTTTTCCCCGCGATTCGCGTTGCCTTTTCACAGGCTGGCCCGGACTTCCTGATCACTCGAATGACCCCGCTCCAGGCGGAATACGACGCTGGCCTGTCGCGAGAAAAACTTCTCGCTCGGCTCACGGGAATCTTTGCGTTCCTGGTTTTGTTACTGGCCGCGCTCGGTTTTTACGGCTTGCTGTCGTTCCACGTCGCGCGTCGCACGGCCGAAATCGGCGTTCGCATCGCCGTGGGCGCCACGCCAGCCGATGTTCGCTCGCTCATTTTGCGCCAAGCTTTTAGGATTCTCGCCGTCGGCGTCTTGCCCGGTATTGTGTTTCTCGAACTCACTGGCATGGCTGTTCGGAGCCTTCTCTACGGAGTCGGAGCCGTCAATCTCGCTCCGGTTTTCGCCGCGGTCGTCGTCCTGGTTGGCGTGGCGTTCCTCGCCGCGCTTGGCCCGGCCCGCCGCGCGGCTCGCGTTGACCCCATCGAAGCTCTCCGCTCCGAATAGACTCTTCGCGCTTTTTCTTTACCTCGTTACTTCATCACTTCCTTACTTCGTCCTTTTGCCCGATCTTCTCCGCCCAGCTCGCAAGTGTGCGCAACGCTTTGTCGTCGGTCGGGTCGAGATGCAGCGGCGTGATCGAAACGTCACCCGCGAAAATCGCGGCGTAGTCGGAATCCTTCGCGACGTCAGAGTTGATGCGCTGTTCGAAAAGCCAGAAATACAATCGTCCGCGCGGATCCTTGCCTTCGCTCAGTTGGTTGCGCGTGATCTTCTTCGATTGCCGCGTAAATCGCACGCCGCCGGTCCAGGGTTCGGGCACGTTGATGTTGAGCAACACCTGATCGGGCAATTTTTCATTCAAGACGAGCTCGGCCGCCGTTCGCGCAATGCGTGCCGACGGTTTGAAATCCACCCCCGACTTTTTCGAGCACAGCGACATCGCGACGGCAGGGATGTGATGCAGCGCCGCCTCGCGCGCCGCTCCCACGGTTCCGGAGTAATACGCGTTCTCGCCAAGGTTCGCGCCGTAGTTGATCCCGGAAATTACGATGTCGGGCGGCTCCGGCAACAGGCGATGCAGCGCCACGATGACGCAATCCGCCGGCGTCCCATCGATCGCCCATTCTCGCTCGGCCACCTCGTGGCATACGATCGGCTGGCGCAGCGTCAGCGACTGCGCCGCCCCACTCTGCTCGCGGCTCGGCGCCACGATGCTGATCGTTCCGAGCCCTTCCATCGCATCGCGTAGCGTCCGCAGCCCGATAGCCTGAATCCCATCATCATTCGTTAAAAGTATGTGCGTCATGTCCTTGCGATGTTATCAGCAGCCACCGCCCCAGGCGTAGCGCGGTGGCGCTGGCTTGTCCTGAGCGTCGGCGAAGGGCGTCCCGCCGGTGATTCTCTCGTCGTACGGGCAACGAGCTCACACCGTCGCGTCTCTAACCCATCGAGCGCGGGATTAATTTAGGACCACGCGTTCCGTGCGAGTTGTAGGGGCACGGTATTGCCGTGCCCGTCGATCCGTCCTGAACTCCACGGGTCCAGCAGTAAAACGGACGTCGACAGCGCGCAGAATTCGCCATTTCTTCGTCAGGTCTTTCTTGTAGTACGCCCCCGCGAAGATTGTTTTATTCTGCTCTGTACCGAGAACCGCGATCCGTCAGTCTCAACTACAAATGCTTCCAGCAAGCGTCTACAGCATGTCATCGAGGAAGAAGGCGCGACTCGCGTTTTTATCTGCGCTGATCCTGCTGTTTGGCTGTGGTATCGCAGCCACCGTCACCATCGTTCGTTTCATTCGCGCAGCCAAATGGGCGGCGCACAGCTATGAGGTGCAAGTAGCTCTTGGCGACCTGCAAACGTCGCTTTCCAATGCAGCCCGCACGCGCACCGTTTACCTGAATTCTGGCGACGAGACGACGCTCTCCGAATATCCCGGAACCAAAAAGCGCGTTCATGGCGATCTGGCTGAGCTTCGTGAACTGATCCGCGACAACGCCTCTCAGGGCGCGCTGGCTGTGCAGCTCGACGATATCGTTTTGCGGCGGCTCGAGCTGATGGATGCGACGATCGAGATGCGCCGCGCCGGTCCGCTGGACGACTCCACGCAGTTGCGGCTCAGCCGCGAAAACGTGACGGCGGTAGCCGACTTCATGGATATTTCGCAGCGCATGATGGACGAAGAAGAAAAACTTCTCGGCCAGCGACGCCAGCTATTTGGTTCGCTCTTCTTCTGGGTGCTCTTCATTCTGGCCGCGGGGTTCATCATCGCGGTGGTGCTGCTCTGGATTCACTTCCGCCTGCTGAGCGCCGAGCTGGTCGAGCGCGAGAAGACGGAAGAGAGCGCGCGGAGGCTGAGTGTGCGCGTGCTCCAGCTTCAGGACGAAGAGCGGCGCAAATTTTCGCGCGAACTGCACGACAGCCTGGGCCAGCTGCTCGCCGTCGCCAAGATGCACATGACCGTGCTGCTCGACAAAAATCCGCACGATGAATTGTTGAAGGAAATCGATCAGCTGCTGACGGATTCGGTCACCGAAACGCGCACCATTTCGCACTTGCTGCATCCGCCGCTGCTCGACGAGGTAGGCATTGCATCGGCCGCGCGCTGGTACGCCGAAGGATTCGCCAAGCGCAGCGGCATCGAAATCGTCGCCGACATTCCCGACGATCTGCAGCGCATGTCGCGCGCCTCGGAGCTCGTGCTCTTTCGCGTGTTGCAGGAATCGCTGACGAACATTCATCGCCATTCGCGCAGCTCGCGCGCCGAAATTTCGCTCCAG
>Ga0206871_10040_pt1 | contig 31668 bp, 18 predicted proteins | sample Alteio_BWOrgCont_33_FD_152627 | JGI IMG/M metagenome (GOLD analysis project Ga0206871, IMG submission 152627) | Enriched cells from forest soil in Barre Woods Harvard Forest LTER site, Petersham, Massachusetts, United States -... | ecosystem: Environmental > Terrestrial > Soil > Temperate forest >...
CGGCGTGAAGGTCCCGAACGCGGAGCACATCACGGTGCGGGAATTGTGCCAGATGCGGAGCGGGCTGCTGGATGCGTATCACGCGCCAGAGCTGGACTCGATGAATATTAATGCGCAGACGAAGATTACGCCGCGGGAGCTGGTGGCGATTGCGGTGAAGCACCCTCCGCTGTTCGCGCCGGGGGCGCAGTGGAATTATTCGAACACGAATTATCTTCTGCTGGGGCTAATTATCGAGGCGGTGACGCACGATACGGCGCAGAACGAGATTCAGAAGCGATTGTTGGGACCGCTGAAATTGGGGAATACGAGTTTTCCGGTGGAGCAGGTGGGGATGGCGGCGCCGTTTTCGCACGGGTTCGCGCTGGACAAAGAGAAGAACTGGGAGGATGTGACGGTGACGCTGCCGCCGATGCTGACGTGGACGGCGGGGGTGATGATTTCGGACATGGCGGATATGAAGAACTGGGTGAAGGATTATGTGTCGGGGAAAACGAACAGTGCGGCGACGCAGAAGGAGCGGCTTGCGTGCGTGCCGACGGGCAGGCCGGGGCTGGAGTTTGGTTTGGGGATTGGGTGCTCGAGCGGTTGGTACGGATATACCGGCGGGATTCCTGGGTACAACACGGCGGCGTATTACTTACCGAGTCGGGATGCGACGATCATCGCGTTTGTGAATGCGCAGGAGGAAACGCCGGAGCCGGGAGTGGCGAATTCGATTGTGCGGGATTTTACGCGGAGATTGTTCCCGGAGAATTTGGCGTTTGGGGGGAAGTAGGGTTCGCGATCGCTCGGTCGAAATTACAAGTTCAGGTGATTTGTAGCCGTGGTTGTGGGATGGGTGAGGATTCGTCTAAACCCGCACCCTTTTAAAAGCAAAAGGGATCGGCACCCAAAGGCCGAATTGGAGAGCGCGTCTCCGCTCGATGGAAATAACGGAGCGCGGTAACTAGAGGTTGAAGAACCAGAGGAGGAGTTTGGTTACGAAGAGGTCGGCGACGAGGACGATGACGCTGGACTCGACGAAGGCGGAGATGGTGGCGCGGCCGACGCCCTCGGTGCCGCCTTTGACGCGGAGGCCTTGATGGCAGCCGACCGAGGCGACGATGAAGCCGAAGACGACGGGCTTGACGAAGCCGATGACGAGATCGCCGAGTTGGAGAGCGTCGATGGCGCGGGTCCAGAATTGAGCGGAGGGGACGTGGAGGGTAGTGGAGGCGACGGCGAATCCGCCGAGCAGGCCGGCGCAGACGCCGAGAGCGGTGAGGATCGGCATCACCAGGACAGTTGCGACCAGGCGCGGAGTCATGAGTTTGCGGATGGGGTCGATGCCGAAGGCGCGGATGGCGTCGATTTGATCGGTGACGACCATGGAACCGAGTTCGGAGGCCATGGCGGTGGCGTTGCGGCCTGCGACGAGAAGCGCGGTGAAGACGGGGCCGAGTTCGCGGAGAAGTGCGAGCGAGACGGCGTCGGCAGTGAGCGATGTTTCGCCGAAGCGGCGGAACTGTCCGGCGGCGTTGAGTACGACGACGCCTCCGACGCAGGTGAGGGCGACGAGAATGATGCGGAGCGAGCCGACGCCGATGATGTCCATCTGCTCGATCAAGTCGGAGAAATAGCGATTGGCGGCGAAGGCGCTTTTGACGGAGCGGAGAACGAGGAAGAAATAATCCTGAACGACGAATGTGCGCTCTTTGAGGTCGTTCTCGATGCCTGAAGTGAGGGAAGTGGGATTCATCGATTGGGTCTCCGGTCGGGTGCCACGTGAAGCCTGAAGCGATACTACTTCGAGTTGGGACAGATTAGACGGAATGCGGGTGGGCGATGTCAAAGTTTGCACTGTCTGGGGAGGACGGTGGAGCGGTGGAGCGTCTCGGTTGGGAGAAGTTGGGCTACGTTTTGGAGCATGGATGTGGCGGGGCGGGCGGTTGCGTGATTGAATGGAGGGAAGTTTGGTTGGCGAAGTTGAGCCGAAGGAGAGTTGCGTGAGTAATTGTGCGCTGAAGGGCGTTCGGGTGACGCGAGTGATGGATTGGTGGGGTTGGGCAATTGCGGTGGTGATTGTTGGCGCGACGGGCGTGTTGGTTGCGGCTTGCGATGCCGCGCCGCGGGCGTCTGGATCGGTGCCGTTCACGAGCGCGGATGGAGCGTTTGGATTTCACTATGCGGCGGAGTTGGTGAAGTGCGAGGCGCAGGATGCGAAGGTGACGTCGGAGAGCGTGTGGGCGCCGGCAGAGGCTTGCCGATGCAACGATCCGGGCGGGGCGGCGGTTACGGCGGTGTGCTTTGGATATCCGAAGGACAAATATAAGGACAAGCCGACGTTTAATGGAGCGTCGTTTTTTGTGGCGACCGATCCCAGTGTGAAGGACGCGGCGGGGTGCACGGCGGGATCGTCGAACTGGGGCGAGATCAAGGGAGAGAACACGACGATCGGCGGCGGGACGTTTCGGCACTTTCGGGTTAGCGACGCGGCGATGAGTCACTATTCGAACAGCGATATTTATCGCGGGTTTCGCGGCAGCAAATGCTATGAGCTGGTGATTCAGGAGATGACGACGAATCCGGATGTTTATGATGCGGGGACGCAGAAATTTTCGAAAGAGGATGAGGCTGAAGTGAAGGGGAAGTTGATGCAGGCGCTGCAATCGTTCAGGTTTTTGAGGTGAGAGAAAGACGGTAAGAAGTAAAGAAGCAGCGAAGTAATGAAGCAATGAAAAAGCGTCGGTGATGTGAAGGATTTGGTTTTGCCGGGTGGAATTATGAGCGTAACGGAAAAGTTTGTTTCGATGGAGTGGGGGGCGGCGCCGGAAGATCCGCGCGAGGTGGTGGCGTGGCTTGATGGGCACGCGCGGAAGTTTGGGCATTTTATTGGCGGTGAGTGGCGAAAGCCAGCGGACGGGAAATATTTCGAGAGCGAAGATCCTTCGACGGGAGAGGTGCTGGCGTCGGTGACGCAGGGGACGAGCGCGGATGTTGATGCTGCTGTAAAAGCTGCGCGGGGCGCATTTAGCGGTTGGCAGAAGATTGGCGGGCACGCGCGGGCGCGGTATTTGTATGCGCTGGCGCGGCTGGTGCAGAAGCATTCGCGGCGGCTGGCGGTGCTCGAGACGATGGACAATGGGAAGCCGATTCGCGAGAGCCGCGATCTGGATATCCCGCTGGTGGCGCGGCATTTCTATCATCATGCGGGATGGGCGCAGATTCTGGAGTCGGAGTTTCCGGGTTTTGTGGCGTGCGGCGTGGTTGGGCAGATCATTCCGTGGAATTTTCCGCTGTTGATGCTGGCTTGGAAGATTGCGCCGGCGCTTGCGGCGGGGAATACGGTGGTGTTGAAGCCGGCGGAGTTTACGCCGTTGACGGCGCTGGCGTTTGCGGAGCTTTGCAGCGAGGCGGAGTTGCCGGCCGGCGTTGTGAACATCGTGACCGGCGATGGGGAGACGGGCGAAGCTCTCGTGATTCACGAGGATGTGGACAAGATTGCGTTCACGGGTTCGACGGAAGTGGGGCGCGCGATTCGAAAGGCGACGGCGACGAGCCACAAGCGATTGTCGTTGGAGCTGGGTGGGAAATCGCCGTTTGTGATTTTTGAAGATGCGGACCTCGACAGTGCGGTTGAGGGGCTGGTCGATGGGATCTGGTTGAATCAGGGGCAGGTTTGCTGCGCGGGTTCGCGACTGCTGGTGCAGGAGAGCGTGTCGGAAGCGCTGCTGGATAAAGTGCGGAGGCGGATGAGCACGCTGCGCGTCGGCGCGCCGCTCGATAAAGCGGTTGACGTGGGAGCGATCGTGGCGCGCGTGCAGTTGGAGCGGATCGATCGGTTGGTGAAGCAGGGAGTCGCGGAAGGCGCGACGTGCTGGCAGCCCGAAGGGTTTTTGATGCCGAAGCGGGGGCTGTATTTTCCGCCGACGCTGCTGAGCAATGTGCATCCGGCATCGACGGTGGCGCAGCAGGAAATTTTTGGGCCGGTGCTGGCGGCGATGACGTTTCGAACGCCGCGCGAGGCAGTCGAGCTTGCGAATAACACGACGTACGGGCTGGCGGCGAGCGTGTGGAGCGAGAGCGTGAACGTGGCGCTGCAAGTTGCGGCGCAGGTGAAGGCCGGCGTCGTTTGGGTAAACAGCACGAATCTTTTCGATGCGGCGTGCGGATTTGGCGGGTATCGCGAGAGCGGTTATGGGCGCGAAGGTGGACGCGAGGGGATGCTGGAATATCTGGAGCCGGCATGGTTTGCGAAGGCTCCGGCGCTGAAGGCGGACAAGTCTGCGCGAGGGGATGAGAAGAGCGGCGCAGAGAAGGCTGGAAAGGCCGACGGTCACAACGGCACGTTGTCGATCGATCGAACGGTGAAGCTTTATATCGGTGGGAAACAGGCGCGGCCGGATTCGGGTTATAGCTTTGAAGTGCACGGCTCAGACGGAAAATTGCTGGGCGAAGCGCCGCTCGGGAATCGCAAGGACATTCGCAATGCTGTGGAAGCGGCGCGGAATGCTGCCGCGGGCTGGGCGAAATCGACGGCGCACAATCGCGCGCAGATTTTGTATTACATTGCGGAGAATTTTTCGCAGCGAAGCGAGGAGATCGCAGGGCGATTGGCGCGTGTTGTGGGTGCGAAACAGGCGCGTCGCGAAGTTGCGGCGAGCATCGAGCGCGTGTTCTCGTACGCGGCTTGGACCGATAAATTTGACGGACTGGTGCACAATCCGCCGATGCGGAATATTTCGATTGCGATGAATGAGGCGATTGGCACGGCCGGAGTGCTTTGTCCGGAGGATGCGCCGTTGCTCGGATTTGTGGCGACGGTGATGCCGCTGGTCGCGATGGGAAATGTGGTTGTGGCGATTCCTTCGGAGCGATATCCGCTGATTATGGGTGATTTGTATCAGGTTTTTGAGACGAGCGATCTGCCGGGCGGCGTGATCAATATGGTCAGCGGACGGTCGACGGAGTTGTTGCGTGTGCTGGCCGAGCATGCGGACGTCGATGCGCTGTGGAGTTTTGGCGACGATGCGCAGAGTGTGATGGCGAAGTCGCTGTCGGCGGGGAATTTGAAGCAGGTGTTTACGAATGAGGGGCGCGCGATCGACTGGTTCGATGCTGCGCAGGGCGAAGGGAAGTGGTGGTTGCGGCATGCGGTGCAGGTGAAGAATGTTTGGGTGCCGTACGGAGAGTAGGTAGCTCGGAAATTGGAAAAGGGAAATCGGAAACTGGATTCGGAATGATGATTGATCCTGCCTGAGTGGTTTGATCTATAAAAAATCTGGCGTGAGTTGTGGAAGATTTCGGAGAGAGAAAAATGGCACTCCGGGTGGCTGGGCCGTGCCGCTGGTTCCCCCTCCCGAAAGAACCAACAGCGCCGGAGTGCCGGTGACCGGGATTGTTATATTACGCTTAAGTAAAACATGTCAACAATTATTTTTAATAAAGTGTTAACATGGAAGTACACATGCAGAGAGTGGCAAAGTTGTGCTGGGCAAAGCGGAAATTGGAAAAGATGAATCAGAACGCGGATTCGAGCGGTGAATTGGCCGTTAATGAGAGTTGGGCAAAAGCGGCGCGGGAGCGCCGCACTCCAAATGGCTGCAATCTTTGATCGATCTAATCTGAACAGCGGAAAGAAAAAGTTGGTACGGAATTGAGCCTGTTCTTTTGTGCTGGCGTCGCGGAGGATGGTTTCCCTTCCTAATCCGCCGAGCGCCTCGGTAGGCGTGACCGGTGTTCCCTGGAGATTGCGATGCGGCGTTTTCTGGATCGATTGGCGAGGGATCGACGTGTGTCAACGCGTCATGCGGTGAAGACGCCGTTGAAGGTGAGACTGTGGAAGTCTGCGCTGCCGGAACATGCAGGGGAGTCGGAGAATATTTCGGAGCAAGGGATGTTTTTTGCGACGGACCTTCGTATGGGTGTAGGTACGGTGGTCGAGGTTGTTTTGAAGATGCCGCAGGAGATTACTGGGGAACCGGAGACGGAGTGGAGATGCACGGGCCACGTCGTGCGGGTGTCGCAGGTGGATTCGGAGGTTGGGACGCTGGGGGTGGGGGTGCAGTTTGATTGCTATCAGGTGGCGAAGGGGTAGAGAGAGATCGACAGTCCTGCGCGACGCATCCCTGAGGTTCGATCTATGGCCGCGACCTGTAGTGGGTACTGGAGCTACCTAGTTTTAGTCCTATGGGTTGTAACTTTGGGCAAACAATTCTCCCAAAACAAAGGATGAGGGCAAAGCCGGGGCCTAACATCAACTCAAGAATTCTCTTTCGAAAGAAGAAAAATGCTTGAGGAACGCAGGCAGTTTCCGCGGTTAGTGCCCAGTACGCCCCTATTTGTGTCGATGGACGATGCGAAGAGCGGGTTGTTGCTCGATTTGTGTGAAGGCGGCTTGGCCGTCGCGAGTCTTGTCCCACGAAATCTGGATGATGTGGTGTCGCTGGCCTTCGATTTGCCGGAGGGCGTCGGTCACATTGAAGCGAAAGCGCAAATCGCGTGGACGCGCGACTCCGGGCATCTGACGGGCGTGCGGTTTATGAATTTGGACGAGGTGTCGCAGCAGCAATTGAGCGAGTGGATCGCGGCGGGAACGAATCTGAGGCCAGCGGGCAGTGAAGAGTTCGATGAGCCGGTGATCGTGACGCGCTCAACGTATGCGCAGGTGGATGCGATCCGGCGAATTGTTCGGCCCGAAATATTGCCTGACCTGCGGATGGAAGTGCAGCCGCAGATCGAAATGAGGGCCGCCGAATCGGGAATCGAAGAGCACGCTGAGCAGGCTGAATTGGCGACGGAAACCTCGATGGAAGCGGAGACAGCCGAAACTGCCGATAAATTCGCGCCATCGATGGAAATGATGGGAACTTTGTTTCCGGAACCGGCTGTCGAGGAGCCGCCTTTCGTCGCGGAAGCGGCCGGTGTTGAGATCGAGGAGGCTGTTGAGCCTCATGACGTCGTCGAAATGGCGAATAAGGCCGATGTCATCGAAGAGCTTCCGATCGCGGAGCCCGCGGAACCGGAGCCAGCTACAACAGGTTCTACGACGCGGGCAGAGTGGGTGGAGCACGTGGCGCAGATGGAAGATGCGCCAGCCGGTGCCCGGTTCGACGCCGGCCCGCAGACGCTGCCGCCGGACGCGGAAACCGTGGGATGGGCATCGGACGCGGTGGGTTGGGTGACCGAAATTGCGGAGAAGCGAGTAACGGCTCCGGAAGAAGCGGAATTTGACGGAGTGTTTGCGGTCGAACCGGCAATGATGTCCGGTAGGACGGCGCGACAAACGAAATCACGGCATACGATTGAACTTGTGTTGGCTGTTGTTCTGCTGACCTGGGCGCTCGTGTTCCTCGGATATCAGATGGGAAGCACAGGCTTGAGCCGGTCGACGCACGATTTGACCTCGGCGAAGCCGGGCGGGAGCGGTGCAAGCGCGAAGAGCGAGAATGGAAAGGTCGGAAACCCGTCGACCGCATCGTTTGCGTCGGCCGAGGCGTTTCCGGAGATGAGTCCGGTGCCACCGATAAATCCTGGGCGGAGCTCGGTGTCTCCATCGAATTCGGCGGCACTGGAAACTCCGATCCCGGCGCCGAGCCGGGTTGTCGTCGCGCCGAAAGTATCCGCTCCTACTCCTCCGGTTTCTCACGAAACGATCAACCCGACAGCCGGAACGACGGTTCTGGCGGGAGTAGCTCCGTCGGTGAACTCGGGTGTGGTTTTGCAGGTCGGCGCGATGAAGATGGAAGGGAACGCGACCGCGCTGATGCAGGACCTGAAGAAGAAGAAATTCTCGGCATTCGTCTATCGGCATGGCAACGACAGCCTATACCGAGTAGGTGTAGGGCCCTTTGGGGATCGAGATTCCAGCGCCAAGGTGAAGTCGGAGCTGGAGAAAAACGGCTATAAGACGATTACGGCGAAGTGGGTGAAAGACAAAGGTTAAGCGAATTGCCGGCTCTGCATTCGGGCATTGCCGGAACCTCAGGGCGAGTGTCAGGCTGTACAGGAACGTCACCCTCAACGATAACGAGTTCTGCGTAGGCGGGTCGGGCACCGCTATCCTATATATACTGGGAGTTGAAGCGGAGGCGTACGCTTCCGGGGCTACGCAGTGTCCTTTCTTTGCAACGTCAGGCGCTGTGGGCGACTCTAGATTTAGTGGTGGAGGCAAAGTTTGACTGTGGCGACAACTGTCATTGGTGAGGCTGTGCGAACGCTTCACCGGGTCATTATCGAGGGCGTCTCGCCGGAAGTGGACGCCGGACGATTCGCGATCAAGCGCATCGTCGGTGATGAGCTGAGTTTACGCGCCGACATTTATGCGGATGGGCATGACTCGCTCGGGGCGCGGCTATTGTGGCGGCATGAGGATGACCGGACCTGGAATGAAGTGCCGATGCGGTTGGATAACAACGACCGTTGGGAGGGTAAATTCAAGCTCGAGAAGCTCGGGCGGTATTTGTATACGGTTGTCGCATGGGCGGATGCGTTTGGAAGCTGGAGCAAGGATTTAAAGAAACGGGCGGATGCGGGACAGGACATCTCGGTCGATGTGTTGATCGGGGCGGAGATTGTGCGCGGAGCTTCGGAGCGAGCGCGCGGCACCGATACGAAGAAGCTGGCCGATGCGGCGGCGAAGCTGAAGGAATTGGCGAAAAAGGACCGCGAGGGTGCGCTGGCGATTGCGCAGAATGCGGAGTTGGCGCAGCTGGTGAATTTGTGGCGGGACCGGGGTGTTGACACGCGATACGAGCGCGAGCTGGCGGTGGTGGTCGATCCGGAGAAGGCACGATTCAGCACGTGGTATGAGTTGTTTCCGCGGTCGGTGACGACCGATCCGAAGCGGCATGGGACGTTTAAGGATGTGATTGATCGTTTGCCGTACGTCGCGGGGATGGGCTTCGATGTTTTGTATTTGCCGCCTATTCATCCGATCGGGCGGTCGGAACGGAAGGGCAAGAATAATTCGACGACGCCGGCACCGGACGATACGGGGAGCCCCTGGGCGATCGGAGCCAAGGAGGGCGGGCACAAGGCGATTCATCCGGAGCTGGGGACGCTTGAGGATTTTAAGACGCTCGTGTCGAAAGCTCGAGATTTGGGAATCGACATTGCGCTCGACATCGCGTTTCAGTGCGCGCCGGATCATCCGTATGTGAAAGAGCATCGCGAGTGGTTTCGCGAGCGGCCGGATGGAACGGTGCAGTATGCGGAGAATCCGCCGAAGAAGTATCAGGACATTTATCCGTTCAATTTTGAGGGGGCGGGCTCGCGGGAGTTGTGGGCGGAGCTGAAGAGTGTCGTCGATTATTGGATCGCGCAGGACGTTCGCGTGTTTCGGGTGGACAATCCGCATACGAAGCCGTTTGCGTTTTGGGAATGGTTGATTGGCGAGGTGAAGAAGGAACATCCGGAAGTGATCTTTCTGTCGGAGGCGTTCACGCGGCCGAAGGTGATGTATCAGCTTGCGAAGCTGGGATTCACGCAGTCGTATACATATTTTGCGTGGAAGAACACGAGCGCTGAGCTGACGGAATATTTCGACGAGATGATGGATGGGGATGTGTTCGAATATTTTCGTCCGAATTTGTGGCCCAACACGCCGGACATTCTCAACGAGTATCTGCAGCGCAGTGGGCGCGCCGGGTTTATGACGCGTCTCATTCTTGCGGGTACGTTGAGCGGGAGTTACGGAATTTATGGGCCGGCGTATGAGCTGTGTGAAGGGCGGCCGGTGCGCGAAGGCAGCGAGGAATATCTCGATTCGGAGAAGTATCAGATTCGAGTCTGGGACATCAATAATCCCAATAGCTTGCGGGACCTGATTACGCATGTGAACCGGATTCGAAAGAACAGCCGGGCGTTGCAGCAGAATCCGGGGCTGGCGTTCCATCCGGTCGAGAATTCGCAGTTGATTGCGTATAGCAAGGTCACGGCGGATAAGTCGGATATGATTCTGGTGGTCGCGAATCTGGATCCGCACAACCGGCAAGCCGGGTGGGTCAACGTCGATGTGAAGGCGTTAGGGCTGGGTTCGGAAGAGTCATACCAGGTTCATGATTTGTTGACGGATGCGCGCTACGTTTGGCATGGATCGAGAAATTTCGTGGATTTAAATCCGTTCGTGCTCCCGGCGCATATTTTTCAAGTACATTCGATCGGGTAAGAAGGATCTCGCCGCGGCGAGGTGCACGTAAACGGCACGTGCAAACGATTGCGGGTTGCGTGGCGAGATCGGCCCGTCTGTGTTTCTGTTTTGCGTGATGTTGAGCGATGATGACGGTAGCGCGAAGAGTTCGAACAGGAGAGATCATCGTTGGCCCCGCAGGAGGATAAGCTCTGGTACAAAGATGCGGTTATCTATCAGCTTCACGTGCGGACGTTCTGCGACAGCGATGGGAACGGCGTCGGCGACTTTCGTGGGCTGACGAACAAGCTCGACTATCTGCAGGAACTCGGAATCAACGCGATCTGGCTGCTGCCATTTTATCCGTCGCCGCTGCGCGATGATGGATATGACATCGCTGACTACACGTCGGTAAACCCCACCTACGGAACGATTGAAGATTTCAAAACATTTCTGAATGCTGCGCATGCGCGGAAGATTCGCGTGATCACCGAGTTAGTGGTAAATCACACTTCGGATCAGCATCCGTGGTTCCAGGAAGCACGCAGCTCGCGCGATAACCCGAAGCGCGACTGGTACGTCTGGAGCGATACCGACGATAAGTACAAAGGCGTTCGAATCATCTTCATCGACACGGAGATGTCGAACTGGTCGTGGGATCCGATTTCGAAAAGTTATTATTGGCACCGATTTTTCAGCCATCAGCCCGATTTGAACTATGACAATCCCGCCGTGAAGGAAGCGGTCTGGGAGGTGATGAAGTTCTGGCTGGATATCGGCGTCGATGGGTTTCGGCTCGATGCTGTGCCTTACCTCGTGGAGCGCGAAGGCACTTCGTGCGAGAACTTGCCTGAGACGCACACCGTTATTAAGGAGCTGCGGGCGCGGCTCGACGACGCTTATCCCGGGAAAATGCTGCTCGCTGAAGCGAACATGTGGCCTGCGGATGTACGCGATTACTTCGGCCAGGGTGATGGCGACGAATTTCACATGGCGTTTCACTTTCCGCTCATGCCGCGGATGTTCATGGCGGTCAAGCTGGAAGATCGCAAGCCGATCATCGAAATTTTGGAGCAGACGCCGCAGATTCCCGACAAGTGCCAGTGGTGCGTGTTTTTGCGCAATCACGACGAGCTAACGCTCGAGATGGTCACGGACATCGAGCGCGACTACATGTACGACTCGTTCGCGAACGATAAGACGATGCGCATTAATCTGGGCATTCGGCGGCGCCTTGCCCCGCTCTTGGAAAACGATCGGCGCCGCATCGAGCTGCTGAATGGGTTGCTGCTGTCGATGCCGGGGACGCCGATTATCTACTACGGCGACGAAATCGGCATGGGCGACAACGTTTATCTCGGCGATCGTAATGGCGTTCGAACACCGATGCAGTGGAACGGGGGATGGAACGCGGGGTTTTCTTCGTCTGACCCGGAGCGGCTCTACTCGCCGCTGATTTCGAATCCAGTGTATGGATACCAGTCCGTGAACGTAGAAGCGCAGCGGCGGACGGAGCACTCGCTGCTTTCTTGGACGAAGTCCGTCATTCAAACGCGGAATTCATTCCGCGTCTTCAGCCGAGGATCGATCGACTTCCTGAGCCCGTCGAACCATCGGGTGCTTGCTTATGTAAGGCAGTTAGGTGAGGAAAAGGTGTTGGTAGTGAACAATTTGTCGAGCTCCGCGCAGGCCGTCGAGCTCAACCTGCAGAGCTTTAAAGGACATATCCCGATCGAGATGTTTGGGCGTAACCTGTTTCCTCGTATCGGAGAACTACCTTATTTACTGACGCTTGCGCCCTATCAATTCTTTTGGTTCCGTCTGCGACGCATTTGAACTTTGAACTCTCCGCGCGTCGAGTGTAAGTTTCTAAGGTTTACCTGATTGCCGTAATAGAGCAGGAGCGGACCTTTTTTGGCCGACGAAAGCCTACTTTCGGAAGATCTACTTCGCCAGCTGATGAGCGTGGGCGAGGCAGATTTGCTCGTGGCGATCCCCACGTACAACAATGCGGGGACGATCGCGCAAGCGATCCAGTCCATCGAAGATAGCTATCAGCAGAATTTCGTTCGGGATCGCGTCGCGATTTTGAATGTAGACGGTGGTTCGTCGGATCAAACCCAGCAGATCATCGCGAGTTTGAATGGGAAAAAGGATTCCATCCGGCGAGGCATAACGTCGCTTCGAACGGTGCATCGCATCACGACGCAATACGGACGATCACCGTCGCAGGGTTCCGCGCTGAAAGTGGTCTTCTCTGCGGCGGACCTGTTGCGGGTCAAGGCCTGCGCGGTCGTATCGCCGGCGACGACGAGTCTGGACCCGGCTTGGGCCGCGAATCTCCTGCGCCCCGCGTATCGCCAGGATTTTGCTTTCGTTGCTCCTTTATATTCCCGCAGCAAATTTCAGGGCTTGCTTGCGCGCAATCTTCTGTACCCGATGAGCCGAGCAGTATTCGGTGTGCGCATCCGCGAGATGTACGCGGATGAGTGGGGATTCTCGGGCCGCCTCGCGTCGGAATGCGGATCGCAGCCAATGGATGAAGCGGTTCGCGCTCGCCCTGAAGCCTGGATGGCCGTCAACGCGATCTGCAACGGGATGAAATGCAGCCAATCCTATCTTGGGCCGAGGACAACAGTTCCAAGCGGCGGTCCCGACATCGTCGAGACGATTCGACAGACGGTCGGCAATCTTTTTTATTGCTGCGACGCTTTCCAGGATCACTGGCTCGATCGCAACGGCACGGAGAGCGTGCAGACGTTCGGCTCGGACCACGAACTGACGCCCGAGGATGCGCCGCCGCGGCCGGACAAAAGTTTCGAGCTGTTCCGCAATGGCTTTCAGACGCTGCAGGACGCCGTTTTGAAGTCGATCTTGGCGAAGGACACGCTTGCGCAACTGAAGCAAATTGCCGCGATGGACATCGATAAGTTCGATTTTCCATCGGAGTTGTGGGTTCGCGTGTTGTATGACTTTGCGGCGGCATATCATCGGACGGCAATCTCACGCGACCACATCCTGCAAGCTCTCGTGCCTCTGTACCGTGGACAACTCTTTTCATTTTTGGCGGACCACGCCCAATCGACCCCCGAAGAAATGGAAGCCGACACCGAAGCGCTCTGTCTGGAGTTCGAACGCCAGAAGCCGTATTTGATCGAGCGCTGGAAGGCGAAAAACTGAGGTGAAACGATGAAAGACGCGATCGTCCAAGGTTTGCAACAGGCGTACCAAAACATGTCGCAAATGATCGCCCAGTTCCTGCCACGCCTGGTCGTGATGCTGGTGATCGTGCTCACCGGTGTGCTGGTCGCGTACGCATTCAAATATGCCGCGCGCATGATCCTGCGGCTCACCAAGCTGGATCGGTTGTCGGAGGAAGCGGGAGCGTCCAAGGTCCTTCGGATGGCGGCTTTACCGTCGATGACGGAGGTGTTGAGCCGATCGGTTTTCTGGATCACCTTACTTGGCTTCATCCTGATCGGCATCAGCGTATTGAATATTGCAGGGCTTCAGGAGCAGATCGCGCGATTGCTGCGACTGCTTCCAGAAATCGTCGTCGCAATGCTGATCTTGTTCCTGGGTTTGGTCATCGCGAACTTCCTGTCTCGCGCCGTCCTGCTGGGCTCCGTGAACAGAGGCTACGGTTCAGCCATGCTGTTCAGTTGGTCGGTTCGCTTTATCATCTGGATCCTGGCGATTACGATGGCGCTGGATGAACTGAGCGTCGCGCGGCAAACCGTGCTTGCGGCGTTTTCGATCGTATTTGGAGCGTTCATGTTGGGGCTGGCGATTGCGTTTGGGTTTGGCGGGCAGGATCTGGCGCGCAAGTTCCTGGAACGGTCGTTGGCCGAGAAGAAGACAGACGACAGCGACGAACTTCAGCCGCTTTAGCGACTGCGACCGCTCAGTGGCTTGGTGAATCGAACCTGTACCTATCTGGAGGCACCTCATGGCCGACCTTGGTGCGGGGAAGAGAATGGAATCGACTCTGCAAACAGCTTTGGCGTCACAACTTCCTGAGTATTTGCTGAGGCAGCGATGGTTTGGCGGGAAGGCGCGCAAGATCGCGTCGGTCGACATCGTCGACACGCTTTCGATTCCGGCTGGCGGCGGCAATGCCTACATTTTCGTCGCGGTGGTGCATTACGACGACGGGGCCGACGAGTTCTACGCGATTCCGCTGGTGCGGTCGGAAAGCGCGGGCGTTGAGGGGCTGAAGGTTCCGAGTCCGGACGGCGGCTCGATGATGCTGGCCGACGGCCTGAGGAACGCCGCGTTTTTGACGGCACTTGCCCAACTGATCGAAAAGGGAACAGCGATCGCGGGGGAACATGGCGAGCTTCGCGGGCTCCAAACGACAGCGTATTCGCGCCTCGCATCAGAGCCTGTCGCGGTGCTCACGCCCAAGCCAGTTGGAGCGGAACAAAGCAATACGTCCATCATCTATGGCGACCGGCTGATCCTCAAATTCTTCCGCCGAATTCAGGAAGGCATCAATCCCGATCTAGAAATCGGCCAATTTCTGACGGAAAAAACGTCGTTGAAAAGCGTGCCGGCTCTCGCGGGAACGTTGGAATATCAAGCACGCGACGGCAAGCCCATGTCGCAAGGCATGTTGCAGAAGTTTGTCCCAAACCAGGGCGATGCGTGGGGATTCACGTTGAAATCGCTCGCGAACTATTACGATGAAGTCCGGAAGATTACGGGTACCGGAAAAACGGCTGCCGGCGGAGTGTCAACGCCGGGCAATTTCGACACCGTTCCTGACAGCGCCAAGAGCTCCGTTGAAACTTATCTCGCGTCTGCCGAACTGCTCGGTCAGCGCACGGCAGAAATGCATTTAGCTTTGGCATCGGATGCGAGCGACCCGGCTTTCGCGCCTGAGCCATTCACGATGGATTCACAACAGGCGTTGGAGCAGTCCGTGAATCGCCTGCTTGTTCGCGTGTTCTCGCTGCTGCGCGACAAATTGAAATATCTACCGGCTGAATGGCGTGGGAAGGCAGAGAATCTTGCCGAGCGTGAGAGCGAAATCGCCGCTCGCTTTAACACGGCGCTGCGCGAGCCGATTCGAGCGATGCGAACGCGAATTCATGGCGACTATCACCTGGGACAAGTTCTGCGGACAGAGACTGATTTCGTGATCATCGATTTTGAAGGCGAGCCCGCGCGGTCGATTGAAGAACGTCGCGTGAAGCGGTCTCCGTTGCAGGACGTTGCCGGAATGCTGCGGTCGTTTCACTATGCGGCGTTCGCGCCGTTGCTAGGTGAAGATCGTGCCGCCGGAGATGGTGTCGCACGAATGGGAGTGTGGGCCGAGGCGTGGAATTCGTGGGTCGCTGACAGATACCTGGCGAAGTATTTTGCGACGGCGAAGAACGCGCCGTATCTGCCCGCAACGCAGGCTGAAATTCAGACGGTGCTCGAATTGCACCTGCTAGAGAAAGCGATCTACGAATTGGGGTATGAGCTGAACAATCGGCCGACGTGGGTTGGAATTCCGCTCCAAGGCATCGGCAAACTTCTGTCGATCTAGTTGGCCTTAAGCTTTGCGGGCGAGCGTTTCGGGCGTGAGGAGCGCGACTGGAAACTGACCCAGGTCGTTGAGGCGGATCAGCCGGCTTGCATTTTTTTCTTCGACCGTTACGATTCCACTTGTAAACACGTTCTTCCACTGAGTTGGTGCTGCTTTCGGAAGCAGCACTCTCGTGTCGCCCCAGAACTGTCCGGTGCCTTGCGGCGGCAGCGGAAATCCTGCGCGCGCCAACCACCGCGGCACAACAATCACCGCCCAATCCCTCTGTAAGCGCCGCGCAAAAGCGGTTACGTGTTCGGCGCGCTTGCCGCGCACGTCAAGAGTCAGAAATTCTCCATCCGAATAAAGCTCGGGATGTTGCGCCCTCTGTTGCAGCGTCTTCCAGATGACGTACAACTTGATGCCGCCGTCCTGCCAGCTTTTGGCGACTTCGATGTACGACGGTGAAGGAGACTCGTCGAGCGCGCGCATTTTAGTCAGCTTAATTTTTCGCGCTTCAAAGTCGACGGGCTGGCGATTGTCGGGATCGACGAGGCGGAAATCCCAAAGATCGGATCCTTGGTAGAAGTCAGGCACGCCGGGCGAAGCCACCTTGATGAGCGCCTGCGCGAGGCCGTTTGCCATTCCATAAAACGCGACGCGTTTTTGAAACTCCGCGAAGTCCGCGACGAATTTGTTTTTGGATCCGGGTTTGAGTATGGAACTGATGAATCGCTCGAGCGCCTGCTCGTGACGCAGGTTTGGCCGGGTCCACCGCGTGTGGACCATCGCTTCCCGCGTTGCTTTGATCGCGTACGCTTTCAATCGATCAATGAAGGACGCGCGCTCGCCGTCGAACGGCCATGCGCCGGCGAGCGTCTCGTAGAGGAAAATTTCTTCGTTGCGATCGGGCACAGGCTGGCCGTCGATCGTTTTGCGGTGCTGCGCGTTCAATTTCGACCAGCGATCAAGATGCTTCTGCCAGATCGCAGGCATTTCTGAGAGAGCGTTGATTCGGGCACGAACGTCTTCACCGCGTTTCGTATCGTGCGTCGTGGACGCATTCATGGCGTGCGGCCAATCTTTTTGTCGCGCTTTGATGTATCCCGGGAAATCTGCGGCATGTGCCGTTGAAGGCCGCGGGTCGCCGCCCACTTCGTTCAGTGAAATCAGGGGGTTGAAGACGTAGAGGAATGTATCTTCAAATGCCTTGGCCATGATCGGGCCGGTGAATTGCTGCCAACGCATGACGAAGGCGAGCCTTGCCTCACGTTGACCGGGCAGAAGATGCGGCCGGTTCAGGAGCAATAGCACGTCACGAAGAAAATCGAATGCCGGCGCGCTAAGTTGCGGAGCCTTCAAGCGTGCGCGCTCGATTGCTTGCTCGATGCGGCGTTTATCTTCTTCGGCCACGTCAAGGTTGCTGATGTAGGTCCTATAGACGGAAAGCTGGGCAGTCACCTCGATCAGCACTTGATTCAGCTCAAGCCGCGGAATCTCTCGCGCATAGCGATCGTTGCGCGCCAGCATCTGAAATTGTTGCCCGGCCGCGCGTATTTCAACGCCGAGCAGAATAGACATCACCAGCTTCTTTTTTTGATAGAGCAGTTCGTCGTATGCGATTTCTTTGCCGATGAAGCGAGAATAGATCTTCTCGATTTGACCAGCGCCTTTGGGGTCGACAAAAAAAGCGTTGAGCGCGTTCACGAAGTCGTACCCGGTCGTGCCGGCGACGGGCCAGCCATTGGGTAGACGTTCGTTGCGAGCCAAAATCTTTTCAACGAAGATCGGTAGGGCCGGAGCGGCGCCTCCATTTGTAACGGGTGATTCGGGCGTTGGCGCAGCGTGCGTAGCTGACGAGGCTACGCGTTCCGTCAGTTGGCGCAGGTAGCCCAGTGGATCACGCAATCCATCGATGTGATCGATGCGCAGGCCGTCAAGGCTGCTTTGCTCGATCATGCGCAAAATCAGCGCGTGCGTCGCCTCAAAAACGAGCGGGTCTTGCATTCGCTGGCCGACGAGATCGTTGATCGTAAAGAATCGTCGATAGTTGATCTCTTCGTTGACGTTTTGCCAGTACGCTAGCAAGTAGTGCTGCTGCGCCAGAAGCGTTTCGAGAGAGGAAAAGCTCGAAGGGTCTTTTGCCTGACCTTGTATTCCACTGAGATTCTGCGAAACGAATTCGCTGATTTTTGGGTCCTGCGTCATCAGCTGACGAAGGCGCTGCCGCAGCGATTCGAAGCGGAGGCGGCGGTCCGCACCCGCATCTCGTGCTGTCGTGGAGTCGGAGTGGTCCGTCAGGGCCGCGGCGGCTGCGGCGATGCCGGAATATTCCTGAAAGGACGGAGAGTGCTCCCCGAGCGCCTCGCGAAGCTCGTTCAAGCGACGTCGCAGAATCAAGTGATAGGTCGCCGGCGCCAGGGGAAATAGGGAATCGAAATACTGGACGAAAAATTTGCCTTCGAGAACGATGGGCTTAAGTTCGAGATGCTCGAGCGCCTCGCCAAATGGGCGTCCAAGCACCGGCAGGAGCACTTTCCCCTCGAGAATGCGCGATGGCGGCCGCCAATCGATGTCGAAATAGGACGCATAGGCCGATTCGGGGCCGTTTTCGAGCACATCCATCCACCAGGAATTTTCGCTGCTCGCCGACATGTGATTTGGAACGATGTCGAGGATCAAACCCATGCCGCGTTCGCGTAGTTTTTCGCGGAAGACGTTGAAGTCGCCCTCGGTTCCGAGTTCTGGATTGAGGCGCGTTGGATCGGTAACGTCATACCCGTGCGTGCTGCCACGTCGCGCGGTCAGAATCGGCGAAGCATAAACGTGTGTGATACCCAGGTCGGCGAGATAGTCGACGATCTTTGTAGCGTCCTGAAACGTGAAATCTTTGTTGAATTGAAGACGATAGGTTGCGAGAAGAGGACGGGCTGGAGTGGTCGTCGACATGAGGTAGTGGTCAGGGTTTCTGCGTTTGAATCGGTTCGTTCGATTGTTCGTAAACAACGAAGGATCGAGGTTGCAGGGTTAACTGTACCGCATTGCCACCTCGGAGTTTCTCCGGTAGAGCCGAGGGACCTTTCCACCCTAGAGCGGCAGAATCAATCTCTTTGCTCCATGTTCCGGGCGGCAGATTGAGAGGTAAAGTGGCTGTGTTGTCGCCAAAATGAAAGAGCACCGCGACTGAACTTACTTCGGTGGTTCGCAGGACGAACACAGCGTTCGGCAACTCATTTACAGCCGTCGGCCGAACATTACAGAGCCGTCGTGATCGGCGATACTCAAGCAGGGTCTTATAGAAAAGCCGCAGCGTCCGATGAGGTTCCTTCGTTGCGAGCGAATGATCAAGCCGCGATCGTTCGAACGTCGCTTCCGCCTGCGGATCAGGAATCGTGCCCTTCCAGCCAAAATGTGAAAACTCTGCCTGCCGTCCGTTCCGAACAGCTTCGACCAGGCCTGCGTCGCCGTGGCTTATGAAATATTGAAAGGGAGCCGTCTCGCCGTACTCTTCGCCCATGAACAGCATCGGTGTAAAGGGCGACAGCAACGTAACTCCGGCCACGAGTTTGAGTCCTTCAACATCCGTTAGATTGCTGATGCGGTCGCCGAGCGCGCGATTTCCGACCTGATCGTGATTCTGAATGCAGACGACGAATTGTTCCGGCTCTAACTTGAGCGGGGAATTCCCATGTCGCCGTTCGCGGTGAGGCGCATAGATTCCGTCGTAATACCAGCCATTCGAAATGGTCTTTGCTAAGTGATGAACAGTTCCGAAATCCTGATAGTAGCCGGCGGTTTCTTTCGTCACGAGCGTATGAAGGGAATGATGGAAATCGTCGCTCCACTGCCCATGCATACCTAGCCCCTCGGCTTCAGGCCCGGTCGGTAAAGCCATACGCGCATCGTTTAGATCGCTTTCGGCGATCAGCACGATCTCGCGCCCGACTCGCTTCGATAGTGCGCGCACTGCGTTCGAGAGCTCCGCTAGGAAGGGGTTCGCGCTCGCATCGTAAATGCTGTGAACTGCGTCGAGGCGCAGCGCGTCGAAGTGAAACTGCTCCAGCCAATGCAACGCGCTCTCAATAAAAAAGCGTCGAACGTGATCGCTCTGACGACCGTCAAAGTTCAGCGCCGAGCCCCAAGGGGTGTGATAGAAATCCGTGAAGTAAGGCCCGTACTCGTTGAAGTAGTTCCCCTCTGGGCCGAGGTGGTTGTAAACCACGTCGAGACAAACAGCGAGTCCCTTCGAATGCGCAGCGTCGACAAACCTTTGCAAATCGGACGGATTTCCGTAGCTATTCTGAACCGCAAATGGAAAAACACCGTCGTATCCCCAGTTTCTTCCGCCGGGAAATTGGGAGATTGGCATCAACTCAATCGTCGTCACGCCGAGATCAGCGAGCCGATCAAGATGGGGAATCAGTGCTGCGAATGTTCCTTCGCGCGTGTAAGTGCCGACATGCAACTCGTAAAGGACCGTGTCGCGCAGCGCGACACCCTTCCACACCTGGTCAGTCCAGCCAAATGTGCTCGGGTCGATGACTTGTGAAGCCGCATGCACACCATCAGGTTGGAATCGCGATGCAGGGTCTGGCCGAGTGTCGCCGCGATCCAATCGGAACGAGTAGCGAGCGCCAGGTTCGAGACCATCCACGACGGCGTGAAAGTACCCAGACGAATCGCGCTCCATCGGAACGGATTTCGCAGTGGAATCTGTTTTCGAGGGGAGAGAAAGTTCAACGCTCTTTCTCGCCGGCGCCCACACCACGAACTGCCAACGTCCATCCGCGGTGCGGGTCGCCCCCAAAGCTGGCGGGCGAATGGGCTGAGAGTCGCTCAAGCGGTTGGAATTATGCCTTTGCGGATTCTGCCTTTGCCGGCGTCGATGCTATCGAAGCCGTCGCGGGCGACGTGGTGTTTGTGCCGACGGGGTATCGCTTCTTCACCATGATCGTTAATTTCTGATCTTTCAGCGTAGCACTAGCGGTCGCAGGTTCAATCTCAGTGTTTAAGTCGTGCGTAAGAAAGATCTCTCGTTCTGTAATGTCTTGCGCGCTTGCCTCGGTGTTCTTGGTCGGTTCAGCTTTCTCCGCGCGAACGGTGACGCTCGTCGGAGTGAGGCAAATCTCTACGTCATCTGCCGAGCCTTCTGGGATCGATGCATTGAAAGCAAGCCAGCTTCCCGATTCGCGCACTTCGATTCCGCGCTGCAAGACCTCGTTTTCCGCCTGAATCCAGTGCTCGTAATCGTTGCCGTCCTGACTGCCGGAATTCTGATAGATGTCATATGCGCGATGCGAAACGCGCTGCCGAACCTTGTCCTGAAACGCCGCGTGTTGATCTTCGCTGAGAATTTGAGGAGTTTTCGAGCTGCTGCTGAGGGCCGATTTGGGTGTAGCCATGACGCACCTTGCCTTGAATTTGGTAGGCCGAACCGTGGGGCACGGCCGGGATGCGGCCGTGGCGGGTGAACGCGAACGATTTCAACTGCGAACGGGACGCTTCCTACATCCAGTTAAGATGCAGCGAGCAGCACAAACAATACAGAGGATTGTGTAGAACGCGGAGCCGGCGCTTCGCTCGATCGCGCTCTTCACGACGTGTAAACAACCAACGTAGGTTAAGCAGCCGAATTTAACTTCGAAGGCGCAGCAGCCCAGTTCTTCTGATCCGCTTTGTCTGCCGCTGCTGAATTCGCGGTCATGGCCGCGGCTTCATCCGCAGCACCCGAAGGCTCAAGCTGTACGTTGCGTAACGTCTTCTCATGCAGCAGCCGTTCGATCGACTCCACCATCGGCTCCGAATGGAACCGGCGCTGCGACGAACCGTCGCACAGGATGTTCGCAACCGCCATCAGGCTCATGCCCGAGTGGTGCGCCAGCCAGCAGCGGCAGATCTCGAACCTCTCGCCCTTCTTCATGCGCGATTTTGTGTAATCCACCGACTCGAAGAATCCGTGCGAGCCGAGGAAGCCGAGATCCTTCATCCGCTGAATATTTTTGATCGCTCCCTTTGGATCGACCATCAAACTCAGGAACGTCGAATATGGCGAAACGACAAGATCGCGCGACAAATCGCGGCTCACCGCGATGCCCGGGACGCCGAACGCCTCGTAGTGATAGTGACCCGCAGCGTTGATAATCGAGCACGATGCTTCCGAAATCCCCCAGGGAATTCCTTTATCGTCGGCGTACCTCTGCTGCGCACGAACCGCGCCGCGTGTCGTCTCGTCGATGATCGTGTTCGGGAAAATCTTCATCCACAACACCGGCATCAGGTATTCGAACATGGTGCCCGTCCAAGACAGCATCACCTGTTCGTCCTTGTAACTGGTCATCTTGCGTTCCAGCGCCATCCAGCTTTCTTGCGGCAGTTCGCCCTTCGCGATGCCGGCATACACGCCCGAGCGGACCTCCGATGCCATCAAGTCATAATGGCTCGGCGTGAATTTGCCTTCCTCGGCGTTGTAGCCCGTGAACATGAGCTTCTTCTTCGCGTCGAAGAAAAAGTTGAAGTTCATACTGCGAGCCAGTGTGTCGGCGCGCTCCGCAACCCGTTCCAGGCGCGTCGTCATGCTTTTCGCGATGCTGCTGGTCCGTCCAACCGCCGAGCGCAGCAACTGTAGCGCAGAGCGCGATTCAACGTTCGAACCGCCTTCCTCGAGCATCCGCCACAACTTCTGATCGAGCGTGTGGCAGACCTTCGGCAGCGTTTCGAGCGTCAGCTTTTCGGCCGGCACCAGTTCCAGCACGCCCGGTTCAGCCGTGCACTTCGCGAACTGCGGCTGCAACCATGGCGCGAAGTCATACACCAAGCTCTCGAGATGAGAGATGCGGAGGCGGAGTTCGTATACCCACCATTGGGCCTCAGTCTCAATGGGTTCGGTCGAGAGCTTCTTGGCCAGAGCAACGGTCACACGTTCGCAACCTGCCAAAGCATCGAGCCACGTCGCCGGCGAATCGTTCAGCGTGGCGACCTTCTGCTTCATCTCACGAACGCCGGCGAGCAGAGTCTCTTCCTGATTTTCCGCCTTGAAGATTTCCTCGATCGTGTCGAGGTGATCGCGCAAGCCCTGTAGAGTTTCGGGTTTGAACAGCGGCTCGCGAATCGCTCCGAGGCAGCCTTGCTTTACCGTCCAGAGCGCGCAAACGAGGTTGCCGTTGTCGACCGCCGAGATGAACCGCGGCTTCACCGCGTCCAGCGTCCGATTGTCGTACCAGTTGTACATCTGTCCTTCGTGACGCGGCATCTTGTCGATCGAATCAAACGATCTCTCGGTGTCCGTCAAGAATTCCGGCAGCGTCAGGAAGCCCAGATCCATTGCTGCGAGCCGCGAATTCAAAAGCAGTCCGAGGTTCGTCGTCGAAATGCGGTGCACGATGAGAGCGTCCGGCTTCATGATCGTGTCCGGAATCATGAAGTTTTCTTCCGCCGTGCTGTATTCACGGAACAGCCGCCAGGTGCGCAGCGCCGAATGCCTCAGCAGCTTTTTGTCTTCCGCTTCGATCTTCGCATCCGGTTTCCGAACCGGAAGATCGAACCACTGCTGAATCGGCTTCGAGAGTCCCCACAGAACCAGCAGCGGCAGCGCGATCATGAACGACGCCGGCCTCTCGAGCGCGACGATCACGCCAACAAGAAAAGTGATCCACGGAGTCAGTTGCAGATACGTTTCAACCGGCGTCTTCTTGCCGTAGGTGCTCTCCGCCTCCGCCGCCGTCTCCCACTCCAGCAGCCGTTCGTGCGTCACGGTCATCCGAACGACCGCACGAACGATCGCGTCCACGGTAACCAGCGCCTGATGGCACAGCGATCCGATACGAATGAACAAGTTAACCTGCGCGATTCCGAAATCGGCCGCCCACGCCTTCCAGAACGCGCCGCTAAACACGCCGTTGCCGGCGCGCAGGATCGACATGGTGAACTGATAGTAGGTCGGCAGCGCGATAACGGCTAAAGTCGCCAACGTCCAGTAGACCGCCTTACCAGGGAAGAACAGCCACGCGCAGAGAAACATCACGAATGTCGCGATTTCCGTCAAGCTGCGGCGCAGGTTGTCCAGAATCTTCCAGCGCGAAATTACCGAGAGGGGATTCGGCGAATAGTTGCCAAAGAAATCCGGCACGCGCGGCAGCAGCCAGAAAATAATCTGCCAATCGCCGCGTACCCAGCGGTGCTTACGCCGGCTGAACGCGCTCATGTGCGACGGATAATCGTCGACGACTTCGATGTCGGAAACCAAACCGGCGCGAGCATAGGAGCCTTCCACAAGGTCGTGGCTCAAAATAACGTTGCAAGGGAAGCGGTGCTCCACAACCTGCTGGAATGTCTCGACTTCGTAAATGCCCTTGCCGGTGAAGCTGCCTTCGCCAAACAAATCCTGGTAAACGTCGGACGCGGCGCGAGCGTAAATGTCGAACCCAGCATCCGCCGAGAAGATCGAAGCCAATCGCGAACGCTGCGCCGAATCAATGCTGATCTCGACGCGCGGCTGCAAAATCCCGTAGCCGTCGACGACGATGTTCTTTTCCGGATCGATGATCGCCCGATTCAGCGGATGTGCCATCGTCCCAACCAACCGGTGAGCCGAATCACGCGGAAGCTGCGTATCAGAATCCAGCGTGATCACGTACTTCACCGACTTCAACAATCCGAGATCGCCCGCTTTAACAGGGAAGTTGTCGCTCGTTCCGAGCAGCAGTTTATTGAAGTCCAGCAGCTTGCCGCGCTTGCGTTCCCACGCCATCCAGATGCCTTCCGAGGCGTTGTAGGCGCGATGCCGATGGAAGAGGAAAAACGAGCCGCGTCCTTCGCCGGCGTACTTCGCATTCAGCGCCTGAATCATGTGCGAGCACTGATCAGCCAGCTTGTCCTTCTCGTCGAATTGTTGCGCCGCGTCCGGTGGATCGGTTAGCAGTGCGAAGTGAATGTTTTCGTCGCGGTTGGCGAGGAAGCGAATCTCCAGGTCGCGAACCATCCGCATCATCCCGGCTTCGCTGGTCAACAACGTCGGCACGACCACCATCGTCGTGAAGTCCGCAGGCACGCCCTTTGCAAAATTGAGTTTCGGCAGCGCCTGCGGCGGGAAGAGCGTCGTCGCAATCTGGTTGATCAGCGCAATCGCGCATTCCGCAGCCGGCAACAGGAATAACAGCACGATCACCCAACCGTTCACCTTGCCGCGCGAACCAAACACCGCAGCGGCCATAATCGCCAGCGTCAAAATCTCGATTCCGAGAATGTAAGAAAAGTCCGGCCAGCGCTTGACCAGCCGCTGCACGCGCTCCACAAATGTCGGCCGATAGTCGATCGCCTTCTCGAGCTGCTTCCGTCCTTCATCGACCAGGTAGTATCCGACATGTGATTGCCGCAACCGAACGCGCGCATCGGGCGACGCTTGAATGGGGCGCGCAAGTTCCACGATCTTCTCGGCAACTTGCTGTTCTGTTGCCTCAGAGCGCTCCGCCAGCGCCGAAATCAGCTTGCGATAGTGGTCGCGGCTTTCGAAATCCATCGACGCGTACGCATCGCACGGATCGCGCCGCAGCACCTGTTCGATTGCGTTCACGCGCTCGAACATCTCTTTCCAATCCGTTCCATCGACGCGGCGCAGGCTGACGATCAACTTCGTCATCTGCGGCACCGGTTGCGCTTCTTTCGCTGCCTTTTGTGCCGCCAACTCTTCTGTCGTCTTCGTCTTCGCGTCGGCCGGTTCTACAGGCACAACGCACTTCGCCACATCGATTCCAGCCGCCTGTTCCGCCACGCCTTCCAAAACCGTCATCTTCGCGAACGACTGCAATTGCCACAGTTCGTTCATTTCCAACGGGGCGATTTCCTGAAGCGCCAGAAAATACTTCTCAAAAGTCTTTTCGTCGAATTGCTGCCCGACGGTTTTCAGATAGCTTTCAACGGCAACGTATGCGCGCGGCAATTTGCCAGATGCCGAGTCGCCGGCTTTGACCTGCGGCAGGTCGGCGACCTTCTTCAGCATCGCTTTCGTCTGCTGCAGCGAACTACGAAGCGCCGCTGCACTCGCGAAAAAAATCTCGGCGTCGCCGATCGTCTTCATTCCGATCGACATCGCATCTCGAATCTCGATCAACTTCGCTTCAACGGCGGCCTTGACGGTCTTCCACTTCGCTTCGATGCCGATGATCTTTCCGTCCGCATCGAGCTCGCTCCACGAGCGCGCTTCGGTCTCCGCCGCCGACCGAAGCTCGTCGTCGCCGATCTCTGTCGCGTTCACTGCTCCGACATAGTCCTTGCGCAAGCCGCCAATGCGCGGCAGCTCGGCCGCTGCTATCGGTTGATTGGGATCGAATGCGGGATGCTGTTGCGTAGCCATCGTTTCGTCCTTATCGGTAACTTGCTGCCTGCAACTCGAACATTTCGGCGTAGCGACCCTTGTTCTGTAACAGCTCGTCGTGCGGGCCTTGCTCCGCGATACGTCCGCCCTCTAAAACCAAAATCCGGTCGGCCATTTTCACTGTGGAGAAGCGGTGCGAGATCAACAGCGCCATCTTCCCCTTGGTCAGTTCGGCAAACCGTTCGAAAACTTCGTGCTCCGATCGCGCATCCAGCGCCGCGGTCGGTTCGTCGAGCACGAGAACCTGTGCATCGCGCAGATAAGCGCGCGCCAGCGCGATCTTCTGCCATTCGCCGCCCGAAAGGTCGGTGCCACCCTCGAAACGTCGTCCCAACAGCTGGTTATAGCCGTTGGCTAGCTTGCGAATTACGCCTTCCGCCAAACTCTTCTGAGCTGCCGAGCGCACGCGGAATGTGTTGTCCTGCTCTTCGATGCGCCCGATCGCGATGTTCTCGCTCGCCGTCATGTCGTAACGAACGAAGTCCTGGAAGATGACGCCGATCTCTTTCCAGAGATCCTCGAGCTCGTAATCCCGGAGGTCCACGCCATCCAACAAAATCCGCCCACCCGTCGGGTCATACAGCCGAGTCAGCAGCTTCACGATCGTCGTCTTGCCTTGCCCGTTCTCGCCTACCAGCGCGATGCGTTCCGTCGGCCGCAGGCTGAAGCTGACGTTGCTCAACACTTGCCGTGTCTGCCCGGGGTAGTTGAAGGAGACGTTCTGGAATTCGAATCCGAGCCGAATCGGCCGCGGCGCGCGCAGGGCATTCGGTTTCGAGAAAACGCGCGGCTTGAGATTGAAGAAGTCGAGCAGGTCAGTGATGAACATCGCCTGGTCGGCGATCGTCGAGAATGTCGTGAACACCGACTGGATGTTAGAACTCGCCAGCGCGATCGCGCCGACCATGAAGTAGAACGTGCCGATGTCCAGCGAACCCGTGACCGTCTTGTAGATCACGAACGCGTAGCTGCCGTAATATCCGACCGCGCTCAACGTGGTGAACACCGTGCCGACCAGCAGCCGCCGCTTGGCCAGATTCACATTCTCGGCGTGTAGTTGATTCGAGAGCTTCGAATATCGCCCCACAAGGTAATTCGCCAGTCCGAACAGCTTCAATTCCTTCGCGCTTTCCTTGCTGCCTCCAACGATGCGCAAATAATCCATTTCGCGCTTCGCAGGCGTCTGCTTGAAATTCAGCGAATAGCCTTTGAACGCGAAGTGCGTTTCGCCCATGAACGCCGGGATCACGCAAACAACCAGCACCGCCAAAATCCACGGCGACAAAAAGATGATTCCGCCCGCCATGCTGATCGTCGTCACGAGTTGCTGAATCAGCATGCCCGTCGACTGGATCATCACCAGCCGGTCGGTGCCCTGCACACGCGCCCGCTCCATCTTGTCGTAGAAGAGGGGATCCTCGAAGGTCGTCAAATCAAGCTTCGAGGCGTGCTCCATAATCCTGGTGCTGATGTGCTTACTGTACCGGTCTGCCAGAACAACTTCGAAATAGGCGACCATGCGGATCAAGACCCCCGCCAGCAATCCGGCCAGGGCGAACTCCAAACCAACCAGGTACCAGAAATTGTGAGGAAGTGCGGTCTGATGCTGCCGATAGTCGACGATGTCGTTGACGATGACTTTCGTGACGTACAGGGCGGCCAAGGGGATAAGGGCCACTAGGACCCGGCACGTCAGGCTCGCCACGATCACCCCGGGCGCAGCCTCCCACACCATCCGGAAAACCGGAGGCATGTTTTTCAGTGCGGCAACGCGTTCGCGCCACCGCGGAGTGACGTCCTGCGATGAAGGGGTCGAAACGACGGGTGCCTGGGAAACCTGGTCGAGTAACGGTCCGGCTTGGCTATCTGTACTAGCCGCTTCCATGCCACGCCAATAGGGCACGCGCATGACCAACCGTCCGCGCCGCTAAGTGTCCCTTTTTGAAGCACTCCCCCTGTCCTAAAGGTCAGGTTGAAATGTGTTTTTTTCGTCCGAACAGCAAGAATTGCATACTTCACCTGATGCTCGAAATCGTCGCATCGCCAACAGCCCTAAGGACTTCCGGCCTCTCTACAGTTATCCCGGTACCGTACCATTTATCAACCGTCCACCTAGTACTAAGCGCAAAATGGCCCGAGTCGCTGTGCTAACATCCAAACCTCATGTCGAAGAGCGATATTTTCGCCTTTGCGGCACTCGCGTTGGTGCTGTCCGTCCCAGTTGCCCAAGCTTACGAGGCCACCCTTTCTGCGGCGGCCCTCCACGACGCTTACGTCTTGGGCCAGCGCAACGACCAATCCACCGCCGAGTTTCTCGATCCATACGCCAAGCAAGCGACCGGTACAGCTGATGGCGGCACGCCCCATCTGTCTGAAATCGAAGTGCTTACTCCGTTTTCTCAAGTCGTTGACGAATCTCGCCGGAAGGGAAGTGGCGGCTTTTCCGAGCAGCAAGCTCTCGCCGCGTATCACAAACGCGGGGACACCATCGTCATCCGCGTCAACCTGGTTCTCCCGGCGGCTTATCCCGAAAAGGAACGCGGCGCCCAGGCGCCGACCGTTTCCCACGATCCGAAACAGACCGACGCTCTCCGTCCCGAGAACTTCTGGCAGAAATTTCAGTTCGCCCTCAAACAGAACGGCAAGACCGTCCCGACGAAGTCGATTCACAATCAGCCAGTCTATTCAGCCGCAACGAAAAACTCCCCCTCAACTCTTGACGGGCAGACAGTCTGGCTCGAATACGATGCCAAGAGCATCGCCAACGAACCAATTTCAATTGAAGTGAATACCCCGGACGGAAAAACCGCGACTACGCAATTCGACCTGAAATCTCTTCGCTAAATCATGCTGTTTTAGGGCAGCATCACGCTGTGCCCCAGCTTGCCCGGGCGTCAGATCGGATCTTCTTCACAACGGCAACCGCAGCCGCGCCTCGCAGCCCTTCACATCCTTTCGATTTTGCAGCGTCAACGTCCCGCCGTGCGCTTCGGCAATTTGGCGGCATAAAACCAATCCGATCCCCGTACCGCCTTGCTTCGTCGTAAAAAATGGCACAAACAGGTTCGCCGGATTCGAAATCCCCGGTCCGTCATCCGCAACCCACACATTCAGAAAGCCATCCTGCCGCGCCCATCCAATGGCCGCTCCTCCGGTCCCACCGGCCTCGCGCACCGCATCCGCTGCGTTATGTACAAGATTGATCAGCAACTGCTCGAGTTGATCTCCGTCTCCGGAGATCGTAATCGCCGGGCCTTCCTCTACCTTCAACTTCACTCGCGTCTCCAGCTTCACCACGCGCAAAATCCAATCTCGCACAGCCACTGGCGCCAGCTTCGGCGCCGGCAACCGCGCAATCTTGGCGTAAGCCGCCATGAACCGGCCCAGCGACTCCGTCCGCGACCGGATAATCCCAAATCCCGCCTTCATGTCGTCCACGAGCCCCGCAGTCGCACAGGTCTGCCCCTCCGGCGAATTTGCGATGCTCGCCAGCCCGCTTTCCAGGCTCTGCGCCACCGACTGAATCGGTGCCAGCGAATTGTTCAGCTCGTGCCCCATCACGCGAATCAGCCGCTGCCACGCCTGCCGCTCCTCATCGCGTAGCGCCCGGCTCAAATCGCTCAATACAACAAGATGGTGCGGCAGCCCCGCCTGCCGGAACGCCCCGCGCCGCATTCCCCATCGCCCCGACCCGCCAGGAAAACTCAACTCCATCGTCCGCGCCGCTTCGCCCTCCAGCGACGCTCCCAGCCCCAACTCTCCCGCAGTAAATCCGAGCAACCGTTCCGACGGCCGCGCCAACAATCTTTCCCCCGCGCGATTCACCAGCCGCAGCTTGTTCTCGTTATCGAACGTAAATATCGCGACGTCGATCTCTTCCATCACCGTCCGCAACAGCGCCGTCGCTTCCAGCGCGCCCAGCCGTTGCTCGCGCAGCGTCTCCCCCAGCGCATTGACCTCGATCATTACCTCACCCATCGCGTCGTCGCGCTGCGCGTCGCGCCCGCGCACGGAAAAGTCCTCCTCGCGCAGCGCGGCCAGCAAATTTGAAAGTGTCTGAAGGGAAAAAACGACGCGATGCCGGAGCGAAAACGCAAAGCCCAACCACAGCGAAACAATCAAAATCCCCAGCGTCCACGCCGTCCGGGAACTGTAATCCCCGGTGTAGAGCAGAATCAGCGCGATCAACGAACCCGGCAGGCCCGCCGCCAACGCCAGCAGCTGGATCCGGTGCTCGTAGGTTATACGACTCATTCCAATCCGTGTTTTTGCAGCCGCCGATACATCGCGCTGCGGCTCAGCCCCAGCGCCTTCGCGGCCTGGCTGACGTTGCCGTCATAACGCGACAGCGTGCGCTGAATCAAATGATGCTCCACATCATCCAGGCTCATCTCTTCCAATTTCGCCGCCGCGCCCGAAGCCGCGCGCAGTCCCAAATCCGCCACCTTCACCTGCGGCCCCGTCGCCAACAGAACCCCGCGCTCAATCGCATGATCCAGCTCGCGCACATTTCCCGGCCACGGATGCTCATGCAATACCTGCGTCGCCACCGCATCGAACCCCGAAATCGCCTTCCGATACCTCTGCGCGTAATTCCTTAAAAAATGGTGAGCCAGCAACTCAATATCTTCGCGCCGTTCCCGCAACGGCGGCAGATGAATCTCGATCGTATTCAACCGAAACAACAAATCCTGCCGAAATCTCCCCGCGGCCGCCTCGGCGTTCACATCAACGTTCGTAGCCGCAATCACGCGCACATCCACCCGCCGTGTACTCGAAGACCCAACGCGCTCCAGTTCTCCCGTCTCCAACACGCGCAACAACTTCGCCTGCAATTTCAGCGGCACGTTCGCAATCTCGTCCAAAAACAGCGTCCCATTGTCCGCCAATTCGAATCGCCCCACGCGATCCGACCGCGCATCTGTAAACGCACCCTTCACATGACCAAACAACTCGCTCTCAAAAACGCCTTCCGACAATCCGCCCGCATTCACCGTCACCATCGGCGACGAAGCCCGTGGCGACAGCGCATGCAGCGTGTTCGCCACAACCTCTTTGCCCGTCCCGTGCTCGCCCGTGATCAGCACGTTCGCGTCCGACGGCCCGATGCGCCCGATAATGTCCAGTACCGGCTGCATCGCCGCCGACTCCGCGATCATCGTCGGCCGCGACTCCGCCCGCAGCAACCGATTCTCCGCCTCCAGCCGCGAAGCCTGCCGCAGCGCCTGCCGCAATTCAATTTGCGTCCGCAGCACCGCCAGCAATCGATTGTTCTCCCACGGCTTTGGAATAAAATCACGTGCCCCGCGCCGCATCGCCTCCACCGCAACTTCGACGCTGCTCCACGCCGTCATCACAATCACCGGCAGCGTGCCATCGACCATCTGCACACGCGGCAACAAATCCAATCCTTCCTGCCCCGACGTCGTATCCCGCGTGTAGTTCAAATCCATCAGTACCGCGTCGAATTCGCGCGCCTCGATCGCAGCCAGCGCTTCCGCGGGCGACTGCGCGCCCTGCGTCTCATACCCTTCGCGCTTCAACAAGAGACGCAGCGCATCCCGGATGTCAGCTTGATCGTCAGCAATCAGTACGCGGTACGGATGACCAGAAGAAGTTTTCATTCAGCTCGCAGATCGCCACTCGCATTCCGTCGTCGAAATCATCAAAGCC
>Ga0206871_10041_pt1 | contig 31426 bp, 22 predicted proteins | sample Alteio_BWOrgCont_33_FD_152627 | JGI IMG/M metagenome (GOLD analysis project Ga0206871, IMG submission 152627) | Enriched cells from forest soil in Barre Woods Harvard Forest LTER site, Petersham, Massachusetts, United States -... | ecosystem: Environmental > Terrestrial > Soil > Temperate forest >...
TTTGCTGCGCTCGGGGCCGAGGCGCGCGCCAGCCCAAGCCATGTCGGTGAGGAGATGCGAGGGCTGCATTGAGGCGATGATGTGGAGTTTGGCGAACCGTTGGAAATCACCGGCGGAGACTACCTGCGCGTGTTCAATGCGAAAGCGTCGCCCCCAGGATGCTGGCGCGACCGGCATTGCGCCACAAATTTGGCTTTGGTGTGCTTCTAGATGAGTCTTTATGCACGCCTGCAATGCTTCTATTTGATGAGACACATTGATAGCTGAAAAAGCATTGAGCGCCATGGCGTTGGCTTTATCGCCGATTGCGTGAAAACCAAGTTGAAAGTCTGCTTGGGCACGTTCGATGGCCATCTGGTTGAGTTTTGCTTGGTCATAACGTGCGAGACCGGAGTTATTCGGATCGTCTGAGTAAGGCGCGTTCATTGCTGCGGTGCGTGAGCCGAGTGAGCCATCCATGAAGCCTTTGAGCATGGCGGTGTGCAGCATGGGATCGTTGAGGCCGTGGTGTGCGCGCTGGGCTTTGAGGGTTTCGAGCGAGTCGTTGAAGGTGAGCCACTCAGAGAAGCGGATGGGAAGTTTGCCTTCTTTCTCCATCTGCTCGAGGACGAGGAAGTCATCCCAGTCGGAGTAATCCTGCACGGAGGTGACGCCGTGGGCGAGGGCGTCGTCGATGGAGGCTTGCAAGGCGCGGCGGCGCATGCTGGCGTCGGGTTTGGGGATGGCTGGCTTGATGAGAGCGAGAGCGGCGTCGCGGATGATGCCGGTGGGCTTGCCGGAGGAATCGAGATCGATCTGGCCGCCGGTGGGAGATTTGGTTGTGGCGGTGATGTGTGCGGCGGCGAGGGCGGCGGAGTTGAGAATGGCGATGTGGCCGTCGGTGCGCTCGAGATAGGCAGGATGCCCGGCGGTGACGGCGTCTAGATCCTGGCGGGTGGGAAGGGTTTTGCTGGCCCACTTGGTGTGGTCCCAGCCGCCTCCGGTGATCCATGCACCTGCCGGCAGAGTGGAAGCGTAGGTTTTGATTTTGTCCTGCATCGCGCTGAGGGATGGGATGTTATCGAGATCGACGGTGAGGTGCTGCTGGCCGGCAAAGGCCATGTGGGTGTGGGCGTCGTTGAAGCCGGGCATGACGAACGCGCCGTGGAGATCGATCTTTTTGTCGACAGTGCAGTATCCGAGCACTTCTTTGTCTGTACCGGTGATCTCAATGATGCCGCCGTACGCAGCAACGCCGAGGGCGGAGACATGCTGTGGGTGGTCGGTAAGCAGGTCTTTGCCCGTGAGAATGTTGCCGTTGTAATAGACGGTAGCCAGAGGCATACACATCTGTGCGGATGCGGGGAGCGAAACGAGTGTGAGGGCGAGGGCGATGAGTTTCACGGGAGAAGTTTAGCAAGGCAAAGACAAAGCAAGAGCAACAGAAAACGCGGAGACGCAAAGAGCGCAAAGATACGCAACGAAAAGCCATTGACGCGGAGATGCGCGGAAAGATGCTATTGCGAGGTGAGGTCGAGGAGAAGAAGGAGGATGCGGCGGAGGGCGAGGTCGCGGCCGGTGGGGTCGAACCATTCCTGAAGGGTGTGGATGTTGCCTGCTGTGCCGCCAGAGCCGATAGCGAGCGCAGGAATGTTCAGAGAGAGTGGAAGGTTAGCGTCTGTGGAACCAATGTGTGTGGAGGTTTTGATGGAGAGATGGCGGTCGACGGCGCGAAGTGTTTGCGCGAGCGGAGATGAGGGTGAAAGAGCGCCGGAGGGGCGGTCGCCGATGCGCTCGACATGAAGCGTGAGCTCGTTTTTATGCGGCTTGAGCGTGGCTTCAAGTGTCTTTAAGACAGCTAATTCGATGCGGTCGAGTTCGAGCGCGGAAGTGGAGCGGAGATCGAGGCCGGCGGAAGCGGATGCGGGGATGGAATTGACCGAAGTGCCGCCGGAGATGGTGCCGACGTTGAGTGTAGTGCGTGGGTTGGTGGGAAGTTTGAGTTTGGCGATGGCTTGAATTGCTGCGCTGAGTGCGACGACGGGGTTGGCGAGGCCGAAGTCTGCCCATGAGTGTCCGCCGGGACCGGTGATGGTGACGCGCAGGCGGCGGCTGCCGAGTGCGCGATCAATGACTGTGGCGTTTCCGGGTGCGTCGATGGCGATGGCCGAGGTGATGCGCTGGAAGTATTCGGAGTCAGACGAAAAAAGATGACGCATACCGCGAAGATCGCCTTCGCCTTCTTCGCCCACGTTGGCGGCAAAGAGGATTGTGGCCTGCGGTTTGATGTCTGCGTGGCGGAGTGCTGCTGCGAGACCGAGCAGAGCTGTGAGGCCAGCGCCGTTGTCACAGGCTCCGGGGCCGTGGATGACTGCGCCTTCTTCGCGGGGAGTGGTGTCAGTGCCGGCGGGGAAGACGGTGTCGAGATGCGCGGAGAGGAGGATGCAGGGCCGAGGGCCAAGGGCCGAGGGTTCAGAAGACGATGAATACTCAGCGAGGACGTTGCCGATGGCGTCAATGTGTGGATTGTGCAGGCCGAGGTCGCGGAAACGATCTAGGAACCACGTGGCGCGGGTTGATTCGGCGAAGGGTGGAGCGGGGATTGCGAGCAGCTCAAGCTGCCAGCGGCGGAGTTGAGGCTCGTGCAGATGGAACCACTGGAAGGCGCGGTGGACAGCTCGATTGGCAGCAAGAGTGGTAATGCGGCGGTTGTAGTCAGCGGAAGACTGCTCGGTCATGGAGCGGCCTCAGGATCGGTACCCAAATCCTGCTGCTGCTCGTAGTCGACGGAGACGAGGAAGAGGCCGGATGCAGGTGCGGTGGGGGCCGGCGGCGCTGCGGTTGCGTGCTGCGACGATGCCGGGGATGGAATCTGGAGCGAGGGCGCCGCGGCCGACTTCGACCAGTGTGCCGACGATGTTGCGCACCATGTGATGCAGAAAGCCGGAGCCCGTGACGCGGTAGATCAGCAGGTTGGATTCGCGAGTGAGCGTGGAGCGGGTGATGGTTTTGAGCGGCGAGGGGCCGGACGAGGGGTCGTTGCGTGTGGCGAGGTCGGGGTCTGCGGCGGCGAAGCTGGTGAAGTCCTGATGGCCGAGGAAATCATCCGCTGCGCCTTGCATGGCGACGAGGTTTACCGGCCAGTGGCAATCCCAGACGAAGGGGGCAAGGAAGGGTGAGCAGATGCGTTCTGTAATGGCACCGCCGGAGTGCTGCAGGCGGTTCTCGAAGATGCGGTACTCGTAGGTCTTGGCGGTGGCGCTGTGGCGGGCGTGGAAGGTCTCGGGCACGGCTTCGACCGAAAGAACCCGGATGGATGCGGGAAGGGCTCGGTTGAGGGAATGTTGGAGGTTGGCGGCGGGGATGGGCGCCTCCAGAGCAAAAGTGGCAACCTGACCAAGGGCGTGGACGCCGGCGTCAGTGCGTCCGGAGCCTTGTGGGAGAACGGTTTCGCCGGTGAGGCTGGCGATGGCCCTGGAGAGCGTGCTCTGAATGGTGGGCGGACCGTTCGGGACGTTCTGGATCTGCCAGCCATGAAAGCTGGAGCCGTCGTAGCTAAGTGTGAGTTTCCAATGAGTCATCTCTATAGCGACGGTAGCATTTTTAGGCAATGATGAGGAGGAAGTGACAAGTGTCAGACGGGCTGCCCGGGTAGGGGCGATATACTGGCGAAACCGATTTTGAAAGTGTTGTCTTGTTGGAACTTCGGCTTAGGCTCCGGCGTATTGGATAGAGAACAGGACAATTCAGATAAGGCCGCCAGGGCGGCAAGAAATTAAATTGTGGAGAAGCGGATCGTGAAACTGAGTCATGGGCAGGCTGCGGTGTGCGTAGCGTTGATGGTATTGAGCGGGTTCCAGCCGGGTGTGGCGCAACAGGCACAACAGCAGGCGGCTGCCCCGGCGCAGGTCCAGACCACGGTGGCCAACCAGGCGACTCCGCAGACACCGGCGATCGATCAGCCAATCAACAACAATACGAAGTGGAATACTGGTCTGCCGCAAACTCCGGAGCCGAAGCTGACGGAGCCGTTGTATCTGCGGCCCACAAACAAGGATTACACCAATGCGTATGGGTTCTTGCCGAACCCGCTGAATGTTTTCAAGCCGACTCCGTATCCAGCACCGCGGCTGAGCAATACGCCCCGATTGGATGACCTGCTCAGCGGAGGCAAAATCTACCTCAGCCTGACAGATGCAGTGACGTTGGCGCTCGAAAATAATTACGACATTGAGATTGCGCGCATCAACCTGGACATTGCCGACACCGATATTCTGCGGGCGAAGGCGGGTTCCTCCCTGCGTGGCGTTTCGACCGGGTTGGTGACAAACACGCTGGGTGGAACGACTTCGACGATTACAGGTGGCGGCGGCCCGGGCGGAACGACAACCGGAACCGGTGGATCGGGTGCGGGCGCTTCCGGTCTGGTGCTGAGCACAAGCGGCGGTGGACCTACGCCGGAGACGATGGAGCCGGTACTGAGCGGTACGCTGCAACTGGAGAAGGTGACCAGCGAAAGCTCAAGCGTGATCGCACCTTCCGCGACGACCAACACGCTTACCGGAAACTTCCAATACAACGAGGGCTTCAGCACGGGCTCGCAGTTCAACGTCACGTTCAACAACTCGCGCACGTCAACGAACAGCTCTTTTTCGACCTACTCCCCGGGTATCAGCACCTCAGTTACCGGGACCTTTACGCAGCACCTTCTGCAGGGCTGCTGCCGGTGGGTGAATACGCGGTTCATTATCCAGGCGAAGAACACGCGGCGAATTACGGATTCGTCGTTCCGCCAGCAGTTGCTTTACACGGTTGGCCAAGTGGAGAGCATCTACTGGGCGCTGGTGAGCGCGTATGAAGACGAGCAGGCCAAGGAGCGGGCGCTGCTGCAATCGACCCAGTTGTCGAGCGACAACCGGAAGCAGTTAGAGATTGGCACGCTGGCACCGCTTGATGTGGTGAATTCGGATTCGGCTGTAGCCACGGACAAGCAAGCGTTGATTTCGTCGCAGACCAACCTGGAATATCAGCAGTTGCTGATGAAGCAGGCCATCGCACGCAATCTGGACGACCCGCAACTATCCGTTGCTCCGGTGATTCCGACTGATCGCGTGGGACTGGACCGGCTGCCGGAAGAAGACATGACCGTGGAAGATTTGGTCAAGGAATCGTATGTAAACAATCCACAGGTGGAGCAGGCCGTTCTGACCATGCAGAACAACCTGCTGACCATCCGCGCGGAAAAGAATGGATTGCTGCCGACACTGGACGCCTATGCATTCATCGGGTCGCAGGCGATTGCTGGAACGCCGAACCCGAATGCAGCAAACCTGGGCACGGGAACAACGGCGTCACCATCGGTTCCGGGAGGCTATGGTGGAGCGCTGCAGAACCTGTTTGCGGGTGACTATCCGAACTACGGCGTAGGCGTGAACCTGAGCGTCAATCTTCGCAACCGGACAGCGCAGGCCGACCAAGTACGGTCGCAGATGGAATACCGGCAGTCGCAGATTCGCTTGCAGCAGCTTTATACGCAACTGCGCATCCAGGTGACCAACGCACAGTTTGCGTTGACCAATGATCGCGCGGCGGTGAATGCAGCGCAGAGTGCTCGTGATTATGCGGCACAGGCGCTGGATGCAGAGCAGAAGAAGTACCGCCTGGGTGCCTCGACCACAGCAAACGTGTTGCAGATGGAGCGCAACCTGGCGACTGCGGAAGATAACTCGATTTCCGCGACTGCAGCGTATGCGCGTGACCGCGTTTCCCTGGAGCAGATTCTGGCCGTCACACTGGACCGTTACGGAATCAATATCGAGGACTCTGCGAAGGGCAGAGTGCAGACGCCTCCACATATTCCTGGGCTGACAGCGCCCAAGGCTCCTGAAGCGCCGAAGCCGCTGACAGCGACTCCTCCTCCACCACCGCAATAAGACAGACAGTAGACAAGCCGCTGACCTATAAGGTCGGCGGTTTTTCTTTGTGCGTAGATGTCGCGTAGGCTTAAGGAATGAGTGAGAGTAAAGAGAATGCGTTAGGCGGAGCGGCTTCGGGGTATCTGAGGTCGGCGCGGCATCAGCCAATTGAGTGGATGGAATGGGGCGAAGAGGCCTTTGCGAAGGCCGAGCGCGAGAACAAACCGGTGCTGCTGGACATTGGCGCAGTGTGGTGCCACTGGTGCCATGTGATGGACCGCGAGAGCTATGAGAATCCTGCGACGGCAGAGATTATCAACGAACACTATGTAGCGGTGAAGGTGGATCGCGACGAGCGTCCCGATGTCGACACACGCTACCAGGCGGCAGTAAGTGCAATCAGTGGGCAAGGTGGATGGCCGCTGACTGCATTTCTAACAGCGGAAGGCAATCCGTTTTTTGGGGGCACGTATTTTCCGCCGGATGATCGCTATGGGCGACCGGGGTTTCCGCGTGTTCTGCTGACGATGGCAGAAGCCTATGCGCAGAAGCGCGATGAGGTAATGGAAACCGCCGGCAGCGTGATGCGCGCGATTGAGCACAACGAAAGCTTTTCCGGGCGCGGTGGAGCGCTGAATGAAGCGCTCGTAAACAAGCTGGTTGGGGCAATCGAGCGGCAGTTCGATGAGCGCAATGGTGGGTTTGGGTCGCAGCCGAAGTTTCCGCATCCGGGAGCGATTGATTTGTTGATCGATGCTGCGGGTAAACCCATGTCCCAAAATCGGGACATGGGGCACCAGGATTCTGCGAAGGCGAGAAGTGTTGCAGAGACGACGCTGCGGCGGATGGCTGCGGGAGGAATTTACGACCAGCTGGCGGGTGGCTTCCATCGCTATTCGGTGGATGAACGCTGGATCGTACCGCACTTCGAGAAGATGGCCTATGACAACAGCGAGCTGCTGAAAAATTACGCGCACGCCTATGCGACGTTTGGCGATGAGGAATACGCACGCGTGGCGAAAGACATCCTGCGCTGGATGGATGAGTGGCTGAGCGACTGTGAGCGTGGTGGGTTTTATGCTTCGCAGGACGCGGATGATTCACTGGATGATGACGGCGATTACTTTACGTGGACACGGGTGGAAGCAGAGGAAGTGCTGGAGCGCGAGGAGTTTTTGGTTGCGGAGGCTCTCTACAACCTGCGGGCAGTCGGCGACATGCACCATAATCCGCTGAAGTGCGTTTTGCATGTTGCACCAGTCGGTGGTGCGACGGTGGGGCAGATTGCGAAGGCACTGAAGATGGAACTGGCACACGTATGTGAACTGGCGGCGAGTGCGAAGCAGAAGATGTATGCGGCGCGGCTCAAACGGAAGACTCCGTATGTAGACAAAACGGTGTACACGGGATGGAACGGGATGTGCATCAGCGCCTATGTGCAGGCGGGACGCGTACTGGGAATGCCGGAGGTGATTGCGTTCGGCGTCAAGTCGCTCGATAGAGTGTTGAGTGAAGCGTGGGGCGAACACGGGCTGGCGCATGTGGTTGCCTACGGCGAAGGTGTGGCTGCACGGGCGCAAGTCGCAGGTGTGTTGGAAGATTATGCGTTTGTTACAAATGCGGCGCTGGATGTGTGGGAAGCGACTGGTGAGCTGAAGTATTTCAACGCCGCACGTGAAATTGCAGACACCATGCTGACCAGGTTCTGTGACGCGGAAGCTGGTGACGCGATGAGCCGTGGATTTTTCGATACCGAGAAAGACAAGGGCGGCATAGGCGCGTTGAGTGCGCAGCGGAAACCGCTGCAGGATGCGCCGACACCGGCGGGGAATTCAGTAACGGCGATGGCATTGCTGCGGCTGGCAGCGTTGACGGGAGAAAACCTGTATGAGACTCGGGCGATTGATACGCTCGAGACGTTTGCGGGGATCGTGGAGCACTTTGGACTGTACGCAGCTAGCTATGGGTTGGCGTTGCAGCGCGCAGTGAGCGGGACGGTTCAGGTTTGCGTGTTGGGTTCCGATGAGAGAGCAGACGAACTGGAAGCTGCTGCGCTGCGTCCGTTTGCGGCGAACAAGAGCGTGGTGCGGGTGCGTGATTTGAATGCGTTGCCGCCGGCGCTCATGGAGACACTGCCGCATCTGCCGAAGAACGGAAAGAGTATGGCTGTTGTGTGTCGTGGGAGTTCGTGTCTGCCGCCGGTGGGGACGGTGGGCGAGTTGAAAGCAGCGTTGGGTGGGGTCGCCCAGGGTTAGCGTCCTGCGAACCCATGTCCCCAAATGCGAGGGACATGGGGCACCCGGATTGTGCGGTTACGGACATTCTGCTTTCCCGCTCATGCCGACGATGAAGCCGTCGTCATGAACGGGGCACCCAGAGAGTGCGACGTCAAGCGGCGGGTGGGGCTGGCGGTTTGGGTGGGTTGGAAGGGCCTTTGTTCTCGATAAGCAGTGTGCTGCTGGCGTAGCCGAAGGCGATGCCTTCTTTGGCGAAGGCAATCAGAATGCGGCGGCGAAGTTCGCGCATCACTCCATCACGTTGGTTGACCATGACACGGAGGGTGATGGGGTAGATGACTTCGTGGCCGGAGATTTTGTCGACGCCGGGTATGTCGGGGTCAGCGATGACGACGTCCTTGAAGGCTTCATCGGCGCGGATTTCGCTGGAGAGAGATTTAAGGATTGCCACGACACGGTCGGGATCTTCGCGGGCATCGACGGAGACGTTGAGTGTGCCGGCGGCGAAGTCGCGCGAGAGGTTGGAGACGGTGGTGATTTGAGAGTTGGGGACGATGTAGAGTGTGCCGTCGCCATCGCGCAAGCGGGTGACGCGGAGCGAGAGGTCTTCGACGGTGCCGGTGAGCGAGGCAATTTTGATGGTGTCGCCAACGGAATATTGATCTTCAATCAGGATGAAGATGCCGGTGAGCATGTCCTTGAAGATGGACTGCGCGCCAAAGCTGATGCCGAGGCCGATAACGCCGGCGGAAGCGATGAATGGGCCAAGCGAAACACCGATGCCGCCGAGTATTTGCGTGAGGAGATAAAAGCCCAGGACGCCGTAGGAGGTGGCTCGGAGGATAGCGGCCATGGTGCGAAGCTGCGAAGATCGCTGGGAATTAGCGACCAGTGAATCTGCGTGGCGGCGGAGGCGGCGCACGAAAAAGAGCACAACCTGTTGCAGGAGGAAGGCCAACAGGAAAGCAAAGACGATCTTGGGCAGACCATACTCGGTAAAGTGCAGCAGGTCAGTCTTCCAGCCTTCCAGAAGGCGCTGGAACCAGTGTTCGTCGTGGGAGAGCGAGTCAGTGATGGGCATAGATTGAGACGGTTACTCCAAAATTCAGAAGTTCAGAAAAGGTTGGATGCAGTTTTTCTCATAAGACGATGGACGGCGACGGGTGGATGGCCGCACTATGTTAGGCAAGCGATAGGCAGACAAGGAGGGTAACGATATGAGCAGTCTTTGGAAAGTGGGAAGCTTAGGTGTGGCAGTGGTACTGCTGGGTGTGGGACTCAGAACGTCGTCCGTGGCAGCGCAACAACAACAGACGCCAGGAGTGCCTCCGAGCATGCCGGGGCTATCGCAACCGCCGCCTACGCGCCTGCCGAACCTAGGATCGGCAGATGCTTTGCCCGATCCGCTGCGTGCGGAGATGCGGGAGAAGATGCTGCGCGCGGCCAATGAGCAGCGGCATAAAAAAATGCTGGACGACGCTAACAAGATGGTGCAGCTGTCGAATGAGTTGAAGGCCGATGTAGAGAAGACCCAGAACGATGAGCTTTCCATGGAAGTGATTAAAAAAGCTGTCGAGGTGGAGAAATTGGCCCACGATGTGCAGCAGAGGATGAAGCAGTAGAGGCAGGGATTAGAGATTAGAAATGCACCGTATGTGCGAGTAGAATTTGGGTTGAAAGCGACCTTCTTGACAGGAGATGAGCGAGTGGCGCAGAGGGGAAATGGAAAGGTCGCGGTGCGTCCGGCGGAGAGCGCTGGGACGGAACAGTTGATTGCAGGGAAGGCGCCGGCGTGGTGGGTGGAGTTTTACCGGCTGATGTATCTTTCGCGGCGCACCGACGACCGCGAAATCCTACTCAAGCGGCAGCAGAAGATTTTCTTCCAGGTATCGTGCGCAGGGCATGAAGCGCTGTTGGTGGCTGCAGGGCTGGCGATGAAGCCGGGCTACGACTGGTTTTACCCCTATTACCGCGACCGCGCGATTTGCCTGGCATTGGGCAATACCGTGGAGGAGCAGTTGCTGCAGGCGGTGGGCGCAGCGGACGATCCTGCCAGCGGCGGGCGGCAGATGCCTTCGCACTGGACAAGCAAGCGGTTGAATATTGTTTCGCAATCATCCTCGACGGCGACGCAGTGCCTGCAGGCAGTGGGAACGGCGGAGGCCGGACGGTATTTTGTGCATCATCCGGAGGCAGCTGAAAAGCCTGCGGCTGGGACGCCGGATTATCGCGAATTCAAAGATGTGAAGTTCCACGGCGATGAAGTGACCTACGTTTCGATAGGCGAGGGGTCGACAAGCCAGGGCGAGTTTTGGGAGTCGCTGAATACAGCGTCGAATGGAAAGCTGCCGGTGCTCTACGTGGTGGAGGACAACGGCTATGCAATCTCGACGCCGGTGGAAGCGAATACTCCGGGTGGAAACATCTCGCGGCTGATCGCGAATTTTCCGAATTTTCATTTTGCTGAAGTTGATGGAACAGACGCTGCGGCGAGTTATGCGGCGATGGTGGAGGCGGTGGCATACTGCCGCTCCGGGCAAGGGCCAGCGCTGGTGCATGGGCACGTGGTGCGGCCGTATTCGCACTCATTGAGTGACGATGAGCGGCTGTATCGCAGTGACGAAGAGCTGAAGGCTGACGAGAAGCGCGACCCGATTCTGAAGATGCAGATGTGGCTGCTGCGGGAAGGCATCCTGAACGAGCAGGGCTTGAAAGAGCTGGAGCGCAAGGTCGACGAAGAGGTACAGCAGGCAAGTGACCGTGCGTTGGCGGCGGTGCTTCCTGTGGCGACGCCTGAAGCGATTTTGAAGTTCCAGTACTCGGAAGATTTGAAGCCGACGGACCCGCGGTTTGAGACTCCCGTGGAGCCGACGGCGGACGATACAGAGCGCACCATGGCCGACCTGATCAACACGTGCCTGCGCGACGAGATGCGGCGCGATGAGCGGATCGTGGTCTTCGGCGAGGATGTGGCCGATGCTACTCGCGACAAGGCGTTGCGCGAAGGCAAGATCAAGGGCAAGGGGGGAGTCTTCAAGCTGACGCACGGACTGCAGAAAGAATTCGGCAACGACCGTGTGTGGAATTCTCCGTTGGCAGAGGCGAACATTACGGGACGCGCGATTGGGATGGCGGTGCGCGGGCTGAAGCCGGTGGTTGAGATTCAGTTCTTCGACTACATCTGGCCGGCGATGCACCAGATGCGCAATGAGCTGAGCGTGATGCGCTGGCGGTCGAATGGAACATTTAGCTGCCCACTGGTGATGAGGGTTCCGATTGGCGGATATCTAACGGGCGGATCGATTTATCACTCGCAATCGGGCGAAAGTATTTTTACGCACACGCCGGGTGTACGCGTGGTGATGCCTTCGAATGCACTCGATGCTTTGGGGCTGTTGAGGACGGCGATTCGTTGTGATGATCCGGTGTTGTTTTTAGAGCACAAACGGCTGTATCGCGAGACGTTCGGTAGAGCGGCGTATCCGGGGCCGAACTATGCGATTCCGTTTGGCAAGGCGAAGGTGGTGCGCGAGGGTAAGGACCTGACCGTGATCACCTATGGCGCAGTGGTTCCACGGGCGCTGCAGGCAGCGCAACGAATTGAGCGGGAGAAGGGCGTGAGCGTAGAAGTCGTCGATCTGCGCAGCCTTAGCCCGTACGACTGGGAGACGATTGCCGAGTCCGTGAAGAAGACGAACAAGGTGATCGTGGCGCATGAGGACATGCTGAGCTGGGGTTACGGGGCGGAGATTGCCGCGCGGATCGGGGATGAGCTGTTCCATGATCTCGATGGGCCGGTGCGCCGCGTGGGAGCGATGGACACTTTCGTGGCCTACCAGCCGCTGCTGGAGGACGTAATTCTGCCTCAGCCAGAGCGGCTGTATGAGGCGATGGTGGAGCTGGCTAGGTTCTAACAACAGGCTAAGTAAACCGCAGGGTACGGCCGCAGTGGTGGCGACCGTACCGATTGTGGGGATGATCCAATGACCTACTGCAAGGCGACGGTGCCGCTGATAAATGGCGCGAAGGTGTTGTCGAAGAAGGAGTTGTTGCCGTTGGAGATGAGTTGTCCGGTCTCGTATTCGCCTGCGTAGTAGTTGTCGACGAAGGAACTGCGGTTCAGTTGCACGTAGCCGGGAGTGGTTAAGCCAACCATAACGCCCCAGTGGAAGCCACTGACCTGGCAGTTGTCCAGAAGGATATGGGAGCCTTCCGACTGTACTCCAACAGTGCTGGGCCCAGGCTGCCCCGGGCTGGAGAAGGTAGAGCCGAATACCGACACCACTCCTGTGGTGACGTATAAGGCGTGGTTGGCGAAGTGGATATGGGTGTCGATGATCTTGGCGCTAACGACAGGGCTTGAGGAAGCTGCGGGGACGATGTAGATTCCGTAGGCTCCGCAATTATCGATGCTGGTGTCTTTGACGACGAGGTCGGCGCTGTTCGTGCCCGATTCGAACATATTGACGCAGGTTCCAAAGCCGGTGATCTGCAGGTGATCGATCTGAAGCTGGCCGCTGGACGCGAAATAGATTCCGTTGGAAGCTCCGTTGCCATGGATGCTGAGGTTGTGGAGTTGAACGACGCTGCCGGAGGCAACCTGGACGGTGATAGCGCTGCCTGTGGTGGCTACATTGGCTGCGAGACCGCCGCCGTCGATGGTAATCGACTGGGTGATGGTGACGGGGCCGTAGTCGCCGCGGGTGAGAACGCCAAGCTGGCCCCAGACAGGGGTCTGGGTGACGGCATAGGCGAAGGTTTTGCAGGGCGCGGTGACCGTGCAGGAGCCTGAGTCGCTGCCTGAGGCAGAGACCCAGGTTTGCGAATAGGCAGCGGTGGTTATGGTAATGGCGAATGAAAGTATGGCTAGAGTCTTAGCGAGTTTCATGCTGTATTAGCTCCTTGAGGGGTTAAAGCGGAAAACAGGCGCAAGATTTGTAGCTGGGGATGTAATTTGATTCCTGCCTCTGCCGGAACGTCTGTATGAGGCAATCGCGGTTCTGAACGTCAGGGCGAGGGCTTTGTCGTAGTGCGATGCGGCCTTGAATGTGAGCAATTTAGGTAAAAACTTTCGCAACTGGCCCTGGCATGCTGTGTTCGACTGAGAAGCGGGTAAATGCACTGTTAGTGCATGCCTGTTCCAAGCGAGGAAAGTGCCCATGTCTATGTTCGTGAAGACGGCTAACGGGTTTGTTGTTTCATCCCTATGTGCGCTAATGATTGCTGGGCCGGGAACTCCGGCGTGGGCTGCCGGCAGCCGTGACCCGATGACGGCGCAGAAGGCGAGGACGAGACCTCTGAACCAGCAAGAAAAGGCCTTGCACGCGCTGAACCGGCTGACGTTTGGGCCGCGACCGGGTGACGAAGCGGCGGTTGAAAAGATTGGGTTTGATGCGTGGCTGGAGCGGCAGCTGCATCCTGAGATGATTGACGACTCGGCTTTTGAGCAACGGATGGATTCTTTCCCGGCGATGAAGCTGTCGCAGGAAGAACTGTCGCGGCGTTTTCCTTCGCCACAGTTGATCCGGGCGATGAGCAAGCGCGATGTTGGCTCGATGCCGAGCGATCCTGAGTTACATGCGGTCTACGCGGATGCCGAGGCGGCGTATGACGAGAATCAGAAGCGCGTGGCTGCTGGGCTACAGACTATTGGTGCTCCTCCGGCCAATGGCCAAGACCCAGGAATGCAGGCTCAGGACCCCAACGCACAAAAGATGGACGGACAGTCGATGCAGGCTGAGACACCCGCTCGCGTGACTGGAAAGAACGGGACAAAGACCAAAGACAAGTTTGCCGAAACGCCGATGGCGGCGGATGAAGTGAATGCTGTGCTGGCGATGCCTGCAGATGCACGTATGCAGAAGTTGTTGGCGATGAGCCCGCAGCAGATGCTGGCGTTCCGTGAAGGGCTGCGGCCACAAGACCGGGCGCGGTTGATGATTGGATTGTTGCCTGCGCAGATTGAGGTTGTAGCTGCGATGCAGGGGCCAGCACGTGTGGTGGGAGCGGAGACGCTGGAGACGCGGCTGCTGCGCGATGTGTATTCCGAGCGTCAGTTGCAGGCCGTGATGACCGACTTCTGGCTGAACCACTTCAACGTTTATGTTCGCAAGAACCAGAACGAGGCCTACTACCTGCCGGACTATGAACGCAAGGTAGTTCTGCCCCATGCACTGGGAAATTTTGAGAACCTGCTGATTGCGACGGCGCAAAGCCCGGCGATGCTGGTGTACCTGGACAACTGGGAGAGCGTGGGGCCGGATTCAGCGTTTGCGCAGCAGGCGGCGGCGATCAAGAAAGCCCGACCGGATGGGCAGGGAGCGCAACGGCTTCCTGAGGGCGTCAACGAAAACTATGCACGCGAGCTGATGGAGCTGCATACGCTGGGAGTGAACGGCGGATACACCCAGAAGGATGTACAGGAAGTAGCAAAGGTCTTTACCGGATGGACGATCGACAAGCCTTATCAACCGGGCGGTGGAGAGCCGATCTTCGACCCTACCCGGCATGAGGCCGGCGACAAGGTGGTGCTGGGTCACGTAATCAAGAGCAATGGCCAGAAAGAAGGTCTTGAAGTTCTGCACCTGCTGGCTACAAGCCCGGCGACGGCGAAGTTTATTTCGACAAAGCTGGCGATCCGGTTTGTCAGCGATGATCCTTCGCCGCGGTTAATTGACCAAATGTCGTCGACATTCCTGAAGACTAATGGCGACATCAAGTCTGTGCTGCGGACAATGTTCCACTCGCCGGAGTTCTGGGCTCCGGCCACCTACCGCGCCAAGGTGAAGACACCGCTGGAATTTATGGTGAGCGCGCTGCGAGCGAGCAATGCTGAGGTACGCAATCCGCTGACGCTGGTGCAGGCGCTGGACAAGCTGGGTATGCCGATCTACGGGATGCAGACGCCGAATGGATACTCATGGAAGAAAGACGAGTGGGTGAGTTCTAATGCGCTGGTCGGGCGGATGAATTTTGCACTGGTGCTGAGCGGTGGACGGGTTCCGGGGACGGCAACGAACTGGCCGGCACTGCTGGGTGCGAATGCCGGCGCCGATGTGGCAATGGCGCCAACGGCAGCGACGGAGACGCAGCTGGAGGGGCTGATTCTGGGTGAGCCTGCGGCAGAGCGCACAAGGGATACGGTGCTGCAGCAGTTCAATAATCCGACGGCGCAGCAGATGGCTGAGAAGAATTTCAATCAGCGCTCGGCTTCTGACCCGGAGATGGCAGGAATGAGCGGGGCTGGGATGAATCAGGCTGCAGCAATAAACCAGGCTGCGGCGCCAAACGGGCCTTCGCTGGTGCGAACTCGAGGAACCCGTGGCTTTGGGCAGGCACAGAACCAGCCGGAGACTCCGCTGGATACGATGGCAGGGCTGCTGATGGGTTCGCCGGATTTTCAGAGGCGATAAGAAAGACAGTAGACAGTAGTGAGTAGACAGTAAAGACGTAAAATCAGCGTTGTACGCAATGGTTCTGGCTGAGTTTTGCTGTTAGGCAACTTTATGTCGGGATGCGAGTCTGTAATAAGTAAGGCGGCGTTTCGGCCGGTTCGCGAAGGAGATTTCCACCATGTCGAACAAGATGGTTTTCACGGATGCAAGTGACTGGGGTTGTGACATGCACGGCCGCGACCTACAGCGGCGCAATGCAGTCACACGGCGCGGATTTATGAAGGGCGGAGCCCTGGCGCTGGTGGGGACGAGCGTGATTCCCAGCTTTCTGACGCGCAGCGTCTATGCCGAAATGACGACCGCCGCGGCGAACAAGAAAAAGCTGGTGGTGATCTTCCAGCGCGGCGCGTGCGACGGCCTGAATGTGGTGGTGCCGTTCAAGGAGTCGAATTACTATTCGATGCGGCCGTCGATTGCGATTAAACAGAATGAGGTTTTGGATCTAGATGGGTTTTTTGGTCTGCATCCGGCGATGGCGCCCCTGAAGCCGCTGTTTGACCAAAAGCACCTGGCCATTGTTCATGCTGCCGGCTCACCCGACCCTTCGCGTTCGCACTTTGACGCGCAGGACTATATGGAAAGCGGAACGCCGGGAGTAAAGGTGACTCAGGATGGCTGGCTGAACCGCGCGCTGCAAGCAGAAAAGCTGAACGACAAGCCGACTGCGTTTCGTGCTGTCGCGCTGGGCACGCAGGTGCCGCGTACGCTGCAGGGGACTGTGCCGGCGATTGCGGTGAGCAACCTCGCGGACTTTTCTGTGGCCGGCAAAGGGCCGCAAACTTCACCGATTTCAAATGCGTTCCAGGCGATGTACGACGAGAGCTCGGATGCAGTGTTGCACGGAACGGGGCAAGAGACGTTTGAAGCGGTGAAGATGTTGAAGGCTGCCGATCCTGCGCACTATCAACCGGCGGCGGGTGTGAATTATCCCAACACCGCGTTTGGCAACAGCCTGAAGCAGGTAGCGCAGCTGCTGAAAGCGAACCTGGGTGTGGAAGCGGCATTCAGCGACATTGGCGGATGGGATACGCACCAGAACCAAGGTGCGGCGAATGGACAGCTCGCTAACAGGCTGAAGGAGTTTGCTGAGTCGATTGCGGCGTTCTGGAAAGATATGGGCGACGATGCTGAGAATGTGACGATGGTGACGATGAGCGAGTTTGGGCGTACGGCTCGCCAGAATGGCACCGGCGGAACGGATCACGGCCACGCGAACGTGATGTTTGTGCTGGGTGGCGCGGTGAAGGACGGAAAGGTTTACGGCAAGTGGCCGGGTCTTTCTAACGAGCAGTTGAATGAAGGCCGCGATCTGAAGGTGACCACAGACTTCCGCAATGTGCTGGGCGAAGCGGCGTACAAGACGCTGGGATCGCGCAACCTGGACCTGGTGTTCCCGAATGCGAGCGTTGCGCCGGAGCACTTCCTGAATTTCGTGTAAAAGAATTGTCTTTCGTTTTATTGCATTGCAGAGCCCACGTTTTTCCAACAACCGGATAGAACGTGAGCTCAGTGCTTTGGACAGGCATGCGAGAGGTTGCCTGGCATCGTAGCTATCTTTGTCTGTTGCCGACATGAATATGGCCCAGGCGGGGGATTGTCCACGCAACATTTCTAGCGAATAAACGTCTTACTGGGTGTACCACCCAGTAACCGCTGAACCGGCACTCCCCACAGGTTCAGCTTCCCCTATCTGCAACACCCCTCCCCACCTATTGGTAAGGCCCCCAGAACACCGGGGGCGTTACGCCTTTAAGACAGTGATTAGTGATTAGTGATTAGTGGCTAGGGGCTAGGGGCTAGGGACGTAGGAATCCAGGAAGCGATTGAGGAAGGGGTGGACATCGCCGTTTGTAAGGCCTTGCGTTACGATCATTTTGGGATCGGCGGCGTTGAGGATGGCCTGCCGGTTGGAGCTTGCGTCGTTAACGAAGATGAGCTTGGAAGTTTTTAGTGTGCTCAAGGGAACTGCGAGCGGGAACTGCTCATGAAAGAGCAGGCGGACGGGGACCAACTTAGTGCGCGTGTCGTTGAGGACTTGTTGCTCTGTATCGCCGTCTGGTGAGTCGAGGATGAGGGCAGGAAGTTCGTGGTGGTTGGTGCAGAGAGTAACGGCCAGTGAGGCGCCGAGGCCGTTGCCATAGACCAGAATGTGGCTGGGATCGAGGTGGCGGGTGTCGCGGAGATAAGCCAGCGCGGATTCGGCGTCGGCTTGCATGAGCGCCTGAGTGGGGTGTGCGCCGCCGGAGTGGCCAAAGCCGCGGTAGTCAAAGAGCAGGACGTTGAGGTTGGTGTCATGCAGGGCGCGGGCCTGGGGCAGTGCATCGCTCATAGAGCCGCTGCCGGCGTGGAGCAGGAGCACAATGGGGCTGGTGGAGGTGTCAGCGGGCATCCACCAGCCGTCGAGCTGCGGCTGGCCGGTGGCGTCTACGCCGAAGTGGACTTCAGTAAATGCGAGGCCTATGGCTGAGGGGTTCGTCGTGACGGTGCGTGAAGGCGTAAGGACGTATTGCCATTGCGTGTAGTAGAAGGCCGCCCAGAATATGGCCAGCACGCAGAGCACGGCGAACGCGACGACGACGGCCCCGGCCTTGAGCAGCCAGCGAGGGTCTACGATTTCAGGCGCGGAGGGCTGTGAAGGTCTACTGCGTGGCGAGGAGGGCGGCTTCGGCATGAGGGCACTACCAGAATCTCATGGCTTGCACTTAAGCTGCATGAGCAACTGCAAGCGAAGGGTTGAGCATCCTTCCCTACAGGGTGTCTTGAAGGGAACCTGCGCGGATACCTTTGAGATATTTGCTTGCATGTAGGGCCTTCAAAGGACTAATTATTATTCAATTCGCCACAACTAATTGTAGTTGTGCGCGTTACGGGATGTATGCTGTTGCAGTTGTACTCAGGAGATTACAAATGAAGAAAGTCCTGCTTTCGTTGATCGTATTCGCCACTCTTGCTGGCGTAGTTACGCCAGCTCACGCCTACCGGCACTGCTGGTGGAGCCACCACCACCGTCATTGCCGCCGTTAGTTCGGTGGAATACCTATATAAGTGAAAGCCCGGCTTTGGCTGGGCTTTTTGCTGCCTGAAAGGAGGTAATGGCCTGTGAGAATTTATGCACGGTCCGGCTGATAACATAGAGACATCACATTCGTAGGAGATGCCATGCAAGCGATTCTGGCCCTTGAAGATGGGCGCCTCTTTCGCGGCAAGGCATTTGGCGCGATAGCAGAGCGCGTGGGTGAAGTGGTCTTCAACACTTCGCTGACCGGATACCAGGAAATTTTTACCGATCCCTCCTATGCGGGGCAGATCGTTGTCCTCACCAATCCTCACATTGGAAATTACGGAACTTCGCCGAGCGATGCGGAGTCTGCGAAGCCGTACATCGAGGGGTTGGTGGTGCGGGAGTTTTCGCCGGTGAGCTCAAACTGGCGTTCGACCGAGGTTGCTGACGAGTACCTGGAGCGCAGTGGTGTCCCGGTGATTGCAGAGATTGATACGCGTGCCGTAGTGCGGCACCTGAGGGCCAATGGCGTGATGCGCGGTGTAATTTCGACCGCAGTGGAAGATACCGATGCGCTGGTAGCAAAGGCGCGCGCGCACAAGAAGATGGATGGCACCGATCTCGCCAGTGTGGTGACTACAAAGAATTCCTATACGTGGGATGACAGCGAAATTCGTAACCAGACCGGCGATAAGTTGCTGCCCGTTGCAGATGAAGCTGCCGCAGCCAAGCAGATGCATGTGGTGGCGTATGACTTCGGCATCAAGCAAAACATTCTGCGCATGCTGGCGCGCGAGAACTGCCGCGTGACGGTGGTTCCGGCAAAGACATCGGCTGCTGATGTGCTGGCGATGCAGCCGGATGGAGTTTTCTTCTCGAACGGCCCGGGAGATCCGGAACCGCTCGAATATGCAATCGAGAATGTTCGAGCGCTGCAGGGCAAGACACCGATGTTCGGCATTTGCCTGGGGCACCAGATTTTTGGGCTGGCTCTGGGCGGCAAGACTTACAAGCTGAAGTTCGGGCACCATGGCGGAAACCATCCCATCAAAAATCTGGAAACGGGGAAGGTTGAGATTACCGCGCAGAACCACAACTTCAACGTCGATCCGAAGTCTCTACCTGACGATGTTGCTGTGACGCATGTGAACCTGAATGATGAAACGCTGGCCGGGTTGAAACACAAGAGCGACCCGATGTTTAGCGTGCAGTACCATCCTGAAGCAAGTCCGGGCCCACACGATTCGCACTACCTGTTCAAGGACTTCAGAAAGATGATGGAGGCGTTCAAAAAGTGAAGGCTATTGTGATTGCGGCAGCGCTGCTGGTGGTGGGTACTGCAAGTGCGCAGACTTCTTTTGACGAGCATTACGAATTGGCGAAGGCCGGCAAGTTGGGCGCGAGAGAAGCTTCATTCGCGAAGCTGTGCGGCGTAGATCGCGATACGGCGAAGATTACTTATGGGTATAGCGTAGATGAAGGCTTCAACCTGAAGCCGATTGCAACAGTGCCGGGCACTGACCTTGCGCAGATCGACAACTTTGGCACGGCTGAGGTTCGGAGCGTTGACGGCAAGCCGCGCCTGCTGAACGTCTGGAACATGATCATGGATACAGGGAATTACCAGAACGATTTTTTTTGCCTGGATGCGAACGGCAAAGTGACTGCCGAAGAGACGCTGAATACGAATGAGCCGCCGAATGAACCAGCAAAAGGCTGGCGGCATCTGGAGCGGGTGACGTTTGCGGCGGACGGAAAGAAGACGGTCGTCAAGAGCATATTCGTGAGCAAGACTGGAGCGACGGTGATGCCGCTCAAGCTGGATAAGGACGATAAATTCATGGCGATGGACATGATGTCGCCGGACAATGTGCCGACGATGCTGAAACAGATGATGGGTGGTACGAAGTAAATGCCGCGCAGAAATGACATTGCGAAGATCCTGGTAATTGGTTCGGGGCCGATTGTGATTGGGCAATCGGCGGAGTTCGATTACTCGGGAACGCAGGCGTGCAAAGCGCTGAAGGCCGAGGGATATGAGGTGGTGCTGGTGAACTCTAATCCGGCATCCATCATGACCGACCCCGATGTGGCCGACCGCACTTACATTGAGCCGTTGACACCGCAGTACCTGGAAGAGATTTTGCGCGTGGAAGCTGCGTCACTCGATGCTACGAAGGGTAAGTTCGCTGTGCTGCCGACGGTGGGTGGGCAGACAGCGCTGAACCTTGCGGTTGATCTGGCAGATGCGGGTGTGCTGGATCGCTATGGAATTGAGTTGATCGGAGCAAAGCTGGAGGCCATCAAGAAGGCTGAAGACCGGCTATTGTTCAAGGACGCGATGACCAAGATCGGTCTCGACATGCCGAAGTCGATGCTGGTGAACAACATTCGCGATGGATTGGAGTTTGCGGCAAAGCTGGGATTTCCGGTGGTCATTCGTCCGAGCTTTACGTTGGGCGGCAGCGGCGGCGGCATTGCTTACAACCGTGAAGAGTTGATGGAGATTTTGTCGCGCGGGTTGGACCTTTCGCCGGTGCATGAATGCCTGCTCGAAGAGAGCGTGCTGGGCTGGAAGGAATATGAGCTCGAAGTAGTGCGCGACCTGAAGGACAACGTCGTCATCATCTGCTCGATTGAGAACTTTGATCCGATGGGAGTGCATACCGGCGACTCGATCACCGTGGCCCCGGCGCAGACGCTGACTGATCGTGAATACCAGTGCATGCGCGATGCGGCGATTGCTGTGATTCGCGAGATTGGCGTTGAGACCGGCGGAAGCAATGTGCAGTTCGCGGTGAATCCGCAGAATGGCCGCATGACGGTCATCGAGATGAACCCGCGTGTTAGTCGCAGCTCGGCGTTGGCCAGCAAGGCGACGGGATTTCCGATTGCGAAGATTGCGGCGCGGTTGGCGGTGGGTTACACGCTCGATGAACTGCAGAACGACATTACCAAGGCGACACCGGCGTGCTTTGAGCCGACGATTGACTACGTGGTGGTGAAGATTCCAAAGTGGCAGTTCGAGAAATTTCCGGGAGCGGATGAGATTCTCGGGCCTCAGATGAAGTCGGTAGGCGAAGTGATGGCGATTGGGCGCACCTTCAAAGAAGCGCTGATGAAGGCTGTGCGCTCGCTGGAGACTGGTAAGAAGGGTAGTGGCGACGCCATTGATCCGCGCCGGTTGAGGCAGCGTCTTGTGACTCCGCATCCAGAGCGGCTGGCGTATCTGCGCTATGCGTTTGAGATTGGCATGAGCGTGCGCGATGTTGCGCGTTTTACTGGCATGGACCCGTGGTTCCTGTACCAGATGAAGCAGATTGCCGATGAGCTGGCAGAGGTAGTCAAGCTAGACGCAAAGACACTGGAGGCGCACGATCTACAGACGGCCAAGCGCATGGGTCTTAGCGATGAGCGTCTTGCATCTGCTCTGGGACTCGAAGGCAAGGATTCCGGCGCGAGCGTGCGTGCGCTGCGCAAGAAGCTGGGTGTGAAACCGGTCTTCAAGCTGGTGGATACCTGCGCCGCAGAGTTTGAGAGCTACACGCCGTATCTCTATAGCTGCTACGACGAAGAAGATGAGCAGCCGCCGACCGCGAAGAAGAAGGTCATTATTCTCGGGTCGGGGCCGAACCGCATTGGGCAGGGCATTGAGTTCGATTACTGCTGCTGCCACGCGGCGTTCGCGCTGCGTGAAGACGGCTACGAGACCATCATGGTGAACTGTAACCCGGAGACGGTCTCCACCGATTACGACACCAGCGACCGGTTGTACTTTGAGCCGCTGACGCTTGAAGATGTGCTCGCGGTCTATGAGCATGAGGCGAGTGCGGGCGCGGAGATTGGGATGATTGTGCAGTTTGGCGGACAGACTCCGCTGAACCTGTCGCTGCCGTTGAAGGCTGCGGGCGTGCCGATCATTGGAACGTCGCCGGAGTCGATTGATCTGGCTGAAGACCGCAAGCGGTTTGGGAAACTGATTACCGAGCTCGAGATTCCACAGCCGCCGGGGGCGATGGCGACCAGCGTGGAAGAGGCACTGGATGGAGCACGGCGCGTGGAGTATCCCGTACTGGTGCGGCCTTCGTATGTCCTTGGTGGGCGTGCGATGGTGATTGCGTACGACGATGCGGCAGTGGTGCGGTACATGTCGACGGCGATTGAGTACTCGCAGGAGCGTCCTGTGCTGATCGATCACTTCCTGGAGGATGCGCAGGAGGTCGATGTTGATGCGCTGTGCGACGGTAAGGATGTAATCATCGCCGGCATTATGCAACACATTGAAGAGGCTGGTGTGCACTCCGGAGACTCGAGTTGCGTTCTGCCTTCGGTGGATTTGACGGACGCTGTGAAGAATACGATTCGTACTTACACACGTAAGCTGGCACTCGCGTTGAAAGTAGTGGGGCTGGTGAATCTGCAGTTCGCTGTGCAGCGCGGCAAAGTGTTTGTGATTGAAGTGAATCCGCGTGCGTCGCGCACGGTGCCGTATGTTTCAAAGGCGACGGGGTTGCAGCTAGCAAAAATTGCATCGCGACTGATGACCGGGCGAACACTGAAGGAGCTTTTGCCAGAGCAACTGGCAAGCGGCGAAGACCTGAGCACAGGTGAGCATTACTTTGTGAAGTCGCCGGTGTTTCCGTGGGGCAAGTTCCCGGGTGTGGACCCGGTGCTGGGGCCGGAGATGCGCTCGACCGGCGAAGTGATGGGAGTTGCCAGGACATTCGGCGAAGCCTTTGCCAAGGCACAGATTGCGGCTGGGCTATTCCTGCCGACGAAAGGAACCGTATTCTTCAGCGTGAAGGAGCATGACAAGCAGCACGTGGCTACAGTGGCCCGGCGGTTTGTGAACATGGGCTTCCAGCTTGTTGCCACACATGGAACAGCTGATGTGCTGGAGCACGCAGGGATGCAAGTGGAGCGCGTGTATGCGGTGAAGGAAGGCCGGCCCAACGTCGTCGATCTGATCAAGAGTGACCGCATTCAGCTGCTCATCAATACACCGTCGGGGCAGGACAGCGTGTTTGACGACCAGGCTATTCGCAGAGCGGCCGTGCTGGGCCGTGTTCCGGCGATTACGACGCTCGCTGCCGCGCGTGCAGCGGCGGAAGGAATTGAGGCGCTACAGCGTGGGGAGATTGGTGTGGAATCGCTGCAAGCATTACATGCGGCGAGAGAAGCTGTGGGCGCTTAAGTTATTCGGGCAAAGTTCTATTCATCTGTGCTGAGTGCAAACTTAGAGCCGATGGCGTAGCCAAACAGTGAGAGCGGAATCCAGGCTCCGATGAGAGGACCGTCGCCGCCCATAAGGCCGCTGCCGTGCTGGAAGTCGAAGAAGGTCCGCCACAGACGCTCGACCAGGGTGCAGTGCTCGCACAGACCGGGACCGGTGGGGAGATCGATCACCCAGACGCAGGCTACGGCGAAGATGATCAGGCCGAAGATCCAGACGTAGCTGCCAATGTCATTCGTTGTGACTTTGGTGACAACGAAGCCGACCACCATGGGAACGAGGAGAGCCAGAACAGTCGCCAGTAGTTTGGGGTTGAGGGCATTGGGGTCAGGACGGAAAAGCCACATGACCGTCATGAGAGCGAAGAGCGTGAAGATCGCAAACAGGGTATGTGCGGTGAACCACGCTGCTTCGCGGCCGAGGTCTCCGGTGGATTTTCCTTGCGATACTTCGAAATCTTCGGTCATAACTGCAAACAGTTTAGCCCTGAGCGGCTAAACTTGGGATAGCACATTATGTTGATCGACGGAATTCATGTACCTCTGACGGCACCCTTTTATCGCGATGGGGCGAGCTATTGGCGCAAGTTGGAACAAAACGTGGGGCGCTATTCGCTTACCCCGGCGGCAGGCCTGGTGGTGATGCCACCGGAGGGCGAAGCGGGCGCGCTTTCTGATGCAGAAGTGGTAGAGACACTGCAGGTGGTGAGTGCGGCTGCGGCCCGGGAAAAGGTGCTGACTGCCGGCATTTCAAAAGATAGCGTGCGCGGAGCCTTGTGGGTGGCTGAGCAGGCAGCACAGGCAGGGTTCGATGCGGTGCTACTGGGTGCACCGGCCATGAAGGTCAGCGCAGACGAGTTGGGTGTGTATTTCTCGGCCGTGGCTGATAGCTCTGCGCTGCCTGTGATGTTGAATAGCGGCGCGGATGTCTCTGTGGAGCGGATTGCAGAACTGGCGGCGCATAAGAATGTGCTTGGCATCTATGGCGAGGAGCTGACTGCAGAACGTGCTCGCGCGGTTGCCGAAGCCACGCGCGAAAAGCAGCGTGTGGTCGAGGTGACGACAGTGTTTGCGCCGGTGACGGGCCGGATGAAGGAGCAGGTTGCAGGCGAGGGTGTAGCGACGTTTGTTTCAGCAGAATCTCTTGGTGGAGGCACTGGGCTTGCAGTAGCGCCACCGAAGGCAGCTATCAAGACGCGCACCAAGACGGTGGGATTTCAAATGATGGCAGCGGGCAACGCGGAGCACCTGGTGGAATTGCTCGAGTCGGGTGTTGCTGGAGCGATGCTGCGGCTGGCGGCATGCACTCCGCAGGCTTGCCATGAGGTGTATGCGGCGTTCAAGGATGGAAACCCTGAGTTGGCGCGAGAGAAGGCTGCACGGCTGCGTGAGGCGGATGCCTTGATGCTGGAGCTGGGCATCGCGGGTGTGAAGTATGCGTGCGATCTGAATGGGTACTACGGCGGGGCGCCGCGTCTGCCAAAGCTTGCGCTCACCGGCGTGCAGCGCAAGCGGGTGGAGCAGGTGATGTCGGCATTGCGGGCGTGAAGTAAGTTGTACGTTCTAAGTTGTAAGGAAAATGGACTTACAATTTTCGACTTCGCAGATTTTTATGTTGGGCCTTCAGCCCTCTAAATCTTAGGTCGTTTGATTTCCCAGGGCTTCGCCCTGGGCTGGTATAAGACGGGCCTATGGCCCTAAGACCAAGAACTACAGCGCCTAAGGAAAAGCTACTTACAATTTAGAACTTATTTATGCGCGGGTATGGCGGCAAGCTTAGTGCGCGCCTGAGCGGCTTCGGGCGAGTTAGGGAAGCGCTGGATGAGCGTGTGCAGCTCGCGTGAGCCGGCATCAGGATTCTTCATTGCGATTAGAGCCTCGCCCTTGTGCAGGTGCGCGGACGGGATTTTTGCGTTATCGGGGTAGCGTTCCAGCACCTGGTCGTAGTTCTTCACTGCAGAAGTAAGCTTCTGGCCTTTCACGTCAATCTCGCCAAGATAGAAGTAGGCGTTGCCTGCGAGATTGTCGTCGGGATAGGTGGTGATGATGTTGTTGAATTCAGAAGCGGCTAGAGGGTATTTCCCGGTCATGTAATCGGCGTATGCAGTCTTGTAGAGATCGCCGACTGGAAGGCCGAGCGCAGCGGATTGACGTGCCGGCGAAACAGCGCTGGGTGAAGTGGTGGAGCTTGTACCCGGCGCAGGAAGAGGCTGGCCAGGAGTGGGTATGGCGTTGGCTGTGGGCAGATTGTTCAGGATCGCGTTGGCAGTGGCCTGCTGATTCTGGATATCGGTCAGAGATTTTTCCATCCGGCCCATGCGCGCCTTCAATTCATCGAGCGAATCGTTAAGCGACTGGACCTGGCCGGAAAGCTGATCATTCTTGGCGGTGGAAGCGTCCTGCAGGTTCTGCATACGGAGTTGGAAACCGTTGACGACGACGGACATTTTGTTGACGGAGTCGGCGGTCTGCTGCACGAGATCTTTGAGCACGCCCATGCGCTCATCGTTGGATTGCTGCAGCTTGGCGATGGCGTTCTGCAGGTCCTGGATCTGTTGCTGGAGCTGGATCATGTCCTTGCTCTCGGCGGCGTGGGAGGGCAGCGCAAAGACGCTGCTGAAAGCAAGAAGGATGGCGGCTATGTGAATCGTTTTTTGAAAAGACATTGCTTGCTCCTAATGATGGTGCGGTTCCCACTCATCGCACGATAAAGCTGTGCGATGAATGGGGCACCCGAAATTAAGGAAAGAAACTCGGCTGTTCTATTTATCGATGCTGAACTGATCGCGGCGGTTTTGCTGCCAGCAGCTTTCATTCTCTTCGGTGCAGAACTGGCGCTCCTTGCCGTAGCTCACCGTGCGAATGCGGTTGGGTGAAACACCGGCACTGACCAATGCAGTCTTGGCGGCGTCAGCGCGGTTTTCGCCGAGCGTGATGTTGTACTCGGCCGAGCCGCGATCGTCGCAGAAGCCGGCGACTAGCACGCGAACGCCGGGATGGGAATTGAGATAGTGTGCGGCGGCAGAGACGGAAGCCTGTGCGTCGGCGCGGAGCTCAGAGCTGTCGTAATCAAAGAACAGGTCCTGCACGTTGGCGTGGAATTCTGCTTCAGAACCTGCACCGAGACCGGTGTCGTCAGGGTTACTGTTGCCCATCTGCTCCGTGGTGGGAATTTTTACAGTGACGCGAATGTTGGCTTCTGTCGTTCCGCCGTCGCCTTTGGCCACCAGATGGAAGTTGGTGGAGTTGGCGGGCGAGACTGTCTGCGTACCGTTGACGGCGACCTGGCCAATGCCGTCAATCGAGACAGCAGTGGCATTCGTGGTGCGCCAGTTGAGCACGACGGATTGGCCGAGATCGATGGCCAGCGGATCGGCAGTGATGCTGGCCGTGGGCGCAGGCAAGTTGCTTCCGGGTGCATTTGCATCAGGAGGGGGCAGCTTCGAATTCTTGTGGCAGCCAACGGCGGCGAGCAGTGCCAGTGAGGCGAAGAGGGCAGTATGCCGAAATATTTGAGGAATACGCGGAGTGGAGATCATGGTGGTTACCTCAGTCATCATACGAAGAAAATTGGATGCCATGCTGCAGCGGAAAGTAGAAGGTAGCAAAGACCTTGGCCCCGGTAGGAATGCTGTCACAGCATTAGACGAAATATATGATACATCGTGACACGACCATTCTGCAATTATCTTACTTCCAGCTCCAATTAGGCATGTCCGCGCCCGCACCGGTCAGGGCATGTTTCTGGGTGCCATCGACGAGCATGGTCATAATTTTGGAGTTCGCGGCGCGACCGCCGGCAGAGCTGGCGTAGGCGATGTGGCGGCCATCAGGTGACCACGTAGGGAAGTCGCAGCGGCCTTCGTCGTGGGTGAGCTGGATCCAGCGCTTGCTGGCGACTTCCATGACATAGATGTCCTGCCCACCGGGTGCGCCGGGACCGTATTTGCGGTCCCAGGCAAAGGTGATGAACTGTCCGTTGGGCGACCAGGATGGCGAACTGGCATAGCCACCGTCGGTCATACGCTGCACGCCGGAGCCGTCGGACTCCATGATGTAGAGCTGCGGCAGGTGGCTGCGGCCAGAGATGAACGCGATCTGTGCGTTGGTCTTGGGGTTCCAGGTAGGTGAGGTGTCTGAGCCAAAGTTGGTGACTTCATGGGCTATGCGGCCTTCGGTATCAGCGACCCAGATTTCCGGGCGACCGCCGCGTGAAGAAGAGAAAGCAATCTGATTGCCATCCGAGGTCCAGGCAGGCGCGCCGCTGTTGCTGCCGCCGGAGAAATTTACCAACCGGCCGAGGAGAAGCGAATACATCTTGACCGTGAAGCCGGCGCGCAAATCGAGCGCGCTGAAGGCGATGCGAGAGTTATCCGGCGAGACGCGTGGAGACATGGAGATGGTGCCGAGGTGTGTGATGGGATGCTGATTGGCGCCGTCGTAATCCATTTCCCAAATCTCTTTGTCGTTGGGGCCGTTCAGCTTGATGTAATAAATTTTGGATTCGGCGATGCCGTTGATTCCGCCGCCGAGGCGGAAGATGATCTCGTCGGCGAAGCGATGAGCGATCTGGCGCGCGGATTCATCACCAGCGGGCTCGTTGTACTGCTTGGCAAAGACCTGAGGGAACTGCGTGTTTTTGGCGTCATCGAGAAATCCGTTGACGATGACATGGCCACCCTGCACGGCGAAATTGCCGAAGGCGATCATCGATGCGCTGACGGGCGGAGCAGACCACTGTGCGAGATTCATCTCGGCGGGATAGCCGGGAGTTGCCGTGGGCTGCATGGTCTTGGAGACGAGATCGAAGATGCCGGCGTTCTGCAGGTCGGAATACAGGACGGTATCGAAGGTGTGCTTCTGCGCGGCAGTTGCGGAATCACCACCAGAGGCTTTGAAATCAGCTGCAGCAATGCGGATGCGACTGTTGCTCAGGTCCTGATGCAGTTGGGGGAAGGGGTCCTGCGCGATAGCAGCCGAAGCAAAGACAGCAAAGCAGGTCAGCGCGGCAAGCCGCTGCAGACCGTGCGGCAAACGTAAGGATTGCATCCTTAGAACCATCTCCTAAAGTGTAGACGGTTGGCCTGTGAGAAATGGCAGCTTAACTACCCAGGCTCATTGGGGGTGATAAGTGAAGGTATCTTCGACGGTTTGCTTGTTCCCGGCTGGCAGCGGGCCGAAGGTGTCCACGCGCTGCAGGGCGTGCACGGCGGAAAGATCGAGGCTGGGTGAGCCACTCGAGACTTCGACGCGGATGTTGGAAGGCGTGCCATCGCGGTTGATGTCAAAGCTGAGCTTTACGCTTTTGCCCATGGAACTACGCGGGTCGGCTTCCTGGCCGAACCAGTTCTGGTTGATGGTGCGCTGTACGGCGTCAAAATAATAGGCATAGCGCTGGCCGAAGACGTGGTCGGCAACGGTGAGCGCGGCCTGGCCGTTGCGGTTCTGGGCAATGGATTGGGGGATTTGCGTGGCAGTAGCGCCGCTATTGGCCTTGGTTGTATCCGGTGTGGGCTGCGGATGCTTGGGCGGCGCTGGTGCTTCTACCTTGGCAGTCTTGGGAGCGGTTTTGCCCTTGATGAGCACATCTGTCTCTTTGGGTGGAGCGGCGGCAGCTTCCTTCGGCGGAGGCGCGGGAGCGGTCGTGACGTCCGGCTGCACAAGCACGGACTTCTCGACAGGCTGAGCTTTGGGCGGGAGCGGGAGTGCGTCGACCACGGAAGCCTGGATGGCACCTTCGGTGGACTCGTGACCACCCCAGCGGTCGAGGTTGAAGGGATTGACGAAAGCTGCCGTCAGGATGGCCGCTGCGATGGCAAGATGCAGAACGATGGCGATCGTGAGGCCGCTGCCGAACTTCTCGCTGGCTGGCGGACGGATTGTGAGAGTGAGGGCCATCGTGTTCTGTGCAACTGCCGGTGAAGCAGATTCCCTTACGGGAATGACAACAAGAAAAGCAAAAGCTTATTGGGTCGGACTATTGTCGAGCGGGTGCGTGACGATGCTGATGTTGGTGATGCCGGCCTGTTTGACGGAATCCATCACAGAAGCGAAGGCGCCGAACTGCACTTGCTTGTCCGCGCGGATGTAGACCACGCGCTTGGAGCCGGGGAGCGACGGGCCGAGCGCGGTAGCGAGATCGTGGATATTGATAGCGCGGTCGGTGCCGGTGTTGTTGAGGAAGACGTTCTGGTCTTTGTCGATGGTGATGACGGTGCGTTGTTCAGTGATTTGCTCGACCGTGCGAGTTTGTGGCACGGCGACTTCAATGCCGCTTTGCAGCACGGGTGCTGTGAGCATGAAGATGAGCAAAAGCACGAGCACGACGTCGACCAACGGAGTGATGTTGATCTCGGCTAATGCAGTTTGGGTTCGGCCGCGCGCGGAGAACGCCATGGCTAGAACGACCTCCGCCGCGGCTGGTCTTCGAGCATTTGTGATGTTGGTGGGCCGGGGGCAGGTGCAGCCGGTGGCGTTGCAGGTGTGAGCAGAGCGGCGTTCTCAATGGCGTTGAGGAGTTCGCGGCCGAAGTCGTCCATACGCGCGGCGGATTCGCGCAGCCGTGCGGTGAGCTGGTTGTATCCGATGAGTGCGGGGATAGCGACGGCGAGGCCGGCAGCGGTGGTGATGAGGGCTTCTGAGATGCCGGGAGCAACGGCGCGCAGCGTGGCAGCACCGGCGGTGCCGAGGCCGTGGAAGGCGTCGACGATTCCCATTACGGTTCCGAAGAGGCCGATGAAGGTTGCTGACTGTGCGATGGTGGCGAGCCAGGTCATGCGGTGTTCCATGATGGTGAGTGATTCGCTGGCGGCAGTGAGGGCAGCGCGTTCGAGTGCCTGTGGGTTGGGCGGTGTGCCACGACCACCAGCCTGACGCTGATACTCGTCGTGGATTTCGTGAAAGACGGCGACCAGCGGGCTGGGGCGAAACTGGTCGGCGACAGCGGCAATTTCGCTCAGGCGGCCTGATTTGCGAAAGGCGCGAACGAAGCGGCGGCTTTGCGAGTCGGCGGCACGGAAGGTGCGCCATTTGGAAAGCATGATGGCCCAGGAAAAAATGCTGGAGAGCAGAAGAATGCCGAGCACGGTCAGCGCGGTAGGGCCGCTGTTGTGCAACATATCCAGCAGGGCGCCGGTGTGCGATGCGGGCGCGGGGCTGAGAGGTGCTCCGGAATCTTGTAATGCGAGAGCGATGGTGGGGAGGGTCATTGTCCTTTTCAGTGTAATCGCGCGTGTGGTGCGTTAAATCCAGGGTGAACATGCGCTGAGTCTGCCTTGACGGCTGCTAAAGTGAGTGAACTCTTTTTCGCGGGATTTGTTGTCAGGGAATGAACGATGTCACTTCTGGAATATGAGCCGCCTCGCAAACGAGCATGGTGGAAGTTGCCGCTCGCCATTCTCGTCACAGCAGTTGGGCTGTGGGGATTTGCCATAGGGTGTGTCTACCTCCTTGAGCCCAGCATGGTATGGATGTCGCCCGCAACATTCGGTGGCAAGACTCCAGCAGACCGTGGAGTGCCATTTGCGGACGTACATATACCTGTCGAAGCTGGAGGTTATATTGATGCGTGGTGGATTCCGGCGAAAGAGCCAAGCGATAAAGTTCTTC
>Ga0206871_10042_pt1 | contig 31420 bp, 30 predicted proteins | sample Alteio_BWOrgCont_33_FD_152627 | JGI IMG/M metagenome (GOLD analysis project Ga0206871, IMG submission 152627) | Enriched cells from forest soil in Barre Woods Harvard Forest LTER site, Petersham, Massachusetts, United States -... | ecosystem: Environmental > Terrestrial > Soil > Temperate forest >...
CTCGGCGGCAACGAAACACTGCGAATCGAGGCGCGACTCATCGCGCTGACCAACGTCGATTTGCCGGCTGCCGTTGCCGCAGGTCGCTTTCGCGAAGATCTGTATTTCCGCTTGAATGTCCTTACGCTGCTCGTTCCGCCTTTGCGTGAGCGGCGGGCCGACATCCTGCCGTTGGCCGAGCATCTTCTGTCCACAATGCGGGGTGTTCACGGGCGTGAAGCTGAGCTGACCGAAGGGTCCCGGCGAATGCTTGCGGCGTACGACTGGCCGGGCAACATCCGCGAATTGCGAAACGCCATTGAGAGAGCGGTCGTGTTCGGACAGGACGGGGCGCTCGAGCCGAAGGATTTTCCGGAAAATGTGAGAGCGACGGCTGGAGGAATCGGCGGCAGTTCGCTTCACCTGCGTTCGCTCGAAGACATCGAGAAGGAAGCGATCGCAGCGACGCTTGAAGCGACACACTTCAAGATCGGGAAGGCATCCGAGATTCTGGGAATCAGCCGTAAGACGCTGCTTGAGAAGCGCAAAAAATATCAGCTGAAATAAGCGTCGCGATCAGTCCCCGAGGCTAGAAGTTCCGTGAAAATTCGCTTGTTGATGCTCGGCAAAACGCGCCGGCCCGAAATGCGGGTCGTGCTCGAGGACTACGTCAAACGTATCGGGCATCAGTCGCCGATCGAGATCACCGAAGTTCGCGACGGCGATTCTGCCGCGAAAAAACTGGATGCCGACCGCGCCGCAACCGTGATGCTGCTGGACGCCAACGGAAAACGATTCTCGTCAGAAGCCTTCGCGAAATGGATCGGCGAGCAGCGCGATCGCGGCACACGGGAATTGATCTTCGTCTGCGGTGATGCCGACGGATTTCCCGCCATTCTTCTGGAGCGAAAACATCCGAAATTTTCTCTGAGTGAAATGACCTATTCGCATGAACTCGCTCGTGTCATGCTCGCCGAGCAAATTTATCGGGCGTTCGCGATTCTATCCGGCAGTCCCTACCCAAAGTAGCCGTCCCTCATTCGCGCTATCGCCGGTGCGTCGTCCCATTAGGCGCACGGGCCAAACTGTTGTACAACGTTAACCCTATGTCGCTCCGCATTATTCCAGACGAAGGCAAGCCGTCAGCCGCAATCGAAATTGCGCTCGAAAACCCGATGCCCGACTACGATCTCGAGCAAATCGATCAGCCGACGCCGCGAGACGTAGATGGCGTGCTCGTGTCACAGGGCTTCCGCGATCTCGTCGACGACACTCGCGGCATCTTGACGGAGCTCCTGGCGCACGAGCCTCACGCCGCGACGCGCGGCTACAAGCTCGATCTGTCGCACACCAACGAGCTCGCGCTCGAACTTGATCAGCTAACCGGCGCGATTTGCCCCGGCGATGACGAAGTTTACCGACCGGGACTTTGGATCGTCCTACACGACAAGCAGGCGAATCAAAAAGCGAGCCTTTCGCAAGTAGCCAAAGAACGGGTCTCCGCCATCGCGCATGAACTGATGAAGCGCCTGCAACTCGACTGACACCGAAACGCCACCAAGGAAAATCGACGCATGCCGGAGAACAAAGGACTTCTGATCGTCTACACGGGCCCGGGCAAGGGCAAAACGACCTGCGCGCTCGGAACCGCATTTCGCGCCGTCGGCCAAGGGCTGCGCGTCTTGATGGTCCAATTCATCAAGGGTTCTTGGCATTACGGCGAACTCGACTCCGCCAAAATGCTCGGCGACGACAAGTTCGAAATCCGGCCGATGGGTCGCGGCTTCGTCAAGGTCGGCGGCGCCGAAACTGATCCTGAAGACATCAAGATGGCGAGCGAGTGCTGGGCCGCCGGCCGCGACGCCATCAACAGCGGCACCTACGACCTCGTCGTCCTCGACGAAATCAATTACGTCATCAGCTATAAAATGCTCGACCCCGATGAGATCGTCGAGAGCCTCCGCGCCCGACCTGAGAATGTCCACGTCATCTGCACCGGCCGAAACGCTCACCCCAAGCTCGTCGAGCTCGCCGACCTCGTCACCGAGATGAAAGAGGTCAAACACCCCTACACAAAGGGAATTCTGGCCCAGCGTGGTATAGACTATTAATCTGAGCTGGCTGGCCGCCTTTCGCATGAGTGCGGCCTTTTTTGTGAATCGTCGTGAATCACGGTTATGTTGCCCTGATCCTATTTAATTCTGGTTCGCAATAGCTGGCCCGATCTGACTATGGCTTGGTTCAAGCGCGAAAAAAAATCAATCGAGCAGGCCACCCCGCCCGAAGAGCGCAAGGTGCGCACCGAGGGTCTATGGGTGAAGTGCGAGTCGTGCGGCACCATCGTCTTTCGTAAGGATCTTGAAGCGAATCTGCTCGTCTGCCCGAAATGCGGTTTCCATTTCAAAATGAACGCCAAGCAGCGTCTGGAGATGCTGCTCGACGGCCGCTGGACCGAGCACGACGCGGGCATGACCTCGACTGACCCTTTGCAATTCGTCGACACGAAGCCGTACGCGACGCGGCTCAAGGAAGCGCGCAAGAAACTCGGGATGAATGATGCAGTGATCACCGCCGAGGGCCAACTTGCAGGCCGGCCTGTCGTCGTCTGCGCGATGGAGTTCAACTTCATCGGCGGATCCATGGGCGCGGTGGTCGGAGAGAAGGTCACGCGCGGAGTGGAGTTGGCCATGGACACGCGCCAGCCGCTTATCGTCATCTCCTGCTCCGGCGGCGCCCGCATGATGGAAGGCACCATCAGCCTCATGCAGCTCGCGAAGGTATCGGCGGCGCTGGCGCGTCTCGATGATGCAAAGGTGCCCTACATTTCGGTGCTGACAGATCCGACGACCGGCGGCGTGACCGCCAGCTTCGCCATGCTCGGCGACCTGAATATCGGCGAGCCCGGCGCTCTGATCGGATTCGCCGGTCCTCGCGTCATCGAACAAACCATTCGCCAGACGCTACCCGACGGCTTTCAACGTTCGGAGTTCTTGTTGGAGCATGGATTTCTCGACGCGGTTGTTCCCCGCAAAGAATTGAAATCCTTCATCGCGTCGTCGCTCGATCTCCTGCTGAGTTAATCCGGGCCTTTCGTCATGAACTACGAAGCCGCAGTCCGCTATCTTCTTTCGCTCGGCAGGGAACTCGCCGCGCCGACCCAGGCGTCCGCCGCGAAGTTCGACCTCGAAAACATCAGCGTTCTCGCGGAACGGCTCGGTCGACCCGATCGCGCGTATCCGTCGGCGCATGTCGCCGGAACAAATGGAAAAGGCTCAACGGCGGCATTTCTCGAAGCGATTCTACGCGACGCTGGATTTCGAACAGGGCTGAACACTTCGCCGCATCTCGAGCGCATCAACGAACGCATTCGCGTCAACGGCGAGGATATTGGCGACGAGACCTTCGCCGAGGTCCTGTCGCGGGTGCAAGCAATCACAGAAGAGCTTCTTGCCGACGGCAAGCTGCGTGCCCATCCGACCTACTTCGAGTGCGTCACTGCGATGGCATTCGAATACTTTGCCCAGCAGCGCGTCGAGTTCGGAGTATTCGAGGTCGGTTTGGGAGGTCGGCTCGACTCAACGAACATTCTCACGCCGGCCGTCTCGATCATCACGCGCATCGATTTCGATCACGAAAATTTTCTCGGCCACTCGCTTCGCGAAATCGCCGGAGAAAAAGCAGGAATTATCAAGCCTGCGGTACCGGTCGTCATCGCTGAGCAACGCCCCGAAGCAAAGGAAGTGATTCTGAACCGCGCAAAAGAACTCTTGTCGCCGGTCATCGACACGGCGGAGTCGTTTCGAATCGAAGCAGAGTCAGTCGATAGCGGTCATGTCCGCGCTCAAGTGACAGAAGTCGCATCGGGTTGGAGCATCGAACTAGCGCCGAGCCTCCCGGGACACTTCCAGCTTCAGAACGCGCTCAACGCAGTGGCCGCCGCGCGTTTGTTACAGCAGCGAGGCTTCCGCATTTCCGATGAATCGATCTCGCGCGGCATCGCCACAACCGTGTGGCCGGGACGCATCGAGAAAATCCACTCGCACCCCGACATCTATCTCGACGGAGCTCACAACCCTTCGGCTGCACGAGAGCTCGCACATTTCATCGAAGAAAGCCTGAACGGCAAACGCATCTATCTTTTGTACGGTGCGCTTCGCGACAAAGCGGTCGATGAAGTCGCCGGACTGCTTTTCCCGCTTGCGGCGGAAGTCGTGCTGACCGCTCCGGCCACATCCCGGGCGATTTCCGCGATGCAGCTCGAAGAGATCACTGCCCACTACGCCAATAAGAGCACAACCATCGCAGACGCCGGAGAAGCGATCGACTATGCTCTTTCGAAAGCCTCGCCCGACGACGTGATTTTCATCACCGGTTCGCTGTATCTCGTAGGCCAGTTGCGGCACTATCTGAAGCAGAAAACGCAGGCCGTAACCACAGCGGCTGAAAATCGCTGAGAAACGCCGTAGAATGTCCGCTCTCGATTTTAGGGAGCAATACAAGGCCATTTGTTCCAAGCGCAATGACAAAGAAACCTTCCAAATCGAAGAGTGACCACGCTCCAGCTGCGAGTTCCTCTGCAACGCTGGGGTCAGCGAATGCTGACACTAGGGCGAAATCGAGTGCAGGTTCAACGAACTCGCGGCCACTCGTCGGCATCATCATGGGCTCATCGTCCGACTGGGAAACGATGGAGCACGCTGTCAAAACGCTTACCGACCTCGGCATTCCGCATGAAACGCAAGTCGTCTCTGCTCATCGAACGCCTGATTTGCTCTTCGAATACGCTTCGACCGCGGAACAACGCGGCCTCGAAGTCTTGATCGCGGGAGCCGGCGGCGCCGCGCATCTTCCCGGCATGACCGCTTCAAAAACTGTTCTGCCGGTTCTCGGCGTCCCTGTCGAATCGAAAGCGCTCAAGGGACTCGACTCGCTCCTATCCATCGCACAGATGCCGGGCGGCATCCCCGTAGGCACGCTCGCGATCGGCAAAGCGGGTGCGATCAACTCCGCGTTGTTGGCGGCGGCAATTTTAGGCGCGAAGCATCCTGCGATCCGTGAAGCACTCCGCAAATTTCGCGAAGAGCAAACTGAGCGCGTACTCGCGAATCCCGATCCATCACTGGCACAGGCCTCGTCGTTTCGTCTCACTGCTCCCGAATCTTCAACCGATGCGGCGAATGAGTCTCCCGCTGCCGTCGCGGCGAATGCGAAAAGGAAACCCGCGTGACCATCGGGATTCTAGGCGGCGGTCAACTCGGTTATATGCTGGCCCTTGCCGGCTATCCGCTCGGACTTCACTTTCGATTCTTCGACCCGTCACCCGAGGCGCCGGTCGGTCGCATCGCGTCGCGTGTCACCGCCGATTTCAGCGATGAGGCCGCGCTTGAAAAATTTGCCAGCGGCCTTGAGCTTGTCACCTACGAATTCGAAAACGTTCCGGTCGAAGCGGTTCGATATCTCGCGGAACGCGTCCCGGTGCTGCCGTCCGCGAAAGCGCTCGAAGTCGCCCAGGACAGAATCAGCGAAAAAACTCTGTTTCAGGAATTGGGAATCCCCACGACGGAGTTCGAGCCCGTTACTGGCGCAGACGCTCTTGACTCCGCCGTAAAAAAAATCGGCCTGCCCGCAATTTTGAAAACCTGTCGCATGGGCTACGACGGCAAAGGCCAGTGGCACCTGCGCACTCCAGACGACGTGGCGCGAGCAAAATCGGAGCTGCCGGCCGCGCAGGCCTCTCCCAACAGAATTCCGTACATCCTCGAAAAATTTGTTCCATTCACGCGCGAACTCAGTGTCATCGCCGTTCGCTCTCGCACCGGAGAAACCGCAGTCTACCCGCTCGTCGAAAATCATCATCGTGGCGGCATCCTCCGTCTATCAATTGCTCCGGCACCGCATCTTGATCCTGCGATCCAGCGCTCTGCCGAGCAAGCCGCCCGTGCCGTCTTCGACGAACTCGAATATGTCGGCGTGCTGGCCATTGAGTTCTTCGAACAAAACGGCAGGCTCCTCGCCAACGAAATGGCTCCGCGCGTTCACAACTCCGGCCACTGGACGATCGAAGGCGCGCTCACCAGCCAATTCGAGAATCATCTCCGTTCAGTGGTGGGACTTCCGCTTGGTTCGACCCTGGCGATCGGCTGCTCGGCGATGCTCAACCTGATCGGCGAGACTCCCGACGCAGCTGAAGTTCTCGCCGTTCGCGACGCTCATCTCCACCTCTATGGAAAAGCCCCTCGCGCCGGGCGAAAACTGGGGCACGTAACGCTCCGCGCATCATCTTCCGAGCAACTCGCCTCGCGCCTCTCGGAACTTTCCAGCTTTTTCCATCGTCCCGAGTACTGCCTCGACGCAATCTTGTCTCGCCCCGCCAGCCTGCGCGCATAACGCGCCAAAAAGCGCCACGGAAACCCATTCGCCGGGCTGGGTTGCCGCTTGTCGCGCCCGAATGCTAGGATGCTCACGCATGCTCCCCGCCTCGACGCTCGGATCCCGATCGCAGCCCCTCCGCATCGGCATTCCCTGGCGCACCACTGAGGAGCAGCGTCAAGGCGAGCGCAAGAAGCTCAATTATTATTTCGAGTCGGTCCGAAAAGCCGGTGCCGAACCGGTTGACGTCAACCTCGACCAGTCGCCAAGCGCTCTTACCTCGCAACTCAATGATTTAGATGGGTTTGTTCTTCCTGGTAGCCCGGCCGACGTCGATCCGGCCCGCTATCAGGCTGCCAAGCACCCTAAATCAGCCGCGGCCGACGCCAATCGCGAGCAAACCGACGGTCAAATCCTCGATCACAGTTTCAAAACGGGAAAGCCGGTCCTAGCCATCTGCTTCGGCTGCCAGTTTCTTAACGTCTACCAGCGCGGAACCCTTATTCAGGACCTGAAGTCCGAGCGCTCCGAGGTCTTACCCCACGGCGATACCGATCTACCTCCGGGCGCCAAGAAGGGCGATCTTCAGCACGAAGCGACATTCGAGCCCGGTAGCCTCGTAGCCCGTTTGAACGGTGGGCCAACCGGCACGATCAACAGCAGCCATCACCAGGCGATCGATAAGCCGGGGAAAGACTTAGCTGTCACGGCTCATGCTCCCGACGGCACCATCGAAGCCGTCGAATGGAAGGGCGGCGCCGGTTGGGTTGTGGGTGTTCAATGGCACCCCGAGCGCATGCCCGAAGACGCGTTCGCACACGCGCTGTTCACCGATTTTGTTGCCGCTGCCGAGCGGGCTCGCAACGCCCGCGACTTGGTGGGGCACAAAGCCTAGGCTCTGCTTCAAGCACTTCCGGGTCGGATCTACAGATCTTCAACTTCGCAGTCCACAATTTTCTGGGGGCTTCATGATTTCACTGGCAGGCAAGGCGGCAATTATCACTGGAGGCTCGCGCGGAATCGGCGCCGCAGCCGTTAAAATGTTTGCGCAGGCGGGCGCCGACGTCGTCTTCACCTACAACAAAGCCAAGGACGCCGCTGCTCAGATCGAGCAGGAAGCAGGGAAGCACGGCACGCGGGTCGAAGCCTTCAAGGCCGACGTCAGCCGTCACGAAGCGAACAAAAAGCTCGTAGAACACGCCATCGCGCGTCTCGGCCGGCTCGACATCGTCGTCGCCAATGCCGGCGTTTGGAACCTCGAAGACCTCCCGATCGAAAAGATGACCGAAAAGCAGTGGGACGAAATGATGCGCGTCAACCTCAAGAGCGTTTACTCGCTGATCCACTTCGCCGTGCCCCACATGATCAAGCAGAAGTCGGGGAAGATCATTCCGATCACTTCGACGGCGGCTCAACGAGGGGAGTCATTCCATTCACATTACGGCGCGTCGAAAGGCGCTGTCGTCAGCCTGGTGAAGGGCCTCTCGACCGAACTCGCTCGCCACAACATTCTCGTGAATTCCGTCGCCCCGGGATGGGTCGCCACCGACATGTCCAATCCCGTGCTCGAAACCAAAGCTGGGCAGAAAATGGCGCAAGCCGCAATTCCGCTCGGCCGCCCCGCTACCGCCGAAGAGATCGCCGGGCCTATCCTGTTCCTGGCCTCGGACTTAGCCAACTTCATGACGGGCGAAATCATCAATGTGAACGGAGGGTCGGTGTTGTGCGGTTGAGGTTTGCCCAATTGAGGTCGTTCAAAGCTGTGCGAGTCCTCGCGGCTGGGATCCTTTTCTCCGGGCTTGCAGCGCTTGGCGTTGTTCGTTTGGTGCGCGCCCAGAATCCCGACACGCTCATGCCCGAGCAAAGCACCGCCAAGGGCAAACAAATTCTCCAGCAACTCATCGACGGCCTCGGCGGCCCCACCTATCTCGACATCAAAGATTCCGACTGCGAAGGTCGCCTCGCCCGTTTCGGACACAACGGCGAGATGACCGGCTACACAAATTTCAAAGATTTCTGGCGTTATCCTGACGCGAACCGCACCGAGTACGCGAAAAAAGGCGTCATCATAAATCTGTACGTCGGTGACAAAGGCTGGACGCTCGATAAGGGCGGCGTTTCAGAACTAAGCGCTGCCTCGGTCGCCGATTTTCAGGATCAAGCCAAACGCGACATCCACAACCTGCTGCGCCATCGACTCGACGAACCCGGCATGGTCATCCGCTACGGCGGCTCCGATATCGCCGACCTTCGTCCAGTCGAGATCGTCGATCTCACCGATTCCGACGGACGCAACTTCCGCCTCGCGGTCGACAAGACGACTCACCTTCTCGTCCGCTCCACCGTCACCACCGCCGACAAAGCGAACGACACCCGCGACGTCGAAACCAACATCTACACAAACTTTCAGTTGATGGACGGAGTCCGCACCGCGATGCAGATCGCGCAAGACCGCAATGGCCGTCGCTCCAGCCAGGTCTTCTTCAACACCTGCAAATACAATTCGAACCTTCCGCCCGACCTCTTCAGCAGAGCCTCGCTCGATCAGCGTTTCCAAAAAGTCGGAAGCCGCAAATCCAAAGAAGAGAAAAAGAAAGAAAAAGAAGAAGACAACTGAGCCGATCCGTTCGCTCCGCCCGAGATCTCAACAAACCCGCGCTTTTCAAAGCACGACCCCACCTGTCCTAACGCACAAGTAACCGAAACAGCGACTCCTCCCCGTCCGTAAGCCGAACTCGATTTCAGCAGCGCTATCCTGTTGTTACCGGGGCCACTTCTTACTCTGCTTACCTGTAGTGCATTTGGCTTTCTTGATGGAGGCAAGCCAATGACGAATAGATCTACGCTCGCGATTACTCTAGGGCTTTTCGCGGCCACAACTCTCTGCGCGCAAGATCCCGCTCAAAGCAAGGCCAGCATCTGGCTACCTGCACAGCCATGGGCGCTCGAGGTGCAAGCCGAAGGCTTCTCTGTTGAAAAGAATGATATCCAGCCCGACGGTCGCCGCTATTTTCTGGCAGAGAACAAAGCAACAAAAATGGTCGCGTCGGTGTATCTGGAAGCGATGTCTGGCGCACCCGGCGCAGATGAGTGCCAACGCTCCCTACACGATAAAGAAGTGCGATTTTCAGGCCTTGCGACTCACGGATTGAAGGATGTGGAATATAGCCAGAAAGATGGCATGAGAGTTCTGGAATATCTGATCCCTGAAGTCAAAGGCGCGCCGATCAACCAGCACAACGTGTTCGCGTGTCTGATCAAAGGCAACGTCTTCGTCGACATCCATATTTCGAAGGCGCTCTACACGGCGGCCGACAAACCAGCTTTCGACTCGGTATTGGCTTCGTTTCAATTCGTGGACAAAGCGCCCGCGCCTGCTTCGGTCGCGGCGATGCGGACCGTGCCTTCGGGGAACAGCCTGCAATTGTTCCGCAAAGGCAGCTTTTACTTCATGTCCCAGCAATTCAAGGAATCGATTGCGCCGTACCAACAGGCTCTAGACATCGAGAAAGTATCGCCGTCACTCGAGAGGAAATTCTGGTACGTCCTCGTCGACAATCTCGCGATGGCCTATGGAATCACCGGCGATCTCACAAACTCTCAGAACGTGATCGAATACGGCATCTCGAAGGACTCGAACTATCCGATGTTCTACTACAACATGGCATGCGTCGCCGCCGAAAAGGGCGACATGGCGGGAGCTGAAGCCAACCTCAAACTTGCTTACGACCGTCGTGCCAACGTCCTGGAGGGAGAAACTCTCGGCGACGCGCGCACCGACGACTCGTTCCAGAAATTCATGCAGCGCAAAGATTTTCGCGATTTCGCGAACAAGCTCTATTCCCAACCGTAAGGGCTGTCTTCCGGCCGCCGGCCTTTTGGTGAAATCAACTGCGGTTGTATAATGGCTGAATGCACAGCAGCCAGCAGAGCGCACAGATGCACGGCACGACCGTCCTGTGCGTGCGCAAAGACAACAAGGTAGTGCTGATCGCCGACGGCCAGGTGACCATGGGTGATCACGTAATGAAGCACAACGCCCGCAAAACACGACGCCTCTACAACGACAAAGTCATCGTTGGATTTGCAGGCTCGACCGCCGACGCGATTTCGCTCTTCGAGCGGTTCGAAGGGAAGCTTCAGGAACACTCCGGCAATCTGCAAAAGGCCGCTGTCGAGTTGGCGAAGGAATGGCGCAAAGATCGCGCCCTGCGTCATCTCGAGGCGCTGCTCATCGTCGCTGACGTCAAGGGTACATTCCTGCTCTCCGGCAACGGCGACGTCATCGAGCCCGACGATGGCATCTGCGCGATCGGTTCCGGCGGTAGCTACGCCACAGCCGCTGCGCGCGCCCTCGCAAAGCACGCCAAGCTATCGGCGAAAGACCTCGCGATGGAAGCCATGCGAATCGCCAGCGAAATTTGCATCTATACTAATGCCAACTTCACGGTCGAAGAGTTGTAGGTGAGTTGGGAGTTGTAGCGAGAGACCGTTTGGCCGGAATGCCGCATCCCATAAGGGGACTTCTAAGCAGAGCGGCGCCGCCACGGGTACGGAAGGTTTCATGACAAGCAAGTCCGACAAAGAGATCGTCTTCATGCCTGGAAACAACGGAAACGCTCCGTCGTCCGAGCAGGAACTTTTGCCCGCGCTCGACGACATGACGCCGCGCGAGATCGTCGCCGAGCTCGACAAGTACATCGTCGGCCAAAACGCCGCAAAACGCGCCGTCGCAGTCGCCTTGCGGAACCGCGTCCGCCGCCAGAAGTTGCCGCCTGAAATCGCCGAAGACGTCCTTCCAAAAAATATTCTGATGATCGGCCCTACCGGCGTCGGCAAGACGGAAATCGCCCGGCGCCTTGCGCGTCTAGCAGGCTGCCCGTTCGTCAAAGTCGAAGCTTCGAAATACACCGAAGTCGGCTACGTCGGTCGCGACGTCGAGTCGATGGTCCGCGACCTCGTCGAAACTTCCATCGACATGGTGCGCGAAGAAAAGCTCGACGAAGTTGCAGATCGCGCCGAGCAAGCCGCCGAAGAGCGCGTCCTCGACCTTCTGCTTCCGCCGTCGCCGCCGCCCGCTCCGAACACCACCGAAGCCGACGCCGCGCAGCAGCGCGAACAAACGCAGCGCACCCGCGAAAAACTTCGCGCGCAGCTCCGCGAAGGCAAGCTCGACCAGCGCATGGTCGACATCGAAGTCCGCGAGCGCCAGATGCCGTCCTTCGAGATCATCTCCAATCAAGGCGTTGAGGAGATGGACGTCAATCTGAAAGACATGCTCAGCGGCATGTTCGGCCAGCAAAAAAAGAAGCGCAAGATGACCGTCGCAGACGCCTTCGAATATCTGATCCAGGAAGAAGAAAACAAGCTCCTCGACATGGATCAAGTCACGCGCATGGCCGTCGAACGCGCCGAGCAGATGGGCATCATCTTCATCGACGAAATCGATAAGGTCGCCGGCCGCGAATCCGGCCACGGTCCCGACGTTTCGCGTGAAGGCGTCCAGCGAGACATTCTGCCGATCATCGAAGGCACCACTGTCAACACACGCTACGGCATGATCCGCACCGATCACATTCTCTTCATCGCCGCCGGCGCATTTCACGTTACGAAGCCTTCCGACCTCATTCCCGAACTCCAGGGCCGCCTGCCGATTCGCGTTGAGCTCCAATCGCTAAAAGAAGAAGACTTCGTCCGCATCCTCACCGAGCCGAAGAACGCGCTCATCAAGCAATACGTCGCATTGCTCGAAACCGAAGGCCTCAAACTCAATATCACCGACGACGCCGTCGAAGCCATCGCGCGCTTCGCCACCAGCGTGAACGAACAGACCGAGAACATCGGCGCCCGTCGCCTCCACACGATCCTCGAAAAGGTTCTCGACGAGCTCTCCTTCGAAGCTTCCGACCTCAAAAAGAAAAACGTCAAGGTCGACGCCGCCTACGTCAACAAGCAACTCGCCGACATCGTCAAGAATCAGGATTTGAGCCGTTACATCCTGTAAGATCGAAACTCGAAAATGGAAACCCGCCACTCGTGGGCCAGCCCCGCGCGAGCCGCCGCCTCTCGAATTTCACGTTTCGTTTTTCGAGCTTCGCTTCTCGGTTTGCTCGCCGCCGCAGTCGCAGCAATCCTGACCGGCTGCGGGGCTCCGGGCGATCCGGTCCCGCCCTCGCCACCAGTTCCAACGACGATCGCCGATCTCTCCGCTCACCAAATTGGCGACGGCGTCGCACTTAATTTCTCCTTACCCGCTAAAACGATCCGGGGCGACCGCTTAACACAACCTCCCGCAATCGAGATCCTGCGCGGCGAACTCAAGCCCGACAGCTCGCCCAATCCAAAATCGTTCCACGTCGTCGAAACCGTCCCCGGCGAACTCGCGGCCAAATACCAATCCGAAGACCGCACGCAAATCATCACTCCCGTCCCGCCCACCGAAAATCGCTCCGCCTCGGGCTTCGATGTAGTCTTCGCCATCCGCACTCGCGCCTCGCGCAAACGCGCCTCCGCCGATTCGAACGCCGTCAAGATTCACATCTATCCCGTCCCCGCACCGGTCGCCGAAATAAAATCCGACCTCACCGAAACCGCAATCGACTTAAGTTGGCAGCCCATCACGCAAACCGCCGCCGGCGACCCAATCGCCGTAACCGAATACCGCGTCTACCGCGGCGAACTCGATCCAAAAACCTACGACCCCAAAATCACCGGCCCCGAGGTTCTCCACGCGCGCTTCGTCACGCCCCTCGCCCGCCTCGATCGCACTAACGATCCACGCTACGCCGACAAGCAATTCGACTTCGGTAAAATCTACGTTTACATCGTCCGAAGCGTCACAACAGCAGCCGGGAACGAACTCGAATCCAGTGATTCCGACCCTCTGATCCTGAAGCCCGCGGACACCTTCCCGCCTTCGACCCCGCAAAGTGTCGTCGCCGCCGCCGTCGAAAACCCCGAAACAACGCCGCCCTTGCTCGAGGTCGACGTGTCCTGGTCCATCAACTCCGAGCAGGACCTCGCCGGTTACCGCGTCTACCGCAGCGAGCGCGAAGGCGAGAAGGGCTCGCTCGTCACACAAGATTTGTTGCTCTCCCCTGCGTATCGTGATACTAGTGTCACGTCTGGCCTTAAGTATTGGTACAGCGTGACCGCCGTCGACCTCTCCGGTAATGAGAGCGCACCCGCCCCGCAGGTAGCCGCCGACGTCGCGCAACATTCTCCCTAGTCCCGGGTTCATATTCAGTCGGGTGGTAGCCCAGCGTTTATGCGCCATCAAGAGACCCATCTCCAAGACGAATTGAATTTAGCGGCGCACGATTCGGCTGTGCGAACCGGCGTCTGTGCCGGCGTCGGCATGGCTGTTGTCTTCATCGCCTGGATTTTTATTTCGAATCGCATGCCGGCCTCAGAAAATTTCGCGCTCGAACGCAACGTCGCCACGGCCTCCGTTCTTGCGATCCTTTTCATGGTTCCGGTCGTGCGTTTCATGTGGCAAGCGGGTCGTCTGCTGGGCTCCACGTTGACTGCCTGGTGGACGTTCTCGCTCACCTATCGCTTGCTCTGCATTCCATTCTCCGGCCTTTCCGAACGCTACACTCCCATGCGCATTTTCATTCTTGGTTCCGTCGTGTGTATGATTCTCGCCACGCTTTCCTGGATCGTCACCTTGGTCTGGCGAACGCGCGAATCCCATATGGCGAGCCACCACCACGTGTCGCACTCTAACCATCACGTATGAAAATTTGCCGGTTCCTGCAGTCGCATCCCGCGTCTTCATCCGCGAGCACTCACCAATCCGCCTCGCCGTCTTTCGGCATCATCGAAGGCGATCAAGTCCACGAGCTGACCAGCGCTCCTTGGATCGACCTCTCACGCAAAGGCGCCACACATCCGCTCGCCGATGTAAAACTCGTCGCTCCCGTCGCGCCGAGCAAGATCGTCTGCGTCGGCCGCAACTACGCCGCACACGCTGCCGAACTCGGCAACGAAATCCCCAAAGAGCCGATGATCTTCCTCAAGCCGCCGTCATCCATGGTCGGCCCCGGCGACGCCATCGTGCTCCCAAGATATTCCCAGCGCGTCGAGCACGAAGGTGAGCTCGCCATTGTCATTGGCAAGACCTGCTCACACCTCGGCGAGAGCGAAAATCCGCTCTCCTACGTTCTCGGCTACACCTGCGCCAACGACGTCACTGCACGCGACCTCCAGAAAGCCGACGTGCAATTCACTCGCGCCAAAGGTTTCGACACGTTCTGCCCCATCGGCCCGCACATCGAAACCGAACTTGACCCCGCCAACGTCATCGTCGAAACGCGCGTAAATCACGACCTGCGCCAGTCCGGCAGCACCTCGCTCATGATCTATCCCTGTGCATTTCTCGTCCGCTGGATCTCCCGCATGATGACGCTGCTCCCCGGCGATGTGATCTCCACCGGTACGCCCTCGGGTGTCGGTCCGCTGGCGGGAGGTGACACCGTCGAGGTCTCCGTCACCGGAATTGGCGTGTTGCGTAATCCGGTGCATGCCGCGCAAGCGTAACTCCCGCAGGTCCCGCCTTTCGGTAAAATATCCAGATGTGAAGGGATTCTGACGGTGGAATCTCTCTGGCTCGCGAATCCGCAATATTCGGATCGCCAAAGCCGTTTGCAGAGTTCGGCTCGATTCAGTCAGCCGCAGGAGTTCGTCGTTGCTTCTCTTATTCGCCGATTTGAAAGTTGCGCTGGGTATGGGAGTGGCCGCCATCGCCGCCATTGCGATGGTCGCCTATGCGTTCTTTCGCCCCTCTGAACCACCCGAAGACATCGAGCGGAAGCGCCGCCTTCAGCTCAATCAGATCGGCCGCATCGCCGAAGGCCAGGTCGTCGACGTCGTCGAGAACCCGCCCGACGAGCCCCCAAAGCAAAAAGGTTTGTTCGGTTCCAAACCGGCTCCAATTGTCGACAATCGCCCGCGCCATCTCGTTTCATACAGCTACGCAATTTCCGGCGTGACCTATCACACTGCCCAAGACATCACCGGCCTCGAAAGCCAGGTTAAATTCGAACGCCTCGTCACCGGCCAGCCCGCCAGCATCAAGTACGACCCTGCCAACCCCACCGACTCCATCATCGTCGCCGATGACTGGTCCGGCCTCCGCTAATCACCTTTTACGGAATTCGCTTCCGCTCGATCGCTACCGTGGTCGTGTAGGGGCGCAGCACTGCTCGCCCCAGCTTGCCCAGGCAAATGCACCGCCAGAAGTCTTTTTTTCTTTCCTTCCAGAGCACCTCCGATAGCCCCGCCATTCAATCTTGCCCCAGCCTGCGCTATCCTCTAAATGCGCCTCAAGCCCCACAGCGCATCTCTTCGCCATGAAAAAAATCATCGCCTCTATCATCACTGTTGCGCTAATCATCGCGATGACCCTCGCCGCCATGTTTACCCTCGTCAGCGCGACCGTATACGTCACAGCCATTCCATCTCCCGCCCAACGCGCCGTGGCCGTCGGCGCAGAACTCGTTCTCGGCGTCGTCCTCCTCCTCGGCACAACCTGGCTCGCCACCCATCTCGCCGTGCGCATCTTCCACCACGACGAACCCATCGATCCCGGAGCGCCTCTTGTCTAACGAAAATTCCTCCGCTTCCGCCGCCGCCAAACACAAAGATCGAATGGACGACCTCCGCCGCCTCAGCGCCGAAGCCGAAGCTGGCGGTGGCCCCGAACGCCGCGAGCGCGAACACAAAGCAGGCAAACTGACCGCCCGCGAGCGCATCGATCTTCTCCTCGACGAGAATACCTTCGAAGAGCTCGACAAATTCGTCCGCCATCGCTGCGTCGATTTCGGCATGCAAGATCAGCGCCCCGCAGGCGATGGCTTCGTCACCGGCTTCGGCCGCATCGACGGCCGTCTCGTCTACGTCTTCGCGCAAGATTTCACCGTCTTCGGCGGCTCGCTCTCCGAATCCAACGCACTCAAAATCTGCAAAATCATGGACCTGGCTATGCGCGCGGGCGCCCCGGTTATCGGCCTCAACGATTCCGGTGGCGCGCGCATTCAGGAAGGCGTCGCATCGCTCGCCGGCTACGCCGACATTTTCTTGCGCAACACGCTCGCCAGCGGCGTCATCCCGCAAATCAGCGCCATTATGGGCCCCTGCGCCGGCGGCGCCGTCTATTCGCCCGCAATCACCGATTTCATTTTCATGACGCGCGACACCTCTTACATGTTTGTGACCGGCCCCGACGTCATCAAAACCGTCACCCACGAAGAAGTCACCAAGCAGGAACTCGGCGGCGCCATGACGCACAACGCCACCAGTGGCGTCGCACATTTCGTCTCCAACGACGATGCCGACTGCCTCGCGATGATTCGCGAACTGATGAGCTTCCTCCCGTCCAACAATCTCGAAGACCCGCCTCGCCGTGCATTAAGCGATGCTGCCGACCGACGCGACGAAGCCCTCAACACACTCGTCCCTGAAAATGCCCAGCAACCCTACGACATCAAAGACGCCATCCACTCCGTCATCGACGATGGCTACTTCTTCGAAGTTCATGAACACTTCGCCAAAAATATCGTCGTCGGTTTCGCACGGCTCGACGGCCGGCCTGTAGGAATTGTCGCCAACCAACCCGCGTTTCTCGCCGGTGTTCTCGACATCAACGCCAGCATCAAAGGCGCGCGCTTCGTGCGTTTCTGCGATGCCTTCAACATTCCGCTGATCACGTTCGAAGATGTCCCCGGCTTCCTGCCCGGCACGCAACAGGAATTCGGCGGCATCATCAAGCACGGCGCCAAGTTGCTCTTCGCCTTCGCCGAAGCCACCGTTCCCAAAATCACTGTCATCACGCGAAAGGCCTATGGCGGCGCCTACTGCGTCATGGCCTCCAAGCACATCCGCACCGACGCCAACTTCGCCTGGCCCAATGCCGAAATCGCCGTCATGGGCCCTGAAGGCGCTGTCAACATCGTCTATAAGCGTGAATTGGAAAAAGCGCCCGAATCCGAGCGCGAATCTTTACGCCAGGAAAAAATCGCCGAATTCCGCGACCGCTTCGCAAATCCTTTTGTCGCGGCCGAGCGTGGTTACATCGACGCCGTCATCGAACCCGCCGAAACCCGCGCCAAAATCATCACCGCCCTCCGCTCCCTCGAAAACAAGCGCGACACCAACCCCAAGAAAAAGCACGGCAACATCCCGCTCTAGTCGTATGGGTGCGGCATTGCCATGCCCGTCGGCCCCTAGCCATCGTCACGATCGATTAAGCGACTGCAATTTCTGCTAAACTTAATCCATGAAGCATCAATTTACTTCCGTGATCGAAAAGCGGGGCAAGTGGTTTGTCGCCTACATCGAGGAAATTCCTGGCGTCAACACTCAGGGTAAAACCCTTGCCGAGGCTCGGCGCAATTTAAAAGAAGCCCTCACGATGGTCATCGAAGCGAACCGCGAATTAGCAGCGCGCGATCGGTCGCAGGACGCCCTCCGGGAACCAATTACCGTCAGCATCTGAGATATCGCGAATGAAGCGTCGCGACCTCACGCGTCACTTGCTCTCGTGTGGATGCGAATTGTTGCGCGAAGGCGGCCGACACTCGATCTATTTCAATCCGAAGACCGGAGCTACCACCAGCGTTCCGCGTCACACCGAAATTAGCGATTTCCTCGCCAGAAAGATTTGTCGCGACCTCGGGATTTCAGTACCTCGATAGGCGCTCCCCTTTACTTCACCAAATACTCCTTCAAAAACTCCACCGTCGCATAAAACTGAAAATCCTGATTCACCTTCTTCCGATACCCATGCCCCTCATCCTTCGCAATTAGCAGCCACACCGGCGTCCCCTGTCCCTTCAGCGCATCCGCAATCTGTTGCGACTCGCTCACCGGCACTCGCGGATCGTTCTTCCCCGCGATCACAAACATCGGCTTCTTGATCTGCGCGATATTGTTCATCGGCGCGATCTTCTCCAGAAATTCCCGCATCTTCGGGTCGCGCTCATCCCCGTACTCCACGCGCCGCAAATCGCGCCGGTAAGCCTCCGTATGCTCCAAGAACGTCACGAGGTTCGACATCCCCACGATGTCCACCGAGCACTTGATCCGGTCGCTATAAAACGTCGCCACCGCCAGCGTCATGTGCCCGCCATAACTCCCGCCGGTCACCCCAATTCGAGCCGCATCGAGATCCGCTCGCGTCTGAATCCAGTCGAACAACGCATCGATATCCTTATACGTGTCCTCTCGCTTGAATCCGTTATCGAGCTGCGAGAACGTCTTCCCATATCCCGTAGACCCGCGTACGTTCGGCACAATCAGCGCGATTCCCATCTCATTCAGGTAGTAGTTGAATCGCCCCAGAAACGCCGGCTGCGACTGCCCCTCTGGCCCGCCATGAATCAGCACCAGCACCGGCCTCTTGCCTGTAAACTTCGTCGCCGACGGCTTATACAAAAATCCCGAAATCATCTTCCCGTCGAAACTCTTCCACCGCACCAACTCCGCTTCCGGAAAGTCATCCGTCTTCACCGCCGTCTCGCTTGCTGTCCACCGCTCCACCTTTCCGCTCGCCACATCCACCGAATAGCAATCCCCGGGACTCCGCGCCTTGTTCATCGAAAACGCAAACTCCCGCCCGTTCTTGTGCCACCGCAGCGCCCCAATCACTCCCGCCGGCAAATTCTTGGGCAGCGCCACTTCTTTCCCCGACGCAGCCTCGATCACATGCAACACGCTGACGCCTTCCTCATCGCTTACAAACACGATCCGTTTCCCGTCGTGCGTCAAATCAAACATCTCGACGTCCCAGGAAATCTTACTCGTCAGGTACTTCGGCTCTTTCGTCGCCAAATCCATGTACGCCAGCCGCTGAAATTCCGAATCGCGATCCGTCACCACATAAATGCCCTTGCCATCCTTGCTGAATCGCGAATCCCCATAAAAAATCTTCTCTTTCGCATCCCGCGGAGTCAGCGCCGTCTTCTCTCCACTCGTCGTATCCACCAGCCACAAATACGACTCGTTGATCGACAACTCCTCGACCAGCAAGATCTTCTTATCGTCCGGCGACCAATCCACCGGTTCCCATCCGCCGCCTTCCAGCTTCGTCAGCAGCTTGTCGCTCTTCGGCTCCGCCGGATTCATCACCCACAAATCCGTATCCTTCCCCGTCCTCCGCGTCGACATGTACGCGATCTGATCCCCTCCCGACGACCACGGCCCGCGCAAATTCCGCGACTTCCCATCCGTCAGCAACGTGACGTCGCCCGTCTTGACGTCATACCGGTACAACTGAAACCATTCCCCTCCGCCGATATCCTTCGAAAAAACGATGTAATCCCCACCGTTCGGATGAAAAGTCCCATTGCCCACCGTATCCGCAAAAAACGTCAGCTGATGCCGCTCGCCCATCGGCGTCGTCACCAAATGCAGCTGCGGAGTATCTCCAAACCGCGTCGCAATCAGCATCTCCCGCCGCGTCGGATGCCAGTCCGCCAAAATCGCGCTGCGATACGAACCGTACCGCCCCGCCGTCTCCGCCAGCGATGCCGGAATCGCCGGCACCCCGTCCACCACCAAATTCTCCGCCGGCGCAATGGTCCCTTCCTGCGCCACCACCGGCTGCGCAACAAACGTCGCCAAAGCGAACGCCATCACCGACGCCGCAAAAATCGTCTTCACTTTGCTCTTCATATCGACCCTCACCGCCTCGCATCTCAAAATCGCCGTACAGTTATACCCCAATCGACTGAGCAGACAGTACTCTCCCCGCCAAGACCGCCGCATCACCTCTTCTCTGCGAATCTCAGCGTCTCTGCGTTAGCTTTTTCTTTGTCTTATTTGGAACTCACGCCTTCACAAGCCCGCGCGCCACCGCATATAACGCCAACTGCACCGCCTTATGCACTCCCATCGCCTGCATCATATTCGCCCGATGCGCCCGCACCGTATTCACCTGAATCTTCAGCTCGTCCGCGATCTCCCGGTGCGATTTCCCCTGCACAATCATCCGCAAAATCTCCAGCTCTCGCGAACTCAGCGGCCGCGCCATCTCCCCCAGCACACCGCTCTCTACCAGCCGCCGATCAAACACCAGCCGCCCCGCCGCCACCTGCCGGATCGCCTCCGCCAGATCAAGATCCGCCGCGCTCTTCAGCAAATATCCACGCGCCCCCGAATCCAGCGCCGCCCGCACATAGCTAGCCTCCGAGTGCATGCTGAGAATCAGCACCGCCGTATCCACCGTCTTCAGAATCTCCTGCGTCGCCTCGGCACCCGTTTTCCCCGGCAGCGCAAAATCCATCACCACAACATCCGGCTTCAGTTTCCGCGCCGCCCGAATCGCGCTCTCCGCATCCGCGCTCTTCCCAACCACACGAATATCATCCGCATCCTCCAGCGTGCGCCGCAGCGCCAGCCCTACCAGCGTGTGATCCTCAACAATCAGTATCGAAAGCGCGCGCCGTTCCACTGAACTTTTCGAGGGATTCTGAGATGACATGCGAAAACTGAGGTTAAAACGAGAAAATCGTGCAGCCTGTAAACGGGGTCTAGTCTAGGAAGGGAACTGCGCTGTCACCATACTCCAAAAGCACTATCACGCCCGGCGTTGAGAAGGCAGCGAACGCCGTTTAAAACAAAAATCCCGCAACCTGCTCCGCCACTCGCAGCGTCGTCTCGCGCAGTGTAGCCTGATCGGTCCCGGCCCCGGATGATATCGAAACCACGAATGCCCGCTCACGCACGCGTCCGATAACTTGCTCCGCAATTCCTCCTCGCGCCGTCGCCGTCATCCCGCATACAACCGCCTCATTCCCGATCGCGCGTACCGGCAGGCTATCCGTACCGCAACGGCCGCAAAACCCAGGAAACGCCGCCGCAACATTGCTCATCGTAACCACCTCAATTCGAAGCGTCGTAACCCCCGACGCGTCGTGCCGCACGAATTCACATGTCGCGTCTCCGACCGTGACCGAAGTCCCGGTCGCCGTCGCCTTCGCCGCCGCCGCTTTATCCGCACCGTTCGACGTATGCGTAACCGTCATCGTCACATCGCCATGCAAAAACCCCGACGCAGTCGCCTCATTAATCCACGGACACGTCTCTTTCGCGTGTGAACCAACTCCAGCCGCGCCAAACAACACGACGAACAGCGCTCCGCATCTCCCCAGAAATACCAGCCTCATCGATTCGCTCCACCTGTCCCGCTAGTCGACGTCGGAGTACCTGTCTGCGCCGGTGCAGCCGCAGGAGCCGGTGCCGCCGCCGGATTCCCCTTCGGCGCGCTCGCATTAAACTCCGGCGAAAGGTCCGTATGCATATGCCAGGGCACGCTCTCCGTCGAAATCTCCGGATGCTTCAAAAGGAAATCAAATGAATACGTCGGCGCCCCAGGATCAACCTTCTTCGTCCTGAACATCGCCTGTTGCTCCGCCGACTCCTTATCTTTCCCCATACGTCCATACAGAATCGCCAGGTTATAGTGTGCCGTCACATCGTCCGGATCAAGCACCTGCAGCGCCTCGAACTGCTCCGCCGCTCCATCTGTATTGCCCTGCCGGTAGTACGACTTGCCCAGTTCCCGTCGCGCGTCGCGAGACATTGGATACTGCGCCACAACCTTCTTCAAGGCCGCGATTTCCGCCTCCGAATTTCCCGCTCGCCGCTCGACCAACGCCATGTAGTACAGCGCCCGCGCATTGTCATTCGCCAACGCCAGCGCCATCTTCAAATTCTTCCGCGCTGAATCGTATTTCTCCCATTCAATCTCTGTCAGCGCGATGTTCGTATACGCATCCGCGTAATCCGGTCGCAGCTTCGCCACTTCCGTGAACGCCGCCACCGCATCCGCGTATTGCAACTGATCCAGCGATGCGATCCCGTAGTTATTCCATCGCATCCAGTCTGGATTGTCCTGCGGATCCGGCGTAGCATCCGGCGCGTTTTCGCCCAGATTAATCGTCCGCGTCTTCCGCGAAAGCTCGATCACCGGATACGCCGGATGATCGGTGCCGAAAATGTTGTTCAGATAGCTTTGTCGCAGGTGTCGGTAATTCACCCGCGCGCTGATCGTCAGCGGCCCCTTCGCCGTCGCCGGAATCTTGAATTCATATCGCACCAGCGACGAGCGCCCCGACTGAACCGTGTTGTCATACGCCACCGAGTGAATCTCGAACACCCGATGGTTATCGACAAAGATTCCGTGCTCATCCACTGGCCGATTCGTAAAGCTATGTGCCCGCGTGTCCAGCGATCCATCTGGATTCAGGAAGCCGCTGTGATAAATCTCCGTCCCATCCTGTTCATTGACTGTGAACTCCGTCCATGCCTCATACAGATCGCGCACTTCCGGAATGAGCGAATGTCCGATGTTCTTGTTTTGGATCACCACCATCGCTTGCACCGTATCGCCCGGCTTCAGCGAATAAGCCAGTGTGCCGATCGGTCCGACGAAGCCCTTACCCTCCGTCGTCTTGAAAGCGAACAGATCGACATTGAGATAGTTGCCCGCCTGCAAAAATTCCGTCGTCTTCTTCAGTTGCTCATCAAACCCGTAGTAGAAGGGAACCGCCGTGTTCCCCGCCGTCCAGCGATGCGAAGCAAACGTCCCGTTCTTCGCCCCGTATTCCGACGGCGTCGTTGCCGACCGCTTCATGTGGCAGTTCTGACACGTCGTGTAATCGCCCGAATAAAACGTCAGCGGATTCCGCTTCGAAAACTTCGAATTCTGCCACTCGTCAAAAACCGTAAACGCGCGCACAAACTTGTAATCGTTCAGCGGCTCCGGCAAATTCGCCTTGTGGCACGCCGAGCAGAATTCCGGCGAGCGATAGAAATCCTTCATCACCGCCTCCGAATGCCGATCCGGATGCTTCATGATCTCTTCGTACGGCACTTCGCCCGGAATGCGATTCCCGTTTTCATCCACCATCACCGCCGGAACGCCGAGAACGAATCCACCGTTCCCAACGGTCGGCTGCAACTTCTGCACCGAATGGCACGTCAAGCACGTCAGCCCGTCCCGATCGAACCCGCGATCCACCATCGATTCCTGTGTCAATCCGCCCGTCAGCACGCCCACCGGGTTGTGGCAGCTATCACAATGCCGCGTAAACTCGATCCCCTTTGAACGCAGCAAAATATTGACGCTCGCCCGATAGAACGGCGTCCGGAACGAATTCGAGTGCAGCGCCTGCCGCCAGTTGTTGTAAGCCTGCGCATGACACACCGCGCAGTAAGTCGCCTTCGGGAACGAGCCCGCCTCGACGAAGTCATTTCCTTCGATCGCCGCATTACCCGGAATGGAGATAACGCCCGCGCCGAATCGGAAGTTGTAGCTCTTGCGAACCTCGTCCGCATACGCTCTCCGCTGCTCGGCTTGCTTCGCCTGCTCGGGAGTTTGCTCCGTGCTCTGTTGTGCCTGATTCTGCTGCGGCTGGCTCTGCTGCCCTTGTGGCTTCGCCGGCGAAGCCCCCAATGCGCAAAGACACAGCAGACTTACTCCAGCGAACGACAAACTTCGTCGGTTCAATGCGGTCATACGCGTCTCCTGATCTAGGGTCGCGATTTATAAATTAATGAGAGGGCCCGTTTTCTGCCGTCTTATGTGCCGACGCGTTCTGCGCGATCGCATCGTAAACACTCGGCACAATCCCTTTGCCTTCTTCGATGGCAAAAATCCGATCCACCGAAGGCAGCGTAACCTCTTCGTGAGCCCCGTCCGACCATCGCACTTCAACTTTCGTCACCGTCGTCGCCGCGCCAATCCCAAAGTGCAGCCGCATATCGTTCGATGACTCATAGCTCCCGCCGCTCATCACATCGCCGCGCTGCCGCACTCCGCCCGCCGTCAGATAAACCACCGCGCCCACAGCGTCTCGCGGACTATTCGGCCCGCCCGTCAGCGCCAATCCCACCCAGTGATTTTTGTCGGGGCTCACATTGCGCAGCAAAACCGGCTTGTGATCCAGGCAGTTGATGACCACATCGATCTTCCCGTCGTTAAAAAGATCGCCAAATCCGGCACCGCGCCCCGGAATCACTTCCGCCAGCCCAGTCCCTTCCACCGCGGGCACCACCTCAAACTTCTGTCCGTGCCGGACGTTGTGGAAAACAAAGGGCCGCTGCGCGAAAGAGGTCCCGAAATTATGCTGATCCACCTGCGGATAAACGTGCCCGTTCACCGCAAAAATATCCTTCCACCCGTCGTTGTCGTAATCGATGAACTCCGTGCTCCACGTTAAAAACGGATACGTGAACTGCGCCATGCTCATCTCCGGCGCGATTTCCGTGTAATAAGCCTTCCCACCATTCCGAAACAGCGGCTTGTAGTCGTCCGAAAATGTCCCCGTATAAAGATCGAGCAGCCCGTTGTTGCGATAGTCGCCAATCGCCATCCCCATGTTCGCGACTTCCTGCCCGTCCTGATTCAGCGCAAACCCCGATGTAAAACTCGCATCCTTGAACGTCCCATCCCCGTTGTTCAGATATAAATAATTCGGCGTCGAATCGTTCGCGACCAGCAGATCCACTTTCCCGTCGTCATTCACATCCACGAAAACCGCGGTAAATCCGTAGTAGTGCTTCTTGTCCGAAACGCCGGCCTTCTCGCTGACATCCGTAAACGTCCCGTCGCCGTTGTTGTGAAACAGGTGATCGCTTTCGCCCTGTAGTCCCCGTGGTCCGCACATCACGCCCACCCCGCGAAACTGGCAGAAGTTCATCGCGTGCGCCGCCGAATCAGGTTTCGGTGGCAGCTTATCCATGTCCCAATGAATGTAGCCGGGCACAAACAAATCCAGTTTTCCGTCGCCGTCGTAGTCTCCAAACGTCGCGCCCGTCGACCAATTCCCCAGCTGCACCCCCGCTTTTTCCGCCACATCCGTAAACGTCCCGTCGTGATTGTTGTGAAACAGCCGGTTCTTCCCGTAGTTCGACACATAAATATCCGGCCAGCCGTCGTTGTCGTAATCCCCGATCGCCACTCCGTATCCCCAGCGATCGTTCGTCACGCCTGCTTTGTCCGCGACGTCCGTGAACGTTCCATCGTGATTGTTGTGAAACAGCGCCGCATGCGGCGGCGTGGTTTTCCCGGTCAGCGCATCCACCGTCGAGCCATTTACCAGATAAATATCCAGCCACCCGTCATTGTCATAATCGAGCAGCGCCACGCCCGATCCGGTCGTCTCGATGATGTAATTCTTCTCGGGCGTCCCCATCGTGTGCTTCCATCCGCCCAGCCCCGCTTTGTCCGCGACATCCACAAACAAAATCGGTCCCGTCTTCACGAATCCGCCCGCCGTGATCGGCCGCTTCTCTGAATCCAGCACCGGCGCGAACACTCCCGCCGTCGCTGCGCCACCCTGCACGCCTCCTTGCGGCGTCGCTGTCGCGCCGTAAGTCGCCTGTCCCGCCGGATCGGGCGATTGCGACTGGCCGCCCGCATGAACTTCTCGTTTCGCGCCAACGCCAAATGCCGCGACAAAACAGGCGGCTGCCACAAAAATCGAGACTCTCTGCATAGGTTTTTTTCGTCGACCGTACTTCGGGATTCGAGGACGTTATCGCCTATGTTTGTACAGTTCCTATGCGAGCGGAAACAATATGTCGAATCAACTAGTGCGCCGAATCCTCCATATTCGCGTTCGTCAACAACTGCTCTCACATTCACTCGTTACAGCAATCACTTTTGTCCGTCCCAAATTAAAAAGCGTTGTCATCCTGAGCGAAGTGAGCCGACGCCTTTTCTTTCGCGTTCGCTTCTGAGCGAACGCGTCGGCTCACGCAGCGAAGGATCTCAGCATTCAGTCCTACTAAAAGCCCGTCCGCTCGAGCCTGCGCTCCACCGCCCTCTCCCGCTATGCAGCCTTTCGACACGTCCCGCGTCGTACCATCCGGCCACACCATTTCTGCATGCTAGAATCCCCTCCGCGTCGAAACGCCCTTCATGTTCAAAAAAATCCTAATCGCCAACCGAGGAGAAATCGCAGTCCGCATCCTCCGCGCCTGCCGCGAACTCGGCATCCGCAGCGTCGCCGTCTTCAGCGACGTCGATCGCAAATCCCTCCACGTCCGCCTCGCCGACGAGGCCTACCCGATCGGTTCCGCCCCCGCGCGTGAAAGCTACCTCAACATCGACAAAATCATCGCAGTCGCAAAAAAAGCCGGCGCCGACGCCATCCATCCCGGATACGGCTTCCTCGCCGAGAACGCAGCCCTCCCGCGCGCCTGCACCGACGCCGGCATCACCTTCATCGGCCCCACCGCCCAAGCCATGGAAGCCCTCGGTGCCAAAACCGCCGGCCGCCAGATCGCGCGCCGCTCCGACGTCCCCACCGTCCCCGGCACCAACGACCCCGTCGAAAAACCGGACGAAGGTCACGCCCTGGCAAGCTCGATGGGCTTTCCCGTCCTCCTCAAAGCTGTCGCCGGCGGCGGCGGTAAAGGCATGCGCCTCGTCCACAGCAGCGCCGAGTTCGCATCCGCCTATCGCGACGCAAGCTCCGAAGCCATGAACGCCTTCGGCGATCCGCGCCTCTATCTCGAAAAATATTTAGAAAAGCCGCATCACGTAGAAATTCAAATTCTCGCCGACCATCATGGCCGCGTCGTTTCTCTCGGCGAACGCGAATGCTCCGTCCAGCGCCGCCACCAGAAAGTCATCGAAGAAGCCCCTTCTCCGATCATGACCCCCGACCTTCGCAAAAAAATGGGCGATGCCGCCGTTCGCCTCGCCCGCGCAGGCGGATACACCAACGCAGGCACCGTCGAATTCCTCGTCGACGCAAATCTCAATTTTTATTTCTTGGAAGTGAACACCCGCCTGCAAGTCGAGCATCCCGTCACCGAGCAAGTCACCGGCCTCGATCTCGTCAAACTCCAGATCGCCATCGCCGCCGGCCATCGCCTCCCATTCGCTTGGGAGACCATCACCCCACGCGGCAACGCCATGGAAGTCCGTCTCTACGCCGAAGATCCCGACAATAATTTTTTCCCGTCGCCCGGAAAAATTCTCTCGCGCCAGGTTCCCGCCGGCCCTGGCATCCGCCTCGACGACGGCGTCTACGACGGCTGGACCGTTCCCAACGATTACGACCCGCTCCTCGCCAAACTCATCGCCTGGGGCAACAGCCGCGAAGAGACCATCGCCCGCCTCCGCCGCGCCCTCGAAGAGTCCACCGTCAGCGGAATCAAAACGAATGTCGGCCTCTTCCGCCGTCTCCTCACCGAACCCGATTTCCTCCGCGGCGACGTCCACACCAAATGGCTCGATGAATTGTTAGCCCGCGATCACGCCGAGAAATCGGCCGCTGCAAAGTCCATAGCGAAGCCCGCGGCAACCTCCGCAGAAAAGAAAGTCGCATCTTCATCCGTGCCTGTCGTGAATCCTGACGCGCGACCCGCGACCGCAACCTCGATCACCGCAAACTCCGCGGCAGACGGGACAATCGCAAACTCCGATGCCGCCGTGATCGCCGCTGCTCTTTGGCAAGCCGCCGACTCAGCGAAAAATTCCGCTCCAGCGAACGCGACCGCGCCGGCAGAGCGCGATTCCCGCTGGAAGCTCGAAGGCCGCCGCTCCCAACTGGATCGCACTCCATGAAGTACGAGATCCGCATCTCCGGCAAATCGCGCACCGTCGAACTTCACCGCGACGGCGCCCGTTGGCAAATCCAACTCGACGGGGCAGCAACCGACGCCGACGCCATCGAAATCGCCCCCGGCGTCTTCTCCATTCTTCACAACGGTGAATCCCACGAAATCCGCGTCGCCCCCAATCCCGACGGCTCGCTCACCATTCAAGACGGCCCCCACGAGTTCAAAGCCGAGGTCGCCGACCCTCGCGCCTGGCGCGGCCGCAAACACGGCGCTGTCGAAGCCGAAGGCCGCCAGCAGATTGTCGCCCCCATGCCCGGCAAAGTGATTCGCCTCCTTGTCAAACCCGGCGACAAAGTCGAAGCCGGCCAGGGCCTCCTCGTCGTCGAAGCCATGAAAATGCAAAACGAAGTAAAATCCCCCAAAACCGGCACCGTCGAAAAACTCCTCGCCCGCGAAGGCCAACCCGTCAACGCCGGCGACATCCTCGCCTGGATCGACTAACCACCCCAGGGAGCCCCCAACCCTCCTTTTTTGTCTCCCAACTCATCTGTGCTACCGTTTTCCGCTCATGAAAAGTCGCATCGGAATCCTCCTGAGCGGTCGCGGATCGAATTTCGTCGCACTAGCCGACAGCGTCGACTCCGCCCGCATCCCTAACTCCGAGATCGCCCTCGTCCTCAGCAATCGCGAAGGCGCACCCGGCATCGACCGCGCCAAAGAGCGCGGCCTGCCCACGCGCGTAATCTCCTCCAAAGGCCTCGAGCGCGAGACCTACGACCGCCAAGTCGTTGCCGCTCTACAAGAAAGCAAAGTCGATCTCATCTGCCTCGCCGGCTATATGCGCCTGCTCTCCCCCTACTTCGTCGCCGCTTTCCCCAATCGCATCCTCAACATCCATCCCTCGCTCCTGCCCTCGTTCCCCGGTCTCGAATCGCAGCGCCAGGCCCTCGAATACGGCGTAAAATTTGCCGGTTGCACCGTCCATTTCGTTGACGAAAACCTCGACGCCGGCCCCATCGTCTTGCAAGCCATCGTCGAAGTGAAAGACGACGACACAGACGCAACCTTATCGGAGCGAATTCTGAAGGAAGAGCACCGCATCTATTCCGAAGCCGTAAAAATGATCCTGAAAGGAAATTTCAAAATCTCCGGCCGCCGCGTGGTGCAATCATGACGTCCCGCCACAACACGACGCGTAGCCGCAAAATATGTAGGGGCGCAGCATGCTGCGCCCCATGTCCGCAAATCACAAGAACTTGAGCGCCTTCTTTAACACGACGAAAAACTAAACCGAGGATCATGAGCGCAACGTTCAAACCCGTCGAAGAACAAATCGCCTACCTGAAAAAGGGCACTGTCGAGATCATTCGCGAAGACGAGCTGAAAACGAAACTCGCCGAATCGATCAAAACCGGCAACCCGCTCCGCGTCTATCTCGGCGTCGATCCCACGGCTCCCGACCTCCACCTTGGCCACACTGTCGTTATCCGCAAGCTCAAACACTTTCAGGACATGGGCCACACCGCCGTCTTCCTGATCGGCGACTTCTCCGCCATGATCGGCGATCCAACTGGAGTCTCCGAAACTCGCCCCCCTCTCACGCGCGAGCAAGTCGACGCCAACGCCAAAACCTATCTCGAACAAGTCTTCAAAATCCTCGACCCAAAAAAAACCGAAGTCCGCTACAACAGCGAATGGCTCAATAAATTGACCGCCGTCGATGTCGTGCGCCTCTGCTCGCACTATCGCCTGGCGCGCATGCTCGAGCGCGAGGATTTTCGTTCCCGGCTGGAAAACCAACAACCAATATCGGTGCACGAGTTGCTCTACCCGTTGTTGACGGCGCTCGATGCCGTGAACTTGAAATCCGACGTCGAACTCGGCGCGACCGAACAGAAATTCAATCTGCTCGTCCATCGCGAAATCCAGCGCGAATACGGCCTGCCCGGCCAAGCCGTTTTGACCATGCCGATCCTCGTCGGCCTCGACGGCTCGCGCAAAATGTCCAAGAGCCTCGGCAACTACGTCGGCATCACCGAGCCGCCCGTCGAAATGTTCGGCAAGCTGATGTCGATCCCCGACGAGTTAATGTGGCAATACTACGAGCTCATCACCGACCGCACTCCCGCTGAAATCACCGCGCTGAAAGCTGAAGTCGCCGGCGGCAAACTCCATCCGATGGACGCAAAGATGCGCCTCGCCACCGAGGTCATCGCCACCTTCCACGGCCATGACGCCGCCAACAAAGCCGCCGAAAATTTTCAACGCGTCTTCCGCGATCGCCAGGCCCCAACCGAAATTCCCGTCGTAAAAATGTCGAAAGGCGACGCCAAGCAACTCAACTCTTTGCTCGTCGAATTGAAACTCGTCGAATCCAAGAGCGAAGCCGACCGTCTCATCAAGCAAGGCGGCGCCGAAGTCGACGGTGTCCGTATCGACGACCCGCGAAAGACCATGCCAACAAACAAACCCGGCGAATTCAGTCTCCGCGCCGGCAAAAAGAAATTTCTGAAAGTCGTAGTCGAGTGAACAAGCTTCTATGAGAGGGACCCCATGAGCTCAAATTTCGGCCAGGCGCGAGATCGAAGAGATTCGCCGGAGTGCTGGCCGGCGTTGCCTTTGGAATCTTGGGAATCGACCCGTTTCACGCTCCATATGTGGACACAAATCGTCGGCAAAGTGCGACTCGCCCTCACGCCGATGGTCAATCACTGGTGGAATGTGCCCCTCTACGTCAGCCCGCGCGGTCTGACGACTTCCTCGATGCCTTACCGCGATCTCATCATCGAAATCGAATTCGATTTCATTTCTCATCAATTGCCCGGCGTGTGCGGCAGCAGGATGGTCCTGCGCCGCGGCACCAAACACTGAAATCAAGAGCAGGCAACCGATCGAGCACCAGATTCGCAGTATGTTCATTTTCTCTATCCGGGTTTTGTGAAGTTTTGCGCGGCGAAGTGTACCGCGGTTTGCGGGTTCGTTTGTCGGCAAACTGTAACGACCGCGAGCCGCGCTACTGCTGCCTTTCCAGTTCCTCGCGCTGCCATTTTGCGTTGATCGCCGCGGCTTCGTACGTTGTCTGGCAAAACTGGAAAAGGGCCGCGGTGGGATCGGGTGATGTTCGCACCGCTTCGTACGGCAGGAGGAATTCGCCCATCTCTTTGCGGTAGGAAGCTGACTCAGGCGACACGCGATAGTCGCTAAAGCCGACAGGCTCGGGGCTGGCGTAGGAATAGTAGGAAGGCTCTTTTACATTGCCGCTGCCGGGCCAGAAGCCGACGCTGCTGACTTCGTGTGAGTAAGCTTCCTGCGTGATGCGATCTGCACCGGGCTTTGCGGGAGCGCGGCGGCCCGAAAAGCGCGTCAGCGCCAGGTCGAAGCTGCCCCAGAAGAAATGCACTGGGCTGCTTTTGCCGATGAAGAGCGCGCGGAAATCGTGAAATACATCGCTCGTTGAAGCGAGGATTCGCCAGAATTTATGCACGGCGTCGCG